>Ga0302347_1005008_pt1 | contig 10074 bp, 12 predicted proteins | sample PhyWR1_FD_202178 | JGI IMG/M metagenome (GOLD analysis project Ga0302347, IMG submission 202178) | Leaf surface microbial communities from wheat plants in UC Gill Tract Community Farm, Albany, California, United States - DLSL W.R1 (v2)... | ecosystem: Host-associated > Plants > Phyllosphere >...
GCGTAGTAACCGGCGGTTTCCACGGTGGTGCCATAGGCGTCGACCTGGCTGATGCGCAGCGCCTGGAAGGCATCGGTGTCGGTGTTGTAGACCACCAGTTTCATCGGGGGCTTGCCGGTCTTGGCCAGGCTTTCGTTCTGCGCGTCGAGCAGGGTCTTGATCGTGGAGCCGTTGAGCACGGCGACCTTGTGCCCGGACAGATCATCCAGGGTCTGGATGCCTTTGGGATTGCCCTTGGGGACCACCACCGACTGGCTGGAATACATGTAGTTGACGATGTCGATCACCTGGCGGCGCTCGGGCTTGTCGAACAACTGGTCGACGATCATGTCGCACTGCTGGGCAAGCAGCGCTGGCACCAGGCCGGAAAACGGAATGACCCGCCATTGCACGGTTTTATTGCCCAGGCGCTTGGCGATTTCCAGGCCCAGGTCGACGGTGAGCCCGCGTGGTTTCTGGGATTCGTCGAAGGACACCAAGGGCGGAGAATCCATGCCCGAGCAGTAGGTGAGTTTGTCGACGCTCTTCAAGCGCTCAGGCACCCGGGCTGCAGCGCAGGCCCACTGTGTGCAGAGCCCCAGGGTGACAGCCACCAGCAAGGCGCGGTGTTGTTTATGCATGACCAGACACTCCACTTCGTTGAAGAAAGGGGCAGGAAGCAACGTTTAAACGTGGGCGGGTTCGGACCCGCCTCTGTTATTTTTCCAATTGCAGAAATTGAATCAGCAGCGGCACGGTGCTTTCGATGTGTTCGCGCACCACGGCTTCGGCGAGGGCGGCGTCACCGACGCGAATCGCGTCAAGAATCACCGCGTGTTCCTGGCGCGCGCTGAGGGGTTTTTCGCTGTGATGCAGCCACAAGCGCATGGGCGCTTCCACCAGCGAATACAACGCCGAAATCTGCTTCATCAAGCGCGGCCGGCCGCTGAGCCCGCACAGGTATTCGTGAAAGGCACGGTGGCAACGTACCCATGCGGCGCTCTCATCGCGGTAGTCATCCATCTCGTCCAGCAGCCGCTCCAGCGCCGCCATCTGGCGCTCACCGATACGGCTGACCGCGACGCGCACCGCCAGGCCCTCAAGAGCGCTGCGCATCTCGAACACCTCATGCAGCTCATTGATATCCAGGCCGCTGACGATGGCACCGCGATTGGGCCGCAGCGTCACCAAGCCCTGGGCATCCAGACGGCGGAATGCTTCGCGCACCGGCATGCGGCTCATGCCGATCTCGCCAGCGATATCCTCGGCAATCAGGCGATCACCTTTGCGTAAACGACCACCGCAGATGGCGTCGAGAAGAAAGTTGTAGGCCTCCTCTTCGGCAGTGAGAGGCTGGCGGTCACCATAAGCGGGGGCAAATTGCATTGGCAGCCTCTTTGTATTTTTGTATCCAATTATCCATGGATGCAGCAAAGCACAGTGCGTGCCAATAATAGCGTTGCAGGGTTAACTGACTGATTTGGATGCGTTCTTCGGTTTCATACCAGGAGCGCTGGCCCAGGCGGATAGGGCCATGTGCTACCAAAAGGCACAGCGACGCCCTGCTTCTGTGCACATCAAACACGCTGTGGTTGGCGTAATGCCCGGCGATAGGCCAAAGGTGGCACCCTCGCAGAGTCGAACTGATCAGTCGTCGAGGTCAGCGAAACCCATGCTACAACCCTGTTTACTGGATACCTTTCTCGGCGCTCTTATTAGCAACTAAGCGAAGCGGCAGCGCATGCCATTAATTCAATATCAAAATTTGGCTAACCGCTCATAAAACTTATACGAAGCGGCGCGCACAGCGAACAACGTGTACAAGTATTTTCACCAAACTACCGTTCATCGCCATCCCGAAAAATTTTCAAAACATTCGCCGTTTCCGACGTATCGGAATCTATGTCCGGTGCATAAACGGATAACTAGCGAAACGACATTTGACTTGGAGAATTACTATGACCACGAGTAATAAAAATCCCGGCAACTTCGCCAACGATCATCAGAAAGCATCGGAGGCGGGAAAGAAAGGTGGGCAGGCGTCCGGCGGCAACTTTGCCAATGACCGTGAAAAAGCATCGGAAGCTGGCCGTAAAGGTGGCCAGAACAGCCACGGTGGTGGCCGCAAGTCTCAATAGCGAATGAAGTTTGGGGCGGCATCGCTGCCCCTTCTTTATTACCAAGAGGCATTAATCATGCGCGCGTCAACTGTTTACTCACGACACGAGCGGCATCGCGAACCCCGTGCCAACGTGCAAACGCACACTGATATAAACAAACGCTTTAATACAGAAACATGCTTTGAACGTCAGCCAGTCGCGGAGTACGCCGACGCCACTCTTGGCGCATCGCTAACGCCACCGCTGTGTGAAAGGCACTTATAAGTAAGTGAGCACATCCTCCTGATGTGTAAGTGCCGTACAGATCGAAATAAACGTTGCACAACCGACATAACGACGAGGTAACCGAACATGAGCAATCAAGACAAGCAAGGCCAGATGAGCGTCAATGAAGCGGGCAAGAAAGGCGGCGAAGCCACTTCTGCCTCCCATGACAAAGAGTTCTATCAGGAGATAGGCAGCAAGGGGGGTCAGAACAGCGGCGGCAACTTCAAGAACGATCCCGAGCGCGCCGCCGAAGCCGGCAGCAAAGGGGGCCAGAACAGCGGCGGCAACTTCAAGAACGATCCCGAGCGCGCCGCCGAGGCCGGGAGCAAAGGGGGCCACAACAGTGGCGGCAACTTCGCCAATGACCGTGAAAAAGCCTCCGAAGCGGGCCGCAAAGGCGGTGAAAACAGCCATGGCGGCGGTCGCAACAGTTGACGCGCCTGACGCAGGGGAGCCCAGCTCCCCTGTTTTGATCGAAGAGGGACACCATGCCGGTACACATCATCAATTTCACTGCGCCGATTTCCGCATCGACCTGCAGCCAACTGATCGAAAAAGCCTCTTTGGCCGTGCAGGCGCAGGCCTCGCGCCTGGTGCTGAACATGGCGACCATGGGCGGTGAATGCAGCTACGGCTTCACGATGTACAACTTTCTGCTGTCTTTGCCCATTCCGGTGCATACCCATAACCTGGGCACCGTGGAGTCGATGGGCAATATCATTTTTCTCGCCGGTGAACGCAGGACCGCGTGCACCCACAGCAAATTCCTGTTCCACCCGTTTCACTGGCATGTGCAAGGCGCCGTGGACCATTCGCGCATGTCCGAATACGCGATGAGCCTGGACTATGATTTGCAACTGTACGTACGCATCGTGGCCGAACGCACCCAGAACGCGCTTGAGCCGCTGGACACCGAAAAGCACCTGATCGCCGCGCCGCGTATTCTCGACCCGCAACAGGCCATGACCAGCGGGCTGATACAGGGGATCGAGGCGCCGGTGATACAGACGGAGTGTGTGAGCAGCTTCATTCACAGTTAGTCTGTATTGCGTGCCAACGCGCGCTGCAATAGTGGCACTAAAATATCAACTAAGCGCTCGTTTGAATTTCTCTCGTTTTTGCGCTTGAAAACGTCCACGTCTTCCTTGATTGTGAGTGTGCATTCATTCAAGGAGGAACCGTGATGCCCGAGTTACAAGCGAACCGCTGCTGCGTTAATTGCAAACAACCCTACACACCGGCTGCCGAAGAGCCGACTTATCTGGTGTCCACGGCGGCGGACTTACTGTGTTCCAAGTGCAGGCAGGCTTATTTAAACGATGTGCTGACTCATGCACTTCAGCGCAGCGTTCAAAAGTTATGTTTGTTGCAGGAGCGCCGAAGAAAACAGTAGTGATTATTGACAATACCGCCCTTAGTCAGGCGGTGGCGGCACGTAGGGTTTTGCAATAAACGGAACACTGCTTGAAGGACGCCAACGGACCTTCTCAAGGCCATAACGCTCCGCCAGGGGTTTGCTGATCCGTTTGATTTTCTCATTGCGCGAGCGTGGAATAATACCAATTCCCGCGTCACAACATGCCCAATGCCACGCCTCGGCGTTATTCATGACTTCCGCCCTTATAATGAATGATTTAGGCTGTTGATGAAGTTCGTACTCGATGATGTATAGGGAATTTTTCATGGCGACTCCGTCTGTTACTTTTTTGTTACTCGCCCAGATCGAAGGTTCAGATTTTTTTCCTATACATTAATCAACGCCATGTACAACGAGTTACTTATCTTCTCGCTTACAACCATTCGTCGGCAACCTGCAATAAACAATAAACCGGGACAGCCTCTTTCAACTCTTAATACAGAGCCTGTTCACTCAATTGGCTCTTGGTAAAACTCCTGTTTGCCCGTACCTGGTACGGGCTTTTTTTTAAGTTGCCCCCGCCACAGCATTCGGCCTGGCGGCACGCCGCCAATGAGCCTGCCGGATCAGTGGGCACGCCGGGAATCGAGCATCTCGCGGATTTTCCTTGGCAGGTCCGGGGGCTGATACGGCTTGGCCAGCAGCTCGAACTCATGCACCTGTATATCCGCGCGCTCCAGCGAGTCTTTCGCGTAGCCCGTGGTCAGGAGTACTTGGGTGTGCGGGTACCGCCGGGACACCTCACACGCGAGCGCCGCACCGTTCATGGCGCCCGGCATGATCAGATCACTGAACACCAGGTCGTAGCGGGCGTTCTCCAGCATCGCCAGCGCCTGCTCGGCATGCGTCGCGGTCGCGGTCCGGTAGCCATAGTCAGTCAGTATCATCTGGGCCAACTCGGCCACTTCGGGTCGGTCCTCCACGATCAGGATACGCTCGCTGCCGCGCAGTGAGGTGGCATCGGACGGCGGTGGCTCGACCCAGGGCTGGCTGTCGTCGGCCGGGAAGTAGAGGCGTATCGTCGTCCCGACGCCTGGGGACGAACGGACCCGGGCAGTCCCGCCCGATTGCTTGACGAACCCGTACACCATCGAGAGCCCCAGCCCCGAACCTTTGCCCTCCTCCTTGGTGGTGAAAAACGGCTCAATGACCTTTTCCTGGATGTCCGGGGCGATGCCGCTGCCATTATCGGTCACCGAGAGGCTGACGTAGCGTCCCTCAGGCACGCCATTTCCGGGAGACTCGAAATTGCACGTCTCGACGGTGACCTTCGGATCGACGCAGCCCTCCAGCGCATCCAGGGCGTTCGACAACAGGTGCTGCACCGCCAGTTCTGCCTGAGCGGGGTCGATGCGGCAGTTCCAAAGGTCTGGCGCGAGGTCCATCTGTACATTGCCATTGTGCTCGACACGGCGCATGAAATCGGGCCGAGTGAGCAGGCCGTTCAGATTGATCACGCGACTGTCGAGCCGCTGTTTTCGCGAAAACGCCAGCAACTGTTGCGTCAATGTCTGCGCCTTCTCCGCTGCCGTCCTGGCGCGAGCGGCGCTCTTGAAGATGCGCTGCAGATCGCCGTCCGGGCGCTTCGCGCTCTGCTGGATCACGTCGAGATAGCCGAACATCACCTGCAGCAGGTTATTGAAATCGTGGGCAATGCCGCCGGTCAGTTGTCCCAACGCTTCCATGTCCTGGGCGCTGCGCAGCCGCTGCTCGGCATCATGGCGGCGGCTCACGTCCAGCTGCGAGGCGAAGAAGTACACCAATTGCCCCGCCTCGTTGAACAGCGGCGCGATAAAGATTTCGTTCCAGAACGTCGAGCCGTCCTTACGGTAATTGAGCACTTCCACACACACTTCATGGTGGCGCTCGATCGCCTGTTGCGCTTGCGCAAGAGCGCACTTGTCGGTTTCCGGGCCCTGCAGGAATCTGCAGTTGCGGCCGATGATTTCGTCCTGTTCAAAACCGGTCAGGTCCACGAAGGCCTGGTTGGCAAAAATGATCGGATTGTCGTGTTGTGCGGGGTCGGTCACGATCATCGCGCTGTGGCTGGCTTTCATGGCTGCCAGGAAGAGGTCTTTGCGGTTGGAGGACAGCGTCGCCATATCGGCACTTTCAACCACGGGCTTGTTCTTTTGTGCCAAGGTTCACCTCCGGGAGAATGGTGCGTTTTTCATGGACCGTGAAAACGCCGCGGAGTGCGACCCTGTGCTGCGCTCGCGCGCAGAGCGCAGCACCGCACGCCGCCAGGCGTGCGGTTGCTCCAGGTCAGAGATCTGGCTTGGGCTGCAGCCCCGACCCCAGGTCAGCGCCGGTCATCGGGTCGCTGGAAGGATCCGAGAGTGTGCGAATTTTCATCGCATTCAATTGCGCCTCGTCGCTGGCGTCCAACTGCACGCTGGCGGTGCCGTCGCCGCCATCGACCGCCGGTTGCGGGTCCTCGACGAACGTCCATTCCTCACCCTGATTCCACGGGCCGCGCACATCCTGCGCGCCTTGCGACATGTTGAAGTACACCTGAGTGAACTCAGGCATGCCTGGCAACTTGCCTTGAGGGAAGTTGGGCTGAATGGCATGCAGGGCCTTTTCGAAGGACAGTTGATGCGCAATTTCCCGCGTCATCAAAAAGCCCAGCGCGTCCTTGACGCCAGGATCGTCCGTGACGTTCATCAAACGCTCATAAACAATCTTGGCGCGGGCTTCGGCCGCGATATTGGAGCGCATGTCGGCGGTCGGCTCGCCAATCGTGTCGATGTAGGCCGCGGTCCACGGCACGCCAGCGGAGTTGGTCAACGGCGAACCGGCGCCATACAAAAGGCTGGTGATATGGGAGTCATTGCCGGCGCCGTTGAGTGAGCGATACAGCTCGCCCTCCTCCTCCACGCCTTCGGCCATGCGGCCCTTGGCGCCCTTGTTGAGCATCACGATGATCGATCCGACGATCTCCAGGTGGCTGAGCTCTTCGGTGGCGATGTCCATCAGCAGATCCTTGCGCCCCGGATCGTCCTCGGCCAACGCCTGGGTGAAATAGCGGGACGCAGCCGCCAATTCACCCTGGGCACCACCAAACTGTTCGAGCAACAGGTTCGCCAGGCCCGGATTGGGCTCGGCCACACGTACCGTGTATTGAAGTCGTTTGTTATGTAGAAACATGAACAATCTCCTCAGGCTTACTGAAAGTGACGGCATTCTGGAATGCGCGCCTACCTTCATGTGAAGCATCGGGAGAGGGCAAAATTTCAAAACAAACCTGAGTCTCACGACCAGCGGTTAAGCCCGCCGTCACAAGCGAAACGGCGGCTACAGGGCCTGGCGCGGCGGCTAACGCACCTGCGTCGCAAACCTGCCCACGGCATCCACCACCTGTTTGGCGCCGTCCTGAATTTCGACAATCACCTGGCCCGCCTGCGTGGCCAGCTCCAGCCCCTGCTCGGCCTGGGACTTGCTGTTGGCCATTTCGGCGACCGTTTCATCCACCAGTTTCTGGTTCTGCAACACCACCGAGGCGATCTCTTCGGTGGCCGTGCTCGTGCGACCGGCCAACTGGCGAACCTCATCGGCGACCACGGCAAAGCCGCGACCCTGCTCACCCGCGCGCGCCGCTTCGATGGCCGCGTTCAAGGCCAGCAGGTTGGTTTGCTGGGCGATGCTGCTGATGGTCTGGATGATCGAACTGATCAACAGCGACTGTTTGCCCAGGGCCTCGACGCCGCCGGAAGCCGCCTGCATGTCCACCGAAACCTTGCGCATGGTGTGCATCGTGTCATTGACCACCACGGCGCCGCGCTGGGCCGTCACGTCGGTCTGCCGGGAAATTTCAAAGGCCGTCTGCGCAGCCTCACTGACCTGTTGTTCGCGGGCCACCTGGTCGGTGACCACCGTGGCAAACTTCACCACCTTGCACAGCGTGCCTTCGGTGTCATACACCGGGTTGTAGGTCGCTTCCAGCCATACCGACTCACCGCGATTGTCGATGCGTTCAAAGCGCCCGCCGACAAACTCGCCCTTATTCAGGGTGGCCCAAAAATCCTTGTAGTGCTGTGACGCGACGTCTTCCGGCTTGCAGAAAATACGGTGATGACTGCCTTTGGCCTGGGCCAGGTTGTAGCCCATCGCCTTGAGGAACTGATCGTTGGCCATCAGCACATGCCCGGAAAGGTCAAACTCAATCACCGCCGTCGAACGCAGCAAGGCATCGATGAAGGAGGTGTTTTCCGAAGCTTTTTCCAGACGCGAAGTGATGTTGGTGGCGTAACAGGTGATGTGGCTCAAACTGCCACTGGTATCGGTGATGGGCTGCCAGTGGGCGTGAATCCACACTAGCGAGCCGTCCGCATGCAGGTAGCGGTACTCGTCAGTGATTGACCTCCCGGCGCTGACGGCGGCGCGAAAGTTCTGATAGCACGGCAGCCTGGCGACGTACTGCGGAACGATATCGGCCATTGCCCGCCCCAGAAGCTGCTCCCGGGTGTAGCCCAGGGCATTGGCGAAGTTGTCGTTGCAGGCCGTTATATTCAGCGTCGGATCAATGCTCAACGTCAGCATTTCGCGGTCCAGACCGTCGCGCAGTTGGCGCAGTTGCGCCAGCTCGGCAGCCTGAACATTGAGTTGTTGCTTGATTTTGGAGTTAAACATGGGGCAGCGCCTCTGGGGTCATACTCAGGCTATCGGCAAGGCCAACGGCTTATTGAGGCCCCGTGCAAAGCGGCTGATGGAATGTCGGCGCACGTTGCAACGGCGATTCTTTGCGCCTATCGTGACCAATAACTTATACAAGGTGAATTGCATTGTACAAGAACGCCCAATGGCCTTTGACGCTCTACTTTGATGGCGATTGCCCACTTTGCGCACGCGAGATCAAGCTGCTCAGCGCCCATGCCGCGCCGGACCGCCTGCTGTTCGTTGACATCAGCGCTGAGGCATTCGACGCGACGCCCCTGGGGTTCACTGCGGCGGACATGGCCTCATCGCTGCATGCCAGGTTTGACGATGGCACCTGGGTCACCGGCCTGGACGCAACGCTCTGGAGCTGGCGGGCAGCTGGCTTGGGTGTCTGGGCCGCGCCGCTGTCATGGCGGCTGACACGGCCGCTGTTGAACATCGGCTATCGCCTGTTCTGCCGCTTTCGCCCCCACCTGGCCTGGCTGCCGCACCCTGACGGCGGCGCTCGCTGTGGCGCGGATGGCTGTGCGGTGCCCGACAGCCGGACGACGAAGGCGGACAAGAAAACCTAGACGTCCAACAGCTCGTCAAGGAAAGCGATGACCAGCCGGTTGAACGTCTCGGCCTGGTCGTCATGCACGTAATGGCTGGCGTCCGCCACTTCGGCGGTGCGCACCCGTGCGTTGCTCTCGCGCATGGCTTGCAGCGTTGCCGCCGGCAGGAAATCCGAGCGCGCGCCGCGTATGAACAGTGTCGGGCAATCGAGGGCACGCACCGCCGGCCATAAATCGGTGGGCTCGATGCTCAGGCGTGCCTCGGCGATGCCTTGCTGATCGTGGCGCCAGGTGATAACGCCGGCGCTTTCTTTCATCGAGTGTGCCAGCCGGGACGTCAGGCCCTGCTCCGACAAGCCGGGGCGTGAGGCCTGCCAGAACGTACGGGCAGCGTCCCAACTCTCGAAGTTCAGCGGGGTCTGGTTCATCTCGCGGCGGATGCGCGCGGCGCCGTCGCCCTGGCTGGAGGAGCCGGGGCCGATGTCTTCGATGATCAAGCCCAGCAGGCGGTCGGGGTTTTGTCGGGCGTATTCCAGGGCGTTGGCGCCGCCCAGGGAGTGGCCCAGCAGGAAGAAGTACTCGAGGCCGGCGTGGGCGACGAAGTCTTGCAGGTCGTCGACGTAGGATTGCGTGTGGTAGCTGGTGGGCGGTGCCCAGTCGCTCAGGCCGCGACCGCGTTGGTCCAGGGCGTAGACGCAGAAGCCGGGGCCGAGCGCCTGGACCAGTGATTCCCAGGTTTGTGCGTAGGCGCGCAGGCCGTGGAGCAGGACCAGGGGGGTGTCGCTTGGGTTGCCCCAGCGCAGGACGTGCAGGTTGAGGCCGGTGCGGTTGGTGAAGAAGCTGCTGGTTGGGGGCATTGGGTGATCCGCCGTGGATTTAATGTGGGAGCTGGCTTGCCTGCGATAGCGGGCTGACGGTGTACATATCCGTTTCTGGGGTGACGGCTTAGATTGGTTCCGCCCTTACGGCGGGTCACTTTTGGAAAAGAGCCCCAAAAGTAACCAAAAGGGCTCTTGCCCCACCACTCGGCACCTCGCTCACGCTCGGTGTGCCCGCACGCAGGCTTGAATCCGTGGGC
>Ga0302347_1005010_pt1 | contig 10074 bp, 10 predicted proteins | sample PhyWR1_FD_202178 | JGI IMG/M metagenome (GOLD analysis project Ga0302347, IMG submission 202178) | Leaf surface microbial communities from wheat plants in UC Gill Tract Community Farm, Albany, California, United States - DLSL W.R1 (v2)... | ecosystem: Host-associated > Plants > Phyllosphere >...
GTACGCCTTCAATAACCTGCAAGAGTTTCTCGACCTGTATTACAAGGGCGCCGATGTGCTGCGCACCTCCCAGGACTTCTACGACCTGACCTGGGCCTACCTGCTGCGCTGCAAAGAACAGAACGTGATCCACACCGAACCCTTCTTCGATCCACAGACCCACACCGACCGTGGCATTCCGTTCGAAGTGGTGCTCAACGGCATCGCCGCTGCGCTGAAAGATGGCGAGCAGCAACTGGGTATCACCAGCGGCTTGATCCTCAGCTTCCTGCGCCACCTCAGCGAAGCCGAAGCGGAAAAAACCCTGGACCAGGCCTTGCCGTTCCGTGACGCGTTCGTGGCCGTGGGCCTGGACAGCTCGGAAATGGGTCACCCGCCGAGCAAGTTCCAGCGCGTGTTCGATCGTGCTCGCCACCAAGGCTTCCTCACCGTGGCCCACGCCGGCGAAGAAGGCCCGCCCGAGTACATCTGGGAGGCCATCGACCTGCTGAAAATCCAGCGTATCGACCATGGCGTTCGCGCCATCGAAGACGAACGCCTGATGCAGCGCATCATCGACGAGCAGATCCCGCTGACCGTGTGCCCGCTGTCCAACACCAAGCTGTGCGTGTTCGATGACATGGCCCAGCACAACATCCTCGACATGCTCGAGCGTGGCGTGAAGGTCACGGTGAACTCCGATGACCCGGCGTACTTCGGCGGTTATGTGACCGAGAACTTCCATGCGCTGCACACCGCGTTGGGCATGACCCAGGACCAGGCCAAACGCCTGGCGCAGAACAGCTTGGATGCGCGGCTTGTAAAGCCCTAACTGAGTCAATAACGATTGGCGATGTCACGCAGACATGGCCAATCGGGTGATTTCCCTGTGTCCTACGGCGTTGACCCGTAAAGCCTGGGACTCATTGATCACACTGATCCAGTTCGACTGCAGAAACAGTTGCAACAACCCCCCGCCCAACGCGCCGCCCAGATGAGGTTGGTGCTGGCTCCAGTCAAAACAATTACACACCAGCGGCGACGCCAGGGCCTGGGTAAAAATCCCCAGGTTTGCCAGGCGCTGCGCGCCCTTGACCGTGACATCGGCACGCTGCTCATGACGTTCTATCCAACCCTCTTCCAGCAGATGCTGATACAACTGCGCGCCCAATTCGCCGCCGAGGTGGCCATGGCACAACCGCGCATGGCGTAACAACGCCGGAGCAACCAGCGCTGGCGGTAGTGCCTCCGGCGCTCTGCGTGCGGCGCACGCCACGGTGGTCCTGGCCAAGGCATCAATAGCGGCGCTGACATCAGGCGCCGCAACACGGAACAAACGCTTGCCACGCCTGGCTTCCACTCGCAACACACCACTTGCCGTCAGTCGCGCCAGATGCGCGTTGGCGGATGTCGGTGACAACCCGGCAAGCGTCGCCAACTCGACGGGTGATTTGGCCGAGCCATCCATCAAGGCCCACAACATGGCGGTACGTTTGGGTTCGGCGAGCAAGCTGGCGATCTGACTGATGCAAAGTGCAGCTTCCATCTTTTCACTCCCTGTCGATTTATTTTTCTGCTGAAGTAGGCCCCAAAGTATAGGGGCGCAAACCGCCGGTTCCACGGCGTCTGACAGCGTAGAGAGGGACAAGATCTGAGTGAAATTTCCTGCTTTGATGGAGTCCGTTACGTTGTGCTGGATCGCTCTGGCAATTGGGCGGTCAATGTCGCACAGCGGGACACGAGCATTTCCCGCAACAAGTTAACGGGTTTGCTCAATTGCGCCCGATGGGCACACAGCAGATTGAGCGGCGTGCGCTCGCCACGCAGCTCCGGCAGGATAAGGCGCAAGCGCCCGGCCAACACGTCGGTACTCACATCCAGCCACGACTTGTAGGCAATGCCGACACCCGCCACCGCCCAGCGGCGGACCACATCGGCATCGTCACTGAACCGGTCGCCGGTAACCGTCAGGCTGACTTCACGCTTGCCGTCGTGAAAGGTCCAGTGATCGTGGACCCGGCTGCCGAGCATATACAGCAGGCAATTGTGCTGGGCCAGTTGTCCCAGATGCCGGGGCTCACCATAACGTGCGAGATAGCTGGGAGAGGCACACAACACACGCACATTGTCCGGGGCGACGGGCAGCGCGATAAGGCTGGAGTCTTCAGGTTCACCATAGCGCAGGGCGATATCCACCGGCTGACGGAACAGATCGGCAATCCGATCGCCCAACAATAGCCGTACCGTGAGTTGCGGGTAGTCACGCTGGAATTCATCCAGCCAGGGCAACAGCTGATTGCGCCCGAAATCCGACGGGGCCGACAATTGCAGCACACCACTGACATGGTCCTGCCCGCTGGCCAATAAGCGTCGCCCTTCATCCAGCGAGCTCAAGGCAGCACGGGCATATTCCAGGAAGCCTTCACCTTCGGCGGTCAGGCGCAGGCTGCGAGTGGAGCGTGCCAGCAAACGCGTATTCAGTTGCTGTTCGATACGCTTGAGCGCCGCACTCGCCACCGCTGGCGACAGGTCCATCACCCGTGCCGCAGCCGACAGGCTACCCAGGTCTGCCGCACGTACAAACAACTGCAAATCATCAAAACGCAGCATGCATTACTGTCCATTATCAAAATTTTGTTGAAACAGACTGCTGTTTTAGCCGCTTTTATCTGCGCGGGAAATAGCCAATCATCTACGCATCCCGTTCATCACGTGTCTGGAGTTGAATATGCCCACTGCCTTTAACGTCATCGCCACGCTGATCGCCAAACCCGGCCAACAGGCCACCCTGGAAACCTTGCTGCGCGGCCTGTTGGAACCCACTCGCCTGGAAGCCGGTTGCGAGCAGTACGACCTGCACCAGGATCTGCAACACCCCGAAACGTTCTACATGCTCGAGCGCTGGAGCGACGACGCGGCGTTGGCCGACCACGACCAGAGCGCGCATATCCAGAGCTTTCGCGCCAAAGCCGCTGATGTGATCGAACACTTCGAACTCAAGCGCCTGAAATTTCTCGCCTGATCATCACCATTTTTCTGTAGGCGCGAGCTTGCTCGCGAAAATCGTCAACGAAAACGCAGCGTGTCTGGTTTAACGCGGCGCCCTTGAGTGTTTCGCGAGCAAGCTCGCGCCTACAGTCGGTTAACCTTGTTTTCTGGAGACATCATGAAAGCCATTGCCTACTACGCCTCACTGCCGATCAACGATCCAAATGCCCTGCAAGACATCGAACTGCCAGCGCCTGTCGCCGGCCCGCGTGACCTGTTGGTGGAAGTCAAAGCCATCTCGGTCAACCCGGTGGACACCAAGGTTCGCCAGAACGTCGCCCCGGAAAAGGGTGCGGCCAAGGTACTGGGTTGGGACGTGGCCGGTGTGGTCAAGGCCGTCGGCAGCGACGTGACGCTGTTCAAGGCGGGTGACAACGTGTTTTACGCCGGTTCCCTGGTGCGTCCGGGCGGCAACAGCGAACTGCATACCGTGGATGAGCGCATCGTCGGGCATATGCCGAAAAGCCTGGGTTTTGCCGAAGCTGCCGCGTTGCCGCTGACCGCCATCACCGCCTGGGAATTGCTGTTCGAACGCCTGCAAGTGCAGGAAGGTCAACAGGACAACGGCCAGAGCCTGTTGATCGTCGGTGCCGCCGGTGGCGTGGGGTCGATCCTGACTCAACTGGCCAGCCAACTCACCGGGTTGAAAGTGATCGGCACCGCTTCGCGTCCGGAAACACAAGAGTGGACCAAGGCCCTCGGCGCCGACCTGGTGATCGACCACAGCCAACCGCTGAGCGATGCGCTGAAAGCCGCCGGCCATCCGCAGGTGACCCACGTCGCCAGCTTGACCCAGACAGATCATCACCTGGACCAGTTGGTCGAAGCCCTGCAGCCCCAGGGCAAGCTGGCGCTGATTGACGATCCCAAGACGCTGGACGTCAGCAAGCTCAAGCGCAAGAGCCTGTCGCTGCATTGGGAATTCATGTACACGCGCTCGATGTTCGAGACCCCGGACATGATCGAACAGCACAACCTGCTCAACCGAGTGGCCGAACTGATCGACGCCGGCACCCTGAAAACCACGGTGGGTGAGCACTTCGGTGTGATCAATGCCGCAAACCTGCGGCGTGCCCATGCGCTGCTGGAAAGCGGCAAGGCCAAGGGCAAGATCGTGCTGGAAGGCTTCTGAACAACTAGCTGTCAGGGTCGTCCATTATTCATGTGAGTAATGGACGACACCGCTAGTCAGAGAGTTGACCTTTGTCACATTTGTGAGCGTTATCGGGTTTATATTGGCCGCCTTTGCCACGATTCTTTTACGTGAGGAAGTCAGCAATGAAAATCCTGATAAAAGCGTTAGCAAAATCCGCAGGCAATAAATGGCAGGTCCGTCTCGACCAAGACGCTTTCACCTTCCGCACCGAGGCCGAAGCCCGTGCCTTTGCCGACACCCTGCAAGCCCGTATCCAGGCGCCCCACCGTTTTCCGAACAGTCAGCAACGCTCCGCCGCTGGCTGACCCGCTGTTCAGACCTGAGCCTGCAACGCCCGTTTACGTTGCAGGCGCTGGGTAGACATCGCAATCGTCACCGCCAACACACCGCACAAGCTGATGACCATCGCCATCGGCATCGCCGTGCCGTCGTGCAAAACCCCAACCAACGACGCCGCCCCCGCCGCGACGCCAAACTGAATGCAACCGAGCAACGCCGAGGCGCTACCGGCCCGTGCGCCCTGCCCACTCATGGCACAGGCCGAGGTATTCGGCAAAATGCAGCCCAGGCTGGCAATGCAGATAAACAGCGGTACCAGCAATGGCCACAGCGCATCGGTGCGCAACGATGCAATACCGAGCAAGCTCAACGCCGCCAACAGGTAGACCCACACACTGCGCGACAACAGGAACGCCGGGCCGCGTTTGGACAGCAACCGCGCGTTGACCTGCGCCACCAGGATAAAGCCTGCGGCATTGGAACCGAACAGCCAGCCGTAATGCTCAGCCGGCACGCCGTAGAGCTGGATGAAGACGAAAGGTGAACCGGCGATGTAGGCAAACATCCCGGCAATCGAGATACCGCCGGTGAGGGCATAGCCCAGGTAGACCCGGTCCGACAACAACGCCGCATAGCGACGCAGCGACCCGGACAACGGCTGACGCGGCTGATGGGCCGGAAAGGTTTCCGGCAGCCCGACCGCCACGGCGATGGCCGCCATCACGCTGAAGATCGACAGCGCCAGGAAAATCGACTGCCAGCCCCACAGCCCAACCATCAGCCCGCCGGCCAGCGGTGCGAGGATCGGCGCCAGGCCGGTGACCAGCATCAACTGGGAAAACACTTTGGCCGAGCCAACCGCATCGCATTTGTCACTGACCACCGCGCGGGAAATCACCATACCGGCGCAGCCACCGAGGGCCTGCACAAAACGCGCGCCGATCAGCCATTCCAGGGACGGCGCAAAGGCGCAGGCAAAGGACGCAAGGGTAAACAGGGTGACACCACTGAGCAGCGGGCCGCGGCGGCCAAAGCGGTCAGCCAGTGGGCCATAGATCAACTGACCGAGGGCCAGCCCACCGAAATACACCGCCAGGGTCAGCTGGATGTGTTTTTCATCGGTCGCGAAGGCCTTGGCCATGGCCGGAAAGCCGGGCAGGTAGAAATCGATCGCCAATGGCGCGAAGGCGCTCAAGGCACCCAGAATCAGAATTATGCGGAGGTTCATCGGGCACCCAAGTGAGACGGCAGCCCGATAGTCTAGCCGCGCTTGGGCGCATTGAACACGATAGCTCGCTAACTATTTATCCGCGTCAGGCAAGCTTGACGCTGTAGCCCTCTTCGGTGATCGCCTGGATCACTTGTTCGGCAGACAAACGGCTTTCGACGCCCACTTCCTTTGCCGCCAGGTCGACTTTCACACTGGCCGCCGGATCCTGGCTCTGCACTGCCTGGGTCACCGCTCGAACGCAATGGCCGCAGGTCATTCCTTCAACGCTGAATACTTGCATGACATGACTCCTTTGATGAGGTTGGACCCAGTCTCGACCTTGCCACGATGGCAAGGTCAAGTTCTGAAAACATCTGCCGGGCTGGTATTTGGCCGCTTCAAAGGCCAAGCTTCACCCATCTTTGATTCACACCACGGAGCATTCGCCATGCGCTGGTCGTTTTTTGCCCTTGCTGGCCTGATGAGCTTGTCGGCCGCTGCGCCCCAAGCCCTCGCCGCAGAAGACTATGCGGTGCTGATCATTTCCAGGGAACGCCTGGAAGTGCCGACCAACTGCGAAATCGGCCTGTACCTGAATGACCAGCTGGCAGGCCGGCTGTTCCAGGAACAGGCCACTTCGTTCAACCTGCCGGCGGGAAACCTGTCCTTGCGCCTGAAGCTGCTGCCGGGCCAATCCCCTGGCTGCCTGCCGGGGATGCTGGCGCCGCCGGCGCAGAACATTACGCTCAAGGCCGGGGATGTACGCAAACTGCGTATTGCCCAAGGCTCGGATGGCATGTATCTCAAGCCCGCCGCATTGGAATATTAAAGGCGCTTGACCTTCCCCACAGGTCAAGGTTGATCCTAGGGGCAACTTCTCTTGGAGGACTGCCCCATGAATGGATCCACCACCTTTGACCTGCCCATCAGCGGCATGACCTGCGCCAGCTGTGCCGGCCGGGTCGAGCGTGCACTGGGCAAGGTGCCGGGGGTGCAAAGCGTCAGCGTCAACCTGGCCAACGAACGCGCCCACGTTGAAGTGCTCGGCCAGATGGACCCGGGCGTGCTGATCGCCGCCATCGACAAAGCCGGCTACACCGCCACCCTCCCCCAGAGCGAAAAGGCCACCGACGCGAATCAAGCCCAGCGCCTGCAACGCGAGCGTTGGTCGCTGCTGCTGGCGATCCTGCTGGCATTGCCGCTGGTGCTGCCGATGCTGGTGGAGCCGTTCGGCCTGCACTGGATGCTGCCCGCCTGGGCACAGTTTGCCCTGGCAACCCCCGTGCAATTCATCTTCGGCGCACGCTTCTATATTGCCGCCTGGAAAGCCGTGCGTGCCGGTGCCGGCAACATGGACCTGCTGGTGGCCATCGGCACCAGTGCCGGTTACGGCCTAAGTATTTATGAATGGCTCACCGCGCACCCCGGCATGGCACCGCACCTGTACTTCGAAGCCTCCGCGGTCGTGATCGCCCTGGTGCTGCTGGGTAAATACCTGGAGAGCCGCGCCAAGCGCCAGACCGCCAGCGCTATCCGCGCCCTGGAAGCCCTGCGTCCGGAGCGGGCGGTTCGGGTGATTGAAGGCCGTGAAGAAGATGTCGCCATCAATGCCCTGAAACTCAATGATCTCGTGCTGGTAAAGCCCGGCGAACGCTTCCCGGTAGACGGTGAAGTGGTCGAAGGACAAAGCCATGCGGACGAAGCCTTGATCAGCGGCGAAAGCCTGCCCGTCCCCAAACAACCCGGCGATAACGTCACCGGCGGCGCCATCAATGGCGAAGGCCGCCTGCTGGTACGCACCCTGGCCCTCGGCGCTGAGAGCGTGTTGGCGCGGATCATCCGCCTGGTTGAAGACGCCCAGGCCGCCAAGGCCCCAATCCAGAAACTGGTGGATAAAGTCAGCCAGGTGTTCGTCCCAGCCGTGTTGGTGCTGGCATTGGTGACATTGGCGGGCTGGTGGCTGTATGGCGCGCCCCTCGAGACCGCGATCATCAATGCCGTCGCCGTGCTGGTGATCGCCTGCCCTTGCGCCCTGGGCCTTGCTACACCCACCGCGATCATGGCCGGTACAGGCGTTGCCGCGCGCCACGGCATCCTGATCAAAGACGCCGAAGCCCTGGAACGCGCCCATGAAGTGAGCGCCGTGGTCTTCGACAAGACCGGCACCCTCACCTCCGGCGCGCCGAAGATCGCCCACCTGACGGCAGTGGATGGCAACGAGGCCTTGTTGCTGCAACAAGCCGGGGCGTTGCAACGCGGCAGCGAACACCCGTTGGCAAAGGCCGTATTGGATGCCTGCAACGAACAAGGTCTGGCAGTGGCGGACGTGACGGCCAGCCAATCCCTGACCGGGCGCGGCATTGCCGGCACGCTGGATGGCCGGCAATTGGCCTTGGGCAATCGTCGCCTGCTGGAAGAAAGCGGCTTGAGCGCAGGCAATCTGGCCGACTCCGCCAAGGCTTGGGAGGCAGAAGGCCGCACCTTGTCCTGGCTGATCGAGCAAGGCGCACAACCCCGAGTGCTTGGGCTGTTCGCGTTTGGCGATACCCTCAAGCCCGGTGCGCTGGAAGCGGTGCAGCAACTCAAGGCCCAGCGCATCAGCAGCCACCTGCTTACCGGTGACAATCGCGGCAGTGCCCGCGTGGTGGGCGAGGCGTTGGGTATCGAAGACGTGCACGCCGAAGTATTGCCCGCCGACAAAGCCGCCACTGTCACAGAGCTGAAAAAGACCGGCGTGGTGGCCATGGTCGGTGACGGCATCAACGATGCCCCGGCCCTGGCCGCTGCCGACATCGGCATCGCCATGGGCGGCGGCACCGACGTGGCCATGCACGCCGCCGGTATCACCCTGATGCGCGGCGATCCGCGCCTGGTGCCGGCCGCGCTGGAGATCAGCCGCAAGACCTACGCAAAGATCCGCCAAAACCTGTTCTGGGCCTTTGTGTATAACCTGATCGGCATCCCCCTGGCGGCGTTCGGCCTGCTCAACCCGGTGCTGGCCGGCGCGGCGATGGCCTTGTCCAGCGTCAGCGTGGTGAGCAATGCGTTACTGTTGAAGACTTGGAAACCGGAGCACCTGGAGGATCAACGCCCATGAACATCGGCCAAGCCGCACGCCAGAGTGGGTTGAGTGCCAAGATGATTCGTTACTACGAATCCATCGGCCTGCTCAAAGCCGCCCATCGCACCGACAGTGGCTACCGCGTGTACGGCCAGGATGACTTGCACACCCTGGCGTTTATCAAGCGCTCGCGGGATCTGGGGTTTTCATTGGAAGAGGTGGGCAAGCTGCTGACCCTGTGGCAGGACCGGCAACGGGCCAGCGCCGATGTGAAGGCCTTGGCGCGCCAGCATATCGAGGAGCTGAACCAGAGGATTCTGGAACTGGGGCAACTGCGCGATACCTTGCAGGACCTGGTGGAGCACTGCCAGGGCGATCATCGGCCGGATTGTCCGATTCTCAAGGAGTTGGCGTCCGGTAGCTGCTGCGCCTGATGGAATCTATCTGAATACCGGCGAACCCAATGTGGGAGCGGGCGTGCTCGCGAAGGCGGAGTGTCAGTCAGCACACGTATCGACTGACACTCCGCTTTCGCGAGCACGCCCGCTCCCGCATTTTTGCGCTTCATCTACCCAAAGATCATTGCATCCAAGGCGGTGGCGGTTCTTCCGCCTTCTTGCTCTGTGGCGCATCATCCTCCGCCCGAATCGCCTGGCGACGCTCTTCATCCAGCCGCGCCGCTTCGATTTCACGAATCACACCGCCGACATCCGCCAGCTCTTCGGGCTCATCGAACTCGCCGGTCAATACACTGGCCGGGTGCAGGGTCCCGGCTTCGTACAGCGCCCACATTTCCTTGGCGTACTTGGTCTTCTTCAACTCCGGAGCAAAGCGCCCGAAGTAGGAAGCCATGTTGCCCACATCCCGTTCCAGCATGCTGAAAGCGTGGTTATTACCCGCAGCATCTACCGCCTGGGGCAGGTCGATAATCACCGGACCGGTTGGCGTGAGCAGCACGTTGAACTCGGACAGGTCACCGTGCACCAGACCGGTACACAGCATCAGCACGATCTGGGAAATCAGGAAGGCGTGGTATTCGCGCGCCTGGTCCGGCTCCAGTACCACGTCGTTCAGACGCGGTGCCGCATCGCCGTACTCGTCGGCCACCAATTCCATCAGCAATACGCCTTCGAGGAAGTCGAACGGCTGGGGCACGCGAACGCCCGCACCGGCCAGGCGGAACAACGCCGCGACTTCGGCGTTCTGCCAGGCATCTTCGGTTTCTTTCTTGCCGAACTTGGACCCCTTGGCCATGGCCCGGGCCTGCCGGCTGTTACGGACCTTACGGCCCTCCTGGTATTCGGACGCTTGACGAAAACTTCGTTTGTTCGCCTCCTTGTA
>Ga0302347_1005011_pt1 | contig 10073 bp, 11 predicted proteins | sample PhyWR1_FD_202178 | JGI IMG/M metagenome (GOLD analysis project Ga0302347, IMG submission 202178) | Leaf surface microbial communities from wheat plants in UC Gill Tract Community Farm, Albany, California, United States - DLSL W.R1 (v2)... | ecosystem: Host-associated > Plants > Phyllosphere >...
TCGTGCAGCAGATCTACTACCGCTTCTTCCATGGCCAGACCCAGGACAAACGCTTTGCGCAGTTCATTCAGATGAACACGCTGCTGGAGCAGATGAGCCTGAACGTCATCAGCAAATCCGCGCTCTGATCGCCTACAACAAGGAACCGCTATGTCCAAGACCAACCTGTTCGACCTCGACGGCAAGATTGCTTTTGTCTCCGGTGCCAGCCGTGGTATCGGCGAGGCCATTGCCAAGTTGCTGGCCCAGCAAGGCGCCCACGTCATCGTGTCCAGCCGCAAGCTGGAAGGCTGCCAGCATGTCGCCGACGCGATCATCGCTGACGGTGGCAAGGCCACGGCGGTGGCCTGCCATATCGGCGAGATGGAGCAGATCACCCAGGTATTCGCCGGTATCCGCGAGCAGTTCGGACGCCTGGATATCCTGGTCAACAACGCCGCGACCAACCCGCAATTCTGCAACGTGCTGGACACCGACCTGGGTGCATTCCAGAAGACCGTCGACGTGAACATCCGTGGTTATTTCTTCATGTCCGTGGAAGCCGGCAAGCTGATGCGCGAAAACGGCGGCGGCAGCATCATCAACGTCGCGTCGATCAACGGGATCTCCCCAGGCGTGTTCCAGGGCATCTATTCGGTGACCAAGGCCGCCGTGATCAACATGACCAAGGTATTCGCCAAGGAATGCGCGGCGTTCGGTATTCGTTGCAACGCCCTGCTACCCGGCCTGACCGACACCAAGTTCGCCTCGGCGCTGGTGAAGAACGATGCGATCCTGAAAATGGCCCTGGCGCAGATCCCGCTCAAGCGCGTGGCCGACCCGAGCGAGATGGCCGGCGCGGTACTGTTCCTGGCCAGTGACGCGTCCAGCTACACCACCGGCGTGTCGCTGAATGTGGACGGCGGCTTCTTGTCCTGACCCCTCGCTTCTAAGGTGCAAAAACATTCGGCGGCTGTTGCCGAAAGCTCACCGCCAGGCGGTTCCAGCCACTGATGCTGGACACCGCCATGGTCAGGTCTACCAGTTCCTGCTCACTGAACTCCACCCGCACGGCTGCAAACAGCTCATCGGATACCGTCGAGCTCGGCAGCGTCGCCACCGACTCGCTCCAGGCCAATGCGGCCTTTTCCCGCGCCGTGAAGAACGGCGAATCACGCCACACGCACAAGGCGAACAGGCGTCGCTCGGTTTCGCCGTGCTGACGTGCCGCCATCGAGTGCATGTCTGTGCAGAAACCACAGTGATTGAGCTGCGAAACGCGGATCTTTATCAGCTCCAGCAAAGGTTTTTCGATGGACAAGCCAAAGGTGGTCGCTTCCAGCATCAGCATGCCCTTGAGCGCTTGCGGCGAGGCGGTGTAGTAATCCAGGCGAGGTTCCATGGGACGTTTCTCTGGCGGCGAATGCAATGACAGTCCAGCCTAGAGTGCGCAAGGCATCAGCTCTATAGCCAATCGGCCGGTTTATGCAGAGACCATTTTGAGCCTGTCACGCACACGCGTAATCTTGGCGCAGATTGAATGCTCCGGGATAAGACATGGAACTGCACGTGGTGATCAATGGCCGCAAGGATCTGGCCGAACAGCTCTACCAACAGTTGCGCGAGGCCATTGGTTCCGGGCGCCTGGCCGCCGGTGCGCAATTGCCGCCCAGTCGCCTGCTCGCCGAACAGTTGGGCGTGTCGCGCAAGACCGTGTCGGACACCTACGCCACCCTGACTTACGAAGGCTTGCTGATCGGCAAGACCGGCCGCGGCACGTTCGTCAACGCCCGCGCACCGCAGTCCGAACGTGTGCAAACCGCGACCGACCTGGCCTGCGCCGCCAACCTGGCGAAGTGGCAATCGCTGCCATCGCCCATGCGCCACCCCACCCGTGACAGCACGCTGCGCTATGAATTTATTGGCGGTGCCACCAGCCGCAATCAGTTCCCCCAGGATGAATGGCGACGCTGCACCCAAGATGCGCTGCGACGCATTGCCCAGAACAGTGGTTTCTACAGCCAGCCTGAAGGCTTGCCGGCTCTGCGCAGCGCAATCGCCGGGCATATCGCGTTCTCACGCGGCGTCAACTGCCGCGACAGCGACATCGTGGTCACCAACGGCGCGCAACAGGCGCTGGACCTGATTGCCCGCGTGGTACTGGAACCGGGCAGCATCGTCGCCATGGAAGACCCCGGCTACAGCCCCGCGCGCCAGATGTTCATGGCGATGGGCGCCAGCGTGGCGAGCGTGCCGGTGGATGCAGAGGGTATCCGGGTCGATCAGATTCCAGACGGCACACGGCTGATCTACGTGACGCCCTCCCACCAGTTCCCCCTCGGCATGCCCATGAGCGTACCGCGCCGTGAAGCCTTGCTGGCACGGGCGTTCGCGCTGGGCGCGATCATCATCGAGGACGACTACGACAGCGAATTCCGCTACGAGGGCCGGCCTACCGACTCGCTGCAGAGCATGGACACCCGCGGCGTGGTGGCCTACGTCGGGACCTTTTCGAAAACCCTGCTGCCCGAATTACGCCTGGGCTACGCAGTGCTGCCGCCGGCGATCTACGGCGCGGTGCTCAAGGCCAAGCAACTCACCGACCAGCACAGCTCGACGCTGCCGCAATGGGCCCTGGCCAAATTCATCAGCGAAGGCTACTTGCTCAAGCATATCCGCCGCTGCCACACGGTGTACGCCGGACGCCGGGAACGCATCCTGCAGCGCCTGGCGGGGGATTTGGCGCCCTGGTTCGAAGCGGTGCCTACCGTCGCCGGGTTCCACATGGCCGCGCTGTGCAAAGTGCCCGTGAACATCCCGCTGCTGATGGAGTTGGCGCGTCGGGTCGAAGTGGGCTTGTACCCCCTGGATGTGTTCTTCCACGATGCGCCAGTACGCCAGGGCCTGATCATCGGCTTCGGGGCCATCGAGACCCTCGACATCGACCCGGCGCTGGACAAGGTCCGCGATATCCTCCAGCAGATTGGCTAGGGGATTTTCCACCGGATTGGTCATTGGTCCTGTCGCCACGAGGCTCTAGCCTGTGCACTGACACCCGACCTCGGAGACCATCGCCATGCCAGCCTGTGCCTACAACACTGTCCATGTCCGCGCGGCGACCGGGCGCTCAAGGGAACTGGGCGAGCGCCTGCAGCAGATAGCCGAAGCCGTGCGCTGCGCGCCCGGTTGCCTGGATTACGCCGTGCAGCGCGACCCGCTGGACCCCGACCTATGGACCGTCAGCGGCCATTGGCGCTGTGCCGAACAACTCGTCGCACACTTCCAGTTACCGGCCCTGCAAGGGTTTATCGAACTGACCAGCGAGCACCTGGCGCGCCGCCTGGATTTCGACCACTGAGGCATTGGTCTCCTGGTCTTCGCCAGGATTGGTCATTGGTCACCCAGGCATGGCGGCGTAGGGTGAAGAGGTCTCGAACTACTCGGAAACTTCGTCATGAAACGACTGCTCGCTGCCTCGCTGATGCTCGCCTCGCTCAGTGCCTTCGCCCACGAACCGGTTTACAACCAGGAGTCCATCAAGGTGCTCCAAGAGCACGCATTGGCCAATGTACCCGGCAAGAAAACCATCATGCTCACCGTTGACTACGCCCCTGGCCAGGCCACCGTGCCCCACAGCCACACCGGCACCGCCGTGGCCTATGTGCTGGAAGGTGCGATCACCTCGCGGGTGAATGACGAGAAAGCGAAAACCTACAAGGTGGGCGAATCGTTCTACGAACCCGCGGGTTCGCGGCACTTTGAATCGAGTAATGCCAGCCAGACCAAACCGGCCAAGTTGTTGGTCGTGATGGTGCTGGATGACAAGGCGGAAGTACTCACGCCCCTGCCAAAACAATGACCCCCCTGTAGGCGCAAGCTTGCCGGCGATAGGGGAGTAACATTCGACCCTTTCACTGGGTGAAAAACCGCCCTCGCGGGCAAGCCAGCTCCCACATTTGGATCGCGGCGTAACAGTTAGATTGCAGTCGGCTGACTGGCCGCCTTCGCGGGCGTGTTGGATCACCGGCAAGCCGGCTCCTACAGGTCTAGCCGCGTAAGGTCAGTGACTCAGGGTCGCTTGAACTGGCGGCGCAGGTTTTCGATCCGCTCGCGGCAGGCGCACCCTTCAAGGTGGTCATTGACCATCCCCATCGCTTGCATCAATGCATACATCGTGGTCGGCCCCACGAACGTCCAGCCGCGTTTCTTCAAGGCTTTGGACAAACGCACCGAGGCAGGCGATGTGGGATTTCCCGTCCAGTAAGCCAGGTCCACCCGTGCCGGACGCTCTTCCTCACGCGGTTCGAACGCCCACAACCAGCGCGCCAGCGAACCGGTCTCATCCACCAGCTCACAGGCCCGGCGCGCATTGTTGAGGGTGGAAACGATCTTGGCCCGGTTGCGCACGATGCCTGGGTTCTGCATCAGCCGCTCGATATCCGCTTCGCCGTACTGCGCCACCCGGCGAAAATCAAACCCTTCGAACGCCGCCCGGAACTGCTCGCGCTTGCGCAAAATGGTGATCCAGGCCATGCCCGCCTGAAAACCCTCCAGGCAGATCTTCTCGTACAACTGGATATCATCCGCGACCGGCACGCCCCACTCACAGTCGTGGTAACGCGGGTACTCCGGCGCGGCGGTGCGCCAGGCGCAGTGGGTCAGCCCGTTGGCGTCAGTGATCAGTCCTGGCGTGTCCATCCATCACCTCATAGGCCGAGCGGGCGATGATAAGCGAAAAAATTTGCACACGGCCAACCGCTCAAGCGTCGCGCTTACCGACCCACTGGTCAGACCGGGACCTGCCAACCGTCAAATAATCGCTTGTGGTTTCAAAAATACCGGGCGTAGACTGGCCCCGCACTGGACTTACCGGTATGACCACAACAATTAAGCCCTGGAACCACCAGGGCACCGAATAGAGATCCCTCCCATGCTCAGATGGTGCTCGCGTTCGATTTTCCTGCAAGTCGTGATTGGCCTGATGCTCGGCATAGCCTGCGGCCTGGCCCTTCCCGAATTCTCTTCGCAACTCAAACCCCTGGGTGACGGCTTTATCAAGCTGATCAAAATGCTGATCGGCCTGATCGTGTTCTGCGTGGTGGTCAGCGGTATTTCCGGCGCCGGCGACTTGAAGAAAGTCGGGCGAATCGGCCTCAAGTCGGTGATCTACTTTGAGGTCCTGACCACCGTCGCCTTGGTGATCGGCCTGGTCATGGCTTTCAGCACCGGTATCGGCACCGGCGCCAATATCCACTTGGAGCAGTTGTCGTCTGCCGGTTTGAATGAACTGGCCGACAAGGGCCAGCACATCCGCGGCACCAGCCAGTTCCTGATGGACCTGATTCCCAACTCGGTGATCGGTGCCTTCGCCGACAACAACGTGTTGCAAGTGCTGCTGTTCTCGGTGCTGTTCGGCAGCGCGCTGAACCTGGTGGGCGAAGCGGCGTCGGGTATCTCGCGGCTGATCAACGAGCTGAGCCATGTGATTTTCCGCATCATGGGCATGATCGTGCGCCTGGCCCCCATCGGTGTCTTTGGTGCGATTGCCTTCACCACCAGCACGTACGGCCTGGACTCCCTGCAGCACCTGGGCAGCCTGGTGGGCCTGTTCTACCTGACGTGCTTTGCCTTCGTCGGGCTGATCCTCGGCCTGGTCATGCGCCTGTCGGGCCTGCGCATGCTGCCGCTGCTCAAATACCTGCGCGAAGAACTGCTGATCGTGATGGGCACCGCCTCCTCCGACGCCGTGCTGCCACAGATCATGCGTAAACTCGAACACCTGGGTATCGGCAGCTCCACGGTGGGCCTGGTGATTCCAACGGGGTATTCGTTCAACCTCGACGGTTTCTCCATCTACCTGACCCTGGCCATCGTGTTCATCGCCAACGCCACCGGCACTCCGCTGTCGATGACCGACTTGCTGACCATCCTGCTGGTATCGCTGATCACCTCCAAAGGTGCCCACGGTATTCCGGGTTCGGCACTGGTGATTCTGGCGGCGACACTCACGGCGATTCCAGCGATTCCAGTGGTCGGCCTGGTGCTGGTGCTGGCGGTGGATTGGTTCATGGGCATCGGCCGCGCGCTGACCAACCTGATCGGCAACTGCGTGGCGACCGTCGCCATTGCGCGCTGGGAGAAAGACATCGATATCCAGCGTGCCAACAAGGTCCTCGATGGCCAGCAAGGCTACGCGTTCCAGGCGAAGAAACCGGTGTTGCCGGCACATCAGGAGTTCTGAGCAAGCGACACGGTTCAAATGTGGGAGCTGGCTTGCCTGCGATAGCGGTGGGTCAGCCCACAAAACTATCAACTGATAGTCAGCCATCGCAGGCAAGCCAGCTCCCACATTGGCTCAACGCCAGTTTAATTATTGTATTGGCAACTTAAAGGAGTGTACGACGTGATCAGCACCTCAACCGTCGTCAATTCAGTCGTAGAAAAACTCCGCGCCGCCCTGGCGCGTGGCCAGTGGCGGCGCGGTGAAATGCTGCCCGGCCAACGTGAGTTGGCCGAACAGATGGGCATCAGCCGCCCGAGCCTGCGCGAAGCGGTGATCGTGCTGGAAACCCTTGGCCTGGTGCGCTCCATGCCCGGCAAAGGCGTGGTCGTGCTGGAAACCGATGTCAGCGAACCGCAAGCCCATGATGCCGTGGCCGCTGCCAGCCTGGAGGACATCCTGCAACTGCGCTACACCCTCGAACCCTTCATCGTCGGCCTGGTCGCCCAGACGATCAGCAGCAAGGAGGTCGGCCAATTGCGCCTGACCCTCATGGACATGCGCGAAGCCCTCGATGCCGGTGATGCACAAGCAGGGATGAACGCCTATATCGGCTTTCACGAAGAACTGTTCGCCCTCACCTCCAACCCGATTTTCCAGAACGTGGTGCAACAGACCAGCAACGCGCTCAAGCAAAGCGCCCAGGTGCTGCGCAACTCCCCCGAGCACCTGGCGGAGCGCCTGCAGGAAAACGAGGCCGTGGTGCGCGCCATTCGCAACAAGAACAGCGCCCTGGCCAGTGCCGAGATGCGCCGGCATATCCTCCAGGAAGGCCTGCGCATGGGCATTCGCCTGAACATCCCGGACGACCATCTGGGCAGCTGATTTTTCGGAGACCGGCCATGACCGCACACGCCCTGCAACGCGCACCTGCCACCACCGCCCTGCCCGCCATGCGCCTGGTAGCCGGCAAAAAGCCCTCGGTGGATGACATCTACCCACGTCTGTTCGACGCCATTCTCGAACAGCGCATCGCGCCGGCCAGCCGCTTTACCGAAGAGAGCCTGGGCGCGACCTTTGGCGTGAGCCGCAGTGTGATTCGCCGGGTACTGGCCAAGCTGTCACACCAGCAAGTGATCATCCTGCGCCCGAATCAGCGCGCCCAGGTGGCTGCGCCCGATAACCAGCAGACACGGCAGATCCTGGAAGCGCGGCGCATGACCGAAATCACCATGGTGCAACTGGCCTGCGCCCAGGCCACCCCCACCCAGCTACGCCAATTGCGCGAGCTGATTGGTCGCGAACGTGAGTGCATCGAACGTGATCAGCGCGGACCGGCAATTCGCTTGTCAGGGGAGTTCCACCTGCAACTGGCCGCCATGGCAGGTAACGCACCGTTGGCGCAGTTCCTCAACAGCCTGGTGCCTCTGACTTCGTTGATCATTGCCCAGTATGAAGCGCAAGCCTGCACCTACTGCGCCTGGCAGGAGCATGTGGCGATTGTCGATGCCATTGAACGACGTGACGTGAGCAGTGCGGTGAAGCTGATGACCCAGCATTTGGATCACCTGGAAGCCAAACTGCTGAGTCGCGACAGGCAAGATTGCACGCGCTGATGTGTACCGATTGCGCAGGCATTTTGGGAAGACGCTGACAGTCAGACGGGCCGCTGACCAGCACAATGACTTTTACCCAGAAGCCATACGCGCAGACCCATACCGCCATGAAAGCCCTTGCCCTTACGTTGCTCACTACCACGCTCATTGCACATTTGGATGCCTACGCACAGACGACTGATACGTCGGCTACCGACGAACAGATCATTACCCTTGGACACCCCGTGTGGTTGCTTGAGCAACCCGACGCAGTCAGCCCGGCACTGACCGCTCGGACCTTTGGCACCAGCCAGTACGGCGATTATCGCGTCAAGGCTCTCCTGCAAATCAGCTGTCACCCACACGCCCCGAAGGCCAGTCTCACACTAGAGATCATGCCGCCATTGCTGGGTTTCGACAGCGATCCGTTCGAAGGCAAGGATGCCAGCGCCAACGGGCCGCTGCGTGTCACGACCGGAACACGCCCCGCTGTCGATCACTGGGTAAACGGTGTTTGGAATGCCGGCGGGGCGTTCCAGGTCAATGCGCTTTTTGCGCTCAGCACCGCAGTTTCGCGAGAAGAGCTAGCCTATTGGGTCAGCGACGCCTCACGCGGCCAAACAGTAGAGTTTTCGCTAACGCCCGCCACAGACGACGGCCGGTCACTGACCGCCAGCTTCTCATTGCCAGAAAACAACCGCGGGTTGGAAAAAATCGTCCAACCCTGCCTCAGTGACACTTCAACCAGCCCTGTAGAGCCCTGACGCGACTGCACCCGCGGCATCAGGTGTCGTCGCGCTTGATCCACTTGGGCACGTCGGGCGCCTGATAACTCAATACCGCCGCCATCAAACGCGCCACGTTCGGCTCAACGATCAGCATGTCGCGGTGCACCGGCTTGAGAAACGCCTCACCCACCACATTGTCGAGAAACGAAGCCAGCCCGTCGTAAAAGCCATTGATGTTCAGCAGAGCACAGGGCTTGGCATGCTGGCCAAGCTGCGCCCACGTCCACACCTCAAACAATTCTTCAAAGGTGCCAATGCCACCGGGCAACGCGATAAAGCCGTCGGACAACTCCGCCATCAGCGCTTTGCGCTCGTGCATGGAGCCGACGATCCGCAGGTCGTCGAGGCCGGTGTGGGCCAGTTCTTTCGCGGCCAGGAATTCAGGCATAACGCCGATCACTTCACCGCCACTGGCCAGCGCAGCGTCAGCGACTGCCCCCATCAAGCCAACCGAGGCCCCCCCGTAGACCAAACCGATGCCAGCCTTGGCGAGCGCCTGGCCCAATTGGGCGGCCATTTCCGAATAGACCGGCAAGCGGCCCGGGCTTGAACCCGAGAAAATACAAAGTCGCATACACCCTCGCTTGATCTGGACAGTACTCACTGGAGCACGGCGCTCCTGCAATGACGGTAACGAGATGTAAAAATTGGCGCAATAAAAAAGCCCCGCATCTCACGATACGGGGCTCTTTTTTTACTTCGGGATCAAGCCGGTTGCAGCACCGACTGACCGCTCAACGCCAGGTCCAGCAGCTCACGGTTGGCCACCGCGTACATGGCGTAGTCCGTGCCGACTGCAGCACGGATTTCCACCATCATCGCGACCCAACGATCGGCCATGTCCTTGTGCTGCTCAAGCCACAGGGCCACGCGGGCTTCCATGTCTTGTGGCGCGTCGGCCATTTGCAGGACGGAAATGGTGATCGCGCGTTGCTGCCAGTCCACGTCATCGCGGAAGGCTTCGCGGGCCTGGGCCTGCCAGTTGTTGGCCACCGGCAGGTCACTGATCTGCTGCAGGTACCACGGCAAGTCCAGGGCGCTGCCGACGGCGAAGTAGGCCTTGGCCACTTCGGCGGCGTCATGCCCGGTCACGTCGGCGGCTTCGATGATCGGCAGCAGCGTGTACAGGTGGGTAGTGCCTGCAACCATGCGCGCCAACAACTCCGGCACACCGGCTTCGGTGTAGGCCTTGTAGCGGTTCTGCCAGCCTTCGCGGGTCGGGCCTTCCAGCAACTCGTCGAGCTTGAGGCCCAACGCCGCCAGGTGCGGACCGAAGTGCGCCGTGTCACGGCCAGCATCCTGCTCGTTGCGACGGCTACGCAGGAACCAGCGCGTGGCGCGACGGCCCAGGCGCATCAGTTCGTCCATCAGCTCCAGTTGCACGTCGGCGGAGACCTGGTGGTCCAGGGCTTCGATCTGACGGAACCAGTGCGGGAGATGGAAGATGTCACGCACGATCACATAGGCGCCAGCCACGTTCGCCGGGCTCAT
>Ga0302347_1005012_pt1 | contig 10068 bp, 10 predicted proteins | sample PhyWR1_FD_202178 | JGI IMG/M metagenome (GOLD analysis project Ga0302347, IMG submission 202178) | Leaf surface microbial communities from wheat plants in UC Gill Tract Community Farm, Albany, California, United States - DLSL W.R1 (v2)... | ecosystem: Host-associated > Plants > Phyllosphere >...
CTGAGGCTCGTCTTGCGTTCACCACGCCGTCACGCCAGCACCCGCTGGGCATTACCATGAGCTACGGCCGGCGCCAGGAATTGATCGAGTGGGCAAATCGTGGCCATCGCTGGATCATCGAGGACGACTGCGACAGCGAGTTCACCTATTGCGCAAAGCCACTGCCCGCTCTTTACGCCATGGACCAGTGGTCCCGTGTCATCTACGTCGGCACCTTCAGCAAGGTGCTCTACCCTTCCTTGCGCCTGGGCTACGTGATACTGCCCCAGGCACTGGTGGAGCCCTTCTGTGCCATGCGCGCGGTCATGGACCGCAGCCCGTCGACCCAGCTGCAAGCGGTCACGGCCGACTTCATCCGCGAAGGTCATTTCCTTGGCCATATCCGGCGTATGCGCGCTCTTTACCAGTCGCGCCAGGACTGCCTGATACAGGCACTGAAACAGCGGCTGGGCAATTTCATGGACGTGAAGCCGGTCAATGTCGGCATGCATGTCATTGCCTGGCTTGACCCCGGACTGGATGACGCGGTCATCGCCAAGGAGCTGGCCCGACACCAGATCCATACCTATGCCTTGAGCGACTACTGCGTGAAACGTTACTTGCCGCCCGGACTGCTTATCGGCTTTGCCGGAACCCCGGTCGAACAGGCCACGGAAAAAGTCGAGGCGCTGGCTCAGGCGCTGCTGAAGATGGGCCATGCTCTGTGAGCAGGCAGGCCCCGGTGAAACAGAGGCTGAAAGTGGTCATAAGAATTAAAAAATAATGGCTCTATTGGTAGAACCACTCTGGTGCGATAAAGGCCTTACCGACCGATTCGGTGCCTGTACCAGGAATAATTCTAATGAACTGTATTCAAGCACGCTTCAACTCCCTGCTAAGCCACAACAGCCGCAGCGACTGCCCGCCTCCACTGTTGACTGCGCAACTGGCCAGCAAGCTTATCGATCGCCTGGAGCGCATGCGTCTGTTCGCCCATGCCTATCCCTTGCTGACCAACCTGACCCACGGTCGGGTCAAGCCCGCTGAACTGCTGGACTTCGCCTGGCGCCATGAGTTGCAAGGCCTGAGCCTGCATCTGCTGGATGGCGAGGCCAACAGCCTGAGTAACATGAACCCGCAACAGCTTCAGGAGTTTTCCCATAAGGCAGCAACGCTGGGCCTGGACATACATCTGGAGATCAGCAGCACCCGCAAAGAAGACGTGGATCAGGTTATCGCCATCGCCAAGGCTATCGGCACTCGCAACATCCGGGTCTATGCGCGTTATGAAGGTCATCTGTCACGGGTAATGGCACTGATCGAGGAGGATCTGCGCTATCTGGCGCAACAGGCAGACCTGCACGATCTGTTCTTCGACTTTGAGCAGCATGAAGAGTTGAAAAGCCATGAAATCGCCCAGTTGCTCAGCCGCCTGGATCACCCCCGCCTGCATGCGTTGTTCGACTTCGGCAATATGATCAATGCCTGCGAGCAACCCTTGACGGCCCTGAAGCAGTTGTCTGCGCACATCCGCCAGGTGCACATGAAAGGGGTACGCGTGGTGCCCGAGAAAAATGGTTTCGGCCATTACGGGGTGCTGCAAGGGGGGGCCGAAGATCACCTGCCAAGTGCGCGCATGATGTTCGAGCTGCTGATGCTCGGCGAGCAGGAGCCGCAGGTTATCGCCTTTATTCTTGAGCAGGAAAATCACTACGCCGCCCCCGCCTTCCGCCAGTCGGATGAGACACAAGACCCTTTCATCGAGTACCGGCAAATGAGTGAAACGGCACTGCCGCCGGGGTTTTGCGCCGAACGCATGATGGCTGCAGAGCACCAGTGGGCGAACAACCAGATTCGCTATGTGCGCGGGCTGCTCGGTGAGCTGAAGGTTCTGGCACAACTGACACTGGCGGATACGCCGGTCTGTGCCTGACCCCGCACCACACTCGCCAAAACGTCACGTTACTTTCTGTGGAAAACAAAAATGACCGCACAGACAAAAGCCAAATGGCTGCGTTTCCTCGTCCTCATTCTTGGCGGCGGAACCATCTATAAACTCGCCAGCCTGAAAGATGCCTTTTACGTTCCCATCCAGCAATACATGGGGCTGAGCCATACCCAACTGGGCACGTTACTGAGTGCCAACGCTATCATCGCCACAGCGTTATTCGTGGTTGGCGGTTATCTGGCGGACCGCTTTGCCACACGAAAACTGATTCCCCTGGGGTTGATCGGGACAGGCAGTCTGGGACTTTACCTAGCCACCTTTCCCGGCTTCGACAAGATGCTGATCGTGTTCTGCCTGCTGGCAGTCTGCGCTGACTGTATCTATTGGCCTGCCCTGCTCAAGGCTGTGCGCAATCTTGGCGAGGAAGGCGAACAAGGCCGCATGTTCGGTTTTCTGGAGGGTGGTAGGGGCATCGTCGATACACTCGTGGCGTTTTCAGCCCTGGGGGTGTTCGTTGCCATGGGCTCGGGCGAAGCAGGCCTGAAATCGGCCATCGTCTTCTATTCTCTGGTCGATATCTTTGCCGGGATCATCACCTGGTTCCTGCTGCGAGACAGCAAGACAGCCCCCGCCCCCAAGAAAGAGGACAGCCTGTCGGGTATGTCCGGATTGCTTGAAGCCATTCGGATTCCGGGGATCTGGCTGGTCAGCTTCAACGTGTTCATGGTCTATATCGTCTACTGCGGCCTGACCTATTTCATTCCCTACTTAAAGGATATCTACGAACTGCCCGTGGCACTGGTCGGTGCCTACGGCATCATCAACCAATACTTCCTCAAGATTCTGGGCGGGCCGGCGGGCGGCTTCATGGCAGACAAGTATTTCAAGAGCCCGTCGCGCTATCTGAAATGGGCGTTCCTGGCCCTGATTCCCGCCATGGCCGCGGTGTTGCTGGTGCCCAAAGGCGAACACTTCATTTATATCGGCATGGCCGCCACCCTCTCGTTCGCGCTGATTGTTTTCACCATGCGCGGCGTGTTCTGGGCTCCCATGAGCGAGGTGGGGATTCCTCAGCGCATCACCGGCTCGGCCTTCGGAATTGCCTGCCTGATCGGCTATGCGCCCGGCATGTTTGCCTACGTGATTTACGGTTCGATCCTGGACCACTTCCCGGGCCAGCAAGGCTACAACTATGTGTTCAGCCTGATGAGCCTGTTTGCCGTCATTGGCTTCATGGTTTGCAGCCTCTTGTACCGTGTAGTGCGCAAGGAAACAGCCGGCACCCCTGACAGCGATCTGGTCCGGGCCTGAGTATTCAACCAGGGCGAAGGGTGAGTCACTTTCCTTCGCCTGCGGTTGTCGACCACTGCGGTGCTATCAATAGCGGCGGCCTTGCCAGCTGCCCCCTCAGCGGATACTTGCCAGCAACCCTGGCAAGGCATGCATCAGGGCGCTGATGGCAAAACCGATGAACATCACGCCACACAGCCGGGTAATCAGTCGTTCATGGCGTTGATACAGCGCCCGCACGTGCCCGGCGCCAACAATGCCAATCAGAATTACATAAGCTGCGGCGCCCCCCAAAAAGCTCAACACAATCAGCCACGGCAGCATTGACCAGGTCAGCAGTTCGGCACGACTGGACAGCAGCGCAGTGAAGGTGGCCACCGCAACGGGGTAGGCCTTGGGGTTGGTCAGGCCAAACAGAATGCCGTGGGCAAAAGGCTGGCGCGCAGGGCCTTGCCGGGCCTCGTTGCCAGGCTGGGCGCGCACTGCACGCAGCCCCAGCCAGAACAGATAAAGACCGCTGAGCAAGCCCAGAATGTTGAATGCGGTACTGCCCGACAATGGCAATCAAGGCAGTGCTGCACCAGATCACGTCACCCAGCAAATGCCCGCATAGAAATCCGGCCCCGGCACGTCGACCGCGGGCAGCGCCAATCCCGAAAACCGCCAGCACCCCGGGGCCCGGGGTGATGCCATAGATAAAGCCAGAAGCCAGTACCGCCAGTAACAACGAAAGTGTCATGCAAAACGCTCCAGAAAAATCGTGCCTCAGGCTGTCCATTGGCCCGCGAGGTGGCAAGATTCTGCACGTTCGGCAGCGCTCTGTAACCGAATGCCCGGGAAAAATTTGCATAGGGCTCAACAAAACCCTCAACGCGGGTTTTGCCGGCTAGTGGCGGCGCCCCAGAACGTTGACCACCAGACGGTCAACCCAGCCCCAGATTCGCTGTTTGACCCGTCGCCATAGAGGACGTGACTGCCAGGCTTGCAGGCTGATGGGCATGCTCTGGGCGAAGTCGGTGACAAAACTGGCGGCCACTGCCTGAGTCAGCACCGGGTCCAGCGCCTCCAGATTGGCCTCAAGGTTAAAGCGCAAATTCCAGTGGTCGAAGTTGCACGAGCCAATACTCACCCAATCGTCGATCAGGACCATTTTCAGATGTAAAAAGCACGGCTGGTATTCAAATATCTGCACCCCGGATTTGAGTAGCCGCGGGTAGTAACGATGCCCGGCATAGCGTACTGACGGATGATCGGTACGCGGCCCGGTCAGCAACAAGCGCACATCGACGCCCCTGTTCGCCGCACGACGCAGCGAGCGACGAACGCTCCAGGTGGGCAAAAAATAGGGGGTGGCGAGCCAGATGCGATGTTGCGCACTGTTAATCCCACGCACCAGCGATTGCAGAATATCGCGATGCTGGTGGGCATCGGCATAAGCCACGCGCCCCATACCTTCACCTTCATCGGGGACCCGCGGCAAACGCGGCAAACCGAAGTGCGTTGCAGGTTTCCAGGCCTTACGGCTGATATTGGCGCGCCACTGGCGATCAAACAGCATCTGCCAGTCCTGCACCAACGGCCCCTGGATGGCGACCATGACTTCATGCCAGTCGCAGGTGTTTTGGCCGGGCTGCCAAAACTCATCGGTCACCCCGGTGCCACCGACCACGGCCAATTGATGATCCACCAGCAATAGCTTGCGATGATCGCGATACAGGTTGTTCAGGCCCCGGCGCCAGCTCAACCGGTTGTAAAACCTGAGCTCGACCCCCGCATCGGTCAGTCTGCGCCGCAAGCCCGGGGTAAACGCCAGACTGCCGTATCCGTCAAACAGACAACGTACCCGCACTTCGCGCCGGGCCGCCTGTTCCAGGGCCTGGACTATGGCTTCGGCACAGTCGCCGGCCTCCACCAGATACAGTTCCAGATCGACATGTACCTGCGCCTGGTCGATAGCCGCCAGCATGCGAGGGAAAAATTGCGGGCCGTCGATCAGCAACTCGAATTGATTGGCGCTGCGCCATGGAAACACTGCGCCAGCCATATCAGCGGGCCGTGAAAATCAGCACCGCACCCACCGGTACTGAAAAACTGATGGCCGACAAGCCGGCCATTTTCCGCAGGGTTTCGAGCTGGGGTTGCAAGCCAAAGTCTTCGGCCTGCAGCATCAGCGGTTCAAGTGTCACCACTTGAAAACGCCGCTCATCAAGACGGGTGGCCAAGAGTTCGGCTTCGTAGGTGTGCTGCTTGCCACGCAGGCTTACCGTGACCGGCAAGTGCAGCTCCAGTTGCGCACCATTGGCCAGGTCATTGATGGGCTGCAGATCGATCTGCGCGGTGATTTGCGCTTCCGGGAAGTTTTTGAAATCGAACAACAGGTCGCGCATGCGCTCATCGCGCAACGGCACCGCACTGTTGACCGAGTCCATTTCGATCCGCAATTGCGCGCGGCCTTTAGGATCGACCTTGCCGTGCAGCACTAAAAAACGATGCAGGTCGGCGACATTGGCATTTTGCGTGGTGATAAATGACAGCCTTGAGGACTCACCGTCCAGGTACCAGTTGGCCTGGGCAGACAGGCTCACGCCGAGGGTCAGGCACAGGGCGCAGGCAGAAGATAAAAACGCTTTGAACATAAAAACTCATAGGCAGATAAACGTGGGCGAACATTACCCCGAGTCCGGGTACTTGCAAGTGCTGTGGCGGAAAATTTTCATACAGCCTTAGGACGCTTATCCGATCCTACAGTTCCTCCAGTAAAGCACTCCCATAGAGCCTGTCATACAAGCATCACCCAAACGTCACGGTGATGACATTGCACCTGCCTAGCCTGAAGTTGCACCCCTCAGTCGATTGGCAGAAAACCAAGGCAGGCACCATGTCTGCACGGAGATTCGCAATGTCCCAGCTCGTCCGTATCCGCGACACGGTTCAAGAACGACGCCTGAAGGCAGAACGTCTGATCGGCCCCGGCGCCTTGCGTGAAGCTCAAGCCCTGCGCTTTCGCGTATTTGGCGGCGAGCTGAAGGCCAAACTCAAGAGTGCCGAACACGAACTGGATGAGGATGATTACGACGCCCATTGCGAGCATATCGGCGTTCGTGACCTCAATAGCGGCCAACTGGTAGCCACCACCCGCCTGCTCGATCATTGTGCGGCGCTGAACATCGGCCATTTTTACAGCGAAGAAGAATTCAGCCTTCACGGGCTGGCGCACCTGCAGGGCTCAGTGCTGGAGATCGGCAGAACCTGTGTCGACCCGGCCTACCGCAATGGCGGCACCATCGCTGTGCTCTGGGGTGAATTGGCCGAGGTCCTCAATCAGGGCGATTACCACTACCTGATGGGGTGCGCGAGCATTCCGATGCAAGACGGCGGCATCCAGGCCCAGGCGATCATGCAGCGTCTGCGTGAACGCTACCTGAGCACCGTGCACTTGCGTGCAGTGCCTAAAAAACCGCTGCCGGCCCTGGATATTCCAGCCAACGTCATCACCGAAATGCCGCCACTGCTCAAGGCCTACATGCGCCTGGGTGCAAAGATCTGTGGCGAGCCGTGCTGGGATGAAGATTTTCAGGTCGCCGACGTCTTCATCCTGCTCAAGCGTGACGAGTTGTGCCCGCGATATGCCCGCCATTTCAAGGCGGCCGTGTAATGCAGCGCCTGCGCCAGTATGGCCGGGTAGTGCGGGTTCTCGCCGTGGTCAGTCTGGGCCTGGGCATGGCGAGTCTGTTCGGGCTGATGGAGCGCTTGCACCTGGACAGTACGATGGCCCGTCGACAGCGCTGGTCGCAATTTTTCATGACCCGCCTGTGTGCTGCCCTGCCCTTTCGCGTCACCCTGGTGGGCGAGGTGCCTGCAACGCCAATGCTGTGGGTCAGTAACCATGTGTCATGGACCGACATTGCCCTGCTCGGAAAACTGACGCCACTGTCTTTCCTGTCCAAGGCCGAGGTTCGCGGCTGGCCAGTGGCTGGCTGGCTGGCCGCCAAGGCAGGCAGCCTGTTCATTCGCCGGGGCGCGGGCGACAGCCAGCTGGTTCGCCAGCAAATGAGCCGGCATCTGCAACAACAACTGCCGCTGCTGATGTTTCCCGAAGGCACCACTACCGATGGACGCTCCGTACGCACGTTTCATGGGCGTTTGCTGTCGGCGGCCATTGAAAGTCGGGTGGCGCTGCAACCGGTTGCGATTCGTTACTTGCGCAATGGCGAGGTCGACCGGATAGCACCCTTCATTGGCAACGATGATTTGCTGTCCCATTTATTGCGTCTGTTCAGCCATGAACAGGCGGACGTCGAGATTCATCTGCTTGAGCCAATTGCCTGTGACCGGCAGGAACGTGCCGTACTGGCCTATAGAGCCCAGGAGGCGATAAGCCGAGTGCTCAGTGGTGCGCCGCGTCACTGCAGGAGCGAGCCTGCCGGCGCTGGCATCTGCGTGCAGGACACTTGAACCCGGGCGACTAGGGCAACAGCGAGCGCTGTTGTCTGGCGTACGTCTGTAACTGCGGATAAAACGCCCGGAAATCCTCACTGAGGGGCTCATACAGCGCGTGCAGATCCGCCATCGCCCCGGCCAGTTCCTCTGGCCGCGAAAGACGTCGGGCAATGCCCCGGAACACTTGTTCCAGTACCGCGAAATCCCGATAGGAGCCAAGCCAGTCATCCGCCGCCATGTGCGGCGCGATGGCGGCAAGACGTTTGGGCAATTGCGGCTGCGTCACCAGCACCTGGTAGAAACCTGAGGTAAAGCGGTCCAGAGGACCTTCGGCATACTGCGCCCAGTCCCGGGCCAGGCAATGGTCGAAAAAAACGTCAAGCACTATGCCGGCATAGCGCCGGCGGGTCTGGCTGAATCGCGACAGCGATTGATCGACCAGGGGATGCGCATCGGTAAATACATCAATGCTTCGATGCAGCTGGATCGCAGATTCGATTTGAGGGCTGTATTCGCCTTGCAGGCGTCCTTTTACAAAGTCGCCATACAGGCTTCCGAGTAATTCGTCAGGGCGCTGGCCGCCAAGGTGCAGATGTGCGAGATAATTCATGCCGGGCAGTTTAACACTGCCACACCAATATCGTTATAACCCGATATACCGATTTATGCTGATTCAAGAAGCAAATCGTATTTGTATATCGCGATATAACGATTTAAAGTTCGCAACTTCGCGATATAACGCTGCATTTCAATGAGTACCACCACCATGCCGATCGACCTCGACGAAATAATAAAAGCGCTGGCACACCCAGTACGCCGAGAAATCATTTGCCTGCTTAAAAACCCGCAAGTGGAGTTCCCCGACCAGCATCACAGCACTGAACACGGCGTCTGCGCCGGACAGTTCGACCAACGTTTCGGCCTGTCGCAATCCACTGTCTCCGCCCATCTGGCCACCTTGCAACGCGCTGGTCTGATCAGCAGCCAGAAGGTTGGCCAGTGGCACTTTTTCAAACGCAATGAGGAAACCATCAAGGCTTTCCTCGCCGCAATCAACCAAGCGCTTTAACAAGGATTTCCAATGCCCCTCTCGCTACTCATTCTGGCGCTCAGCGCTTTCGCCATCGGGACCACCGAGTTCGTGATCATGGGGTTGCTGCCCGATGTCGCTGCGGACCTTGGTGTGTCGATCCCGGGCGCAGGCTGGCTCGTCACCGGTTATGCACTGGGTGTAGCTATCGGGGCGCCATTCATGGCGCTGGCAACTGCCAAATTGCCGCGCAAGGCAGCCCTGGTGGCGCTGATGGTGATATTTATCATCGGCAACCTGCTCTGCGCACTGGCCAGTGATTACAACGTGCTGATGTTTGCCCGTGTGGTAACCGCCCTGTGTCACGGCGCGTTCTTCGGTATCGGCTCGGTAGTGGCTGCAGGCCTGGTACCGGCCAACAAGCGCGCTTCGGCAGTGGCGCTGATGTTCACCGGTTTGACCCTGGCCAATGTGCTGGGCGTGCCCCTGGGTACCGCACTCGGTCAGGCGGCAGGATGGCGTTCGACGTTTTTCGCGGTGACCGTGATTGGCGTGGTGGCGTTGGTTGGCCTGATCCGCTTCCTGCCTGCCAAGCGTGACGAAGAGAAACTCGACATGCGTGCCGAACTGGCCGCACTCAAGGGCGCTGGCATCTGGCTCTCTCTGAGCATGACGGCGCTGTTTTCCGCATCGATGTTCACTCTGTTCACCTATGTCGCGCCCTTGCTGGGCGATGTCACCGGCGTCTCGCCCAACGGTGTGACCTGGACCTTGTTGCTGATCGGCCTGGGCCTGACCGTGGGCAATATCATCGGCGGCAAGCTGGCTGACAAGCGTCTGGCCGCGACCTTGATCGGCGTGTTCATCTCGATGGCGGTTATTTCCACCGTTCTTAGCTGGACCAGTGTCGCGCTGATTCCGACCGAGATCACTTTGTTCCTCTGGGCCACCGCTTCGTTTGCCGCCGTGCCCGCACTACAAGTGAACGTCGTGACCTTCGGCAAGGCCGCCCCCAATCTGGTATCCACCCTGAACATCGGTGCTTTCAACATCGGCAACGCGCTGGGCGCCTGGGTTGGCGGCAGCGTGATTGCCCACGGCTTCGGCCTCACCAGCGTGCCACTGGCTGCCGCGGTTCTGGCGGTTCTGGCATTGCTGGTCACCCTGATTACTTTTCGCCAGAACGGCAATCCCGAACTGGCCACTGCCACACATTGATCCTTGAGAGGGCTGCATAAATGACCACGATTTTCGATCCGATCAAGCTGGGCGACCTTGAACTGCCTAACCGCATCATCATGGCCCCCCTCACCCGCTGCCGCGCCGATGAAGGGCGGGTTCCAAACGCGCTGATGGCTGAGTATTACGTTCAGCGCGCGTC
>Ga0302347_1005014_pt1 | contig 10066 bp, 8 predicted proteins | sample PhyWR1_FD_202178 | JGI IMG/M metagenome (GOLD analysis project Ga0302347, IMG submission 202178) | Leaf surface microbial communities from wheat plants in UC Gill Tract Community Farm, Albany, California, United States - DLSL W.R1 (v2)... | ecosystem: Host-associated > Plants > Phyllosphere >...
CAACCAGAAGGGCGAGCCGAACGTATCGACCATGGAGGTGGCCAATGAAATGGGGATCAGCCCCGGCAACCTCTACTACCACTTCCATGGCAAGGAGCCGCTGGTGCTCGGGCTGTTCGAGCGCTTTCAGAACGAGCTGGCACCGCTGCTCGACCCACCGGCGGAGGCGCAACTGGAGCCTCAGGATTACTGGCTATTCCTGCACCTGATCGTCGAGCGCATGGCCCATTACCGCTTCCTGTTCCAGGACCTGTCGAACCTGGCGGGGCGTCTGCCAAAACTGGCCAAGGGCATTCGCAACCTGCTCACCGCACTCAAGCGCACCCTCGCCTCATTGCTCGCACGGTTGAAGGCTGCCGGGCAGTTGGTCAGCGGCACCCAGGCGCTGGGGCAACTGGTGGAACAGATCACCATGACCCTGCTGTTTTCCCTGGACTACCAACGGATTCTCGACCGTGAGGGTGAGGTGCAGGTCGTGGTCTACCAGATCATGATGCTGGTGGCGCCGCACCTGTTATCGCCCGCGCGGCAAGCGACCGAACAGCTCGCCTTGCGTTACCTGGATAATCCAATCTGACTTTTCGCAAAAATCGATTATTCCCGGCGCAGCGGCCTTATCCCAACTTTCCAAACTGCTGAGTAAACTTAAATAGCTCGCTGTCGGTCTTGATACCCAATTTCCGATAAGCCGACTGTTTCTGCGTACTGATGGTACTCGCGCTGCGCGAAAACTTTGCGGCAATCGAGCTCACGGACATTCCATCAAGAAAACAACGCAATACTTCCTGTTCTTTGGGTGTAAGACAGGCATTCAACCGCTGGGGCGCCGACAGCTCAACTTTCGATCTTATAGTTGCCCGATCAACAATGGCTTGCACATCTTGAAGGCCCGGCAACATACACGGCTGCAAGTAGATCCGCCCTTGGGCAACCGTTCGAATTGCCGTGATCAATTCAGTGAGATTTTGCGTCTTGCCCAACACCCCCCAACTTCCTGCCCTCAACGCCAGCGATACGGTAGCGGGCGTGTAGTGCGAAGAGACAATAAGCAACCTGCACTGCTTGAATCGTCGATTCAGGGATTGGATCAAGCTGAGGCCGTCGATATCCGAGGGCCCTAGCGAAAAGTCCATGACCACCACATCCGCCGACGTTCGGACAAGCGCGTCAAACAAATCCCTGGCGGTGCCATAGGAGCCTATTACTTCGAGATCGGCCTCCTTATCCAAGCCTAACTCGATCCCTTGTCGAACCATCTCATGATCATCCAGCAACATGACGGTGTACATCTTGGACATTGAAGTAGGCATAGCAAACCACTCAAGTGAGTACAACTCAGTACAAACAATTCCCTTTATGCGAGCACGGTATATCTCAGCTACACGCAGGGATCAACACAGAAAAATAATAAGGTTTACTCTTTCAGATGCGTCTTACGGCAACCCCTTACAGCGCACTGTCAATGCAACTTATTTGAATCGAAATCGAACATTTCGAACAATCACTAGCTCAATATCGTTACTTCTCTATAGGCTCGATTAATGTTCCCGGACACATTACGTCGTCCGCCACTTACGCACCTGAAAGTTCCGTACTTCCAAAAAAGTGGTGGAAGAAAATCGATAATTCACGATTGGAAATATTATGAAATTCAACGCTCTCTCTAGCATTGCCGCAGCCCTCGCCTTGGCCGCTGCCGTATCGCAAACCGCACACGCTGCCAACGACGGCACGATCAATTTCACCGGACTGGTAAACGATACGACCTGCACCGTTGAAGGCTCTGCACCGGGTACCGGGGCAGTGGTCAAGGACGTCAACCTGGGCGGTGTTTCTGCTGCACGCCTGGCCAACCCAGGTGATCGCGCCAACCTGACCGGTTTCACCATTCGCATTGGTGCACCCGGCGAAGGCAGCTGCACCAACGGCCGCACCGCGATGGTGGCGTTCGACCCCACCAGCCCGGCCATTGATGTGGCGACCGGGCGCTTGAACATCGACGGCCACGATGACCCGTCCGACACCACCAACGCCAAGAACGTACAGGTTGAAGTCACTAATCGTGATGGCTCGCCGATCCACGTCTACACCGAAAAATCCGAAGGCGTGGTGATCGCCGACAACCAGGCGGTCATCCCTCTGGCCGCACAGCTGTACGCCAGCGGCGCTGCCACCGAAGGTCTGGTCAGAACCCGCGTCGGTTTCATGGTCGTGTACGCCGATTAAAAAGGGGCACGCAGGCCTGCACTGGCAGGCCTTGCATGCTGCGGGCCTGCTGCCGAAGGGCAGGCCCTTCCCTTTGAATCAAAGAGATTTTTGACCATGAAAAAAATGGCCTGCCTCGCGCTTGCCACCTGTGCTTCTGGATTGTTATCGCTGCTCGCGCTTCCCGCCCATGCAGGTGTAATTATTTACGGCACCCGTGTGATCTATCCTGCCGAACAACAAGAGGTGGTGGTGCGCCTGGAGAACAAAGGCGACCGTCCGGCGCTGGTGCAAACCTGGCTGGATACCGGCGACCTGCGCTCTACACCGGCGACGGCGCAAACGCCGTTTACCCTTTCACCGCCGATTTTCCGCATCGAGCCCAATCAGCAACAGGCACTGCGCCTGCGCTATTCCGGCGAGGCCGCTGCCGCTGACCGCGAAAGCCTGTACTGGCTGAACGTGCTGGAAGTGCCACCGGTTTCAGCAGGTGCCGAGCAAAACAACCAGATCGAATTGGCTTTCCGTACCCGCTTGCGCGTGTTCCTGCGGCCGCCGACATTGCCTTACTCAGTGGCCAGCGCACCGGCAAAACTGCGCTGGGAACTGGTGACTCAAGACCGGGGCTACGCCCTGCAAGCCACCAACCCCACGCCCTACCATATCTCCCTTGCCTCGGTGGACTTGTTGAGCGACGGCAAACGGTTCAGCAAAGCGCCGAATCAAGAGGCCAACGACAGCCTGCTACTGCCCGGTGGTGATGTGAAGCGGTTCGCTCTTCCCCAGCTACGTGACCGCCCCCACGGCGCGCCCCAGGTCGAGTTCACGACTGTCAGCGACTACGGTGCCCGCGTGCGCCATTCGGCTGGCCTTACCCCTCCATCCACGCGATGACTTGCCGTATGAAAGCCTCTTCCATTGCCTACCTGCCCACCACACTGGCGACACTGATGCTTGCGCTGTTCAGCAGCGCCGTGCACGCCAGTGTCGTGATCAACAACACCCGCATCGTCTACCCGCAGAACGACAAGGAAGTCACGGTGCGCCTTGAAAGCAAGAACCAGGCGCCGGTGCTGATCCAGGCATGGCTGGACAATGGCGACGAGCACTCAACGCCAGACCTGGCCGGCATTCCCTTTATCGCGACACCGCCGGTCTTTCGCATGGAGCCTGGCAAGCAACAGGTGGTGCGCCTGGCGTACACCGGCGGGGCCTTGCCAATGGCACAGGAAAGCCTGTTCTGGTTCAACCTGCTGGAAGTGCCCGCACAATCGAATGGCGCCCAGCAGGACAATCAGTTGCAGCTCGCCTTCCGCTCACGGATCAAAGTGTTTCTGCGCCCGCCAAACCTGCCCTACGAGGTCGAGGCCGCACCCGCGAAGTTGCAGTGGCGGCGCGAATCCACCGCGCAGGGCCAGACGCTGGAGGTCTACAACCCGACGCCTTATCACGTGACGTTCGAGCAGGTTGAGCTACTGGCCTCGCAACAGCGGCATGCCCGTAAGACACCCGCCTCCAGCGCCGAAAACATGGTGATCCCGGGGGGCCGCAACCGCTTTGAACTGCCCAGCCTCAAGGCCCCACCGGATGCTTCGGCCACGGTGGAATTCCAGACCCTCGACGACTTCGGAGTAAAGACCTCCCATAGCGCCAAGGTCTCGCCATGACAGCCCAGACACACCGCCAAACCCCTTAGGCCTGCGCCTGCGGCCAGCCACGTCACTTAGTTCATTCAATACGTTCGTGTGAATGCCCATTTTCCAGGGCAGGGGCGCCCTTTGCCCGCATTCGGACGGCATTTATTTTTTGAGATTGGTAAACATGAGTTTGAACACGCCCGCCAGCACTAGAACCTGGTCCCCGACACGTCATCGCTTGACGCTTACGGCGCGCTGCTTGTTGCTGCTCAGCGGGGCCCATGCCACGGCCACTTACGCAGTAGAGAACGTTGAGTTCAACCCGGCCTTCTTTCCAGGAGGTGCCGGTGGCCAGCAGGTCGACATCTCGAAATTCAGCCAGGGCAACGTGGTGCTGCCCGGCAGCTACCGTTCAGAGGTCTACCTCAACGGCCAGTGGATCGGCGCGAGACCTTGTCGTTCATCGCGGTCGAAGGCGGCGGTTCGGCGCAAATGTGCCTGGAGCGCGACGCGCTGCTCAGGGTCGGCATCGACCTGGATGCGGTGCCACAGCAATCCGCCGACACCGGCGTGGCACCGCCATTGCCCTACGACCGCTGTGCCGATATAGCGACCTACCTGCCAGGCGCCAGCAGCCAGTTCGACTCCGGCGAGAACCGCCTGGACCTGCAGGTTCCACAGATCTACCTGGTGCGCAAGGCGCGCGGCTATGTGGATCCGCAACACTGGGACGGCGGGATCGATGCCGCCTTCGTGCGCTACAACGCCAATACCTTTTCGACGCGCTCCAATGGTCGCTCGATCAACTCCAATTACCTGGGCCTGAACACCGGGCTCAACCTGGGCGACTGGCACTGGCGCCATAACGGCAGCTACAGCCGCACCGCGACCGCCTCGGGTTACCAAAGCAGCAGCACCTATGTGCAGCGTGAATTGAGCCCGTTGAAATCCCAACTGATGATGGGCGAGATCTACACCTCGGGCGAGTTGTTCGACAGCGTGCGCCTGCGCGGCGTGAGCCTATTCAGCGATGACCGCATGCTGCCGGATTCCCTGACCGGCTTTGCGCCGGTGGTGCGTGGCACCGCCGAGACCAACGCGCGGGTCACAGTGCGCCAGCGCGGCGTGCTGCTGGATGAGGTCTCCGTCGCTCCAGGCCCGTTTGTGCTCAACGACTTGTTCCCGACCGGTTATGGCGGCGACCTGACCGTCACCGTCACCGAGGCCGATGGCCGCCAGCGCGAGTTCATCGTACCGTTCGCCGCCAACGCCAACCTGCTGCGCGCAGGGCACAGCCGCTACGCGCTGAGCGTCGGCCAACTGGATGAAATCGGCCTGCGCCACCCACCCAGGCTGATACAAGCGACTTACCAACACGGCCTCAGCAACCTGCTGACCGGCTACACCGGGACGGTGGTAGGCGAGGATTACAACTCGCAGTTGCTGGGAGCCGCCTTCAACACGCCACTGGGTGCGTTGTCACTGGACGTGACCCGATCCAACGCCCACCTGCCGGGACACGGTTCCCGTGGCGGGCAAAGCGTGCAGTTGCGCTACAGCAAGAATTTCACCGACACCGGAACCAACTTTGCCCTCGGCGCTTACCGCTACTCCACCGAAGGTTTCTTGAGCGTGGGCGATGCGGCGCGGGTGCGTGACCTGGCCATCGACGGGCGCAGCCTCGATAACCTGTCACGCCTGCGTGACCGCATGGACGTCAGCCTCAATCAGAGCGTGGGCAAAGGTTCGGTCTACCTCACCGGTTCCTTGCAGAACTATTGGAACCGCGACAGCGGCAACCTGACCTTCACCACCGGCTACACCAGCAGTTGGAAGGGTTTGCACTACACCATCAGCGCGCAACGCACCCGGGACTTGCTATCTGACCGTGTCGACAAGCAAGTGGACCTGACCGTCAGCCTGCCAATCGGCAGCGGCTCACGCTCGCCAACCCTGACCACCACGGCGTATCGCGGCAACCAAAGCAATGGCGAGCGCTTGAACCTCGGCGGCAGCCTGGGCGAACGCAACGAATTCACCTACGGCGTGGGCACCAGCCGCACACAAGGCAGTGGCAACGCCACCAGCGCCGACGTGAAGTACCAGGCCAGCCAGGGCGTGCTGTCCGCCGGTTACGGGCAGAGCAACGCCTACCGTGCAATGTCCCTCGGCATCACCGGCGGCATCGTCGCCCACGCCGGCGGCGTGACGTTCGCCCCGGAGTTGGGCGACACCATCGGCATCGTCCAGGCCCCCGACGCGCAAGGCGCGCGGATCAATAGCAACCACAGTGCCCAGGTCGGCAAAAGCGGGTTCGCCGTGGTGCCGCACCTCACGCCCTATCGCCAGAACGTGGTCGAGTTGGACCCCAAGGACCTGTCGGTAGACGTAGAGCTCAAGAGCGCCGCACAAAACGTCGCACCGCGCGCCGGCTCAGTGGTGAAGCTGCAATTCGAGACCATCAGCGGCCAGGCCATCCTGATCTCGGCCCTGCGTGAGGATGGTAGCCCGTTGCCGTTCGGTTCGGATGTGTTCGATGAGGACGGCGCCAGCGTCGGCATTGTTGGCCAGGGCGGCAAGGCGTTTGTGCGCGTGGCACGGACGCAAGGAGGGCTGACCGTCAAGTGGGGCGCCAATGCCAACGCCTCCTGCCTGCTGCAATTCGCCCTGGACAAGCCATCAGAGGCGGATGGCGCCAACCGATTGCGCCATCTGGATGCAGGCACGTGTCGAGCCAACACCAATGGCTGACTGGCGCGCTCGTTCAAACGCCCTATTTCTGATTACGGATTGAAGATGAAACATTCCATCAAACTTGTCTCGACACTGCTGACCCTCGGCCTGCCAATGGCCGCTCAAGCGTATTGCGACCGGTATCCCGATTCAACGCTAACCCTGAACATGCCCGCGACCATCACCGTGCCGGACAGCCTTCCAGTCGGGAGCCTCATCGCCAGCCAGGCATTCAGCGGTGTATCTCCTGCCTTTATCGCCAATTGCCCCGTTGCCGTGCGCCGCTGGTTTATAGGGCGATATCCAGATCACAGGTATCCGGGCTCCCTCGTCTACCGCACCGAGGTTCCTGGCATAGGCCTGCGCATTTCCATGACCTGGGCCGACGGAACCAGCGCCGCCTACTTCGCCATTCATACCCAGCCAACCCAACAGGTCTACGGCAAGATCCCCAGCTTCACCTCTGCCACGGCTCACTTCTACAAAATGGCGCCAGTGACAACGGGGACAATACCTGCAGGAAACATCCTGGAATATCGATGGATACATACGCCTGAGGTGTTCCGCCTGAACCTCGGCAACTCGGTGCGCTTTGTCCGCCCCGCCGCCACTTGTGACCTGGCGGCCGGTGACGTCAACCGCACAATCACACTGCCCGCCGTACAACTGCATGATTTCGACTCCGCCATCAGCGCAGGCGCCCACAACTTCGAGTTGACGGCCAACTGCACCGACGCCTCCAGCGTGACCTTCCGATTCAGCGGCACACCTGCTGCGGAGGATGACTGGCGCTTCGCCAATACCGGTACGGCCCGCGGTATTGGCCTGGCGTTGTATTCGCGCATCGGCGGGGTGAATCAGACCATCCGCGCCAATGGCACCGACAGCGCCCGCACCGTAGCGGTCAGTGGCAACCGCGCGATCTTGCCGCTCGGCGCTGCGTATCACAAAAACGGCGCGGTCAGCCAAGGCACGCTCGCCAGTACCGCCACCGTTTCGATCTCTTACAACTGATCGCAAAAACACACAGGAATACCCGGGAGGCCTGACGGCGCAGCCTCCCTTGAAGAACGGAATCTCCATGTCTCATCGAGGAATAAAAAAATGAAACACTCGATTGCATTCATTTCAACGCTGCTGAGTCTCGGTCTGCCAGTCGCCGCCCAAGCCGCCTGCGACAGGTACCCCAACACGCAACACAGCGTGTCCTTTCCAAGCACCATCACCGTGCCGGAAAGCCTGGGCGTGGGCCAACTGATTACCAGCCAGACCTTCGCAGGGCCGTACCCGACGTTCTACATGAACTGTCACTCTCCGACCCCGACGTTTCTTACCGGGCGATTTGCAACCGCCATATCGGCGCCGGGCGGGCTGATTTATCACACGAATGTGCCGGGCGTCGGCATGCGCGTCATGGTCACGCTGACGTCTGGCGCGCCCTATTCCGCGAAGCTGCGCACTGAAAGTCTCGTCTCGGCCCCCGGCCGAATCCTCTGGGGCGCGACCCGGTTGGTGGCAGAGTTTTACAAACTGGGGCCGGTCACAACGGGCACTCTCCCCGCCGGGGAAATTCAGCACAACAACTGGGATGGCGGCAGAGGCCACTATCGCATGGTGCTCAACACCTCCATACGCTTCGTCAATCCGGCCTCGACCTGCGACCTGGCGACAGGCGACGTCAACCGCACAATCACCCTGCCCACCGTCCGGGTTGCCGACTTCAACAGCTCCGTGACCACAGGCGCGCGGGATTTTGAACTGACGGCGCACTGCAGCAGCGCCTCCGACGTCACCTTCCGTTTTTCTGGAACCCCCGCACCTGGCAACCCCTCGCTCTTCGCCAATACCGGCTCGGCCAACGGGGTGGCGCTGTGGCTGTACTCACGTGTCGGCGGCGTGCCGCAGACCATCAGTCAAAACGGCACACGCACGGTGGCCGTTGCCGGCAACCGCGCGGTCTTGCCGCTCGGCGCGGCCTATCACCGAAACGGTACGGTCAGCCAAGGCACGCTGGCCAGCGTTACCACCGTCAACATCACCTACAACTGAAACCACGAGGAAGACCTGATGAAACGACAAACCCTGCCCTTGCTACTGACCCTCCTTGCAACCCTGGGCCCTCCTGCAGCCCAAGCCGCTACGACCGGCACCCTGCGTTTTGCCGGCCAGGTCAATGCGGGCACATGCAACTTGGCTGCTGGGGATGAGAACCGAACGATTACGTTGCCGACGATCAAGATCTCCGACCTGGATTCAACGCCCTACGCGGGGCAATTGGATTTTGAAATCTCCGCCGATTGCGAATCGGACATCCGCAACGTGATTTTCCTGTTCACGGGCACAGCCGACACGGGGAATGGGCTGCTCTTTTCCAACACAGGTACATCGAAGGGCACAGCTCTGTGGTTGACATCCCGCAGCCCCACTTTAACTATCCCGGCCAACGGCACCGTTGCCCAGCGTAGTCGAACAGTGGCCACGAGTGGCAACAAGGCAGTACTCCCACTTGCCGCGGCTTACCACAAGACCGGCGAAGCGATCACCCAAGGCAGCCTGGCCAGCGCCGTGACCGTGTCGATCACGTACAACTGATGGCGCCCTCAGGCACCACGTTGTGAGCACGAAAAAAAATGCCCGGCCTTTGCAGGCCGGGCATTTCTATGTGTCCCCGAAAAATCAGGACTGACTGGATGGCGTCGGGGTTACCGGCGTTGCAGTCGGGGTGACAGCTGGCGTTGGCGCAGACACCGAGTTGGCTGTCGAAGCGGTCGGCGCAGCGGCAGGCTTGGCGACAGCAGCAGGCTTGGGCGCTGCGGGCTTTTTGGCCGCTGGCTTCTTGGCCGCAGGTTTTGCTGCGGCCTTGGCCACTGCGGGTTTGGCCGCTGCAGGCTTGGTCGCAGGTTTCGCGGCAGCCGTTTTCGCCGCAGGCTTGGCAGCTGGTTTGGCCGCCGCTTTGACGGCAGGTTTCGCCGCGGGCTTGGCAGCTGCTTTAGCGGCTACGGGTTTAGCGGCAGGCTTGGTGGCCGGTTTGGCGGCGGCAGTTTTTGCCGCCGGCTTGGCTGCAGGTTTTGCCGCAGCCTTGGTCGCAGGCTTGGCCGCCGCTTTCACCAGAGGCTTGGCCGCGGTTTTCGCTGCTGGCTTGGCAGCAGCGGTTTTAGCCGCAGGCTTGGCAGCCGGTTTAGCTGCTGCGGTTTTCACCGGAGTCACTTTGGCGCCGGTGAGCTTTTCGATCTGCTTGGTCAGGGTATCGACCTTGCTGTGCAGCGCCTTGACTTCAGCTTTGCTCGGCACGCCCAGACGCGAAATGGCGCTGTTGAGACGCTTGTCCAGAGCCCCTTCGAGCTCACCCCAAGTCCCCAGCACTTGTTTCTTCGCATCGCTGATACGCGAACCGGCGGTCGCCTTGGCAGCCGTGACTTTTTTACCCACTGCGCTATTGGCTACTTTCTCGGCCTTCTCGCCGTCTTTAACCAACGTCTCGAAGAGTTTGC
>Ga0302347_1005015_pt1 | contig 10065 bp, 8 predicted proteins | sample PhyWR1_FD_202178 | JGI IMG/M metagenome (GOLD analysis project Ga0302347, IMG submission 202178) | Leaf surface microbial communities from wheat plants in UC Gill Tract Community Farm, Albany, California, United States - DLSL W.R1 (v2)... | ecosystem: Host-associated > Plants > Phyllosphere >...
GGGTTACTGCGGACCTTGCTTGTCGATCAAGGCGGCCAGTGCTTCGTATTCTTCCGGCAACAAATCGGTCAGTGGCGTACGCACCGGACCTGCGGTGTAACCGGAAATGGTGGCGCCGGCCTTGACGATGCTCACTGCGTAACCGGCCTTGCGGTTACGGATATCCAGGTACGGCAAGAAGAAGTCATCAATGATCTTGCCCACGGTGGTGTGATCTTCACGGGCGATGGCGTGGTAGAAATCCATCGCGGTCTTGGGAATGAAGTTGAACACTGCCGAGGAGTAAACCGGCACGCCCAGCGCCTTGTAGGCGGCGGCATAGACTTCTGCGGTTGGCAGGCCACCGAGGTAGCTGAAGCGATCGCCCAGACGGCGGCGGATCGAAACCATCAACTCGATATCACCCAGGCCATCTTTGTAACCGATCAGGTTCGGGCAGCGCTCGGCCAGACGCTCCAGCAGCGGCGCGGTCAGGCGGCAGACGTTACGGTTATAAACGATCACCCCGATCTTGACCGACTTGCACACGGCTTCAACGTGGGCGGCAACCCCGTCCTGGCTGGCTTCAGTCAGGTAGTGCGGCAGCAGCAGCAAACCTTTGGCCCCCAGACGCTCGGCTTCTTGTGCGTATTCGATGGCCTGACGGGTCGAGCCGCCGACACCGGCGAGAATCGGCACGCTGTTGGCACAGGTATCGACTGCGGTTTTGATCACTTGCGAATATTCGCTGGCCGCCAGGGAGAAGAACTCACCGGTGCCGCCTGCGGCGAACAAAGCAGAAGCGCCATACGGGGCCAGCCATTCCAGACGCTTGATGTAGCCCTCACGGTGGAAATCACCCTGGGCATTGAAATCGGTAATCGGGAAAGACAGCAGACCGGAAGAGAGGATGGACTTCAGTTCTTGTGGATTCATTATTCGAACACCCTGGGAGCTTGTAGTAATGATAAAAACGGCAGCGCTTTCGCCGTGTCGTACGTCATCGTACAACTATAAATATAATCGTCAATCCAAATTCTTCAAATTGCCTGCACAGGGGTTCCGTTGCCGAGCCACAAACCAGAGCAAAGGCCCGTGGCACAAGGGTTTCTGAAGGTTGGCGGCTGGATGAAAATTAATTCAAGGACGGATGCAAGTTGTACGAGAAGACGCCACAACCGCAACCGTAGTGCTGACGAGGCACCAGGCTGCGAGCTTTTCGAGGGAAGCCCTGCTTCCAGGCTACGACTGCTTCGCAGCCGATCGCAGCCCCGTGCCTCGTCAGCGACTAGGGGTTCTCGGGGGTTCGATCAACCCCTTGCTTCGGCTTCTTCGTGGGCATGGCGCAGTCGTTCGCGACTGTTGGTCAGGTGCAGGCGCATGGCGGCCCGGGCGGCGTCCGAGTCCTGGCGGGCAATGGCGGTGTAGATTTCTTCGTGCTCCCGGCTCAGGCGATGCATGTACTGCTGCTGGTCATCATGGGCCAGGTGCGCAGAGTTGAGCCGGGTACGGGGAATGATGCTGGTACCCAGGTGGGTCATGATATCGGTGAAGTAGCGGTTGCCCGTCGACAACGCAATCTGTAGATGAAACTGGAAATCCGAAGCCACCGCATCACCGTCACGGGCGGTATTTTCGTTCAACGCATCCAGTGCCGCCCGCATCGCGGCCAGTTGCTCGTCGCTGCGCCGCTGGGCGGCCAGCCCGGCAGACTCGACTTCGAGGCTGATACGCAGTTCAAGAATCGCCAACACATCACGCAAAGTGACCACGGTGGCCGGGTCGATGCGAAAACCGCTCGGGCTCGGTGTGTCCAGCACAAAAGTGCCGATGCCATGCCGGGTCTCGACCTGGCCTGCTGCCTGCAAACGAGAAATCGCCTCACGTACCACCGTGCGGCTGACCCCGTGCGCTTCCATGATCGCGGACTCGGTGGGTAGTTTGTCACCTCGTTTGAGCAAGCCGTCACGAATCTGTTCGGACAGCACCGTCACCAACTCCTGCGCGAGGCTGCGGCGTTTGCGCGGAAGGCGGGGGACGTCGTTTGGGTTTTCCATGGTGAAAATCTTTCTCGGATTCAAGGGCATCGGGGCAAAACATCCACGCATGATAGCTCAAGCGGGTTGTACGATCACATGCTGAGCTTGCCGACACCCTTGCAACCCCGGTTTAGAAGGTTTTGCTGGCGCTGGCCAGCAGGGTCGCACCACACACATCGTCATAACCGGTGTAGCTCTGGCACTCGGCTTTCGACAGGCTGGTGTCGATGTAACTCAAGCCCCAGTTGACGCCGACAAAGTCGCGAGTAAGCTTGATTTCCCAATCGGTGTAGTCCGCCCGCCCCTTGCCGCTGTCGCTGAAAAAAACCTTGTCCTTGTAGTCCACATATTCATAACGCAGCTCTAAACCGAACTCTGCAGGCAACAGCGTGCGGTAGCCGACAAAAAACGTCGACAAGTCCTCGTCTTTTTTACCTTCATGAAATTCGCCGTTCTCGTCCTCGTATTCCGGCCCCTGCATGTTGGTGACATATTTGCCCCCCAGTAATACACCGTACACATCCAGCACGGTCTGCACGTCGCTCTGGTTGTAGCCGCTTTCACGGGGATATTCATAACGGGTGTAGAAAGTATCCAGGCTGATGTTGTCGTTGATTTGCCAGGCATAGCCGGCGTAGTACTCGATTTCCTGGCGCGCTTTTGAGCCATAGCCGAAATTGACATTGGAGGTCCAGATACCGGCGTACAAACCACTGGCGTGGCTGAGTGTGACGGCCAGTTGCGCGGCAGGATCGCCCTTGGTTTGTGAAAGCCCGTTGGCCCGGTAATCACTGACCAGGGTAGGGGTGATCAGCAGGGAAAACTGGTCATTGAGTTCCACCGCCTGGGCGCTGAGCAATGGCGACAGGGCGAGACCGGCAAGCATGAAGACTGAGGCTGCGTTCATAGGGTTTCTCTTGTTTTTATAGAGCTGCATGGAAACTCACCCACGGCTGCGCCGGACGCCACGGGGTCGTGGCGCCAGAGGCAGGGTTTTTCAATCAGGCTTCGGGGGCGTTTACCGGCTTACCGGCGAAGTAGGTTTTCAGCACTTTGGTATCGTACAACTCGTGGTCGCCGACGTTGAACACATCACGATCGAGGATGATCAGGTCAGCCTGCTTGCCCGGTGCCAGGGAACCGATCTGTTCAGCCAGCCCCAGGGTTTTGGCTGCGTTGATGGTGTAGGCGTAAAACATGGTCTGGCGATCGACTCGTTCTTTGGCATTGAGCACGCCCATGGGGCCATCGCGAGTGACGGCCTGGCCGATGGCGTTCCACGGGTTAGGGCTCGATACCGGCCAGTCACTGGCACCCGAAATCATCGCACCCGCGTCCTGCAGGGATTTGGCCGGGTACTGATAGCCATAAGCGAAGGCACTGATATAAGGCTTGACCAGGTCAATGGTGTAGCTCTCCTCGATGGCCCACAGCAGTTGCATCGAGGCAATCACACCGAGCTGGGCAAAGCGTGGGAACTCTTTGGGATTGACCAGTTGCAGGTGGCTGATGCTATGGGCCACCGGGGTCGGATTGAGCTTGCGCGCATACTCAAAGCCGTTGAGTGACTCACGTACCGCGCGGTCACCGACTGCGTGCATGTGCACGATCCAGCCGCGCTTTTCTGCCGCGACCACCAGCTCACCGAAGTGCGCCGGGTCGATCAACAGCTCGCCATTTTTGTTGCTGTTTTTATACGGCACGATCACCGCTGCGGTTTGCCCCGGGTACTCCAGAATGCCGTCGGCAAACACCTTGATCCCGGGGAATGTGAGGTTGGGCACGCCTTCGAACTGCTTCATGACCCGGGCCAGCACTTCAAGATCGGCAGGCTTGCTTTGGGAGTTGGTGAGCATCAGCGCCGCGACGTGGGCGGTGAGCTCGCCATTTTCTGCAAGCTGACGATAAAGCGGCAGCACCCCCAGGGTTTGCTCGGTAGCCGTGAAATCAAACAGCGCGTCGCCGGGGCCAGCGTTGGAGGCCGCGTCCATCCAGGCCGTCACCCCGTATTGATTATTGACCTTTACCGCTTCGCGGGCAGCTTTGAGCATGACCTCAGGACTTGCCGGAGGAATCTGGCCCCGGACCTGGTCCCAGCGCGACTCGGCAAAAAAACCGGTTGGAGTGAAGTCTGCTTCGTGGCCCACATAGCCCTGCTCGTTGGCTGGCAGGCTTTTGACCAGGGCGGCATCAATTTTCGCACGCTTGAGCATCGCGTTATTGGCCCAGCCGGTGTGCCCGTCGATGCCGCTCAATACCAGCGGCTGATCGGCCCAGCGGCCCTGATTGAAAATTTTCCCCAGCTCCCGCGCCTGCTCCCAATAAGCAGAACTGACCCCGGCAATATTGATCACGTCGCCCGACCGCGCGGTGCCCGCCTTGTCCTGCTCGATGATCCATTGCTCAAGTTCGGGCAGCGGTTTTTCTTCGTCGAGCAAATTCGCCCCCAGACTGTTCAGACCGGCGCTCACCGGATGACTGTGGGTATCAATCATCCCGGGCATCAGCACCTTGCCTGCCAGGTCGACACGCTGGGTGCCGCTGTCGGCCAGTGCCTGGATTTCGGCATCACTGCCCACCTTGCTGATTTTGCCGTTTTCCACCGCCACGGCGCTGACCAAGGGCTGACCCGGCACGCCGGTGAATACCTTGCCATTGATGAACACCAGGTCGGCAGCGGCCAGAGCTGGCAAAGACGGCAACGCGAACAGCGCGGCCAGCACACAGGGGGTAAATCGCTTCATGTGAAGGTCCTTTGAGGATTTTCTTGTTGTTGTCAGACACACCCTTCGGGAGCTGGCAACCAGCTCCCGAAGGGTGATTAATGCCCTGCTATTTCCTTGAGCCGGTACCACAACATGCCCAGCGCCAGCAGCGGTGAACGCAGGTGCTTGCCCCCCGGGAATGTCATGTGTGGCACGCGACTGAACAGTTCGAAACCATTGCTCTGTTCAAGGCTGATCGCTTGCGCGACCAGGCGCGCCGCCATATGCGTGGTGTTGATCCCGTGCCCGGCATACGCCTGGGCATAAAACACGTTGGGATGGGCCTGCAACCGGCCGATCTGCGGCAGCCGGTTGGCACCGATGCCGATCATGCCGCTCCACTGGAAGTCGATGCGCTTGCCCGCCAGCTGCGGGAAGACCTCCAGCATTTTCGGGCGCATGTAACCGGCGATGTCCTGCAAGGTGCGCCCCGAGTAATGGCACGCGCCCCCGAACAACAGGCGTCGGTCAGCCGACAACCGATAGTAATCAAGCCCTACCCGCTGATCGCACAAAGCGCGATTGTCCGGAATCAGCGCACTGGCCAGCTCCTCGCTCAAGGGTTCGGTGGCGATGACATAGCTGGCGGCGGCCAGCACCTTGCCACTGAGTGCCGGCTCCAGCTCGCCCAGATGGGCATTGCCGGCGAGTACCAGGGTTTTGGCCCTGACCACGCCGCTGGCGGTATGGACCCGGATCTGCGGGCCATACTCGATACGGGTGGCGGCACTGTTCTGGTACAACCTGACGCCCAGTTGCTGAGCTACCCGGGCTTCGCCCAGTGCCAGATTGAGCGGATGCAAGTGCCCCGAGCCTTCATCAGTCAGCCCGCCGAGGTAGCGATCGGAACCCACCACCCGGTGCATGTCAGCGCGCCCGATCAGCTCGACCTTGTGCCTGTAGCCCAGCCTGTGCAGCGACTCTTGCTCGGCGATCAGGTTTTCAACATGGCGCGGGGTATTGGCCAGCTCGCAGAACCCCCAGCGCAAGTCGCAGTCGATGGCATGTTTTTCGATGCGCTGACGCACCAGATCCACTGCGTCCAGGCCCAGATGTTCCAGCACTCTGACGCCTTCACGGCCGATGGTTTTTTCGTGCGCATCCAGATCGTGACCCACCCCGCGAATCAACTGCCCGCCGTTACGGCCACTGGCGCCCCAGGCGATTTGATGCGCCTCGAGCACGATCACCGAATGGCCGCGCTCCGCCAGTTCAATCGCGGTATTCAACCCGGTAAAACCCGCGCCGATGATGCACACGTCCGCCTCGGCCTGCCCCTCAAGTACCGGGCAAGTGAGCTGCTGATTGCGGGTGGCGCTGTAATAGGTATGCGGTAAAGACAGCATGGACGTCATAAAGAATTTGCCTGCTCAGTGACCGGGCACCCCTGGGTGCCCGGCACAGGATTAACGACCGGACTTGAACTTGTTCCACGAGCGCGTCATCCAGCGCATAAGGTCAGGTGGCAGCTCCGATGACACATAGAGCTTGGCCTGCACCGACTCGGGCGGGTAGATCGACGGGTTGTGGGTAATTTCATCACTCATCAGGGCCGTGGCCTGGGTGTTGGCATTGGCATACCCCACGTACTCGCTGATTTTGGCAATCACCTCGGGTTGCAGCAGGTAATTGATAAACGCGTGGGCCTGCTTGGGGTTCTTGGCATCGGCCGGGATGGTCAGCATGTCGAACCACAGGTTGCCCCCCTCTTTGGGCACCACGTAGGCAATGTTCACCCCGTTGCCCGCCTCTTGCGCACGATGGATGGCCTGGTACACGTCTCCGGAATAACCGAAGGCGATACAAATGTCGCCGTTGGCCAGGTCGGTCACGTATTTGGAGGAATGGAAGTAGCTGATGTAAGGCCGCAGTGGCTGCAGTTTTTTCTCGGCGACCTTGTAGTCCTCAGGCTTCAGGCTGCGGGCGTCGAGCCCCAGATAGTTGAGCATCGACGGCATCACTTCGTCGGCGGAGTCCATAAAGGCAACACCGCAGCTTTTGAGTTTCTTCAGGTTTTCAGGCTCGAACAGCACGCTCCAGGAGTCTATTTTGTCGATGCCAAGCACCTGCTTGACCTTGTCGACGTTGTAGCCAATGCCATTGGTGCCCCACAGATAAGGCACCGCGTACTCATTGCCCGGATCGTTGGCTTCCAGGCGCGCCAGCAACACCGGGTCAAGATTCTTCCAGTTGGGAATCTGGGACTTGTCGAGTTTCTGGAACACCCCGGCCTTGATCTGACGCCCCAGGAAGTGGTTGCTCGGCACGACCACGTCGTAGCCGGTGCGCCCGGCCAGCAACTTGCCTTCCAGGGTTTCGTTGGAGTCAAACACGTCATAAACCGGCTTGATCCCGGTCTGATGCTCAAAGTTCACCAACGTGTCTTCGGCAATGTAGTCCGTCCAGTTATAGATATTGACCACGTCTTGCGCCGACGCCTGGCCAGCAAGGCCGCAAAGTGCCGCGAGCGTCAGTTTCAGGGCGATACGTTTCATCCACATGTCCTTTCTCTGAGTACATTTTGCAATGCTTTGGCCGCAGGTACGGCCTACACGCTGAACAGCAGGAACTCGCGTTCCCAGGAACTGATGACCTGTTTGTAGTTCTCGTGCTCGACGCGCTTGACCGCGACAAAGCCCTTGGTGAAACGCTCACCCAGATATTTTTTCGCCATGTCCGACTGCTCCATGCATTCCAGCGCAGCTTCCAGGGTCAGCGGCAGGCGCAGGTTGCGCCGTTCATAGCCGCGGCCGACCACCGGCGCGCTCGGTTCGATACCCTCGACCATACCTGCATAACCGCAGAGCAGACTGGCGGCCAGGGCCAGATAGGGGTTGGCATCGGCACCGGCCAGGCGGTTTTCCACGCGGCGGTTCTGCGGATCGGAGTCCGGCACGCGCAGGCCGACGGTTCGGTTTTCTTCGCCCCATTCCACGTTCACCGGGGCCGAGGTATCGGGCAGGAAGCGGCGGAACGAGTTCACGTTGGGGGCGAACAGCGGCAGGGTTTCAGGGATGTATTTTTGCAGGCCGCCAATGTGATGCATGAACAGCTCGCTCATGCTGCCATCGGGATTGGAGAACACCGAAACTCCGGTCTCCAGATCGACCACGCTCTGGTGGACATGCATGGCGCTGCCCGGTTCACCGGTCATCGGCTTGGCCATGAAGGTGGCGCTGACGTCATGTTTGAGCGCCGCTTCACGCATGGTTCTTTTGAAAATAATGATCTGGTCGGCCAGGGACAGCGCGCCACCGTGACGGAAGTTGATTTCCATCTGGGCAGTGCCTTCCTCGTGAATCAGAGTGTCCAGATCCAGCCCCTGGGCTTCGCTCCAGTCATACATGTCTTCAAACAGCGGATCGAATTCGTTGGTGGCCTCGATTGAATATGACTGGCGCCCGGTCTCCTGGCGGCCCGAACGGCCGACCGGGGGTTTCAACGGATAGTCCGGGTCAGGGCTGCGCTGGGTCAGGTAGAACTCCATTTCCGGCGCCACGATCGGCTTCCAGCCACGGGCGGTATAGAGGCTCAGGACTTTTTTCAGCAGGTTGCGCGGCGACAGCTCGATGGCGTTGCCCTGCTTGTCATAGGTGTCGTGAATCACCTGGGCGGTGGGCTCGGAGGCCCAGGGCACGATAAACACGGCGTCCTGATCCGGACGGCAATGCATGTCGATATCTGCGGCATCCAGCAACTCGTAGTAAATATCGTCTTCGACGTAATCCCCGGTAACGGTCTGCAACAGAACGCTCTCCGGCAGGCGCATGCCCTGCTCGTTGAGGAACTTGTTGGTCGGCGATATTTTGCCCCGTGCGATGCCGCTTAAATCAGAGATGAGGCACTCAACTTCGGTGATTTTGTTTTCTTTTAGCCAATGGCTGAGTCGATCCAGATTGCCTTTCATAACGCCTCTTACAGGAATTTGACTGGGCGCCACATGACGACCCGGTTCCATGCTGCAAGGCGATAGTGCAATCGTGGGCAGGAGGGCTTCTATCCGATTTGCGCTTTTATTAACGCCCCATTTTGGGGCGTCAGAGGAACTCAGGCGGCGTCAGCGAGGGCGCAGCAAGGTCTGGCTGGGCAGTTCACCAAACAGGCTGCGGTAGGTCTGGGAGAAACGCCCCAGGTGCCAGAAAGACCAGCGCATGGCGATTTCCGCCACCCGGGTATCGCCGGGGGTGCAGCGCAGCAAATCCCGGCGGGCGAAATTCAACCGCCGCAAGCGCTGCCACTGGCTCGGCGAAACCCCGGCGAAAGAAGTGAAGCTGTGCTGCAACTGGCGAACGGAAACGCCGACCCCCTTGGCCAGGTGCAATACATCCAGATGTTCCTGGGGGCTGGCCATGACCAGATCAAATACCCGCTGTATCAGCCGCCGATCATGGGCAAGGTGTTTCTGGCTGGTGCGGTCCGGCGCCTGGCTGGGGCAGTCGAGGATATACAGGCAATCGTCGACCAGTTGCTGCGCCAGGCTTTCCTCGATCAGGGGCGAGTGCTGGGTGGCCAGCTGCTGCAATGTACGGCTCAACCAGCGGCCAAAAACCTGGCTTTGCTGAGACACCAGCTGCGTCAGGAACAGGCCGTCCATGTGGCTCAGGTTATCGAGCCGGCTTAAATAGCGGGGGCCGATCACGACTCCGACTTCCTGATAGTTCTCGGGGGTGATCCAGGTGTTTTGCGTGTCTTCATTGAGCAGATACAGGGAGCCGTTACGCGTATCGAAACTGAAGACCAGTGAGTCTGCCGGCGCTTGAAAATGCTGCTCGATGCGCGTGTTCATGCGTTCTTCATAGGCTTCAATGCCATTGAGCTGCATGTGCACCACTGCACCGTGGAAACAGCCCGCGGACATTTGCTGGTAATGCTCATGCCAGCCCGCGATGACTAATTGCTGATCCACATCCGCCGTGTCATGGGATTGAATCTGCATACGGCTGCCCTTCCTTGTGCCCGGGTCCAAGCCAACGGGACACTGCCAGTAATAATTATTATTGGCGCACCTTAGCCTAATGCCCACCAGTAAAGAAACACCCAAAAGGGTCATGGGCGGGTCTGGCTTGCCCGGGATTGGCTGTACGGGGCCAAGAGTAAAACCGCGTCGCCTGCATCGCTGGCAAGCCAGCTCCCACAGAGGGGCTTGTGAAGCTGAGAGCTTTTTGTGGGAGCTGGCTTGCCAGGGATTGGCTGTGTGGGCATGCCTTCTCCCACAGGGCGCTTGTGAGGCTGAGAGCTTCTTGTGGGAGCTGGCTTGCCAGCGATTGGCTCGCCGGCATTGC
>Ga0302347_1005016_pt1 | contig 10065 bp, 7 predicted proteins | sample PhyWR1_FD_202178 | JGI IMG/M metagenome (GOLD analysis project Ga0302347, IMG submission 202178) | Leaf surface microbial communities from wheat plants in UC Gill Tract Community Farm, Albany, California, United States - DLSL W.R1 (v2)... | ecosystem: Host-associated > Plants > Phyllosphere >...
CTCAAAATACTGCCATTTTTAATTTATTCTTCTTTAATCCTCAGGGTGATTACCGATTTTCCTGGCGTCACCCGAAGGCGCCGGGCAAAGAAATTTTCACGCTGAAATACTATGCTGATCTGGCACGCCGAGCCGAGGCCGCAACGCTCGATAATATTTTTATTGCTGATCATGTGGGTATCTGGGATACGGTTCCCAGTGGTATCCCCCATTATGCAAATTTACGCCTTGAGCCTGTGACTTTGCTGGGTGCCCTGGCCGCAGTGACCGATAATATTGGTCTGATGGCAACCGCTTCGACCTCCTATAACGAGCCTTACAATCTGGCACGCTATTTTGCCTCGCTGGATTTTTTAAGCGGTGGACGGGCGAGCTGGAATGTCGTTACTTCCTGGCTACCGGAGGAGGCAGCTAACTATGGCCTGGAACAACTGCCTGAGCATAGCCAGCGTTATCAGCGTGCGGCTGAGTTTATCGAGGTGGTTCGCAAACTATGGGACTCCTGGGAAGACGAGGCACTCTTGATAGATAAGCAGAGCGGTTATTTTGCTGACCCACAGCGGGTTCATCATCTGAATCACGAGGGTAAATTCTTTAAGGTGCGTGGGCCACTTAATGTGCCACGTCCCCCACAAGGGCATCCAATTGTGGTGCAGGCAGGGTCTTCTGAATCAGGAAAACAGCTGGCAGCTGCCCAGGCCGATATTCATTTTGTGTTTATGAGCAATATTGAAAAAGGGCTGGCTTACCGGGCCGATATGAATCTCCGGTTGCAGCAAGTAGGGCGTGCGCCGGAACACTTCAAGATCCTGGGGGGCGTGTTACCGGTGGTGGTTAACAGCGATGCAGAGAAAGAACAGCGGCAGCACTTGATCGGCTCTCTGATGAACGATCAAATGGCGCTGGATCTTCTCGCCACCTATTTGCGTCTCGATCTCAGTGAGTACGATCCGCATAAACCGCTACCGTCGTTGCCCAGTGAAGAGGGGTTTGACGGTCTACGTACTGCACTACAAATCATTGCCGGGTATGATCCTAATCTGTCGATTCTACAATTAGGGCGTCTGTTGCTGCAAAGTTCAGATAGCTGGCTGGTGATGGGTACAGCAGAGGAAGTGGCGGCTACATTGAGCGAAGCTTTTCATGCAGGCGCGGTGGACGGTTACAACTTAATGTTCCCCTTCTTGCCTGTGGACTTCGATAACTTTATCGAACAAGTGGTGCCTTTGTTAAAAGCCAGCGGCGTGATGAAGCAAGCCTATCAGCCGGGTACCCTGCGGGAGAAGCTCGGACTCCCGGCCGTTGCTAATCAGTTTGCTGATAAAGGTGCCTTAAAGCCCCAGTAAGCCAGTGCTGGCAGCCTGCTCGGCGCGATCGCTGACAGGCTGGTAGTCTTTCCGCTCAGTCACGGTGAAACCGTTAATCAGCAAGGCATCACAGACACTCTGCCACTCAGGTTCAGTCACCAGGCGCTTTAATACCTGCCGTAGTTTTTTCAGCGTTTGCGCTGAGGTCTGCGCCGAGGTAATCATGGGCAGGCCCGGTATTAATGGCGTGGTACCAACAGAGACCAGTCCGGCAAGATGCTCGGGCCGGTGCCGGGCCAGTAGCGTCCAGGTGACAGCATCAATGGCTGCAATATCCGCCTGGTCAGCGTTCAGGGCTGCCAGAGAATGTTGATGACTGCCACTGAAAAGGGTTTGTGAGAAAAAGCGTCCCTGGTTATGCAAAGGAGCTACCAGAGTACGCAGGCAATGATAACCAGACTGCGAATCCTCGCTGTTACATACCACGCGCTTATTGCGAAAATCAGCCAGTGTTTTGCCAGCGTCAGCAGCCCTGACCACCAGATGGCTGCTGTAGTGAAAGCCATCACAACCTGCGGCCTGGTAGTGAAAAGTCCCGACAACCTGAACCTCGGGTAACAAGGTTACTAGCGGGTAACCACAGGTCTGACTGAGGAGCAGCTCAGGGGCGTGCCAGTGGGCAAAGTTGTCTTCTGGCTGCTGGAATAAAACCGTATCCCCCTCAAGACCTTCTTCAGTCAGCAACTGGCGTAACGCCTTGACCAGCGCTGCAGTATCTGGATGGTGGATATCGTACATAGGCAATGATAGTGACTTAGTCATAGGCTTTTTCCACTAAGGCATGTTCAGCCGCGACCCGACCTTCAGGGAAGTAGGGATTAATCTCCACCTCGATAGGTTTGAGCAAATGTTCGCGCATCAGTTCACCATAGCCATTCACCAGAAAGCCCTGATTACGTTCCAGATACTCTTGTTTGTAAGCCCGGTAGACCTTGGGTAAGCCATACCATGGGATACCCGGTAAATCATGATGAACGGAATGATAATTAAGATTCAGGAATAGCAGACGCCAGAACATCCCGGCTTCATTAATCACTGTACGTGCTTCAGGTGCCTCGGCTGCACGGTGCTCGAAGAAAGAGCGTATTCGGGTCATCGCCAGCATCGGCCAGGTGACAACGAGCAGATAATAGATAATCGAGAACTCGTGTATTTTTAGCCAGCCAAATACCGGAACCAGTAACAGGATATGTACTGACCACATCGCGATTGCCGGACGGTTACCCTGGCGAAATGACTGCCAGATATCGACTGCGACCCAGGGAATTGTCAGCAGTGGCGTTAATAGCAGACGCCCAGGAAAGGTATTGCGTAGGCGCACCAGTAAACGCTGAATACCGTTAAAATGATGCCAGCGCCGTTCGGTAAAATAGTAACTTTCCGGATCGGTTTCCGGGACGGTCAAGTCCTCATCGTAATGGTGCTGGAGATGGAGGTCGCGATAAGTTCCGTAGGGATACCAGATTGAAAAAGGGATCAGTCCAAATAGCTGATTAAGGCGAGGAAAACGCGTGGGATGTCCGTGCAACAACTCATGTTGCAACGACATATACCAGGTACTCAGCCAGATAAGCAACAGAGTTGCTGGTAACAGCCCGATAGTCTGCCACCAGGCAACGGTTGCAAACCAACCACCATAGATGGTGATAATCAGTAGCCAGGTCGGTAACTCAGTACGCCATAGCCACGAACGCTGGAGCCGGGCGATAAACTCACGCTGCTGCTGATGTAAATAAACGGAAGATTTTCTACTCATTCTGGAAACCACTGGCAACGTTTTATCTGTCAATCTTTGAGAGAGTAAATAGTCACGGGCCAGCGGCAAACGAATTAAAAGTACTAACCATAGTTACAGACCGCATCTGTGCTCAATGCGGTCCGCTAAGCGTTACTCTTCCCAGCGTTTCAGGAGCAGGCTGGCGTTGACGCCACCAAATCCGAAACCATTCGACAGGGCATAACGCAGGGTCAGCGGCTGCGGTCGTAGGGCGATTAAATTTAACCCGCTCGCATCCGGATCGGGGTTGTGCAGGTTAAGCGTAGGGGGCACAATCTGATCACGCAGAGCCTGAACGGTAAAGATGGCTTCTATCCCTCCTGCAGCCCCTAATAGATGCCCGGTTGCTGATTTTGTTGACGAGATAGCGACCGGATGCTGACCAAAAAGGCCTTTAATTGCCGCTAATTCCCCTTTATCACCCACCTGAGTTGATGTTGCATGGGCATTGATATGCTGGATCTCTGTTACCTCGATCCCTGCCTGGCGGATAGCGGTTTCCATTGCTCGTCCTGCACCGTTGCCGTCTTCTGGTCCGGCAGTCAAATGGTAAGCATCTGCGCTGGTGCCATAGCCAACCAGCTCAGCCAGTGGCGTGGCTCCTCGCGCCAGGGCATGTTCCAGTGATTCAATCACCAGTAATCCAGCGCCTTCCCCCATCACAAAGCCATCACGGCTGCTATCAAAAGGACGTGATGCGGTTTCTGGATTATCATTAAACTCTGAAGAAAGTGCTCGGGCAGCAGCAAACCCCGCCAGGCTGACACGGTGAATGGCGGCTTCCGCGCCCCCACAAACGGCGATATCGGCTTCGCCGCTGCGAATCATTCGGGCGGCATCGCCAATCGCCTGGGCACCGGCGGCGCAGGCCGTGACTGGCGCACCAATCGGACCGCGAAAACCATGAGCAATAGAGACATGCCCGGCGGCTAAATTGGCCAGGAATGAAGGGATAGTAAAGGGAGATAAACGGCGTGGTCCACGCTCATCGGTCGTGTGTACGGCATTGGCGATTTCATTGAAGCCACCAATGCCTGTGGCAATCACTGTCGCAGTTCGGTCTTTCTGTTCCTGAGACTGAGGTTCCCAGCCTGCCTGAGTCAGTGCTTCTTTAGCTGCGACTAAAGCAAATTCAATAAAGCGATCCATTTTTTTGCGCTCTTTCGCCAGGATCGTCGCCAGCGGATCAAAGCCATGTTCTGGGTCTTGTTCGATGCCCGGTACTTGCCCGGCAACTTTACAGCCAATCCCTTCTACCATCTCGTCATCAAGACGCGAGATACCAGACTTACCCGCCAGGAGTGACTGCCAGACGTGCGATACACCGCAACCTAGCGGACTGACGATACCCATTCCGGTGATAACGATACGTTTAAGTGAATGATTCATCGTTTATTTCCTGATATTAGTGGTGTAACTGACTCCAGAGAGTCAGGCATAAATTTCTCGTTACCATCCCCATTACGCTTACGCGCTAAATAGTCATGGCGATAGTGAATAACCGGAGCTGCAGCAGGACCGGGTACCAGACTGTATTTGGGGTCGCTAATGGATTCCCCTGTCTCTTTATCGACCATCACGGCTTCTACCGGGCGCTGGGTTGCGGTTTCTACCAACTGCATCTGCGGACCTTCCGGCGAAAAGTACTGATTTCCCCATTGCAGTAAGGCCATCAAAACGGGGCGAAAATCGCGCCCCAGAGGCGTGAGGTGATATTCGTAGCGCAGTGGAGTGGTGCTATAACACCGCTTCTCTAATAGCCCATCATCCACCAAGTCTTTCAGCCGACGAGAGAGAATATTGGGGGCAATAGTGCTGTTCTTCTGGAACTCATCAAATCGGGTAAAACCGGCAAAAGCATCACGCAGAATAATAATGCTCCAGCTATCACCAATACGTCCCAGACTGCGTGCGATGGGGCAGGGAGCCTGGTACAAGGGTTCATTTTTCATGTTATCTGAATGGTAGAGAGTGTTCTGAACTGACATTGACATAGTGACTATCAAAATGCAAGTTACTAGAGGGCAGATATTTTTGCCGTGGCAAGTGGATGTTGATGGGAGAACCGTTGATTTTTTTACCGCATCAAATCACGCTAAAACACTATTTAACCGGGTTATGGCGAAACAAAATTTTAATTTATATTCAAGGTTGGATTTTATGTGAAAAAATGACCATAACTATATCAATGTTAAATGGGCCTGGGGTGCGTTATGCTTAAAAATGCTAGCGTCAGAAACGTCATTACTTTATTTATAGTGTGTTCTTTTTTACTCATTGATATATTGATATTTCTTATGGAAGCGAGTACCTCTGTCTTATTAACACTGAATATTGCCTGGTGTGTTCTGATTATCTGTCTCTGGACATACATGACTTTGTATCTTGTAAAACCTATAAATGAAGTTAAGAGAAATATTGATGAGATTGGTTCTGGTAATTTATCGATTCATATCGCTGAATTTGGTAATAACTGTGCGGGGCGTCTCATTCCAGGTATCAATAAACTGTCATCTGAAATAACCAGTCTGGTTCTGGATATCCGTCAGTCCTCACTCTCTGCAAAGCATTTGTCGAATCATCTGGTCAGTCAAAGTGCCAGTTTGTCAGTAAAAACAGAACAGCAATCAGCGATGCTTATCGAAACAGCCGCCAGTATGGAACAGATTTCTGTGGGCACCAAAAATAATGCGGAAAGTGCTCGTCAACTTAGTGAAATAACCATCAATGCTCATCACTCAGCACATCATGGTAGTCACTTAATGCAGAAGTTAACCAGTAATATGGCTTCGATTACTGGATGCGCTAATAAAATGACAGAGATTATTAGTATTATTGATAACATTGCTTTTCAGACCAATATTCTGGCACTCAATGCCGCTGTAGAAGCCGCCAGAGCAGGTGAACACGGCAAAGGTTTTGCAGTTGTTGCGGGTGAAGTGCGTAACCTGGCACATCAAAGCGCGGCATCAGCAAAAAATATTAAATCGTTAATTGAGATGACCAGCCAGAATGTCATGCAGGGAGTAAGCCTGGTGACCGAAGCAGAGAAAAATATGAAGGATATTGTTTCAGGGTCGACAAATATTGAAGGACTTATGGAACATATTTTTATCGCTACAGCGGAACAAGAGAAAGGTATCCATCAAATAACTATTGCTTTAGCAGAATTAGAAAAAGTAACCCAAAGTAATATGCTCGTGGCTGAAGAATTAGCCAGTTCTGCTGATGTACTGAATAATCAGGTTGCCGGGTTACAAAAAAGAACCAGCAATCTGCGGCTGGAAGGACATGGCGAGTACAGCATTATCCCGGATGTAATAAAACCCATGATACCCGTTTAACTTATCCTTACTCAGAGCATGGATAAATCCCAGGTGATTTAATCGGCTGGGTTTTATTTTTGATTTTGCCCATCAATATGTGACATTTATCACGCTGCTTTTATTTTAAATACGCCTCTCCGAAATAAAAAAATATTTATTTTTATTTATACCTATAGAAAGTGAACTTATATCCGATACCCGTATAAACATGTTCATCAAGTATATCATCCATAATACCCGATTTTTCTGGTGTGGTTGATGTCACAACAAGGGAAATAAATGAAATTCAGTGATATGCGGGTAGGAGTACGACTTAATACGGGTTTTTTACTGATATTAGCCTTGATGATCCTGATGGGGGGAAGTGCCGTCTGGTTTAGCCGGGAAAATGTCAATGATGTCAATGAACTGATAGAGAAGCATTTAGTTAAAGAGCGCCTTAGCGCACAGTGGCTGGCGCAGATTGATAAAAATAATGGTCTTACCATTGCAGCGATGGCGACTGAAGGTGCGTCATTACGTCAGAAGCTGATGCTGCAAATCGCAAAAAATAGTATGGATACCAGTAAAATTCAGGAGCAAATGGTTGCGTTGGTTGATGAAGAGGAAGGAAAACAGCTGCTCAGCGCTATTGCTTCTATACGTGAAAAATATCTCATGACTCGCAATGAAGGTATCGTGTTGGCGGGAAGCGGTGAACATGAAGTCATTGAGGATTTTGTCTGGAGCAAAATGGTTCCAGTGAGTGATGAATATCGTCAGGCTTTGCGTAACTTACTCAGTTTCCAGGAAAAACTCATTAATAATACCCATGATGGAATCAAAAAAACATCACATAACAATGAGTTAGTAATGCTATTTTTGATTGTATTGGGTGTGGGGGGGGGATTACTTATCTCCTGGGTGATTACTCGCAGTATTACGCGACCATTAAAAGAAGCCGTGACGGTTGCCGGCAGAGTCTCTCAGGGCGACCTCACTACAGAGGTCATTGTTCATTCTCGTGATGAGCTAGGCCAGCTGATGAACTCCCTGAAAGAGATGGTGGACTCCCTGGCAACGACAGTGAGAAATGTCAGTTCGGGTGCTGAAAATATTGCCATGGCTGCTGATGAAATCGATGCGGGTAACCAGGACCTGGCCTCACGTACCGAAGAGCAAGCCGCGAGCGTGGAACAAACCGCAGCCACTCTGGAGCAGTTAACCTCAACGATTCAAAGCACGGCCAGCAATGCCCGTCTGGTTAACGATCTCTTTACTGAGTCCGGAAAGATGGTTAAAGCCAACAGCGATCGTATGCACAGCGTGGCCTCTGCGATGGGGGAGATCCACAGTGGCGCGCAAAAAATGACGGATATTATTACCGCCATTGAAGGGATCGCTTTCCAGACCAATATACTGGCGCTTAATGCCGCGGTTGAAGCGGCTCGTGCCGGGGAACAAGGTCGTGGTTTTGCGGTTGTTGCCGGAGAGGTCAGAACCCTGGCCCAAAGAAGTTCGGGAGCGGCGAAAGAGATCCGCGATATTATTGGCGCCTCGGTGGGTAAAATTAGCCATGGTCGCGGTCTGGTCAGTCAGGCAGATACCGGTATGCAGGAAATCGTGGCGAATGTTGCCCGTGTACAAAACCTGGTGGATGAAATCGCGCGTGCCAGCCATGAACAAAGCGACGGTATTGAGCAGATTAATGCCGCAATGGGGCAGATTGATACCACTACCCAGCAGAATGCCTCACTGGTTGAGGAGTCTTCTGCTGCCAGTGGTTCACTGAAAGAGCAGTCCAGCATGCTGCTGGAAAGCGTGAGGGTATTTACCCTGAACCGTAGTTAACTATCGATAACCGAGGGGCATAATAATGCCCCTCGGATTATTTCTTGTCAGCGCATAGCGCCACCATCATGCCAACCAATGCCAGAGCACTTAACAGTGAAAATATCCCAGCCCAGTCAGTCATAGCAGGATGAACCCCGAGCAACAGTGAGATAATCGCCAGCGTCATGGCACCGGCAATATACTGACTGGTGATCATCAGCGCACTGGCACGGCCTTGCTGCTGCAAAGGCACTTTCTTTAGTCCGACGGCAAACATGGCCGGAAAAATAATGCCATGGCCGATACCACTCAATATTATTCCAGCGATAAAACTCAGTGATAGAGGGGAATCGGGTGCAACCGACAGTAATTTTAGCCCCAGACCCGCTCCCGCAAACCCTGCCATCAGTAACTGACCGCTGGCAAAAGACTGACTAAGCCGGGTATAGATGAGATTACCGACCACAATCATCAGTGCCAGTGGCGTGAACAACAGGCCGGTTGTCACCGCATCCAGCTGTAAGGTTTGTTGCCACATCAGGGTCATGGCATAAAACTGACTTCCGACACTGGCCATATAAAAAGCACTACTAAGCCAGCCGATTTGCAAACCCGGTATTTCACGGAGTGCACGTGACAGGAGGGGATGAGCCGCAAAGCGCTCATGCAAAATAAACAGGATCAGCATGGCCGCGGCAATCTGATTCGCAAGAAAATCCAGGGTACCGGCTTCGGCATAACGCATCATCGCCCAGACCAGTGCTCCGGCAGCGGCACAGCCGACCAGAGCGGCTATCCCCACGGGCTGCGAAGCCCGTTCCGGGCGCTGTTGCTGATAGTGTTTGCGCACTAACCAGAGTGCAATCAGACCGGGAGGAAGATTAAGAAAGAAAATGGTGCGCCAGCTGATAGCAGTCAGTATCCCACCGAGCATCACACCCGATATTAGTCCCAGTGTTCCAATTGCACTCCAGATAGCCAGCGCCCGGTTATGTGACTCACCGTGAAAGCGTTGTGCCAGCAGGGCCATCACTGCGGGTTGTAGCATGGCGGCCGCCAGCCCCTGGCCTCCTCGGGCGATTAACAGTAATGAACCATCAGAGGCCATGCCGCCGAGCATTGAGGCCAGTAAAAATCCCATCATCCCGAAACTGAATACCCGCCGGGCGCCGAGTCTGTCACACAGGCTACCGCCCATCAGGAGCAATGCCGCAAAACTCAGTCCATAAAGAGAGACTACCCACTGCATTTCGCTGACGGAAAGTGTCAGCCGTTGAGCGAGGGTAGGAAGCGCGACATAAACAATTGCGTAATCCAGCGCGATCAGGGCCTGGGCGATGCAGGGAGCCAGTAATGCCAGGTAACGTATAGAAGGGGCCGATGTTAAGGTCTCGGTTTGTGTCATAGAGCACTTCCTGCTAATAATGTATGATGAGAATTATTCATCTGTTATTGATGAGGTAAAACAGGCTACGCCTTATTAATACTGCAAATCAAAGTCATATAATTCAGCAATAGATGAGATTAATTCACTCATGAGACAGCAGCGATTACCCCCGTTGACGGCTATTCGTGCTTTTGATGCGGTGGCCCGTCATGCCAGTTTTAAACTGGCCGCTGAAGAAATCGGCGTTACGGCGACGGCTATCAGCCATCAAATCAGAGTGCTGGAGGAGTCACTTCAGCAACGGTTATTCATTCGTTCAGCACGCGGCGTGGTGCTGACCAGGGCAGGAGAAATTCTCTTTCGGGCATCAGGTCATATCTTTACCACCTTGCGTGA
>Ga0302347_1005018_pt1 | contig 10062 bp, 10 predicted proteins | sample PhyWR1_FD_202178 | JGI IMG/M metagenome (GOLD analysis project Ga0302347, IMG submission 202178) | Leaf surface microbial communities from wheat plants in UC Gill Tract Community Farm, Albany, California, United States - DLSL W.R1 (v2)... | ecosystem: Host-associated > Plants > Phyllosphere >...
CAGCGATGCCATGCGCAGCGCCGCCCATCCGCACCGCCACTTCGGCATGGATGCGCAGGGCCATCCGGCAATCATCGAGACCCTGGGCAACCCGGACACCCATTTGGTGCTGCGCGGGGGCCACAAGGGCCCGAACTACGATGCCGACAGCATCGCCATGGCCCGCCAGGCACTGGCCAAGGCCGGCCTGCAGCCGCGGATCATGGTCGATTGCAGCCATGCCAACAGCGCCAAGGACCCGGCGCGCCAGCCAGCCGTGTTCAACGATGTGCTGGCGCAGCGCCTGGCCGGTGACCGTTCGCTGGTCGGTGTGATGATCGAGGGGCACCTGTTCGATGGCTGCCAGGCGCTGGGCAAGGGCGCGCTGAAATACGGCGTGTCGATCACCGACGGCTGCCTGGGCTGGGCCTCCACCGAAACCCTGCTGCGCGAGGCGGCACAAAAACTGTAAACGAAGGTTGCAAGCCTGGCGAGACATACCCCGGACAAGTGCGCTAGGCTTGGCTTTTTTACCCCAAGGAGCAGTACCCATGGCCCGTGCAACCGCCCGCCACATCCTCGTTGCCAGCGAAGACAAGTGCAACGAACTCAAAGCCCAGATCGAAGCGGGTGCCGATTTCGCTGAAATCGCCAAAGCCAATTCCACCTGCCCGTCCAGCCGCCAGGGCGGTGACCTGGGTTCGTTCGGCCCAGGCCAGATGGTCAAGGAGTTCGACACCGTGGTCTTCAGCGCCCCGGTCAACACCGTGCAAGGCCCGGTGAAGACCCAGTTCGGCTACCACCTGCTGGAAGTGACCAGCCGCCAGGACTAAGTAGCCAGAAGCGGCTCATGTCCCCTGTGGGAGCGGGTTCACCCGCGAATGCGTCCGTTCACGCAACGTCGTTGCCTGATCTGGCGCTTTCGCGGGTGAACCCGCTCCCACAGGTCCTGTGCTACCTGTTCCTGCTTTGTTTTTCGTTCCATAGCCAGGCTGCACCCACCCACGCCCTCACCGTCTACGGCGAAGCCCCCCGCTACACCAGCAGCTTCCAGCACTTCGACTACGTAAACCCCAACGCCCCCAAAGGCGGCATCCTACGCCGCTCGGCCATCGAAATCGGCCAGTTCGACCACATTCTGCCGTACATCGACAAAGGTATCGGCGTCAGCGAAGTCGACGGCCTGCTCTATGCCCCGCTGGCCGTGCGCTCGTTCGATGAACCCTATACCGTTTACGGCCTGATCGCCCGGCGCATGGAGCGCGGCCCGGGTGACGCCTGGCTGCGTTTTGAAATCGACCCGCGGGCCACCTTCGCCGATGGCAAGCCGGTGCGGGCCGAAGACGTGCGCTTCACCTTCGACTTGCTGATGAGCAAGGGCAGCCTCAAATACCGCACCCAGTTCGCCGACGTTACCGGCGTTACTGTGGAAGGCCCGCGCAGCGTGCGCTTCGACTTCAAGCCCGACCACGGCCGCACCCTGGCGCTGGACCTCGCCAGCCTACCGGTGCTGCCCGAACACGACTGGCAGCAGCGCGATTTCGCCAACGGTGCCGGCTTCGACAAACCCGTCGGCAGCGGGCCGTACCGCATCGGGCGGATCGACAACGGCCGCAGCATCACCTTCGAACGCGACCCGGCCTGGTGGGCGCGCGACCTGCCCACCAGCCGCGGCCGCTACAATTTCGACAAGCTGCGCATCGAGTACTTCGGCGACACCGAAGTCGCGCGCCAGGTGCTGAAAGGCGGCGGTTACGACTACAACCGCGAGTTTTCTGCCACTGCCTACACGTCAGGTTACAACGGGGCCCAGCTGGATGATGGCCGGCTGCAGCGTGCCCACCTGGGCCCGGCCAAGCCGCAGGTGGCCCAGGGCTTCGTGTTCAACCTCGACCAGCCGCAGTTCAAGGACCGGCGCGTGCGCCAGGCGCTGGGCCTGCTGTGGGACTACGAGTGGAGCAACCGGCAGATGATGCGCAACCTGTATATCCGCCAGCAGAGCGTGTTCTCCAACACCCCGCTGGCGGCCCGCCAGCTGCCGGACGCCGGCGAGCTGAAGCTGCTCGAGCCGCTACGCGGGCAGGTGCCCGACGAGGTGTTTACCACTGTGTTCAGCGCACCGGTCACCGATGGTTCAGGCATCATCCGCAAACAGCAGCTACAGGCGCTGGACTTGCTTGAGCAAGCGGGCTGGCACCCGGAAGGTGACCGCCTGGTGAACAACAAGGGCACGCCGCTGACGTTCACCTTCCTCAACGGCCAGGCGGGGCTGGAGCGCCTGCTGCTGCCATGGAAGCGCAACCTGGCACAGATCGGCGTAACCCTGAACATCCGCAACGTCGACGCGGCCCAGTACGTCAATCGCCTGATGGCCCGCGACTACGACATGATCGTCACGGGCTACCCGGTGACCCTGTCGCCGGGTGCCGAACTGTACAACTACTTTGGCTCGGCGGCGGCCCACGACCCTGGCTCGAACAACCTGATGGTGCTGCAGGACCCAGCCGTGGACCGCCTGGTCGACGGCCTGGTGCGTGCCGATACCCAGGCCGACATGCTGCACCACGCCCGTGCCCTGGACCGGGTGCTGCAATGGAATTATTACTGGATCCCCAACTACTATCCCCCAGGCAGCTCCACTGCCTGGTGGAACCGCTTCGGCCTGCCCAAGGTGCAAGCCACCTATGACGAAGGTCTGGACACCTGGTGGGAGGTCAGCCCCACCGCGCTGACCAACGCGCAAATGGCCGAACGCCGGAAGCCCTCGCCATGACCTCGTACCTGCTGCGTCGCCTGTTGCTGATCATCCCGACGCTGTTGGCCATCCTGCTGGTCAACTTCGCCATCGTCCAGGCGGCGCCCGGTGGCCCGGTGGAGCAAGCGGTGGCGCGCCTGCAGGGCCTTGGTGGCGGCGCACCCGGGGCGCGGGTCGAGAGGGTGCACAGCGAGTCCAGGGCCACCCGTGGCCTGGACCCGAAACTGCTCGAAGAAATCAAGCGCCAGTACGGTTTCGACAAATCCGCGCCAGAGCGCCTGTGGCTGATGCTCGGCCAGTATGCCCGGCTGGACTTCGGCAACAGCTTCTTCCGCGGCGCCAAGGTCACCGACCTGATCCTCGACAAATTGCCGGTAACCCTGTCCCTGGGCTTCTGGGCCACGCTGATCACCTATCTGGTGTCGATCCCGCTGGGCATCCGCAAGGCGGTACGCCACGGCAGCCGTTTCGATGCCTGGAGCAGCGCATTGATCGTGGTCGGCTACGCCCTGCCCTCGTTCCTGTTCGCCCTGCTGCTGATCGTGCTGTTCGCCGGCGGCACGTCACTGAACTGGTTCCCGGTGCGCGGCCTGGTTTCCGACAACTTCGACCAGCTCAGCCTGCTGGGCAAGCTGGCCGATTACTTCTGGCACCTGGTGCTGCCGGTCGGGGCGTTGGTGATCGGCGGTTTCGCCACCCTGACGCTGCTGACCAAAAACGCCTTCCTCGACGAGATTGCCCGGCAGTACGTGGTTACCGCCCGGGCCAAGGGCCTCAGCGAGCGCCGGGTGCTGTATGGCCACGTGCTGCGCAACGCCATGCTGCTGGTGGTGGCCGGGCTGCCGCAGGCGCTGATCACGGTGTTCTTTGCCGGCTCGTTGCTGATCGAGGTGATCTTCTCGCTCGATGGCCTGGGCCGCATGAGCTACGACGCCGCCGTGTCCCGGGATTACCCGGTGGTGTTCGGCACGCTGTTCATCTTCACCCTGGCCGGCCTGCTGATCCGACTGATCGGTGACCTCTCATACACCCTGCTGGACCCGCGCATCGACTTCGACACGAGGGCGCACTGATGCTTTCGCCGGTATCGCGCCGTCGCCTGCAACGCTTTCGCCGCAACCGCCTGGGCTGGGTTTCACTGTGGTTGTTTGCCGGCCTGCTGCTGTTGAGCCTGGGCGCCGAGCTGGTGGCCAACGACAAACCACTGCTAATGGGTTACAAGGGCCAGCTGTACGTGCCAGCGTTCAAGCGCTACACCGAGCAGCAGTTTGGCGGGCAGCTGCCGTTCCAGCCCGACTACCGCAGCGCCTATGTGCGCCAGTTGATCGCAGACCAGGGCGGCTGGATGCTGTTCGCGCCCATCCCGTTCAGTGCCGACACCCCCAACTATGACCTGCAGGTACCCACCCCCAGCCCGCCCAGCACGAGCAACTGGCTGGGCACCGATGACCAGGGCCGCGATGTGCTGGCGCGGGTGCTGTATGGCACGCGGGTATCGTTGCTGTTCGCCTTTGCCCTGACCGCGGTCAGCGTGCTGATCGGCGTGACCGCCGGTGCGCTGCAGGGCTACCACGGCGGCTGGGTCGACTTGCTGGGCCAGCGCCTGCTGGAGGTGTGGTCGGGGTTGCCGGTACTGTATCTGCTGATCATCCTCAGCGGTTTTGTCGAGCCGGACTTCTGGTGGCTGCTGGGGATCATGGCGCTGTTTTCCTGGTTGACCCTGGTCGATGTGGTGCGTGCCGAGTTCCTGCGCGGGCGCAACCTGGAGTATGTGAAGGCTGCCCGCGCGCTGGGTTTGAGCGACAACCAGGTGATGGTGCGGCACATTTTGCCCAATGCCATGAATGCCACGCTGACCTATGTGCCATTCATGTTGACCGGGGCAATTACCACACTCACCGCGCTGGACTTTCTCGGCTTCGGCATGCCGGCTGGCAGTGCTTCGCTCGGTGAGCTGGTGACCCAGGGCAAGGAGCATCTGGAGGCCCCGTGGCTGGGCTTTACCGCGTTCTTCGCGCTGGCGGTGATCCTGTCGCTGCTGGTGTTCATTGGCGATGCACTGCGCGAGGCATTCGACCCACGAGGTTGAGTGGGCGGCACAGGCCCGCGTGGTGCCTGACTGAAAGCTTGAACCAAAGGAGCGTTTGCATGGCACTTCAAGGCAAGACTGCACTCATTACCGGCTCCACCAGCGGCATCGGCCTGGGGATTGCACAGGTGCTGGCCCGGGCGGGCGCAAACATCCTGCTCAACGGCTTTGGCGACCCGGCCCCGGCACTGGCCGAAATCGCCCGGCACGGGGTCAAGGTGCTGCATCACCCGGCGGATTTGTCGGACGTGGCCCAGATCGAGGCGTTGTTCGCGCTGGCCGAACGCGAGTTCGGCAGCGTCGACATCCTGGTCAACAACGCCGGCATCCAGCATGTGGCGCCGGTCGAGCAGTTCCCGCTGGAAAGCTGGGACAAGATCATCGCCCTCAACCTGTCCGCGGTGTTCCATGGCACACGCCTGGCCTTGCCGGGCATGCGCACACGCAACTGGGGCCGCATCATCAATATTGCCTCGGTGCATGGCTTGGTAGGCTCGACCGGCAAGGCGGCTTATGTGGCAGCCAAGCATGGCGTAATCGGCCTGACCAAGGTGGTGGGCCTGGAAACCGCAACCAGCCATGTCACCTGCAACGCCATCTGCCCGGGCTGGGTACTGACCCCGCTGGTGCAGAAGCAGATCGACGATCGTGCTGCCAATGGCGGCGATCCGCTGCAAGCGCAGCACGATCTGCTGGCAGAAAAGCAGCCTTCGCTGGCTTTCGTCACTCCCGAGCACTTGGGTGAGCTGGTACTATTCCTCTGTAGCGAGGCCGGCAGCCAGGTCCGCGGTGCTGCCTGGAACGTCGATGGTGGCTGGTTGGCCCAATGATGGGTGGCCTGGGCCTGGCAGCGGCCTTGCATTCGTTTATCTGCAAGGAGGCCCTATGCGCCCAACCCCGATCACCGCGATTCTGGCCCTGACCCTGGCTGCCGCCGCTCCGGCGATGGCAGCCAGCCTGAAGGACGTCGCGCCCTACCCCGAGGCAGAAAAAGGCTTCACCCGGCAGGTCATCCACCTGCCGGCGCAGGCCGACGAGTCGGCCTACCAAGTGGAAATTCTTGCGGGCAAGACGTTGAAGGTGGACTGCAATCAGCAGCGCCTGGGCGGCAGCCTTGAGCAACGTACCCTGGAAGGCTGGGGCTACAACTACTACCGCCTGGACAAGGTCAGCGGCCCGCTCAGCACGCTGATGGCCTGCCCGGACGGCAAGCAGACCGAAGCCTTCGTGCCGGTGGTGGGTGAAGGCTTCATGCTGCGCTACAACAGCAAGCTGCCTGTGGTTGTGTATGTGCCAAAGGATGTGGAGGTGCGCTACCGCGTGTGGTCGGCGTCACAGGACGTGCAAAAGGCCACCGTCGAGTAAGCGCCACCCGTTCACAGGGATCGCCCCCGCCATGGATGGCCTCGGGCTGATCAGATCAGGCATAATGCGCCCCTTTTTTGCACCCCGATGCACAGGTATCCCATGAAAGCCCAAGCCCGCCACATCCTGGTCAAGACCGCTGACGAAGCCGAAAAGCTCAAGCAGCGCATCGCCAACGGCGAGGCGTTCGATGTGCTGGCGAAAAAGTTTTCCATCTGCCCTTCGGGCAAGCGTGGCGGCGACCTGGGCGAGGTTCGTCCTGGCCAGATGGTTGGCGCCATCGACCAGATCATCTTCAAGAAGCCCTTGCGTGTAGTGCACGGGCCAATCAAGAGCAAGTTCGGCTATCACCTGGTGCAAACGTTCTACCGCGACTGATAGCCCAGGGCCACCTAGCATTTTTGCCAGTTGTCCCTTCTCCGCGTATTCCATACAAGTCAGGCAGGGCCGAAGCCTCCCCGATGGCGTCGCTTCAGGTAGTGGACCCTCTAATGGACCCGGAGACCTGCCTATGCGCTGCCCTCGCCTGCTGCTGCCTGTAGCACTTCCTCTACTGACATTGCCTTTGCTGGCCCAGTCCCAATCCTTGACGGTCGTACCGGGCGACAGCCTGGGCGCGATCGTGCAGACCGCCGACGACGATGCGGCCAGCATCAGCGGCGGCAGGGTTCTGTCGTTGCAGCAAGGCAATGGTCGGGACGCGTTCAGAATGAAGGGCGGCACCCTGGGGTCGTTGAACCAGGGCGGCGACATGGACACATTCCTCATGACCGGCGGCACCATCAGGGGCGCTTTCGAAGATGGCGACACTGCCAGGTTCCAAGGCGGCAGCATTGGTCGGATAGACCTGAAGCTTGCAGACAACTTCCTGGAAATGTCCGAAGCGCCCGGGGGCAGTACCACCGTGGTCGGCAATGTGGTCAGCGGCTTTGGCAACGACACCATCGTCATCCTGGGCGGCACCATCGGCGGCAACATCAGCACCAGCGGTGGCGTGGACACCATCACCATCAGTGGCGGCAGCGTGCAAGGCAACGTATTGGCAAGCGCGGGCAACGATGTCTTCAAGTGGCTGGGTGGCACCATCGGGCGGGTCGACATGGGTGGGCGAGTCGACATGGGCAATGACGACGACACTGCCACGGTCAGTGCCATTGACCTGGTAGCCTCGTCTGTCACCCTCGACGGTGGTACTGGCACGGACATATTGACCTTTGTAAACAGCCAGGTCGGTAAAGGCGCGCTGTACATCAACTGGGAAACCATCAAGCTCAGCCAGGGCAGCCAGCTGGCCCTCGACGACACCTTGAAACTGGGTGACCTGGGCGCCAGCGAACCTCGGGTAATACCTGCCACCGGCACCGGCACCTTGCAGATCGATGCGAGCAGCCGACTGTTCAGCAGCACAGGCAGTATCGCCAGCGCCCAGAGCGGCAACAAGGCGACGGTTGAAAACGCTGGCATCATCGACCTCAGTCGTGGCAACGATGCCCAAGGCCGCCTGACTATCGAGGGCAACTACAGCGGCAACAATGGCACCCTGCGCTTGAACAGCGTGCTGGCCGGTGATGGCGCGGCCTCTGACCGGCTGGTGGTGAGCGGTGGCGCCATCAACGGCTCCACCCAGTTGCTTGTCGACAAATTTTGGTGGCACAGGCGCGGCAACTCCGCAAAAGGGGATCCTGGTCGTCGAAGCACGGGACGGTGCCACCAGCACGCCAACAGCATTCGTGCAGACGCAGAGGCTATCAGCCGGCGCATATGACTATCGTTTGTTCAGGGATGCTGAGAGCTTCTACCTGCGCTCGACCTTGGTCGCAGCACCCGCTCCCGCCCCGCAACCAGAAGACCCGACCCAGCCTGCGCAACCGATTCCTACCCCGCCTGTCGCGGCGCCTGCGCCCGGCCAGATCGAGCTGCCCGCAGCGGTTCAAGGTGAGAGCCTGCCACTGTATCGGCCTGAAGTTCCGGTGTATGCCGCTGCGCCAAGGGGCGCCGCAATCATCGCCCGCCAGGCGTTGGGCACTTTCCACCAGCGCCAGGGCGATCAGCTGCTGCTGCAGGGCGAAGGCGCCCTGCCCGCCAGCTGGGGCCAGGCCTACGGTGGCAGCCTGCGCCAGCAGTGGAGCGGCACGGTCAGCCCGAGCCTGGATGGTGACCTGTACGGTTTCAAGGTCGGCCAGGACGTGTATGCCAAGGTTGGCGATAACGGATACCGCCAACACGTTGGTTTCTACGTCAGCCATAGCCGGCTGGATGCCGACATCAAAGGTTTCGCACTGGCCATGCACGACCGCAGCGTCGGTGACCTGAAACTCGATGGCGACAGCGTGGGCGCCTACTGGACGCTGGTCGACCCGCAAGGCGCGTACCTGGATGCGGTATTGCAGTACTCCCGCCTCGATGGCCGGGCGCGCTCGCACCGCGGTGACAAGCTGAACATCGATGGCCATGCCTGGACCGCTTCGCTGGAATCCGGCTACCCCATCGCCTTGTCCGAACGCTGGACGCTGGAGCCACAAGCCCAGCTGATCGCACAGAAGGTCTCGCTCGACAGCGCCAGCGACAGCGTCTCGCACATCAGCCATGACGCTCAGGTCGAGCTGACCGGCCGCCTTGGCGTGCGCCTGCAGGGTGCATTTACCGGCAGCAGCGGGCGGCGGCTGCAGCCCTATGCGCAGGTCAACCTGTGGCACGGTGATGGTGGCCGTGACACCCTGACCTTCGATGGCGCCGACAAGATCAAGACCGACTACCGCTATACCTCCGTGCAACTGGAAAGCGGCGTGGTGGCGCAGGTCAGCGAAGCGCTGAGCCTGCATGGCGGCGTGCAGTACAGCGCCAACCTGGACAGCCGCCAGCAGGAAGCCAGCGGCGTCAACCTGGGGGTCCGCTGGCAGTTCTAGCGCCGTGCAGCCAGCAAGCCGAGGCCAGCGCAGCCCAGCAGGGAGGCGCTGACCCGATTGAACAACCGACGCGGGCCAGGCTGGCTGAACCAGCGTTGCATGTAGGCGCCAAGCCCCCCGTAGATCGCGATCGCGGCCCACTCCAGCAGCAGGAACAGCACACCCAGCCACAGGAACTGCTCGCTTACCGGGGTAGCGCTGCCAACCGAGACGAATTGCGGCAGGAAGGCGGTGAAGATCAGGATGGCCTTGGGGTTGCCGGCCGCGACCCAGAACTCCTGGCGTGCCAGGCGCCAGGTGCCGCGCGGGTGATCAGCGGCGACCACGGCCTCGCCCACCGGCGCACGCCACAGTTGCCAGGCGATGTAGAACAGGTACGCCGCACCCACCACCTTGATGGCCAGGAACAGGTATTCGCTGGTATGCAGTACCACCGCCAGGCCCATGGCCGCCAGGGCGATCATGCCGCTGAAGGCGACAATACGTCCGCCACCGGCCACGCAGGCCGTGCGCAGGCCGTAGCGGCTGGCGTTGTGCAGTGACAGCAGGTTGTTCGGCCCCGGAGCCATGTTCAGGGCAAAGCAGGCGGGGATGAAGAGCAGCAGGCTTGAAAGGTCCATTCTTGTTTTCCTTTGACAACAGCCGTCTATTTCGGCGTGTCGAGGGCCTTGCGGTCAAGCTACAGCCAGCGATAAAAACTGTACGGGTACGCCGCAGCTGTTAATCTTCCGGCGCTATCGAGGACAGCCTGATGCCCCCTTCCCAAGCCGCCCTGTGGCGCGACCCGGCCCTGCCGCACGTCGAAAGCCGCCGCGCCTGCCACAGCCGGGCCTGCTACAAGGCCCACAGCCACCCGACGTTTTCGATCGGTGCGGTGGATGCCGGTCATAGCCATTTCACCGGTGCCGGTAACGGCCAGGAACGCCTGACGCCCGGCACGCTGGTGCTGGTACCTGCCCACCGCGTGC
>Ga0302347_1005019_pt1 | contig 10061 bp, 7 predicted proteins | sample PhyWR1_FD_202178 | JGI IMG/M metagenome (GOLD analysis project Ga0302347, IMG submission 202178) | Leaf surface microbial communities from wheat plants in UC Gill Tract Community Farm, Albany, California, United States - DLSL W.R1 (v2)... | ecosystem: Host-associated > Plants > Phyllosphere >...
TCGTTAAAAAAGAATCTGGACATAATTTCCCTGAAGTAAGTGGAACACAGGGAAAGCATAGTTGGCACAGCGGGATAAACCGAGAAATGAGGGAAATCCCTTCATCCGCGAACGGATGAAGGGAGGCACGTCAGGCCCGTTTCATCATCAATAGCAGGCTGATGAGGAAGAACAGCGCGCTCGGGAGTAGTGCCCCGATAAGCGGTGGAATGTTGTATACCAGCGTCAGCGGGCCGAAAATCTGATCCATGACGTAGAACAGAAAGCCGAAGCTGATCCCGGTGACGACACGCACGCCCATCGGCACGCTGCGCAGCGGGCCAAAGATAAACGACAGCGCCATCAGCATCATGACCGCGACCGACAGCGGCTGGAAAATCTTACTCCACATCTTCAGCTGGTAGCGTCCGGCATCCTGACCGCTGGACTCTAAATAGTGGCTGTAGCTGTAAAGGCCGCTGATGGAGAGTGCATCCGGCTCCAGCGCCACCACGCCCAGTTTGTCCGGGGTGAGGTTGGTTTTCCAGGTGCCGGTTACCGTCTGCGTACCTGTGATCTGCTTAGGATCGGTCAGGTTAGATTCGTCAACCTGCGACAATTCCCACTGGCCGCGCGCTTTATCAAATTTTGCCGAGGCCGCGTAGCGCACCGACTGCAACCGACGCTGGTCGTTAAACGCATAAACGCTGACGCCACCCAGTTCATCTTCGCCTTTGATACGTTCGATGTAGACAAAATCGTTACCGTCTTTCGCCCACAGGCCCTGCTGGGTTGACAGCAGCGATCCACCGTACATCGCCTGCGCGCGATAGTTACGCGCCATCTGCTCGCCCTGCGGCGCAACCCATTCCCCGACGGCCATGGTCAGCAACACCAGCGGGATCGCGGTTTTCATCACCGCCAGCGCCACCTGAATGCGGGTAAAGCCGGACGCCTGCATCACTACCAGCTCGCTGCGCTGCGCCAGCATCCCCAGTCCTAACAGTGCGCCCAGCAGCGCGGCCATCGGGAAGAAGATTTGAATGTCTTTCGGCACGCTGAGGAGGGTAAACATTCCCGCGCCCACCGCATCATAGCTCCCCTGCCCGGCCTTTTTCAGCTGGTCGACGAACTTGATGATGCCCGAGAGCGACACCAGCATGAATAGCGTCATCATGATGGTGTTAAAAATGGTCTTACCGATATAGCGGTCGAGTACGCCAAATGCCTGCATTATACCGCTCCTTTACGCATGAAACGGGCACGCAAACGGCGCATCGGCACCGTATCCCACAGGTTCAGCCCGACAGCGAGCGCGAAGTAAAGCAGGTTCACCGCCCACATCCAGATCATCGGGTCCAGCTTGCCTTTACTGCCGTTTGATTTCAGTGAGGTTTGCAGCAGGAAAAATATCAGATACAGCAGCATCGCCGGGAGCATAGAAAGTACGCGCCCCTGACGCGGGTTAACCACGCTGAGGGGCACCACCATCAGCGCCATGATGAATACCGTCGCCACCAGGGTAAAGCGCCAGTGCAGCTCGGCCCGCGCCCGGTCGCTATCGGTATTCCACAGGGTGCGCATGTTCATCTGATCGGTATCGTCAGGATTCAGTGCGACCGCCTGATGGCCAATGATGGCCTGGTAGTTCTGGAAATCGGTGATGCGGAAGTCACGCAGCATAGCGGTGCCTTCAAAGCGCGTGCCTTTATTTAAGGTTACGCTTTGAGAACCGTCTTTGTGCTGCGCCATCTGACCGGAATCCGCAACGACGACAGAAGGACGCGCGCTGCCTTTCGGGCGCAGCTGGGCGAGAAATACGTCGTGAAAGCTGCTGCCGCTGACGCTTTCAATAAACAGCACTGAGTTGCCGTCGGTCGCCTGCTGAAACTGCCCCTGGGCCAGCGCCGCCAGGCCGGGGTTGGCTTTGGCATCGGCCAGCACTTCATCCTGATGCCGGGAGGACCACGGCCCCGCCCACATAACGTTGACGGCCGCCACGATGCCGGTAAACAGCGCGAGGATCAGCGCCGCTTTTACCAGTACGGCCTTACTCAGGCCGCAGGCGTGCATGACCGTAATTTCACTTTCGGTATACAGTTTGCCCAGCGTCATCAGCAGCCCGAGGAACAGGCTGAGCGGCAGGATAAGCTGCGCCATTTCAGGCACGCCCAGTCCCAGTAGCGAGAGCACCAGGTTCGTTGGGATTTCACCGTCAACCGCCGCGCCCAGGATCCGCACCAGTTTCTGACAGAAGAAGATCAGAAGCAGGATGAAAAGGATCGCCAGTTGGCTTTTGAGGGTCTCCCGCACCAGATATCTTATGATTATCAATTTAAATACGCCTGTAAAAACCCGTGTTTTTGCTGGAAAATCGCTTGTTTCATGGCTTAAACGTCATTTATGCTCTTGAGTCGTTGAAAACATCGCTAAGATAGTTTTACTTAGCAGATGGCAGCTTCAGGAACGCTCTGAGGTGTTTAAACCATCACAGTAAGATTATCACGAAGTCACCGCAACAGCGGACATGAGTTACGAAAGCTTGCAATTCTATCCGTAGCGTCCGCCGTTGTCTTTAAGATTCAGGAGCGTAGTGCATGGAGTTCAGTGTAAAAAGCGGTAGCCCGGAGAAACAGCGGAGCGCGTGTATCGTGGTAGGCGTCTTTGAACCGCGTCGCCTCTCCCCCATTGCCGAGCAGCTCGACAAAATCAGCGACGGCTATATTAGCGCCCTGCTGCGTCGCGGCGAGCTGGAAGGTAAACCGGGGCAGACCTTGCTGCTTCATCATGTGCCAAACGTCCTGTCAGAGCGTATCCTGCTGATCGGCTGCGGCAAAGAGCGCGAGCTGGATGAACGTCAGTATAAGCAGGTAATTCAGAAAACGATTAATACTCTGAATGATACCGGCTCAATGGAAGCGGTCTGCTTCCTCACCGAGCTGCACGTTAAAGGCCGCAATAATTACTGGAAAGTACGCCAGGCGGTTGAGACGGCGAAAGAGACGCTGTATAGCTTTGACCAGCTTAAAACGAACAAAAGCGAGCCGCGTCGTCCGCTGCGTAAGATGGTGTTCAACGTGCCGACCCGCCGGGAACTGACCAGCGGCGAGCGTGCAATCCAGCACGGTCTGGCTATTGCTGCCGGTATTAAAGCGGCCAAAGATCTCGGCAATATGCCGCCGAATATTTGTAATGCGGCCTATCTGGCCTCGCAGGCGCGCCAGCTGGCGGACGGCTACAGCAAAAACGTCGTTACCCGGGTGATTGGCGAGCAGCAGATGAAAGATCTGGGGATGCACTCTTATCTGGCGGTCGGGGCAGGTTCACAGAATGAATCGCTGATGTCGGTAATTGAGTACAAAGGCGATGCTTCCGAAGACGCGCGTCCGATTGTGCTGGTGGGTAAAGGGCTGACCTTTGACTCCGGCGGTATCTCCATCAAACCTGCCGAAGGCATGGATGAGATGAAGTACGATATGTGCGGCGCGGCAGCGGTCTACGGCGTGATGCGCATGGTGGCGGAACTGCAACTGCCGATTAACGTGGTTGGCGTGCTGGCCGGCTGTGAAAACATGCCGGGCGGACGGGCTTATCGTCCGGGCGACGTGCTGACAACCATGTCCGGTCAGACGGTTGAAGTGCTGAATACCGACGCCGAAGGCCGACTGGTGCTGTGTGATGTGCTGACCTACGTTGAGCGCTTCGATCCTGAAACGGTGATTGACGTCGCCACCCTGACCGGCGCATGCGTGATCGCCCTGGGGCACCATATTACCGGTCTGATGGCGAATCATAATCCGCTGGCGCACGAGTTGATCAGCGCCTCTGAGCAGGCGGGCGATCGCGCATGGCGTCTGCCGCTGGCCGATGAGTTCCACGATCAGCTGGAATCGAATTTTGCCGATATGGCGAACATCGGTGGCCGTCCTGGCGGGGCAATTACCGCCGGTTGCTTCCTGTCGCGTTTTACCCGTAAATATAACTGGGCGCACCTGGATATCGCCGGAACCGCATGGCGCTCCGGCAAAGCTAAAGGCGCGACCGGGCGTCCGGTGGCCCTGCTGTCGCAGTTCCTGCTGAACCGCGCCGGTTTCTCCGGGGAAGAGTAATATCGGGGGAGTCCGGAGAAAAATACTGTAGGCCGGGTAAGCGAAGCGCCACCCGGTATTGCAGGGTACTAAAGCACCGGCGGGTCATCCCACTTCACATAACGTCATCACAAGAAGCCCTATATGAAAAACGCAACGTTCTACCTTCTGGACAATGACACAACTGCCGACGGCCTGAGCGCCGTGGAGCAACTGGTGTGTGAGATTGCCGCAGAACGTTGGCGCAGCGGCAAACGCGTGCTGATCGCCTGCGAAGATGAGCAGCAGGCGATCCGCCTCGATGAAGCGCTGTGGGCAAGGCCCGCTGACAGTTTTGTCCCGCATAATCTGGCCGGCGAAGGTCCCAGAGGCGGTGCGCCGGTCGAAATCGCCTGGCCGCAAAAACGGAATAGCAGCCCACGTGATATCCTCATCAGTCTGCGCACAAACTTTGCAGACTTTGCCACCGCTTTCACAGAAGTGGTAGACTTCGTACCTTATGAAGACTCATTGAAACAACTGGCACGCGAACGCTACAAAGCCTATCGCGTGGCTGGTTTTAACCTGAATACGGCAGCCTGGAAATAATGGAAAAGACATACAACCCGCAAGATATCGAACAGCCGCTTTACGAGCAGTGGGAAAAGCAGGGCTATTTCAAACCAAATGGTGATGAAAGCCAGGAAAGCTTCTGCATCATGATCCCGCCGCCGAACGTCACCGGCAGCTTGCATATGGGTCATGCTTTCCAGCAAACCATCATGGACACCATGATCCGCTATCAGCGTATGCAGGGTAAAAACACCCTGTGGCAGGCGGGTACGGACCACGCGGGTATTGCTACCCAGATGGTGGTTGAGCGTAAGATCGCCGCTGAAGAAGGGAAAACCCGTCACGATTATGGCCGCGATGCGTTTATCGATAAAATCTGGCAGTGGAAAGCGGAATCCGGCGGCACCATTACCCGTCAGATGCGTCGCCTCGGCAACTCCGTTGACTGGGAGCGCGAGCGCTTCACCATGGACGACGGTCTTTCCAATGCCGTGAAAGAAGTGTTTGTCCGTCTGTATAAAGAAGATCTGATTTACCGTGGCAAACGTCTGGTCAACTGGGACCCGAAACTGCGCACCGCCATCTCCGATCTGGAAGTGGAAAACCGCGAGTCTAAAGGCTCCATGTGGCACATTCGTTATCCGCTGGCCGACGGCGCAACTACCGCAGACGGTAAAGATTATCTGGTTGTCGCAACCACCCGTCCGGAAACGCTGCTGGGGGATACCGGCGTCGCCGTTAACCCGGAAGATCCGCGTTATAAAGATCTGATCGGCAAATATGTGATGCTGCCGCTGGTTGACCGCCGCATCCCGATTGTGGGTGATGAACACGCCGACATGGAGAAAGGCACCGGCTGCGTGAAAATCACCCCGGCGCACGATTTCAACGACTATGAAGTCGGCAAACGTCATCAGCTTCCGATGATCAACATTCTGACCTTTGACGGCGATATCCGTGAAAGCGCGCAGATTTTTGACACCAAAGGTGAGGAATCTGAAGTTTATTCCAGCGCTATCCCGGCACAGTTCCAGAATCTTGAGCGCTTTGCCGCGCGTAAAGCGATGGTCGCCGCTGTTGACGCGCTCGGCCTGTTAGAAGAGATTAAACCGCACGACCTGACAGTGCCGTACGGCGATCGCGGCGGCGTGGTGATTGAACCGATGCTCACCGACCAGTGGTACGTACGTGCCGACGTGCTGGCAAAACCGGCGGTTGAAGCCGTTGAGAACGGTGATATTCAGTTCGTGCCGAAGCAGTACGAAAACATGTATTTCTCCTGGATGCGTGATATCCAGGACTGGTGTATCTCCCGCCAGCTGTGGTGGGGTCATCGTATCCCGGCATGGTACGACAACGACGGCAATGTCTACGTTGGCCGCACCGAAGACGAAGTGCGCCAGGAAAATATCCTCGGTGCCGATGTGGCCCTGCGTCAGGATGATGACGTTCTCGATACCTGGTTCTCCTCCGCGCTGTGGACCTTCTCGACTCTCGGCTGGCCGGAAAATACCGATGCGCTGCGTCAGTTTCACCCGACCAGCGTGATGGTGTCCGGCTTTGACATTATCTTCTTCTGGATTGCGCGCATGATCATGATGACCATGCATTTCATCAAAGATGAAAACGGCAAGCCACAGGTACCGTTTAAGACGGTATACATGACTGGTCTGATCCGCGATGACGAAGGACAGAAGATGTCCAAGTCCAAAGGTAACGTGATCGATCCGCTGGACATGGTTGACGGTATTTCTCTGGCCGATCTGCTGGAGAAACGTACCGGCAACATGATGCAGCCGCAGCTGGCGGAAAAAATCGCTAAGCGTACCGAGAAGCAGTTCCCTGACGGCATTGAGCCGCACGGGACCGACGCCCTGCGTTTCACCCTGGCTGCGCTGGCCTCAACCGGTCGCGATATCAACTGGGATATGAAGCGTCTGGAAGGTTACCGTAACTTCTGTAATAAGCTGTGGAACGCCAGCCGCTTTGTGCTGATGAACACCGAAGACCAGGATTGCGGCTTCAACGGCGGCGAAATGACGCTGTCGCTGGCAGACCGCTGGATCCTCGCGGAATTCAACCAGACCATTAAAGCCTACCGTGAAGCACTGGATAACTTCCGCTTCGACATCGCCGCAGGCATTCTGTATGAGTTCACCTGGAATCAGTTCTGCGACTGGTATCTGGAGCTGACCAAGCCGGTGATGAACGGCGGTTCTGAATCTGAACTGCGCGGCACCCGCCACACGCTGGTGACGGTACTGGAAGGTCTGCTGCGTCTGGCGCATCCGATCATTCCGTTTATTACGGAAACCATCTGGCAGCGGGTGAAAGTTATTTGCGGCATTACGGCTGATACCATCATGCTGCAACCCTTCCCGGCATTTGACAGCGCACAGGTTGATGAAACCGCGCTGGCTGACACCGAATGGCTGAAACAGGCCATCGTTGCGATCCGTAACATCCGTGCAGAAATGAATATCGCTCCGGGTAAACCGCTTGAGCTGCTGCTGCGCGGCTGTAGCCAGGATGCAATGCGTCGCGTAAACGACAATAAAAGCTTTCTGTTGAATCTGGCGCGTCTGGAAAGCATTACCGTACTGCCTGCGGACGATAAAGGTCCGGTATCGGTGACCAAAATCATCGACGGTGCGGAGCTGCTGATCCCGATGGCTGGCCTGATCGACAAAGAGGCCGAACTGGCACGTCTGGCGAAAGAAGTGGCGAAGGTCGAAGGTGAAATTGGCCGCATCGAAAGCAAGCTGTCCAATGAAGGCTTTGTGGCGCGCGCACCGGAAGCGGTGATTGCCAAAGAGCGCGAGAAGCTGGACGGTTATGCTGAGGCAAAAGCGAAGCTTATCGAACAGCAGGCGGTTATTAGCGCGCTGTAAGCACGCCATGCCGGGTGGCGCTGCGCTTGCCCGGCAAGTCTGGTAACGTCGGGGAAAAGGCCGGAACATGTTCCGGCCTTTTGTATCTTAAAGGAAAGGTAGTACTGGCATGACGCTGCGTGATAATAGTAAAAAAGCAGGCTAATCAGGTCCTGTTACCGAATTATCATAATTCGGGCTGTCTGATTACGTTCTGAAATAGCTAAAGACCGTGTAATATACTGCTTTAAAAAATAGCCCCCCCGTCACGCCATAATAAAAAAACTGCCTCTTGACCTGCCTGGTCGCGTAAATATAACGGCAGCATTTTATTATCGCCCAGGGTAAATAAATTCCCAGGGTTATAATATTCAGCAAATTATTACCAGACAAATGAGAAAATAGTCACTACCCGTGCCGCGAAACATAAACGTATGGTACTGTACCTCATTATTATGTGTAGCTTTACTCCTGTATATTCCTGATTAGAAAAATCTATAATGCATCAAAGAGGTAAAAAAGGCGGCAACCTGCAACTTTGCAGGACCATTTACTGTTATAACGTTCAAAACTTTTTCTCTCTTTATAAGTTGCTTGCGCCGCCTCAGAGACAATGGTATTAAATAAATATATTCGTTTTGATTGTGTCATTAGGTAATGTCATGAATGTAGTGAGTACACTGACGCTGCGCCGCCTGACGGCTCAGGATAACCCGGCTATTGCGGCTGTCATCCGTCAGGTTTCGGCAGAATACGGCCTGACCGCTGATAAAGGCTATACGGTTGCCGATCCGAATCTGGATGAACTTTACACACTCTACAGTCAGCCAGGTCATGCTTATTGGGTAGTAGAGCAGGACGGAAATGTCGTGGGCGGCGGCGGTATTGCTCCGCTCGCCTGTAGCGAACCAGATATTTGTGAGCTGCAAAAGATGTATTTTCTGCCGTCGATTCGCGGTCAGGGACTGGCGAAAAAACTGGCGTTAATGGCAATAGATCATGCCCGTACGCTGGGCTTTAAACGCTGTTATCTTGAAACCACCGCGTTTCTGAAAGAAGCGACTGGGCTGTATGAACGGCTCGGCTTTAAGCATATTGACGGCCCGCTGGGCTGTACCGGGCACGTCGATTGTGAAGTACGAATGCTTAAAGAGATTTAACCCCAGGCCGTTATACGCGTCTGCGCGCATTTTAATGCATTCAGACGCGTAATAGGGTTTTCAACCTGGTAAGCGTCTGCCGGACTTATTCAGTAGAAGCAATCGCAAAGCGGATCACCGCGGCGGCTTTATTTTCAGGCAGTGCCAGCACGCTATTCCACAAATCCTGTACGAGGTTACAGGTGATTTTCTCTTTCCCCACGCCGCTGCGCGGGTTAGACATAATTTCCATATTCTCGCCGTAGCGCTGAGTCAGCTGCAGAGCAAGTGGTTTGATATCCTGCTGCGCGTGTGCACGTTCCTGCGGCGTTACCGTATGTTTATCCGGTCCAACCGCCGCACGCATCATGGCGGCATCCACAGCCATACGACGCTGAAAAAGTTCCTGCGACAAAATTCTGACCGGGTTAATTCCGCCTTTCACCTCAGGAAACAGAAAGCGGTAGCAATCATCATCACTGACTTTTTGCACAGCCGCAGTCTGTTCCATATTGATTTTCATATAGGCCACCACGTCTTTATCCGGCGCGGTTTGCAGACGTTGCATTTGCAATGCCAGCACCTGCGGCTGGATCTCATCGACGATCTGCTGTTCAGTCTTGCCGTCTTTTTGCATAGTCAATGCGCGGGTACGAATAGCATCCCACAGCTGCGGCTCCTGCTCCTTTAATACCTGATAGGTCGGCATGGTACTGACGATCGCATCGAACTGCTCATCGTCCGTTTTACCCGGGGAGCGATGCGCTATCCAGGCGACGGCCATAAAAGAGATAACGCCTGCCAGCAGTGCGGTGGCCCATTTTTTCATCGGAAATCCTCAGGTGTTATACCGGGACGCCGCTGTGAAAACGGAATTCATCGTCCGCAGTGGTGATAAGCGCCGCTTCGGTTTGCCCGAAATGCTGCACGCGTGATGCAATATCGTGACCGGCGATTTGCCGGGCCAGCGCAAGGTAATCCTGATAATGGCGCGCTTCCGAGCGCAGCAGGGAGAGGTAGAATTTCTGCAGATCCTCATCCAGATACGGAGCCAGCGCCGCAAATCGCTCGCAGGAGCGGGCTTCGATATACGCGCCACAAATCAGTTTATCAATCAGCGTCAGCGGTTCGTGGGTGCGAACCTCTTTCAGCATGCCTTTAGCATAGCGGCTGGCGGTAATTTTGACGTAGGGAATATTACGCGCCGCCATAGCCTCACGCACCTGCCAGAAATGGTGTAATTCTTCTTTGATTAACAGCAGCATGCTGTCGATGAGCTGGCGCCCCCACGGATCGCTGGTGCGCGGCATGACGCTTTTACTCATCTGCTTATGCAGCGCCACAAAGTCGGGCTCAGGCCCTTCACGAAAGGTAAACGCCTCATAAGGCTGTAGCCAGGCCAGCAGCGCGTCGCTGCCGTCTTTATCAGCAAC
>Ga0302347_1005023_pt1 | contig 10057 bp, 7 predicted proteins | sample PhyWR1_FD_202178 | JGI IMG/M metagenome (GOLD analysis project Ga0302347, IMG submission 202178) | Leaf surface microbial communities from wheat plants in UC Gill Tract Community Farm, Albany, California, United States - DLSL W.R1 (v2)... | ecosystem: Host-associated > Plants > Phyllosphere >...
TGCCCGCTCTGGTAACCGGTGACACCGTTGTATGGCGCGCCGGCAATCAGGGCATCGGCGTTATCGTCGCCCAGTTGCCGCGCAAGACCGAGCTGTGCCGCCCTGACAGCCGTGGCCAGCTCAAGCCAGTGGCGGCCAACGTCGACATGATCGTGATTGTGTTCGCGCCCATGCCCGAGCCGCACGCCAACCTGATCGACCGCTATCTCGTCGCCGCCGAGCACGCCGGGATTCGTCCGCTGCTGCTGCTCAACAAGGCCGACCTGATCGACGAGCAAAACGCACCGGCGCTGAATGCGTTGCTGGGGGTTTATCGTCAACTGGGTTATCCGGTGCTGGAAGTGTCGGCGCATCACGGTGATGGCATGCAGCAGTTGCAAGCGCAACTGGACAGCCATATCAGTGTGTTTGTGGGCCAGTCGGGCGTGGGCAAGTCGTCCCTGGTCAACAGCCTGCTGCCTGAGGTCAACCTGCGGGTCGGGCCGTTATCCGAGATTTCCGGCCAGGGTACGCACACCACGACCACGGCGCGTTTGTTCCACTTCCCGGGCGGCGGCGATCTGATTGACTCCCCGGGTATTCGTGAATTCGGTCTGGGCCACGTCAGCCGTGCCGATGTCGAGGCAGGCTTTATCGAGTTCAACGACCTGATCGGCCGTTGCCGCTTCCGCGACTGCAAGCATGACCGCGAGCCAGGCTGTGCGTTGCTGATGGCCCTGGAAGACGGTCGCGTGCAGCAACAGCGCATGAACAGCTATCGCTCGATCATTGCCAGCTTGCCCGAGTCGAGCTACTGACTCAGGGCAAAAGCCAAAAGCCCCTCACCCTAACCCTCTCCCGGAGGGAGAGGGGACTGACCGCATTAAGCTTCAAGATCACCACCGATCAGCTCCCTCTCCCTCAGGGAGAGGGCTGGGGTGAGGGTGAAGGGTCGTCAAACAGATTCAGCTTCTGGCGCTCTTCATGCATCGGCAGTGGCTGTTTGTCGGCGGGCAACTTGATCGGGTCGACCGGCGCCTTGGGCAGTTCCTGAGGCTTGACCAACTCCGCCCCCTGCTCACCTTCAATCGCCTGCTGGGCCTTTTTGGTCAGCACCACAATGTCGATGCGACGGTTAACCGGGTTGTAAGGGTTGGCCTTGTCGAACAGCACTGAAGACGCATAACCCACCACCCGTGCAATCTGCCCATCCGGGTAGCTGCCCGCCACCAGCGCACGCCGCGCCGCATTGGCACGGTTGGCCGACAATTCCCAGTTGCCATAATCACCGCCCCCCGCGTAAGGCATGGCGTCGGTGTGGCCGCTGATACTGACTTTGTTGGGCACTGCCTTGATGGTGTCCGCCATGGCCAGCAGGATGTCTTCGAAATACGGCTTGAGCCGCGCACTGCCTACATCGAACATCGGCCGGTTTTCGGCATCCATGATTTGAATGCGCAACCCGTCCGGGGTGATCTCAAACAGCAACTGATCCTTGAACTTACGCAGTTGCGGGTTCTCTTCAACCTTGTTTTGCAACTCCTGGAGCAACAGTTCGAGACGCTCTTTCTCGACCTGCTCGGCCATGTTTTCAACCTGTTCGGCATCAACCTTGATCTTGTCGGGCTGGGGCTGCAGCTTTTCTTCCGGGTTAAGGGTGTTTTCCGGCGCCAGCGCAGGTGTGCCGCCCAGATCGATAATGTAAGGCGTGCCGCTTTCGCTGAAGCCGATCGGGTCCTTGAAATAGCCGCCAATGGCGATCTTTTGCTCTGGCGTGGCGGCTGTCATCAGCCACATGACCAGAAAGAACGCCATCATCGCCGTGGCGAAGTCGGCAAAGGCAATTTTCCAGGCGCCACCATGATGGCCAGCGGCGTAGCGCTTTACGCGCTTGATGATGATGGGCTGGTTGTTTTCCATAAATCAGCGACCGCGAACCACTTGTTCCAGCTCGGAAAAACTGGGCCGGTGCTTGGGGTACAACACTTTGCGCCCGAATTCGACCGCCAGCGATGGCGGCATGCCCGAGGCCGAAGCTACCAGTGAAGCCTTGATCGCTTCGTAGACATTGAGTTCTTCCTTGGCATCGTGAGCCAAAGACGTCGCCAGAGGCCCGAAGAAGCCATAAGCAGCCAAAATACCGAAGAAGGTACCCACCAGTGCGGCGCCAACGTGCATGCCGATGGCCGCCTGGTCGCCCTCACCCAGCGAGGCCATGGTCACCACAATACCCAGTACCGCGGCCACGATACCGAAGCCCGGCATGCCGTCGGCAATTCCGGTAACGGCGTGGGAGGGATGTTCCAGCTCTTCCTTGAGGTTGTACAGTTCCATGTCGAACAAGCCTTCAAGCTCGTGGGGGGCCATGTTGCCCGATGACATGATGCGCAGGTAATCGCAGATAAACGCGGTCATGCGCACATCTTTAAGGACTGTGGGGTATTTGGCGAAGATCGGGCTGGCGGCCGCATCTTCAATGTCGCTCTCAATGGCCATCATGCCTTCGCGACGACTCTTGTTGAGTATCTCGTAAACCAGGCCCAGCACTTCCAGATAAAAAGCGTGGGAGAAACGGGAGCCGAACATGCCCAGTGATTTTTTGATCACGTGCATGGTCATGTAACCGGGGTTGGCTTGCAGGAACGCACCAAAGGCCGCGCCGCCGATGATCAAGACCTCGAACGGCTGGATCAGTGCACCGATCTTGCCGTGGGAAAGCACGTATCCGCCGAGCACGCTCGCGAACACGACAATGATGCCGATAATTTTAGCCATAGATATAAAAGTACTTCTTGGGTCGGTTCAAGGTCATATTCCAGCGTAGCTAAAACTCTTCTTCTCCTTATCGGCGAATCTGCGCCAGACTATAGCCGGTAGAGCCGAAAAGCCATTCGACCCCACATTGGATGATCATCGCGTCCCCATTATGGCCAACGAAACCAGCGCACCGACATCAACACCCACCACCCTGGATGCCTGGGTGGCACACCTGGACGCAGTTGATCTGCCGATCCCGCAAGCCAGCCATGCGCGGGTCTTCAAGACCCTCAACGACAGTCGCCGCTCGCTGCGCGAAATTGCCGAGGTCATGCAGGACAGCCCGGCGCTGGCCCTGAGGCTGATCCGCGAGGCCAACCAGCAAGCCCAAAGCAGCCTGAGCGAGCCTGCCGAAAGCCTTGAGGTGGCCATCAACCGCCTGGGCCTCAAGCGTACCCAAACATTGCTTGAGCACGTGCCCGCCCTGGCCCTGGAAGATATCCCGCTGGCCTACCGGCAAATCCAGCTGATCAGCCAGCACGCTGCGCAACAGGCCATTGGCCTTTTTGGCAATCGTCTGGCGCGGCTCTGGCAGGAAATCTACTGGAGCAGCTTGCTGTTTCTGTCGCCGCTATGGGCTCTGGCACTCACCCACCCACAGTTGCTCGAAGCCTGGGAACGGCGGGTGGTCGAGCATAATGAATGCGCCAAAAAAGTCGAGCTGCAGCTGTTTGGCGTACCGCTGTTTGATATCTGCCGTACCCTGGCCGAGCTGTGGCGCTTGCCCGCCTGGGTAATGCAGGGCTATATGGTGTTCACGGAAGAACGCCGCACCCTGGTCAAGGTGCTGCACATCGCCCGCGACACCCATCATCCCCTGCGCCAGCAACAAATGCTGGACGCCGACCCGGCCCTGCGGCGCTGGCTCAACCAGCCGGCCAACAGTGTATTGCTGGCCAACTGCCTGGCGCTATCAGCCCAGCAGGCCTGGGACACACCGCACAACCTGCGCTGGCAGTTTGTAACCAGCCTGTACCTGCAAATACCGCTGGATGAAGTGCAGCAGCTGATACACCAGCAGGCGGCCAGTAGCGGGCGCTACCACTCCATGCCCGATCTATGGCACCCGGCACAGGCATTGCTCTGGCCGTGGGACACACGGCGCAACGCGAATAGCTCTCTGGCGGCCCCGCCGCCCTCAGCCCAGGCCCTGGCCGCGTGGCGCAAACACTGCGGCCAGTTGCTGGCGCAGCCGAGCGCATTCACCAACCCCATGCACCTGACCACCTGTGCCCGCGAGGCATTGGTGGCATGCGGCATGCGCCGGGTCATGCTGCTGATGGCCGATAAAACCTCGACCAGCCTGAGCGTGAACCAGATTGCCGGGCTGACGAAAACGGTCTTCGATCTGAATGTAAACATCAGCGAAAGCACCGCGCTGCAACGCCTGATGACGCAACCGGCGCAAGTGCGCCTGACACCTGAAAACAACGCCGTGATTTCTGCCGCTCTGCCCTACAGCCTGCGCAGCCTGTTCCCCGGCGAACATCTGCTGCTACGCTCGCTGAGCAACAATGGTCGCGTGGTCATGCTGATCCTGGCAGATCAGGGCGGCGGGCCTTTTTCCGAAACCAGCGTGCAGGCATTTGGCAAAACCGCCCAATGCATCGAGAAAGCCCTGAATAGCTTTAGTAGTCGCGGGCGCTAGCGCTACAATCCCCCCCTTTTTTGCTCTGGAGGCTTCACATGCCTGGCTTCTCTGGCTTGCCGTTAGTGATTGAACCGAGCGACCTGCTTGCCCGGCTCGACGCTCCCGAACTGATCCTGGTCGACCTGACCAGCGTTGCGCGTTACGAAGCCGGGCATATTCCGGGGGCTCGCTTCGTCGACCCGAAACGCACGCAACTGGGCTTGCCACCGGCACCCGGCCTGCTGCCGACGCAGGCGGCGCTGGAAGCGCTGTTCAGTGAGCTGGGCCACAGGCCAGACGCGGTCTATGTGGTGTATGACGACGAAGGCGGTGGTTGGGCCGGGCGGTTTATCTGGTTGCTGGATGTCATCGGGCACAAGGCTTATCACTATCTGGATGGCGGCATTCACAGCTGGATTGCTGAAGGTCTGGCCCTGAGCCATTACCTCCCGGACGCAGCCACGGCTCAGGTCTCGCTGACCCTGCATGACGAACCCACCGCAACCCGCGAGTATCTGCAAAGCCGCCTGGGCGCTGCTGACCTGGCGATCTGGGATGCGCGCAGCGAAGCCGAATACACCGGTGAAAAAGTGCTGGCAGCCAAGGGCGGGCACATCCCCGGGGCGAAGCATCTGGAATGGACCGCGGGCATGGATAAAACCCGCAGCCTGCGTATCCGCACAGACATGGCCCAGATCCTCAAGGACCTGGGCATCACGCCAGACAAAGAAGTGATTACCCACTGCCAGACCCATCACCGCTCTGGCTTTACTTATCTCGTTGCCAAAGCGCTCGGCTATCCGCGCGTCAAAGGCTACGCCGGCTCCTGGGGCGAATGGGGCAACCACCCCGACACCCCCGTCGAGCTACCTGTAAAAAATTAAGGATCTTGAATGAAAAAGCGTTTGTTTCTCCTCAGTCAGTACCTGTTGCCGCATCACCTGCTGTCACGCCTGGCCGGCTGCATTGCCGAATGCCGCGTGCGCTGGTTCAAAAATGCATTCACCATCTGGTTCGCCAAACGTTATCAGGTGGACATGTCCCAGGCCCTGGTTGAAGACGTGACCGCCTACGAGCACTTCAACGCCTTCTTCACCCGCGCCCTGAAAGACGGCGCGCGCCCGCTGGATCAAACCCCGGGTGCGGTGTTGAGCCCTGCCGATGGCGCCGTCAGCCAATTGGGCCCGATCGAACACGGCCGTGTATTCCAGGCCAAAGGCCACAGCTACAGCGTGCTGGAACTGGTCGGCGGCGACCCGGCCGTTGCGTCGCAGTTCATGGGCGGTGAGTTCGCCACCATTTACCTGTCGCCCAAGGACTACCACCGCGTTCACATGCCTCTGGCCGGTACCCTGCGCGAGATGATCTACGTGCCGGGCCGCCTGTTCTCGGTCAACCAGACTACCGCCGAAAACGTGCCGGAACTGTTTGCCCGCAACGAGCGCGCCGTGTGCATTTTTGACACCGAGCGCGGCCCGATGGCCGTGGTATTGGTAGGTGCCATGATCGTGGCATCGATTGAAACCGTGTTTGCCGGCCTGGTCACCCCGCCGAAACGCGAGCTGAAAACCTTCCGCTACGACGAAGCTGCCCGTGCGCCGATCCACCTGGAAAAAGGTGCCGAGCTGGGTCGTTTCAAACTGGGCTCGACGGCTATCGTGCTGTTTGGCGCGGATCAGGTGAAATGGGCCGAAGGCCTGACGGCAGGAACGCCGGTGATGATGGGTCAGAAAATGGGTGCACCAGCGCACGCTGAATAACCAACCCCCTGTGGGAGCGGGCTTGCCCGCGATTGCATCACCTCGGTGAATCAGATGCACCGAGGTGTCAGCATCGCGAGCAAGCCCGCTCCCACAGGTCATTTACAGGGCTGTTTAGCCCTGGCTGTTACGGTCACGCTGGCCCAGCAGGTACAGCACACCATCCAGACCCAATGTCGAAATCGCGTGTTTGGCCGATTTCTTGACCAGCGGTTTGGCACGGAAAGCCACACCCAGCCCGGCAATCGCCAGCATCGGCAAGTCGTTGGCGCCATCACCGACCGCAATGGTCTGCTCCAGGCTCAAGCCTTCCTTTTGCGTCAGTTCACGCAGCAAGTCAGCCTTGCGCTGTGCATCCACTATCGGCTCAACCGCAACCCCGGTCACCTTGCCGTCCACCACTTCCAGTTCGTTGGCAAACACATAGTCGATGCCCAGTCTGGCCTGAACCTGCTTGGCGAAGTAGGTGAAACCACCGGACAGGATCGCGGTTTTGTAACCCAGACGCTTGAGCTCGGCGAACAGCACTTCGGCGCCCTCGGTCAGGCGCAGTGAAGCACCGATGGCATCCAGCACGCCCACGTCCAGCCCTTTAAGCAACGCCATGCGCTCCTTGAAACTGGCCTTGAAATCCAGTTCGCCAGCCATCGCACGCTCGGTAATGGCCGCCACTTGATCCCCCACGCCGGCCGCCTTGGCCAACTCGTCGATCACTTCGGCTTCGATCAGTGTCGAGTCCATGTCGAACACCGCCAGGCGGCGGTTGCGACGGAACAGGGTGTCTTCCTGCAGGGCGATATCCACACCCAGTTCCTGCGCCAGATTGAAGAACTCTGCGCGCAGGGCGTCGATGTCCGCAGGCTCGCCGCATACACGCAGCTCGATGCAGCTCTTGCTCAACTGAGTGGGTGCATCCAGCGGCACGCGACCGGACAGGCGATCCGTCTGCTCAATGTTCAAACCGTGCTGGCTGATCACCGAGGTCACGCGCTGCAGCTCATGGGCAGTGACCTGGCGGCTCATCAGGGTGACCACATGACGGGTCTGGCTTTGTTCGTTGACCCAGCGCTGGTAATGCTCTTCGCTGATGGGGTCGAAACGCAGTTGCAGGCCCTCTTGGGCAATCAGTGGCTGCAGGTCCTTGAGCACCGCCGAGACTTGCTCTGCGTGTGGAATTTCGACCAGAAAACCCAACGACAAAACGCCATGGATGGCGGCCTGACCGATGTCGAGAATATTCACACCATTGCTGGCCAGTACACCGGTAATGGCCGCAGTGAGACCCGGACGGTCCTCACCGGTGATGTTTATCAGGACGATTTCGCGCAAGGCACACCCCCATTCGCTAAAAAAAACGCATTCTACCCACTTTCAGTGACCATCGGGCACCGCCAAGGCTTTGCCGCCCTCAGGCCGCTCGCTATACTGCGCACCAACTTAACGGACTAAGAGCCGCGCTCAGTGAACCGGCCATCGCCTGTCAAAACCGATAATTTCTTCCTGCTGATCTTCCGGGCCCTGCGCGATCGCCGCGTTCCGCTTGCTCTGCGTATCGCCAGCCATAACGTGATTCTGGTCGCCCTGGCACTGGTCATCTATGCCGTGGTCATGGGCCTGCAATTCAAGCAGGCCATGCACGAACAGGCCGATGCGCTGGGCCAGAGCCTGACCACGCAGACCGCCACCTCGGCGACCGAACTGCTGGTGTCCAACGACATCCTCAGCCTCAACGTGCTGCTCAACAACCTGACCAAAAATCCTCTGGTGGCCCACGCGGCTATCTATAGCGTGGATAACCGCATCCTCGCCGAAGCAGGGCAACGCCCAAAAAATGGCCTGCTGGGCGAAACCCAGGGTCTGTACCAGACCAAGATCACCTTTCAGGATGTGACCGCCGGGCATTTGCGCATCAGCTTGGACATGAACCAGTTTGAACAGCCGATGACCATCAGCTTGCAGAGCATGGGCATTTTGAGCGCCATCCTGCTGGCCCTGGCTCTGGCCTTGAGCTTGCGCCTAGGTCGCCACATCACCACGCCCCTGCTGCAACTGCGGGTATGGTTGCGCGAACCCGACCCTTATACCCCGGCCATTCAGCGCCAGGATGAGATCGGCGACCTGGCCCGTCAGCTTCACTCTCGCCTTGCCCCTCCGGCACCGGAGCCTGAGCCTGAACCCGAGCCAGAACCGGAAGAAGACTACGACGACAGCGACTATGAAGAAGCTGAAGACAACGAGCCGACCTTCGAAGTACGCAACCTGAGCGACCCGTCGTTCGACCAGAGCCCGGCTGCTCCCGCCCCCAAAGCGGTGCCGCGCCAGGTGATCAGCACCGTTGAAGACGACAACGACGACGAAGACCCGTTTGCTGACCTGCGCGATACCAGCACGAGTGCAGCCCCGGTCGCACTGGCCAAGCCGAAACCGCTTAGCCCGGCTGCGCCACAGCCCTGCGCCGTGCTGGCGGTGCAACTTGGCGCGCAAGAACAACTGCGCCGCCTGCCCCGCGCCCGCCTTATGGAACTGCTGGAGCGCTACCGCGACTGCCTGAACCAGGCGGCCTCGCTGTACCAGAGCGAACTGCACACACTTAACGATGGCAGCACGCTGATGCTGTTCCACAGTGAAGACAGCGGCGACGACTACCTGACCAACGCCATTTGCTGCGGCGAACTGCTGCGGGCCTTGGGCCACGCCTTGCAGATCGAAGTGGCAGACAGCGGCATCACCCTGCAATTGCAACTGGGTCTGGTGCTGGGCGAAGGTTTGAACGGCATGAGCCAGATCGATCTGCTGTTGACTGAGACGGCTCAGGACGCCCTGGCACTGTCGCAACACAGCCGCAATCTGCTGCTGGTGGAGCGCAAGATCAGCGACGATCCGCTGATCCGCCAGCGCGCCCGCATCCGCCCGATTGCCAGCCCTGAAGGCGCCTGCTGTGTCGAGCGTCTGATGGAGCCTTACCCTTCAATGCTGGAGCGCCAGCTGGCGCGGATGCATGAGAGTCGTGGGTAAGGTCAAAAGCTGAAAGCCCCTCACCCCAACCCTCTCCCGGAGGGAGAGGGAGCTAACCGTGTTATTTTCGAATTCACTGCCAATCTGTCAAATTGCATTAAAGCTCAAGCATCCCCCGATCAGTCCCCTCTTCCTCCGGGAGAGGCGTGGTGAGGGGCTTTTGACCTTCCATAAAAAATCCCGCACACATATGCGGGATTTTTTTTGTTTTTTGTCAGGGTTTAGAAACGAAACACTTCCATATCCGTGCGTATCGGTGAGGCCATCGGGATACGAGGTTTATCCGCACCCTGCTTGGGGGCCGCCTTGGTCTGTGGCTTGGGCGCCTCCACCAGCGGCGGCTGATTGGCCAGCGGCTTGAGTGCCACCGCCAATTGCTCGCTCAACTGCTGCAACAGCTTGCCCTGGGCCTTGACCTGATCCGCCGTGCTGCCCGCATGCGGCTGCTCCAGGTGGACAATACGGTTGTCACGCACTTGTCCGCGACGGTCAATCAAGCGCCATTGTGCGTCCAGCACTGCAGGCAGGTCCTTGCCCGAGTCCAGGCGAGTGATCGACAACAACACTTGCACATCCGGGCTGAAGCCCGCAGGTGCAGGGGCCTGGACCACTCGCTGGCTATCCAGGCGCCACGCCAGTTGGCGCACCAGCAACTGATCGATATCGGCCGACAGGCTGCCAGCCCATCGCCCATCAGTCGCAGCGCTCAAGCTGCCATCAGGCTGGCGCTGCAGCAGGGTTTCACGTTGCAGGTAGTCGGCCACGCTGATCGGGCCAAGTACCACAGCCATGCCGGCGCTTTGCGCGGGCTGGCCGGGGGTGCCGCTGTCCAGTTGGTACAAGGCCGCCGGCTGGT
>Ga0302347_1005024_pt1 | contig 10054 bp, 8 predicted proteins | sample PhyWR1_FD_202178 | JGI IMG/M metagenome (GOLD analysis project Ga0302347, IMG submission 202178) | Leaf surface microbial communities from wheat plants in UC Gill Tract Community Farm, Albany, California, United States - DLSL W.R1 (v2)... | ecosystem: Host-associated > Plants > Phyllosphere >...
TGCCGCGCTTTACGCTGTTCAAGAAAAAGCAGTTCCTGCCGCTGATCCAGCTGCTGCGCCTCGGCGTGCTGCTGAATAATCAACGTCAGGCAACCACAACGCCCCCGACGCTAAAACTGAAAACAGACGACCACCACTGGACGCTGAGCTTCCCGCACGACTGGTTTAGCCAGAATGCGCTGGTGCTGCTGGATCTTGAGAAAGAGCAGCAGTACTGGGAGGCCGTCACCGGCTGGCTGCTGAAGATCGAAGAAGAGAGTTCAGACGTCGCTGCGTAACGGGTCAGGCGCTCACCGCGGGCGCCTCGCCTTCCAGCAGCGTTTCCATCTCCACCGGCATGCCGATGAGATACCCCTGAATATAATCGATGCCCAGCGCGTGAACCGCGCTGCGTATCTCTTCCGTCTCGACGTACTCCGCCACCACCAGCATTTTCTTCATCCGCGCCAGATGGCAAATGGAAGCCACAATCTGATAATCCAGGCTGTTGCTGACGATATTACGAATAAAGCTGCCGTCAATCTTGAGAATGTCAGCATCCACGCTCTTCAGGCGCGCATAGCTGGCGTAGCCGGTGCCGAAGTCATCAATCGCAATACGCACGCCCATTTTCTGCAGCTGCCTTAGCGTTTGTACCGCCAGTTCTGCATTGCCAAAGGTCGTGCTTTCAGTAACTTCAAATATCAGCTGCCAGGCCTCAATGCCGTATTTGGTCAACAGACGGCTCACGTCGAGCGGGAGCTGCGCCCGGCACACGGTTGAAGGTGAAAGATTGATTGCAAAACGCTGGCCCGGCAGCCGCTGGCGGTGTTCGGCCAGGAAGCTCAGCGTGCGTTCAATTACCCACAGGTCGACGCGGGAAGAGAGCCCAAACTCCTGGGCAACCGGCAGAAACTGGTCGGGGGAGATCAGCACGCCGTTCATATCAGGCATCCGCAGCAGCACTTCGTGGTAGCTGTCACCCCGCAGCCCCCTGACCGGCTGAATCATCAGGGTAAACGCGTTATGCTCGAGTGCGGTTTGCAGACGGCTCATCATCGCGACCTTATCCTTCAGGCTTCGCTGCAGATGGACGGCGCCCCGCTGCTGCAGGTTTTCAGGATGGTTGGTCGATAGCGAGAGATCGGCGATCACCCCCAGCTCACCTAACACCAGGTAGAGATGGTTAACCGGGGAGCGAACATAGCAGTAGCTTAAACCGTCCAGGGTATCGATACGCTGCTGGTGCGACTCGGCGTTAAGTCGAACCGCCAGGTCATAGCCGGTCAGGTGATAGACCCTCTCGTTGGGCTGAAGCGTGCCGTTGATCCACTGCGCCAGCTGCTGTTTATACTGAATGCGCAGCAGAACGCCGTAATTACGCCCCAGAACTTCCAGCTCGGGAATGCGCAGCAGGCAGAGCGCCGACCACGGATTTTTTGCAAGATCGCGCGACAGCGCGCGAAGGTTCGGCATGTGGACGACCGGGTCGAGAAGCGCCAGCCTGCGGGAACGAATATTCACCGCGCGCTGGCGCGTCGCCAGCATCGACAGGTAAATCACCACGAACGAAAAGACCAGATAGCTGGATGAGGTAATGGCCAGCTGGATGTCATAGCCCTGATTAACGGGAATATAGCGGTAGAAATAGTGAATCGACACCAGCAGCACCGGCGTCCAGATAATCGACATCAGCTTATAGCCGAAGCGCATGGCTCCCCAGAGCATCACCGGCATCAGCAGCGATAGCGTGTAGTTGGTGCTGAAAATTGAGCTGTTTTCGTTCATCGGGAGCAGCAGCAAAGAGAGCATCCCGCCAAGGGCGATGAACCACAGCAGAAACTCGACGGCACTCACTTTTTTATCAACCTGCGCGCGGATCTGCGAAATGAGGCTCCGGATATACCGCGGATGGCGGACGATGCGAATCAGTAGATAGCTCAGCGGAACGCCCGTCAGCCCGCTCACCAGCAGCGCCTGATAGTTGATGAGGGTGCGGATATTCAGCGGGTTTAGCCCTGCAAGGCTCTGTCGGCTCTCATACACGCCAAGATAAACCGCGAACTGAAACAGCACCAGAAACAGCGTTGCGGGGCAAAAAGCCTGCCAGAAGATCCGTTGCCCCATCAGGCGAATATCCCCGTACGCCGTCATGTTGCGTCGGGGGGCAAACACCCGGTAACCGCCCCAGCTGAGCACCAGCGGGACGATAAAATGCAGGATCCCGGCGACGGTCTCAAACATCCCTACTGACGGGTAGTAACGGAAAAACAGCGACAGCACAATACCAGGTATAGCCTCTACGCCGAAGAACATCATTAGCGAAAGCAGGAAAGAGAGCGGCAGATAGTACAGTGCAACAATCCCGTCTCCGAGATGCGTTAAGGTATTCGCCAGGCTGAGAATGGGGAGAAAAGCAACGGGTAAAATAAGCGGTAGCGCCCACCAGCGATCTTTATTGCGCGTCAGGATGTGGAGAATGTTCATAGATGCCCGGTTAAAACCCTTTCGCTCCAGAGGGTACGTGAAGACAGGCATCCAACCTGACGTATATGTCGCCCGAAAAATATGGAACGCACATAGTGGAGGGTGGATTTTAATTATCGGCACCGGAAATCCGTTGACTTAAATCAAACTAATTTATCCAAATACTGTTTTATTACGACTTTTTTGATTGTTTTTCTTGTGGTTATCAATGCAGTAAATATTTGAATCATTTTTAATAACAATAATTAATGTAAACGTTGACCGTAATTTACACTCCGCAGAATTGACCCTGTCTTCCCGCTGTGCCTTAATATCCGTATCGCCCAAAAGGGTATGCCCAGGAAAAGCACAGTGAGTCAGGCCACGCGTATGCACAAACGACATCGATTTAACACTCGGATGACCCGCATCATACTGCTCATCAGCTTTCTGTTCTTTTTTGGCCGCTTTGTTTATTCCTCTATCGGTGCCTGGTATCACCACCAGGACAAGATCCAGTCGCAGCAAACCAGCCTGTCGGTCGAGACGCCCGAGCGCTAACGCGCAGACGGTTTTTGTAACAGCCGAATAATGCCCGCAATACCTTTGCTAAGGATTTTATCCTGACGCATCACCACTGCCAGCTGCCGCTGTAGCACGGGCATCAGCGACCTGACGCACAGCCCTTCCCGGTCTGCTGCATCTTCCACCGCCATTCGCGGCACGATACTGTACCCCAGCCCCGCGCGCACCATGCGTTTGATGGCCTCAATACTGCCGAGCTGCATAACGGGCGCGATAGCTAAACCGCTGGCCTCGAACCAGCCGTCTATCAAGGCCCGGGTGCCGCTTCCCGACTCGAACGCTATCAGCGGTTCCGCGTGCAGCCGTTCGGGTGTGATGTCGTTAAACACCGCCTGTTGCTCCCGTGCGGCAATAAACACAAACTCTTCATCCATCACCGTCGTCACGTCAAGCGCCCTTCCGCTTGCGGGCAGCGTCACCAGCCCCATATCAAGGCGATTTTCCTCAACGGCGCGAACGATATCCAGCGTATTGCCTGTCGTTACGCCCACTCTGAGCAGCGGATGGTCGCTGCGCAGCTGTTGCAGCAGCGGCGGCAGCAGATGAATACAGGCCGTCGCCCCCGTCCCCAGCGTAACCGTGCCGCTGACATCATGGCTGAACTCGCTTATGGAACGTACGGCCTCGTCCACGGCCAGCTCAATCCGCTCGCCGTGTACCAGCAGGGCCTGCCCCGCCGCCGTTGCTTTAATACCGCGCCCGGTGCGTTCTACCAGCCGCGTTTGCAGAAACTGCTCCAGCTGACGTATTTGCAGGCTGACGGCGGGCTGGGAAATGCCCAGCACATCCGCCGCCGCAGAAAAACTGCCGCGCTGGATCACCAGACGGAACGTGGCGAGATGTGCCAGATTGAGCGTTGTCATTCAAAGTTTCTCTTATACGGCGCATAAGGTTGCAGACCTCCCAGCACAATAGCGCGCCCGCTATGCTGAGGACAACTGCATAACGGAATGAAAAATAATGGAAACACCTGCCCTTCCCCGCCGTCTTGCCCTTACCGCCGGGTGCCATCAGCTCATCAACTGGGGGATTTCATTTTATATGCCGGGCACGTTTGCTCACGCCATCTCAGTAGACAGGGGCTGGTCGTCACCGCAAATTTACCTCGGCCTGACGCTGGCGATGCTGGTCATGGCAACAGTCTCTCCCTTTGTCGCCCGCCTGCTGGCGCGTTTTGGCGGACAGCGGGTAGTCATGGGCGGCACGCTTCTGATCGCCATAAGCTGCGTGATGATGGCCTGCGCCTCCTCTCTTGCGGGCTGGTACTGCGCCTGGCTGGTGACCGGCGTCGGGATGCGTTTGTCGCTGTATGATGCGCTTTTTGCCGCGCTGGTGAATCTCTATGGACAGCAGGCGCGCAGAACGATTTCGCGCGTCACCCTGGCGGGTGGACTGGCATCAGCCGTCTTTTGGCCGCTGGGGGATGCGCTGGTCAACGTGATGAGCTGGCAGAACGCGCTGCTAATCTACGCGCTTTTTGGCCTGCTGAGCGCGATGCTTATCAGTCATCTTCCCCACCAGCGGGTCGAGGTTCGCGCTAAAACAACGGCCAAAGCAGCGAACAGCGAGCGTCGCGACGGCTGGCTCTATGCGATCTTTATCGCGCTTATCACCTTCGTCTCCAACGGCACTTCGACGCATCTGCCGGAGTTTATCGTCAGTTTTGGCCTGCCGGTCGCCATCGGCATGCTGTGGGGGTTCGGTCAGACCGGCGCACGGCTGATGGAAGTCCTGGCAGGCGCCCGCTTAACGCCGCTCAGGTTGACGCTTTTTACGGCGCTTGCCATGCCGCTCTGCTTTCTCGTCGGGTTGAGCAGCGCATTTTTCGTCTGGAGCGTTGCCGGGTTTGTGCTGGGCTATGGCGCCATTAACGGGCTGGTGACCATCGTCAAAGCCACGCTGCCGCTGGAGCTGTTTAGCGCGGAAAGCTACGCCAGCCGCACCGGTTTATTGCTCATTCCCGGGCAGCTGACGGCGGCCGCCTCGCCGTTTGCCTATGCGTGGCTGAATAAGTCGCTGGGCATTGCCGGCGGGATGTGGGTTTCGGCGGAACTGACGCTGGTCATTGCCGGGCTGGCCGTCGCGCTCGTACGCTGCCGCGGCAGAAATACGGTATCGTATTGTATCCCGGGCGCGACGCTGACAAACAGGTACAAAACCCCTGCCAAAGCAAACATTCCCGATACATAAAAATGGTCTTCTGTGTCTGTCGTCACGATTAACCGATGAGGAGACACAAATGATGCATCGATATTTTCTGCTGCCGTTCCTTGCCCTGACGTCGGCAACGTGCGCCTGGGCGGATCCGCTGGACGGGCTCAGCGCCAAAGATGTCAACGGTCCTGCTGCCGTTGCGCCGCTTGAGCAGCCGCAGCCGGCGGCGAAACTGATTGTCGATCCCCCGCTAGCCGGCCCGCTGAGTAAGGGGGCGGTCTTTATTCAATACCGCACCGAGAACCTGCGTATTGAGCCCGTGTTCGGGACTGAGGCGCTCAGGATTACCCCGCGTATCGGCCATATTCACGTCGTGGTGGATGATGCCCCCTGGCACTGGGCCGACGCCAGCGGCGAGCCCGTTATCCTGGTCGGGCTACCGACGGGAAAGCACAAGGTGACAATTATCCTCGCCGACCCTACCCATAAGCCCATCGATCATAAAACCGTTGAATTCACCGTGCCCCCGCATGCGGCGGTCCATCACTTTTAAGGAGTCAGAAGATGAAAGCAGTCTTTATCGCAGCGGCCAGTCTGCTGGCCCTCTCCGCTGGCGCGTTCGCTGAAGATCAAACCAGCGTAGTGCTGGTCCATGGCGCGTTTGCCGACGGCAGCAGCTGGAATAAGGTCATTACCCGGCTGCAAAAAAACCATACGGAAGTCATTGCCGTACAGCTGCCGCTCACCTCGCTTAAGGATGACGTCGCCGCCACGCAGCGTGCCATCGCCCGGGCACAGGGTAGCGTGGTGCTGGTCGGCCACTCCTGGGGCGGCACGGTGATAAGCGAGGCGGGTAACGATGCACGCGTGAAGTCGCTGGTTTACGTCGCGGCGTTTGCGCCAGATTCCGGCCAGTCGACGGCAGACCTTGCGGGTAGTTATCCGGCCCCGCCGGGAAGTGCGGGCATCGCGAAAACGGCAGACGGCTATTTATATCTGCCAGCGAAGGCGGTCAGTACGGATTTTGCGCCCGATGCGACAACCGATGAGCAGCAAACCATCGCGGCAACGCAGGGGCCGATTAAGGCCGACGCGTTTGGAGACAAAGTGGCGCATGCAGCCTGGCACGATAAGCCGAGCTGGTTTGTGGTCAGCAGGAACGACAGGATGATCAATCCTGAGCTTGAGCGGGCGATGGCGAAGAGGATCAATGCAAAAACCACGGAGGTGTCGGCAAGCCATGTGTCGATGGTGAGCCAGCCGGACGCCGTTGCCCGCACGATTGAACAGGCGGTCAGGCAATAGTTAGCCGGTTAAACGGCGGCGGATCGCTTTACTTTTTGTACTTCAGTATCAGCCGCCGTCAGCACCGTGCCGTCATGCCCTGCCGGAGCCATAAGAGGGACCGGTTTGCCGGTATGCTTGTCGATTAACAGCGAATGGCGTTCCCCCCGCGCAAACAGGTGCTGCTCACCCCACTGCCGCAGGGCCACGACGACGGGGAACAGGCTCTCTCCTTTAGCGGTCAGGACATACTCCTGATACGCCGTACCATCTGAAGCTCCCTGCAGTTCAAGGATACCCGCCTCAACCAGCTTTCGCAGACGGTCCGAGAGAATGTTGCGCGCAACGCCAAGGCTGCGTTGAAAATCCCCGAAGCGGCTCATGCCGTCAAACGCATTGCGCACGATGAGAAGCGACCAGCGATCCCCAATCAGGTCGACGCTGCGGGCAACGGGACAATGTTCATCATTCATCGGCTTACGTGGCGGCACGGCTCCTCCGGCTTATTTCTGATCGCAATAACTGGTTGCATTTTAAAACTACCCGACCTAGCATTCAACCAGTTTCTTTTTGCAACCAGTCTCAACAATCCGAGGATTTCGAATATGTCACACACCTCACCGATACCCAACGATGCCGCCGACATGCCGCGCAGCCTGGTCTGGCTTTTCGCCATAGCCAGCGGCCTGAGCGTGGCGAACGTCTATTACGCGCAGCCCCTGCTGGATGTGCTGGCACGCGACTTCGCCATCAGCCACTCGGCCGTTGGCGGCGTGGTGACCGCCACGCAAGCTGGCTGCGCTCTGGCCCTGCTTTTCGTGGTTCCCTTAGGTGACAAGGTGGATCGTCGCCGCCTGATGGCAATCCAGCTCTTTGCTCTTGTCGCCGCGCTGCTCTGCGTGAGCATGGCGCAAGGCGCTTACTCGTTGCTGGCGGGGATGGTCGCAACCGGCATGCTCGGTACGGCCATGACGCAAGGGCTGATCGCCTATGCAGCCAGTGCCGCTTCGCCGCATGAGCAAGGGCGGGTCGTTGGTGCGGCCCAGGGCGGCGTGTTCATTGGCCTGCTGCTGGCCAGGGTATTTTCCGGTAGCATCAGTGACGTCGCGGGCTGGCGTGGAGTGTATCTGTGCGCCGCCGCGCTGATGGTCGTCATTGCGTTTCCGCTGTGGTGGAGACTGCCCGCTCTGCCAGCCGCACCCAGTGTGATGCGCTACCCGCAGCTGATTGGCTCAATGCTGACGCTACTGCGCCAGGAAAAAGTGCTGCAGGTGCGCGGCGTGCTGGCGATGCTGATGTTTGCGGCGTTCAATATTTTCTGGAGCGCGCTGGTGCTCCCATTGAGCGCCCCGCCCTACAATTTCTCACACACCGCAATCGGCGCATTTGGTCTGGCTGGCATGGTGGGCGCGCTCGCCGCCAGCTGCGCAGGGCGCTGGGCCGATCGCGGTTACGCCCACTACACCAGTGCGGCGGCGCTGGCGATTCTACTTCTGGCGTGGTGGCCGCTGTCGCAAATGGACCGCTCGCTCGGTATCCTGATTATCGGCATCGTGCTGCTGGATTTGGGCGGACAGGCGCTGCACGTTACCAACCAGAGCCTGATCTTCCGCACTCGCCCCGAGGCCCATAGCCGGCTGGTCGGTCTGTATATGCTTTTCTATGCGGTTGGCAGCGGTCTGGGTGCCATTGGCACCACGATGGCGTTTGCCGCAGCGGGCTGGCAGGGCGTGTGTCTGCTTGGGGGGACGGTCAGCCTGGCGGCGTTAATGTTCTGGTGGATAACCCGGAAATATCAATAAAAAAGCCCGCATTCATGCGGGCTTCCATTGTGACAGGGCTACGCGACGGGCGGGATTACTCACACCCTATTGTTAACACCAGCATTTAATTATTAAAAATCAATAGCTTACCAATATCTCACTATCTAATACCATACTAGCTATTGGTACAAATTAGTTCTCAGTTTAAGTTAATTTTAGATTTAGTTGCTCGGGTTCGGTCGGACAAACAATATACATAGAGGTTTAGTGAATCAAGACGATAAAGGGGCTAATCAAAACTTCAACCACTGAGAGGCATGTTTTGGTAGCCTAAACATAAAAGTACAGCGTGGAGGAATGGATTTGCGATTTTTAGCCGACGGCCCATCAATCCCTGATGAACTCCTTCTTGCCAGGGATCAGGGCCGAGTAATTTTCTTTTGCGGGGCGGGCGTATCCCGAGCACGTGCTCAATTACCTGATTTCTTTGGCTTAGCAAGTCGAGTAGTTACTAGGCTTGGTGTCGACCAGAATAGTCCTGCCTATAGACTAATCCAAGAAGCTAGAGAGATTGACCAGCGTGTTGGCATACCCGGCGTCATATCTGCTGACCGTGTTTTCGGGCTTCTAGAGAGAGACTTTGACTCACGCGATATCGAGGAGGCGGTAGCATCTGCACTAAAACCTCCTACGGATTGCGATCTGACTGCGCACAGGATTTGTTACGACGAACTTCGACAGATTGTTTGATGACTGCGGGCGAAATCTTCGTGTATGGCAACCACCGAGGTTACCGAACCCTTCACTTCCAAATGAGATCAACGGAATAGTTTATCTCCATGGCCGTTCAACGCCAACGTATACAGCTGCTGAGAATGATGGCTTTGTTCTCTCAAGTTCAGAATTTGGTCGTGCATATCTATCGGACGGATGGGCAACAACCTTCATTCGTGAAATACTTGGAAAATATATTGTTGTATTTGTTGGGTATACGGCCGACGATCCTCCAGTTCAATACCTGCTTGAAGCTTTGCGTAAAACCTCAGGGAATCGCGAAAAAGCTTATGCTTTCCAATCTGGCGACCATGACGATGCCATCGCACGATGGCGGCACAAAGGTGTTGAGGCCATTCCATATAGTCCAGATGATGCACATGCTGCCTTATGGCAATCTCTTGATGCTTGGGCAGAGCGAGCCCGTAATCCTGATGCCTGGTTCACAAAAGTTATCCAAACATCTAAAAAAGGACCGACAGCGCTTCAGCCTCATGAACGGGGTCAGGTGACACATGTTATTTCAACCTATGAAGGTGTAAAGAGGTTCTGCGAGGGGGAGGTTCTTCCCCCTGCTGAATGGCTTTGTGTGTTCGACAAATACCGAAGATTCGCAAGGCCGGTTAATTCCATCTCACTTAGTAGCAAAGAACCCTATATTGATCCATTCGATCTATACGGTCTTGATTCAGACCCCCTGCCGACTAAACCAGATCCTGAAGATAATTATGCCAAGCGAGAAACACCATCTAATGCGTGGGATGCTTTCGAACTTAATCATCTTGATAAAGCAGCGATCCGCGATGAAAATCTTACTGCGTTTCGCGGTCATTGGGCTAATCATTGCCCACGTATAGTTCCGCGCATAGATAAATTAGGCTTATGGCTCGCAAAGGTTTGCGACCAGCCTGCTGCAGTATGGTGGGCATCCCATCAATCGTCACTTAATCAGAACATTCAACGGCTCATCTCTTGGGAGCTAGAGCGAAGCAATCATCCAATACGTCAGAACGTTCGTAACTCTTGGCGGTTGCTTTTTGAAACCTGGA
>Ga0302347_1005025_pt1 | contig 10050 bp, 8 predicted proteins | sample PhyWR1_FD_202178 | JGI IMG/M metagenome (GOLD analysis project Ga0302347, IMG submission 202178) | Leaf surface microbial communities from wheat plants in UC Gill Tract Community Farm, Albany, California, United States - DLSL W.R1 (v2)... | ecosystem: Host-associated > Plants > Phyllosphere >...
TCGCGGTTGCGCCACTGGCGCACTGCCGGCCAGCCAAAATAGTTGTTGCTGCCGTACAGGCCATAGTCATAGCGAACCAGTTGCACCGGCTGGCCGTCCCCCGGGTCCTTGCGGGTCTGACTGACCACCGGCATCCGGGGGAACGGAGCCCCCGGCGGCAACGCCAGACCGTTTGCCTCGCTATAGGTCACTTCCTCGGTGCTGCCGGTGGGCTGGGTGCATTTACTCAGCAGCAACAGGCCTGAATCACTGCGGGTGTATTCAAACTGCCAGCCACTGTCGGGCAGGCCGTCCACCGTCACCCGGCGCAACTGCCCGGAGACCCGGTGAAAAGACATCACCACCTGTGAGGGGGTATCCGGTTGCAACGTCAGATGGGTCAGAACGCCCTCGTAGGTCAGTGCCAGCACCGTGCGGCCCTGGGCATCGCTGATTTTTTGCAGGTAGGCCGCGTTGCCAACCGAACGCCAGTCAAACCTCAGAGCGCTGCCATCGGCACCCACCAGGGTGCTGACCACCCACAGGCTTGGATGTCCGGGTAAGGGGATAAGGCGTTCACAGCTGCCGTCGTTATGCCGGATCCACATTTCCTGGCGCTGCACCGTGACCGTTACCACCGGCAAGCGCACATCGGGGAAACGCATGCTCTGGCCGACAATCTCACCGCGAAAGCGCTCGCCGGAATTGAGCTGCAGTTGTTGGCTGACACCGTCCCAGGAAGTGGTGCCGAGCATCCAGCCCAGACCAAAGCCCTGGTCGGCAGCCATCAACGGACTATGGCTCAGATGCAATTGGCCGATGGGCCCGCGCAAATCATTGGCGGCGCCGGTGGGCAGGCTGATCGAGGCCGAGAACGCACCGGTGCGCGGATCGACGCCGGCACTGATGCTGCTCATAAAGTTGTAGGCCCCGGAATACACATCGCCGCTGCTGAGCAGGCTGGCGGCGGACTGGATGTCGGGGGTATTTCCAGAGGGGTCAAACATGGTTGCTACTCCTTGGTTCGCTGAAACGGAGTGGCAACATAGAAGCGCAGACTTAAGGGAAACAATGAGCAAGGGCTGTAGGTGTCTTCGCGACAAGAAGCTGCACGATTGCAGCCAAGGTGCACCTGCAAAGCTGTCTGGGTTTCGTTGCACGGGATGGGCGGGTCACAGGTTTTCGCTGGTAACGATCTGCAGCGGCACATGGATGCGGTGACGCAACGGATCAAACTGCGGCGCTGTTTGCAGTTCTACCAGCAGGTCCATCAGCGCCGTGGCGATCAGCCCGGGCTGGGAGTCCACCACTATGCGAATCAACCCCTGCTTGAGCGCATGCTGCGACAGCTGCGTGGACTCCGGCAAGATACTGCACAGGCCCGGGCGAGCGGGCAACTGGGCCAGGGCGCGGATGATGCCGTCACCACCGCCGCCGACCACGCACAGGCCGCGTAAATCGGCATGCCGGGCCAGCAGGTCGAGGGCCGCTTCTTCGGTCACGTCATCGTTGTCCATATTGATCAGCGGATCGAGCAGTTTGAGCCCCGGTGCATGCTCTGTGAGGTAACTGCGCAAGCCATCGACCCGCGCCTGATGCCCCTGGAAGCGGTGGCCGCCCAGCAATACGCCGATGCTGCCCTTGCGCGCATTGCAGGTATGGGCCAGCAACCAGCCCATGGTGCGGCCCACCTGGAGATTGTCCACGCCGACATAGGCCTCCTGCGCCTGTTCGTGGATGTCTGACAGCAGGGCAATCACCGGCACTCCGGCTTCTCGAATCTGGGCAATGCAGGCATTGATCTGCGGATGGGTGAAGCTGACCACCGCCAGGCCATCGTACTGCACTGCCATGTGCTCGATTTGCGCCACGATGGCGCCGGGGCTGCGGTCGATCACGTACTCGAAATGGCAGCTCAGGTTGGCCTCGAGCTGACGGCGGGCCGCTTCGCCAATGGCGGCCGCCAGATTGCCGTAGAACGCCTGGGCAGTACCCAGCAGCAGAATGCCGAAGCGATAAGTGGGGCGGCGCTCGCGGATGCGCTGGCCAATCAGGCGCGCGGCGAAATAACCGACTGCTTCGGCGGCCTGGAACACCTGTTCGGCAGTGTCCGGGTTGACCGGGGCCCGGGCATTGAGCACCCGGTCTACGGTGGCCACACTCAGCCCTGCCTGAGCGGCAACGGTGGCGATGGTGGGGCGTTTATTGTTGTCCATGGTCAGCCTTGAAGAAGGCCTTGATAGAAAACTATCAAGCTGCACTGGGCCACGATGATAGCTTGATAGGGAATCTATTCAAGGCATTGAGGGCCATGGCATGGCTGCTTATATTTTCTCCAGAACAATAATCAAGCCAGCGGAGAAACTGCCATGTCCCACTCCAGTTCAACCGAACACCGCGACTATCGATTGACCGGCCCTGAAGCTGCGAGGGCTGCCGAAAAAGGCCTGGTCTCGGCCAGCTGGTATCAATGCCCGATCTCCCGCAAGCGCCTCAAGGAATTGATGCAGCGTCGCGATGGCCCGGCCCTGCGTGACACCGCGTTGTGGATTCTGGCGCTGCTGGCAACCGGGTTCGGTGGCTACTGGTTCTGGGGCTCCTGGGCCTGTGTGCCATTTTTTATTGCCTACGGGGTGTTGTATGGCACCGCCTCCAATGCGCGCTGGCATGAAATGGGCCACGGCACGGCGTTCAAAACCCGCTGGATGAACGATGCGGTGTATCAGGTCGCCAGCTTCATGTGCCTGTTCGAGCCTCATGTCAGGCGCTGGAGCCATACCCGTCATCACACCGACACTATCGTGGTGGGGCGCGATCCGGAAATCGTCGAGCCGCGTCCACCAAGTCTGGTGCGCATGGCGCTGAGCCTGTTCAATCTGCCCCATGGGTTCAATACCCTGCGCTCGGTATTGCGCCATGCAGCCGGGCGTATGGATGACGAAGAGCAGAGTTTTATTCCGCAGTCTGAATGGCCGGCAGTGGTGCGCACGGCGCGGATCTGGCTGGTGATTTACGCCCTGGTGATCGGACTGGCGCTGTATCAGCACAGCTGGTTGCCACTGATGTTTATCGGCCTGCCAAGCCTGTATGGCGCGTGGCTGTCCTACCTGTTCGGGCTGTCGCAGCATGTGGGGCTGGCCGAGGATGTACTGGATCACCGCAGTAACTGCCGGACGATTTACATGAACCCGCTGCTGCGCTTTATCTACATGAACATGAACTATCACCTTGAGCACCACATGTACCCGATGGTGCCTTACCACGCCCTGGCACAGTTGCATGAGGAAATCCGCCACGACTGTCCGCCGCCGTATCCAGACCTGCTTGCTGCCTTCAAGGAAATCATCCCGACCGTTATGCAACAGCGTAAAGACCCCGGTTATTTCATTGATCGTCCCACAGGGTCGCGCACTGCTGCGCCAGCGCAAAACCAGGCTGTCCCAGGCTAATCGCGACCACAACTACAAGAGAGAAGATCATGAGCGAGCAATGGATCGACGTCTGCTGCGTGGACGACATAGATGAAGAAGATGTAATGCGTTTTGACCACGGCCAGCACACCTATGCCGTGTACCGGTCGGCCGATAGCGAGTTTTTCGCCACTGCCGGGCTGTGTACCCATGAGTCCATCCACCTGGCAGACGGGCTGGTGATGGACCATGTCATCGAGTGCCCCAAACATAACGGGCGTTTTGATTACCGTTCGGGCAAGGCGCTTGGGGCTCCGGTGTGCGTCAACCTCAAGACCTATCCGGTACGGGTCGAGGCCGGTCGTTTGTATCTTGGCGTACCGACTTGAGAGCGGGGAGCCAGACCATGAATACAGTCAATGCTCCACTGGTGATTATCGGCGCCGGCCATGCCGGCGGGCGTGCGGCCCTGACCTTGCGCAGCGAGGGATACAGCGGGCGTTTGATCCTGATCGGTGACGAAGCCCATGCACCTTATGAACGGCCACCACTGTCCAAGGGGTTGCTGCAGGGCACCACCGACCTGGCGGGTTGCAGCCTGTGCGACAGCACCCGGCTGGGTGAGCTGGACATTGAGCACTGGACGGCCGGTCCGGTGCTGTCGCTGGCACCGGCGCAGCATGGGTTGCAACTGGCCGATGGCAGCTGGCTGGCCTACGGGCGGTTGTTGCTGGCAACGGGTGGACGGGCACGGCGCTTGCCCAACGTGCCGGAGCATATGGCCAATGTGCTGTATTTGCGCACCCATGATGAAGCTCTGACCCTGCGCAACGGATTGCGCCCCGGCTCGCGGCTGGTGGTTGTAGGCGGCGGCTTTATCGGCCTGGAAGTGGCCGCGACGGCGCGGTCCCTGGGCTGCAGTGTGACCTTGCTTGAAGCCGGGCCGCGTCTGGCCGGGCGAGTGTTGCCCGAGCGCTTGTCCGGGGTGTTGCTGGATTTGCATCGGGCCCGGGGTGTTGATGTGCGCTTGAACGTGGCCATTGAAGCGGTGCTGGGCGGCGAGCGGGCCGAGGCGGTACAACTGGTGGACGGCCAGTGCCTGCCCTGTGATCTGCTGGTAGTGGGGGTCGGCATGCAACCCAATGTCGAGCTGGCCAGGACCGCCGGGCTCGATGTGGGGCAGGGCATTCGGGTCGATGGGCAATTGCAGAGCAGCGCGGCGGATATTTTTGCTGCGGGTGATGTATGTGAATTTCGCCTGCACCCCGGCGGTGAGTTCCAGCGTCAGGAAACCTGGCGTAATGCCGAGCACCAGGGCCATCACGCCGCCCTCAATCTGTTGGGCGCCGGGCTGCCCTTCAACAGCATTCCGGGGTTCTGGTCCGACCACTATGACTGGGGTTTACAAACCACGGGGCAGATCAGCAGCGCTGAGCCCTCCGCCAGCCGGGCCACGGCAGACGGTGGCTTTGTACTGTTCTACCTCGATGCCGGGCAGCGTTTGCTGGGTGCTTGCGGCTGGGGCATGGGCAACAGCATTGCCAGGGATATCAAGCTCTGCGAACGCCTGATCGCCTGCGGTACACCGCTTCAGGTGCCTGCACTGATGGATGCCGGCGTGTCGCTCAAACAACTGTTGAGGAACTGATATGCGTGAATTTCTGGTGTTTCAGTCACTCTGGGCCATGCAGGATCACAACGGCCAATGCGACCAGCCCCTGGAAGCCCAGCTGGATAAAATAGCGGCCGCCGGGTTTGACGGGGTCACCGATCACTTTTGGCTGCCCCAACCTGCTGCACGCCTGCACCGCGCCGCCAGTGCCCGGGGGCTGCAGATCGAAGGTCAGGTGTTTCCACAATCGGTGGATGATCTGGCGGCCGCACTGGACGTGGCCACCCAATACGGCTGCCATCACCTGACGCTACAGGCCGATGTGCGGCCGCGCAGCCTGTCTCAGGCGGTGAAACTGGCCGAAGGCTGGCAGCGGCTGGCCGAACAGGTGGACTTTGCGGTGCTGCTGGAAACCCATCGCTATCGACTGACCAATGACCTGTTTTTTACCCTGGATCTGCTGGCCGAGATGCCCGACCTCAAGTTGCTGGCTGACTTGTCCCACTACGTGGTCGGCCGTGAGTTGCCGCTGCAGGCCAGCGCCGAGGACGACGCCATGATCCACACCATTTTGCGAAACAGTTGGGGCTTTCACGGCCGTGTCGCCTGTAGCGAACAGGTGCAGGTGCCCATCAGCTTTGCCCGGCATCAGCCCTGGTTGCAGCGCTTTGTGGGCTGGTGGCAATACGGGATAGAGGACTGGCTGGCCCGCCCGGACACGCCCCCAAGCCTGTCCTTCACCTGTGAACTGGGCCCGCCGCCCTATGCCATCACCGGTGCAGACGGGCGTGACATCAGTGATCGCTGGGACGAAGCCCTGATGCTCAAGGCGTTGATGCGCGAGGTTTGGCAGGACTGCCACAAGCGTTCCGAGACAGGCGCCGCCACAGCAACCGGCCCAGGGTAATCGACCAGTTGCACAGGGCGATCAGCAGAATGATCGACAGCAGGGCAGGGATGCCGTAGTTGACGATCACGTGCCCGGCCAGCCATGGAAACCCGAACACTCCGACAAAATAAGCCAGGCTGAACAGCACCAGTGACTGCGCCGTGTGCCCGGGGGGCGCTTCATTGGCAGCCTGGCCATTGATCACCGAGTAGGTCAGGCCGTAACCCACACCCAGGGTCATCGCGGCCAACAAATAAGTGCTGGCCGAATTGACGCAGAACATGAACATCAACACCGAGGCTACGATCATGGCCGTGAGGATGCAGGCCATCACGTAGGGGTCGCGCCTGACGATAAAGCCTGCGATCAACAGCCGGCAGGAAATGGCCGCGCCCATGAATCCCAGGAAAAACAACGAATAGTCCAGCTGCATGAGACTGGCGTAAGAGGTTTGAAAACTCGAGAGCCCGCCGAAGATCGCACCGCCCAGGCCGACCATGACAATCGCCCATACAGCCTTTGAACGCAGTACCAGACGCGCGGCCGGCAGGGTGATTTTGCACACACTGACGGGGCCGACAGTGGCGCTCTGGCGTTTTATTTTCGGGCCGAGCAACACAAATACCAGGCCGCCCAGAAGGCTGGCGACGGTAGCCACCACAAACGCCGATTCCACCGGATAGCCCATTGCCTCGCCAGCGCGTCCGACCAGTGGACCGCTACCGATCCCGCTCATCATGCTGCCTGACAGCAGGGCGAAGTATTTAACCCGGCGCGCGGGTTCAATCATCATGGCCACGATGATCGGGCCCAGGGTGTAAAACACCCCCCAGCCAAAGCCCAGCAGCAAACCGGATACCAGCACCGCAGCGCCAAATGTCGGGACCGTGGCGAAGCCCAGGCACGCTGCTGCCAGCAGTAGTGCGCCGGCGGCAATGGCTTTTGGCGCGCCGAACAAATCAGTCAGGTGCCCGGAAAAAATCACCGCAGCAAAGGTGCTGAGCATGGCCACCGAAATGATCGTGCCGGCGTCGGACTCGCTGCCCCCGTGCGCGCTGAGCACCATGGCCAGCAAGAAGGTGGTGCCGTAAGACACCGACAACAGGTAACTGCCCAGGCAGAAAAGACCGAACACACCCCGGGTTGGCGTTGCAGCGGCAGATGCAGTGGATGGCATTCAGGGGGTTCCTCGGGGGTTCGGTTTTTGTTGTACGTGAGCGTCGAAGCTTAATAGCAGGCAACAGCACCAGGTCGTGTTGCAAACCTTTGGATCCTGACATCGCGAAGCATTAAACAAAGCGTGTTTCTTCAACCCTGAGAGCGTCTTTTGCGGCTGCGATGGAACCCGTGATTGAGGTTTAGTGGATCCAATGGCTCGGGACCGATACCCGAATACCTGGAAATATCGTCCTCGGCCCCGGGGCGCAAGGAGATTGGTCGATAATCGCACGCTAATAGTGAAGGCTTTGTATTTATTCAAACTATTGATAAACAAAGAAAAAATTGATTCATGTATCGCATTAAGGCCACTCCCCTTAAGGATATCTGGTCCTTGCACTGTCCCCTCATATTGCCTGTGGATCCATTAACGGGTTGACTAGCGCAAGGTGATTGCAGGGCCCCTCCTGAACGTCACCCATCAAAACTACAAAAAAAGGGTCTCGTCATGAATGGCTTATCCAGGGCGCAGAACTGCCTGAGTTCTGCTGACTTTACGTCTGTGTGCACTACCGTTTTTTGCGTGGTTCCGGTCTTTGGCGACACGGAGGCACAGCCATGTCCATGGAGCTGAAAACCGCCGTGGATAACGGCCCGATGAGTCGCTTTCAGTTGCTCGCGATCGGTATTTGCATTGTGTTGAACATGATTGACGGGTTCGACGTGCTGGTGATGGCGTTCACAGCGGCTTCGGTATCGGCCGAGTGGGCACTCAACGGTGCGCAGATCGGCTTGCTGCTCAGTGCCGGTTTGTTCGGTATGGCCGCAGGTTCCTTGTTTATCGCGCCCTGGGCTGACCGCATCGGGCGTCGACCTTTGATCCTGTTGTGCCTGGTGATCTCGGGCAGCGGCATGCTGCTTTCAGCCATGAGTCAGAGTCCGCTGCAACTGGCTTTGTTGCGCGGTCTCACCGGGCTCGGGATTGGCGGGATTCTGGCGAGCAGCAACGTGATTGCCAGTGAATATGCGAGCAAGCGCTGGCGCGGCCTGGCGGTCAGCCTGCAGTCCACCGGGTATGCCCTTGGGGCAACGCTGGGTGGCTTGCTGGCAGTCTGGTTACTGACCCATTGGGGCTGGCGCTCGGTGTTTGTATTCGGCGGGCTGGTCACCTTTGCAGTGATTCCGCTGGTGCTGTTGTGGCTGCCCGAGTCGCTGGATTTTCTGCTGGCGCGTCGTCCGGCAACCGCCTTGCAACGGATCAACCGTCTGGCCCGGCGTCTGGGGCAGCCGCCCCTGAGTCAAATGCCACCGCTGGTCGCAAGCCCGTCCGGCAACCGCAATGCCCTGGGTGCACTGCTGGCACCTGCAATGCGTCGCACCACGCTGGTGATCTGGCTGTTGTTCTTCCTGGTGATGTTCGGTTTCTACTTTGTGATGAGCTGGACCCCCAAGTTGCTGGTGTCGGCCGGGCTTTCCGCGCAACAGGGGATTACCGGGGGCGTACTGCTGAGTGTTGGCGGCATCTTCGGTGCGGCATTGATTGGCGGCTTGTCATCGCGCTGGCCGCTGGCCCGTGTACTGTCGCTGTTCATGCTGATTACCGCCGGTTTGCTGGTGCTGTTTGTCGGCTCGGCGTCTTCGGTGATGGCTGCCCTGGGGTTGGGCTTGCTGATCGGGATGTTTTCCAACGGCTGTGTGGCTGGCCTGTATGCACTGTCGCCGGTGGTGTATGACGCCTCCGTACGGGCGACGGGGGTGGGCTGGGGCATCGGGATCGGTCGTATCGGCGCCATTGTGTCGCCAATCGCTGCCGGGTTTTTGCTGGATGCCGGCTGGCAGCCGCTGCACTTGTATGGAGTGTTTGCCATCGTATTTGTGGTCGCGGCGGGCTGTCTGTTGCTGCTCAAGCCATCGTCGGCGCAGGCACAGCCGGTGCTGGCGTCGGCCTGATCATGTTCCGCCTGTAGGAGCGGGCTTGTCTCGCGAGCCCTGTGCGATTGAAAAGATCGCGAGGCAAGCTCGCTCCTGCAGATTCAAATAACAATTAAAACGGGCGGGCTGTATCAGCTGCGGGGAGCGGCTGCGCCCGATAATCGGAGAACAATAATAATGAAGATGATGACCGGCTTGCTCTCGTTGAGCTTTTGCGCCTCGGCACTGGCGCAGCAAGAGGGTTTCTTTGAAGGGTCGAGCACCGACTTGCTGCTGCGCAATTACTATTTCAACCGTGACTTCCGTGATCCGGGCGCCACTAAAAGCAAGGTGGATGAGTGGGCGCAGGGTTTTATTCTCAAGTGCAACTCGGGCTACACCCCGCGGCCGGTGGGCTTTGGTCTGGAGGGGATAGCCATGTTCGGGGTCAAGCTGGACAGTAGCCGGCTGGCCAGCGGGTCGGAATTGCTGCCGGTACATGATGACGGTCGCGCCGCTGACAATTTCGGCCGTGCCGGGGTGGCGGCGAAGGCGCGTTTTTCCGCTACTGAGTTGAAGCTCGGTGAGCTGCTGCCGGATGTTCCAGTGTTGCGTTACGACGATGGTCGCCTGCTGCCGCAGACTTTGCGCGGTGCCATGCTGGTCTCCAAAGAGATCGAAGGGCTGGGGTTGCAGGCGGGTCAGTACAGATCCGTCAGCTTGCGCAACTCTTCGGATATGCAGGACCTCTCGGCCTGGGCTGCGCCGGGGGTCACATCCGACCGCTTCAATTACGCGGGGGCCGAGTACCGTTTCAATTAGCAGCGCACCCAGGTGGGGCTGTGGCATTCGCAGCTGGAAGATATCTACCAGCAAAGCTATTTCAATCTGCTGCACAAGCAGCCGGTGGGCGACTGGGTGCTGGGGGCCAACCTTGGCTACTTCATTGACAGGGACGATGATAGCGCCCGCATCGGCAAGGTTAGCAGCCACACGGCCTATGGCCTGTTTTCGGCAGCAACCGGCGGCCATACCTTGTATCTGGGCTTGCAGCGGGTGAGTGGCGACACCGGCTGGATGTCGGTTCAGAG
>Ga0302347_1005026_pt1 | contig 10049 bp, 10 predicted proteins | sample PhyWR1_FD_202178 | JGI IMG/M metagenome (GOLD analysis project Ga0302347, IMG submission 202178) | Leaf surface microbial communities from wheat plants in UC Gill Tract Community Farm, Albany, California, United States - DLSL W.R1 (v2)... | ecosystem: Host-associated > Plants > Phyllosphere >...
GCCACAGCGCGAACCGCAAATTTTGCAGCGCTGGGACAGCATTGGCCTGTACGGGAAGTTGCGCGAGATTGGCAAGGATCGTCCGAAGTTCGTACTTCACGACGGTCCTCCGTATGCCAACGGCACAATCCATATCGGTCATGCGCTGAACAAGATTCTGAAAGACATGATCATCCGCTCCAAGACCCTGTCGGGTTTTGACGCGCCGTACGTGCCGGGTTGGGATTGCCACGGCTTGCCGATTGAGCACAAGGTTGAAGTGACTCACGGTAAGAACCTGCCTGCGGATAAAACCCGCGAGCTGTGCCGTGCCTACGCCACCGAGCAGATCGAAGGGCAGAAATCCGAGTTCATCCGTCTGGGTGTGTTGGGTGATTTCGCCAACCCGTACAAAACCATGGACTTCAAAAACGAAGCCGGTGAAATCCGTGCCTTGGCCGAAATCGTCAAGGGCGGTTTCGTGTTTAAAGGCCTCAAGCCGGTTAACTGGTGCTTTGATTGTGGTTCGGCCCTGGCCGAAGCTGAAGTCGAATACCAGGACAAGAAGTCTGCGGCCATTGACGTTGCCTTCCCGGTTGCCGATGAGGCCAGGCTGGCCGAGGCCTTTGGCCTGGCGGCACTGAGCAAGCCTGCTGCGATCGTGATCTGGACCACTACCCCGTGGACCATCCCGGCCAACCAGGCGCTTAACGTGCACCCGGAATTCACCTACGCGCTGGTCGACGTAGGCGACAAGCTGCTGGTACTGGCCGAAGAACTGGTCGAGTCGTGCCTGGCGCGCTACAACCTGCAAGGTTCGGTTGTCGCCACCACTACCGGTGCGGCGCTGGAACTGATCAATTTCCGTCATCCGTTCTACGATCGCCTGTCGCCGGTTTACCTGGCCGAGTACGTTGAGCTGGGCGCTGGCACCGGCGTGGTTCACTCCGCTCCGGCTTACGGCGTAGACGACTTCGTGACCTGCAAAGCCTATGGCATGGTCAACGACGACATCATCAACCCGGTGCAAAGCAATGGTGTATACGTGCCATCGCTGGAGTTCTTCGGTGGCCAGTTCATCTGGAAGGCCAACCAGAACATCATCGACAAGCTGATCGAAGCCGGTGCGCTGATGTTCACCGAAACCATCAGCCACAGCTACATGCACTGCTGGCGCCACAAGACTCCGCTGATCTACCGCGCCACTGCGCAGTGGTTTATCGGCATGGACAAGCAGCCAACGGCTGGTGACACCCTGCGTACCCGTGCGCTTCAGGCTATCGAAGACACCCAGTTCGTACCGGCCTGGGGCCAGGCGCGCCTGCATTCAATGATCGCCAACCGTCCGGACTGGTGCATCTCGCGTCAGCGCAACTGGGGCGTGCCGATCCCGTTCTTCCTGCACAAGGAAAGCGGCGAACTGCACCCGCGTACCGTCGAAATGATGGAACAAGTGGCCAAGCGCGTTGAAGTCGAAGGCATCGAAGCCTGGTTCAAGATGGACGCCGCCGAACTGCTGGGCGACGAAGCGCCGCTGTACGACAAGATCAGCGACACCCTGGACGTGTGGTTCGATTCGGGCACCACGCACTGGCATGTTCTGCGTGGCTCGCACCCGATGGGTCACGAGACTGGTCCGCGTGCCGACCTGTACCTGGAAGGTTCCGACCAGCACCGTGGCTGGTTCCATTCCTCGTTACTGACCGGTTGCGCCATCGACAACCACGCGCCGTACCGCGAACTGCTGACCCACGGCTTCACCGTGGACGAAGCAGGGCGCAAGATGTCCAAATCCCTGGGCAACGTGATTGCACCGCAAAAGGTCAACGACACCCTGGGCGCCGACATCATGCGTCTGTGGGTGGCTTCGACCGACTACTCGGGTGAAATCGCGGTTTCCGACCAGATCCTGCAGCGCAGCGCCGATGCCTACCGGCGTATCCGTAATACCGCGCGCTTCCTGCTGTCGAACCTGACCGGCTTCAACCCGGCTACCGACATCTTGCCTGCCGAAGAAATGCTGGCACTGGACCGTTGGGCCGTGGATCGCGCTCTGCTGCTGCAGCGCGAACTTGAGCTGCATTACGGCGAATACCGCTTCTGGAACGTGTACTCCAAGGTGCACAACTTCTGCGTGCAGGAGCTGGGCGGTTTCTACCTGGACATCATCAAGGATCGACAGTACACCACGGGCGCCGACAGCAAGGCCCGTCGCTCGTGCCAGACCGCTCTGTTCCACATCTCTGAAGCGCTGGTGCGCTGGATCGCGCCGATCCTGTCGTTCACCGCTGACGAGCTGTGGCAATACCTGCCGGGCGAGCGCAACGAATCGGTCATGCTCAACACCTGGTACGAAGGCCTGACTGAACTGCCGGAAGGCACCGAGCTGGATCGCGCCTACTGGGAGCGGATCATGGCGGTCAAGGTTGCGGTCAACAAAGAGATGGAAAACCTGCGTGCGGCCAAGGCCATTGGTGGCAACTTGCAGGCTGAAGTCACCCTGTTCGCCGAAGATGCCCTGGCAGCGGACCTGGCCAAGCTGAGCAATGAACTGCGCTTCGTACTGATCACTTCCACCGCCAGCGTTGCACCCTTTGTGCAGGCGCCAGCGGATGCCGTGGTTACCGAAGTGGCAGGTCTCAAGCTCAAGGTGGTCAAGTCGGCCCATGCCAAGTGCGCCCGTTGCTGGCACTGCCGTGAAGACGTCGGCGTGAACCCGGAGCATCCGGAGATCTGCGGTCGTTGCGTCGACAACATCAGCGGCGCCGGCGAGGTACGTCACTATGCCTAATACCAGCACTACCGGGCGCTTCGGGCGCCTGGGCTGGCTCTGGTTGACTGTGCTGGTCCTGATCATCGACCTGACCAGCAAGGTCTACTTCGACAACTCGCTGCAGATGTATCAGCAGATTGTAGTGATCCCGGATCTGTTCAGCTGGACACTGGCCTACAACACCGGTGCAGCCTTCAGCTTCCTGGCTGACAGTGCCGGCTGGCAGCGTTGGCTGTTTGCACTGATCGCGGTCGTGGTCAGTGCCGTGCTGGTGGTCTGGCTCAAGCGTCTTGGACGCAGTGATACCTGGTTGGCCATCGCTCTTGCCCTGATTCTGGGCGGCGCACTGGGTAATTTGTATGACCGTATTGTCTACGGCCATGTAGTCGATTTCATTTTGGTGCATTGGCAAAATCGCTGGTATTTCCCTGCGTTCAACTTCGCCGACAGTGCGATTTGCGTAGGTGCCGTGATGCTGGCGCTGGATATGTTTAAAAGTAAAAAGTCCGGAGAACCCGCTCATGACTGAGCAGCGTATTGGTCAGAACACGCAGGTCACTCTGCATTTCGCATTGCGTCTTGAGAATGGCGACACTGTCGACAGCACTTTCGACAAATCCCCAGCCACTTTCAAGGTGGGTGACGGCAGTCTGCTGCCAGGTTTTGAAGCAGCATTGTTCGGTTTCAAGGCAGGCGACAAGCGCACTCTGGAGATTCTTCCGGAAAACGCCTTTGGCCAGCCCAACCCGCAAAATGTGCAGATCATTCCGCGTTCGCAGTTCAAGGACATGGAGTTGTCGCAAGGTTTGCTGGTGATCTTCAACGACGCGGCCAACACCGAGCTTCCGGGTGTGGTCAAAGAGTTCGATGACGAGCAAGTCACTATTGATTTCAACCACCCGTTGGCAGGCAAGACCCTGACCTTCGACGTGGAAATCAAAGACGTTCAAGCGCTGTAATTCAGTGCCCGGCTGCGGCCGGGCCTGATAGGCATTATTTTTCTGCGCGTCCCACGAGGCCCAGCATGCATATCAAACTCGCCAACCCCCGTGGCTTCTGCGCCGGGGTGGACCGTGCGATTGAAATCGTCAATCGTGCTCTGGAAGTATTCGGTCCGCCTATCTATGTTCGCCACGAAGTGGTGCACAACAAATTTGTCGTTGAAGACCTGCGCTCACGTGGCGCGATCTTTGTCGAAGAACTGGACCAGGTGCCGGACGACGTAATCGTCATCTTCAGTGCCCACGGTGTTTCCCAGGCTGTGCGTACAGAGGCCGCCGGGCGTGGGCTCAAGGTGTTTGACGCAACTTGCCCGCTGGTCACCAAGGTGCATATCGAAGTGGCGCGCTATAGCCGTGACGGTCGTGAGTGCATCCTGATTGGCCACGCCGGTCACCCGGAAGTCGAAGGCACCATGGGTCAGTACGATGCCAGAAATGGTGGCGCGATCTATCTGGTTGAAGATGAAAAGGACGTTGCCAACCTGCAGGTTAAAGACCCGGAAAAACTGGCCTTTGTGACCCAGACCACCTTGTCGATGGACGACACCAGCCGTGTGATCGACGCCCTGCGTTCGCGTTTCCCGGCCATTGGCGGGCCGCGCAAGGACGATATCTGCTACGCCACGCAAAACCGTCAGGATGCGGTCAAACAACTGGCCGACGAGTGCGATGTGGTGTTGGTGGTGGGCAGCCCGAACAGCTCCAACTCCAATCGCCTGCGCGAACTGGCTGAGCGCATGCAGACCCCGGCCTACCTGATCGATGGTGCCGAAGACCTGCAAAAAAGCTGGTTCGACGGGGTGCAAAGCATTGGTATCACAGCCGGTGCTTCGGCCCCTGAAGTGCTGGTGCGTGGCGTGATTCAACAGCTGCATGCCTGGGGCGCAACCGGTGCCGATGAACTGGCCGGTCGCGAAGAAAATGTTACGTTCTCCATGCCCAAAGAGTTGCGCGTTCGCGCCATCACCTAAGCGTGCCGGCATAGCGCCTGTGCAGTTTTATCGCTGCGCAGGCTGATACGCCCGCTCTTTGCCAGTACCACTTGATAGTGGCTCTGCGCAGTCCCTGCCTGACAAATATGCAGTGTTCCGGCCTGAAACGCGCCCCCGCTTAACAGTGGCTCCCCCAGCGGGCTGAACCGCACATACTGTTTAACCGGTGTATTGCCCGCGATGGGTATGCGGCCATTGCCCTGTGCCTCGACCAGCACCGGATTGCTCTTGTCCATATGTCCCTTGCCACTCAAGTCCAGAATAGTCCGCCAGCCCTGGCTCCAGCCCCCTTCGCGTGCATAAACCACCACATATTGCTGGCGCAGCAATGCTTGGGCGCGAGCGTTACGCAGACTGTTGGCCAGCTGTTCAGCAGCCACCTGACGCTGTTGATGCTCTATGAGGACGCTATAGGCCGGGCTGGTAAATCGGGCCGTAATTGCCACGATCATCAGCGTCAGCAGTAGCTGGATCAAACTTATGCCACGTTGATACACAGTGCCCTTCCTGGACGTTTCAGGTGTGTGTTCTCTGTATAGCTGAGCCTGTCGCTAAAGATGCCTGGCAATGGTTTCGGCATGTTTGTTGGCCGTTAACGGCTCACAAAATCAGACGAATAGTCGGATGGCATTGCTTGGCTTCTTCCTACTGTGGGGAGCCGTGAGCGGGGCTAGGCTTTTGTCTGTGCGGCACAGGACGTGTCGTTGACCCCACTGATATGGATGGTTCGGATGCCTCGATTAGATAGAAGCCGGCAACACGGGATGACCTTGATCGAAGTACTTATCGCGCTGTTGATTCTGTTTATCAGCCTGTTGGGCTCTGCCGGGATGCAACTCAGTGCCTTGAGGCTTACGGCAAGCGCGCTGATAAATACCCAGGACTGTTTCGTTGCCTACAGCAGGCAGGATCAGTTGCGTGCCAAGGCCAGGTCATCATGAACAAACCGGGTTCAGGTTTTGGCCTGATCGAGTTGATGGTTGCCCTGGCGCTGGGAATGCTGGTGGTACTGGGCATGACACAACTGTTCTTGAGCAGTCGAGAGACGTATCTAAGTCAGCGTTCATCGGCAATGCTGCAAGAGGATGCGCGTTTTGTGCTGAGCAAGCTGGCGCAGGAGATACGCATGGCGGGCATGTTTGGTTGTCTTTCGCTCGATCATATTGTTGATGCACCTGCAGTATTTAAAACGCCGGTGTCCTGGCATCGAGGGGCGTTGCGCATGATCAGTTCGGGCGTGGGGCTTCAGGCAGCCAGGGCCGACTGGACGGTGGTCTCCGACTGCGCAACCTTTGCCCAAGCCTACCCTGGGGCAAAATTGTCTTTGGCTCCCGGTGAAACGGGATTCCCCCTGCGTGAGTTGTTTTACCGTTTTGAAAATGGCCAGTTGAAGACAGGGCCCAGTAAAACGGTGCTGATCGACAATGTGGCTGCATTTGACGTGAGTTTTGGTGTAGCCGGTTCGGCAGGTGCACAGTCGGTACTGCGCTATGAAAAGCTGGCAAAAAATGCTTCCAGCCTGCGCAGCGTGCGTATTGGCCTGACATTGCGAGACCCCGCGGGGCGAGTCAAGGATCAGGTCTATCAGCTGGAAGTCGCCTTGCGTAACCGGCTGACGTAGGGCTCACATCATGCTTTTTTCATTGAGTTGTCAGCGTGGCATGGCACTGCTGGTAAGCCTGGTTTTTATGCCGCTGCTCAGTCTGATCGGGGTGGCTGCAATGGTCAGTGCCATGCAGCAGGAAAAAATGGCCGCAGGCATCCAGCATGCCAACCATTCATTTCAGGCCGCAGAGGCGGCGCTTGCCAGTGGTGAGGCCTGGCTTGAGATTCAGTGGGTCGGGGTATTGCCGTGCACTTTGCCAGTGAGCTGTAACCCGCCCTTGGAGGCGCGCACCCGGGCAGCACCGGGAGTTGACCCTGGATCCGGGGTGAGTTGGGTCAGCGTTGAGGATGGGCTGTATGGCGTACAGAATCTTGGCCCAAGTATTACCCCGGACCATTTGCCCGTGACGACCACTACCCGTTTGTATCGCGTTACCGCCATTGGCTGGCGCGGGCTGTCGCGCACGGTGCTGGAGAGTATTTATGCCCGTTACCAGGCAGTGGACAAGGCTTCAAAAGGGGCTGTGGCCCCGATTTTTGACCGGGTCATGTGGCGGCAACTGCAATAGGGAATACCCAATGTATAGATGCGCAGCAGGTTTTACCCTGATCGAACTGATGATCGTAGTGATGATCATCGGTATCCTTGGTGCATTCGTTTATCCGTTGTATGGCGATTATGTGACGCGCGCTTATCGCTCTCAAATCATCGTCCTGTTGACGGAACAAGCCCAAAGTCTTGAGCGTTTTTATACGAAAAACGCGGTATATAGCAGATGGCAAGGCCTCCGTTCAGGTAATCAGCATTACGACATCAGTGTTGCTCTCGCGGATCACGACTACCTGCTGACGGCAACGCCTAAACAGGGTTCGGCAATGGCGGGGGACCCTTGCGGGAGCTTTACGCTGACCAATACCGGTTTGGCAGCGATAACCCAGGCCGCCCCTGGCCTGACACTGCAGCAGTGTTGGGGGCGCTAATGATTGATTTTGAATGACAGGCTGGATCGACAGATGGCTAGGCAGCAACGGGTGGTAATTGTCGGGGGCGGGGTTATTGGCCTGCTGACTGCGTTTAATCTGGCGGCTGATGTAGAGCAGGTGATTCTGCTGGATCGTGGCGGGGTAGGGCAGGAGTCCTCCTGGGCGGGCGGCGGCATTGTTTCGCCGCTTTATCCGTGGCGCTACAACTGTGCCGTTACGGCGCTGGCGCACTGGTCGCAGGACTTTTACCCGCAACTGGCCGAGCGTTTGTTTGCCTCTACGGGCGTAGATCCAGAGGTGCACACCACCGGCCTGTACTGGCTGGATCTGGATGATGAAGCCCAGGCGCTGGAGTGGGCCGGGCGCGAGGGGCGACCACTGGCGGCGACCGATATTTCGGCGGTTAATGATGCCGTGCCGGTGCTGGGCGGTGGTTATTCGCGTGCCATCTATATGGCCGATGTGGCCAATGTACGTAATCCGCGGCTGGTCAAATCGCTAAAGGCTGCGTTGCAGGCTATGCCCAATGTCAAGATTTACGAGCAATGTGAAGTGCTCGGGTTTATCCGCGAAGGCGAGAAAATTGCCGGGGTGAATACCGCCCAAGGTGAAGTTCGCGGCGATGAGGTGGTTTTGTCAGCGGGGGCCTGGAGTGGCGAGCTGTTGGGTAGCCTGGGCCTTGAATTGCCCGTGGAGCCGGTCAAGGGTCAGATGATCCTGTACAAGTGCGCGTCCGACTTTTTGTCGTGCATGGTGCTGGCAAAAGGGCGTTATGCGATTCCGCGTCGCGACGGCCATATCCTGATAGGCAGTACGCTGGAGCATGAAGGTTTTGACAAAACCCCGACCCTGACGGCGCTTGAGAGCCTCAAGGCCTCGGCGGTCGAATTGATCCCGGCATTGGCTGATGCTGAGGTGGTAGGGCATTGGGCAGGCTTGCGCCCGGGCTCGCCTGAGGGCATTCCGTATATTGGGCGGGTGTCAGGTTTTGACGGGTTGTGGCTTAACTGCGGGCATTATCGCAACGGGCTGGTACTGGCGCCTGCCTCTTGTCAGCTGTTTGCTGACCTGTTGCTGGGCCGTGAGCCGATTATTGACCCGGCGCCTTATGCGCCAGAAGGGCGGATTTAAGCGGCTACAAAAAAATGAGAGATTTCTGTAGTCGCTGACGAGGAACGAAGGCTGCGATGGGGTGCGCAGCGGAAGGCCCTACGGGCCTTTTCGCAGCCTGCGGCAGCGACTACAGATGGCTTAGCCTCTTGGTTTTGGCCCTTGTTCCAGATGCTGCTGGGTGCAATACCACTCCTGCTGCTGGCTCAGGGCGCGATCACGGGGCAGGTGCACGCCACAGTGGGCGCAGCGCACCATGGGTTGTACACCCGGGTCGACCGGTTTTTTGGTCTCGGCCAGGCTGGCCTTGTATTTGCGCCACAGCCAAACACCCGCAGCAATCAACGCAGCCCAGATCAGTAAACGAAACATGGTTATTCGCTATTCGAGAAAAGATGCCCCAGTTTAGCCAAGGTCCCGGCAGGCGCACAGCGGCAAATCAAACATAAAAAAAGAGCCCCGAAGGGCTCTTTTTTTGGCGCTGAACAATCAGTCGAACAGGCCCAGGGTCATGTAGCTGAACCAGGAGCGGCTTTTGCCTTCAGCTTCTGGCTCTTCGATGATGTTGCCATCAGCATCTTTTGGCTTCAGCTCGGCCGGGATTGCATCCTTGGCATCCTGATACTGCTTCTGGATATCCATGTTTGCGCGGGTTTCACCCGGTGGCAGTGGTGTGCTGGACTCGATCAGGCCAAGAGTGGCCTTGCTCAGCCACGAGCGGTTGTCCGACTCGGAAACCTGTGGCACAAACTGACCGTCAACCAGGCTCGGGTGGTCCGGGTAGTTGGTCTTGAGCACTTCAAGGCTGGTGTTGGCCAGTTGATCGAGGTGCATGCGCTGGTAAGACTCGACCATCACCGCCAGGCCGTCACCGACCGAAGGGGTTTCCTGGAAGTTCTCGACTACATAGCGACCACGGTTGGCAGCGGCAACATAAGCCTGACGAGTCAGGTAGTAATCGGCTACGTGGATTTCATACGCTGCCAGCAGGTTGCGCAGGTAAATCATGCGCTGCTTGGCATCAGGTGCGTAACGGCTGTTGGGGAAGCGGCTGGTGAGCTGGGCGAACTCGTTGTAGGAGTCACGGGCAGCGCCAGGGTCACGCTTGCTCATGTCCAGCGGCAGGAAGCGCGCCAGCAGGCCCACGTCCTGGTCAAACGAGGTCAGACCTTTAAGGTAGTAGGCGTAATCAACGTTGGGATGTTGCGGGTGCAGGCGGATAAACCGTTCGGCTGCCGACTTGGCCGCTTCAGGCTCGGAGTTCTTGTAGTAGGCGTAAATAAGTTCAAGCTGGGCCTGGTCGGCATAGCGACCGAACGGGTAGCGTGACTCCAGAGCCTTGAGTTTGGCGGTAGCACTGGTATAGCTGTGGTTGTCCAGGTCGGCCTGTGCCTGCTGGTACAACTCGACTTCGCTGAGGTTTTCGTCAACGACTTCTTTAGTCGACGAGCAAGCGGCAGTCAGTGCGAGGATGGCGATCAGCAGCAGGTGTCTCACTTGCATGGCGGCTTGCGTCCCTATGACGGCCGCTGTCTTGGGCGGGTCCGTCCTGTTATGATGAGCGCCCCGTGAAAAGCCTCGGGGCAAAAGACGCCGTATTTAACC
>Ga0302347_1005027_pt1 | contig 10049 bp, 8 predicted proteins | sample PhyWR1_FD_202178 | JGI IMG/M metagenome (GOLD analysis project Ga0302347, IMG submission 202178) | Leaf surface microbial communities from wheat plants in UC Gill Tract Community Farm, Albany, California, United States - DLSL W.R1 (v2)... | ecosystem: Host-associated > Plants > Phyllosphere >...
ATTCATTGCTGCCTATCGTAGAGGCCTTCACCGCTTCCGCTGATATTGCCGTGGAAACCCGCGACATTTCCCTCGCCGGGCGCATCCTCGCAAGCTTCCCCGAGCAACTGGGTAACAAGGCCGTACCGGACCACCTCGCCGAACTGGGCGACCTGGCCGTAACCCCTGAAGCCAACATCATCAAACTGCCTAACATCAGCGCCTCGACCCCTCAATTGCAGGCGGCGATCAAAGAATTGCAGGCCCAGGGCTACGCCCTCCCGGACTATCCGGAAACCGTAACCACCGACGCGGAAAAAGAAACCCGTGCCCGTTACGACAAGGTCAAAGGCAGCGCCGTAAACCCGGTACTGCGCGAAGGCAACTCCGACCGCCGCGCTCCGCTGTCGGTCAAGAACTACGCACGCAAGCACCCGCACAAAATGGGCGCCTGGGCGGCGGACTCCAAGTCCCACGTCGCTCACATGAGCAACGGCGACTTCTACGGCAGCGAAAAAGCCGTACAAATCGAAGCCGCTGACGCCGTGAAGATCGAGCTGATTGCCAAAGACGGCACCGCCACCGTGCTGAAGGAAAAGACTTCCGTTCAGGCTGGCGAAATCCTCGACAGCGCCGTGCTGAGCAAGAACGCCCTGCGTTCGTTCATCGCCGCCGAGATCGAAGACGCCAAGCAAAAAGGCGTATTGCTGTCGGTCCACCTCAAAGCCACCATGATGAAGGTCTCCGACCCGATCATGTTCGGCCAGATCGTTGCCGAGTTCTATAAAGACGCCCTGACCAAGCACGCCGCCGTGCTGGAACAGATCGGCTTCAACCTGAACAACGGCATCGGCGACCTTTACGCTCGCATCAAGACCCTGCCGGCCGACCAACAAGCGCAGATCGAAGCCGACATCCAGGCCGTCTACGCCGCTCGCCCTTCCCTGGCGATGGTCAACTCGGACAAGGGCATCACCAACCTGCACGTGCCGAGCGACGTGATCGTCGACGCTTCGATGCCGGCCATGATCCGTGACTCCGGCAAAATGTGGGGCACCGACGGCCAACTGCACGACACCAAGGCTGTGATCCCGGATCGTTGCTACGCCACCATCTACCAAGCCGTCATCGAAGACTGCAAGGCCCATGGCGCGTTCGACCCAACCACCATGGGTAGCGTGCCGAACGTTGGCCTGATGGCCAAGAAAGCCGAAGAGTACGGTTCCCACGACAAGACGTTCCAGATCAAGGCTGACGGCGTGGTCCGCGTCACCGACAGCAAGGGCAACCTGCTGATGGAACAGAGCGTCGAAGCTGGCCGATCCAGGACTGGGTCAAACTCGCCGTAAACCGTGCCCGCGCCAGCAACACCCCGGCCATTTTCTGGCTGGACCCTAAGCGCGCCCACGACGGCGTGGTGGTCGAGAAAGTTCAGGCCTACCTGAAAGACCACAACACCGAAGGTTTGGACATCCGAATCATGTCGCCGGTCGACGCGATGAAGTTCACCCTGGAACGCACCCGCAAGGGCCTGGACACCATCTCGGTGACCGGCAACGTCCTGCGTGACTACCTGACCGACCTGTTCCCAATCATGGAACTGGGCACCAGCGCCAAAATGCTGTCCATCGTGCCGCTGATGAACGGCGGCGGCCTGTTCGAAACCGGCGCTGGCGGCTCTGCACCGAAGCACGTACAACAACTGCTGGAAGAAAACTTCCTGCGCTGGGACTCCCTGGGTGAATTCCTGGCCCTGGCCGCGTCCCTCGAACACCTGGGCGTCACCTACAACAACCCGAAGGCCCTGGTACTGTCCAAGACCCTGGACCAGGCCACCGGTCAGTTCCTGGACAACAACAAGTCGCCATCGCGCAAAGTCGGCAACATCGACAACCGCGGCAGCCACTTCTACCTGGCGCTGTACTGGGCCCAGGCCCTGGCCGCTCAGACCGAAGACACGGCATTGCAAGCACAGTTCGGCGAACTGGCCAAAACCCTGGCTGCGAACGAAGCGACCATCGTCGCCGAGCTCAATGCCGTACAGGGCAAGCCAGTGGACATCGGCGGCTACTACGCACCGAACCCTGAGCTGACCAGCAAGGCCATGCGCCCGAGCAACACGTTTAACGCGGCGATTGCCAAGTTGAAGTAAGGTTGTAAAGCAGCATCACAAACCCCGGCCAAGTGTCGGGGTTTGTGTTTTCTAAGTCATTGCTTAATATTGGCATACTCTGAAATCCATACTGAGCGAATCAACTCAAGCACCTCGCGCCTATACACAGGATTCCAACCCGCTCGCTCTTTAGGTATCACTCCAAATTGAGGTAACTTCGGCAAACTTGAGAAATTTTCTAGACTTTTTAAACCCGATACATGCGCAATAAAAGGTAGCAATGTAATACCAATTCCCGCCTGAACTGCAGACCTCAGCGACATCAAATCCTCCGACTCATAAACACAATGCCATTTGATAGCGCAGCCCTCTAGACTCCGAATCGCCAGACTACGAAACCCGCAGGGCGGCTTGAACAAAGCGAGAGGAACGTTATGCACGTTATCGATCAAGTCAGCGCTTTCACCAGCAAACCACCTTACCGATAACGTATGCCAAGGATGCTCATGTGTTTCTTTTAATTCATCTATCACGAGGCATAGGTCGATCTTGCCCTCATTTACCGCCTCTCTTAGCAAACCAGACCTAGCGACCTTTACCACCAGCTGTATAGCAGGAAAGTGAGCAGCCATGCTGGAAATAATTTTGGGGAGCACCCCCTCACAAAAATGCTCTGGCATACCCATTACAATTATTTCTCTTTTCTCAACCACTTCAAAAAGCCTACCAATTTTATCGTTACAAACAACGATATCCTTGGCATAACCGAAAAGTTTCTCTCCTTCCACCGTCAAAAACACCTGTCGATTTTCCCTTGCAAATAACTCCACACCTAACAAATCTTCTAATCGCTTGATCTGCTGGCTAATGGCAGGCTGAGTGAGGCTTAAAGCTTCGGCTGCGCGCGTAAAACTTTTGGTTTCGCTTACTTTTATAAAGCTTCGCAAAGACTGAACATCAAGATTGACTCTCATGACGCACACCTACCAAAATAAATATTCCAATTTTGGCAAATCAACGTCTCACTCGCCACTAGCTGTTCGGCTAGGGAAAAACTGAATTTACGAGTAAAAAATACAAAAAATGTTTAATTTGAGATTTTTCCGTCATTTTATGCCAGCAATTGAGCTTTAAGCGAATGAAAATGCGCATTGGAGGTTTGCGACAATCTAGCCAAAACATACTCTGCACGTTGCGTCGAATGGCGAGAATTAATCTCTAAAGCACTAGTAAAAAAGAACGCACCGCTCGTTAGCTCTCCCAGAACAGTGATTCTGTCATCCACACATCCTGACTGATTTATCAATCCGCCCGACTCAGCAGATACCTTTAACCCTCCGAATGGGTCTACACACCCAATTCCCTGCTGAATAATATTCTGCACCAAAAGATTATCAAACTTAGTAACATCGCGAGGGGTACCTGTAGCAACCACAACAGCGTCATAACCGCGGAAATATCTTTTCGACTGCTTAGCTACTTTCAAGGTAAATCTCCCATTATATTCAATAGACTGAAGCTCTCCCTTGATGATTGATAGCTGCCCAGACTCGACTAAAGACTTGATTTTTAGAGCATTTTCAATCGGAATTGAAACACGGTATGCCATCCACCAACTTGAATAACCCAGGAATCTTTTCTTATCCTCATCTGGCATTGCAGGCCAAATTAGATCAAGCACAGCATTCGTGGAATAGAGAACGGACTGCCAAAACCGTGGGTGACGGGCAGCAGCTATTTCCGCCTCAAGAAACTCCAAAGCCGGCCTTTGTGAACACATTGTCGACCAATCAGCATCAATTGGCTTGCCCTCCAAGGCTAATTCCTGCATCGCCCAACGAAGTACGTCTTCAAGCCGCACTACCCCAGCTCGAGAAATACAAGATCTAACAGTTTCCGGCGTTAGTATTGACGGCTTATAACGCCCCTGAGTCCCTCTGACACTAGGCAAGGCTCCCGTGCGCGAATGCATAGTAATGGGCCCTTTATGGCCATTAGCAGTAAGTCCGATCACCGCATCGATAGCACTCAGTCTTGAACCGACAATTGCAACACTCGCCTGCTTTTGAATCAGCCTGCATAGACGTTTGATAGGGTAAGGGCTGGAGAAAAAACCTTCAGCGCCAGCAAGGTGTCGGTGTTCCAGACTGCGCGCATTACCACAACTCAATACTACATGATCACTAGGGAAAGATAGATTTCCCTTTGTGGATACTACGACCCTTCCATCATGCGAAAAACTAAGATTAACGACTTCGTCATGCACTGCGATTAACTGGCAACCGAGTTCTACAGCTTTTTTAATGAGACATTGAAGCATGTGCGCAAGATATAGCCCAAATAAGGGTCGGGGTAGAAATGCATGCGGACATAGCTCAATATCAGGAAAATCATCTTCCCAAATTTCTCGATTAGCCAATAACCATCTGTAGAAATGCCCAGACTGGTCTGGGAAAGGCGAAATGAATTCGGCTCGTGTGTTTAAGATATTTGTACCGCAGTCCTCGGAATACGCAAGTCCTCGACCACATTGAGATTGCTTATCCACCAAAAAAATCGATAGATTCGAATGACATCCATGTCTCGCCAGCCCTTTTAAAAACGCGTAAATAAAAGAGACGCTTGAGGCACCTCCACCGATTATCGTTATAACCTCACCTGACATAACAACCTCCTACATAATTTTCTTACGAACACAAAACACCTAACCACTCAAAGAATTAGACACTATGCAGTTACAAAAAAAACAAATCCTCAGACATAAGCTTACAGCTGCTTGAAACTACAAACCCACCCTCTATGAACGGCATAATATCCCGCTCAACACTTATACCGGGAGCGACCTCTTCCAGATAAACAACCCTATCTCTCAATGCAAAAACAGCTCGCTCCGTTACATATATGACTCTCTGACCTAACGATTTAGAATGGTCGCCACTGAAAGTTAAATGTGAAACCTGACGAACGAATTTACTTACACGACCTTCCCGAACTATCCGGATTTGGCCCTTATTTATATTCACGATCAACCCTACCGCCGTAAAAGTGCCACAAAAAATAATACATCGTGCGGACTGAGAGATATTTATGAATCCACCTGCACCTTGTAACTTCTGACCAAACTTCGAGACATTAACATTGCCAAAGCTATCCATTTCAGCAAAGCCTAAGCACGCTACATCAATTCCGCCACCTTCATAGAAATCAAACAAAGCCGCCTGTTCAATGATACTCTGTGGGCGATAGCTGGCACCAAATGACAGCCCAGCTGCTGGCCTGCCACCTATAACGCCGGACTCAACAGTAAAGCTCATCGATTCCGCACAGCCCAACTCCTCAGCCACCTGAGCAATAGCTACCGGTATACCAATACCGAGATTGATAACTCGGGCATTTTGATGCTGAATTTCCTGCAAAGCTCTCCTAGCAATAACTCTCTCTGCACACGAAATCGACCTTGTACCAGGGGTGAGCACTCCCGGACGTGTAAACGCTGAGTCATGTGCCACGCCGTAAGTTTGAGGATGCTCACCAGGGCGCGAAACTGTCACGTAATCTACCAATAGTCCGGGGACTTTGACGTCATGCGGCTCGATATCATGCAAACCTACTAAACTTTCAACCTGCACAATCACTATTCCACCACAGTTTTTAACTGCCATTGCCTGCGCTAGAGCGTCACTATGAGACACTTCCCGCTCCATCGAAATATTGCCCAAGGGATCACAAGATGTCCCTCTTAACAACGCACAGTCGACCTTAATAGCAGGGTAAAAAAGCATTGACTTATCATTGATAAAAATTTTCTGAACGAGCGCACGTGCCGCCCGCATATTTAAGCGTCCTCCCTCATAATCAGGATCAACGAAAGTATTTAAGCCGATATTCGAAATCACCCCAGGCTTTTTCGCCGCAATCGCGCGAAAAAGCTGACTAATGACCCCCTGCGGCCAATTATGGGCCTCTATCTCTCCTAGGCGCGCCATATTTCCCAGCCGTGGAATAAGCCCCCAGAACCCTCCAATTACCTTATCCACCAGCCCACTCTGGGCCAAAACGTCTAAGCCCCTTTCTTCAAGATCTCCAGCAGCAGAGGCAAAGAGCAGACTAAGTTTACGAGGCCGCCCCTCTCGCTTGTAACGATCGCCGATTGCTCGAGTAAGTCCATCAGGATGCCCACAACTACCAAACCCCCCAGGGATAACTGTCCATCCATCTTCAATTAGCTCTGCCGCTCGTCGCTCGCTAATAACTTTCATGCTACAGCCTCTGCATTCAGACACGTCACAGGCTGAACCGGCTGCTCCCAGACGACTAAAAACGTGCATCCTGAAGGAGACGAAAGTTGGTGGGTAGAGCCAGGAGGGTACACTTGGAGCGCACCTATCGTATGTCGCCCTCTGTCATCGACAAGTTCGCCATCGACCACCAGCACCAACTCCCAGCCCAGATGTATATGCCTGGGCGTTAGAGCGCCACCGTCATAACGCACCAGTGCAGCCACTGATCCTTCCCCATTGCGCCTCGCATCATAAAGGTAAAATATTGAGACGCCCTTTCGCCCATCAATTTCATAAGGCTCAAAATTTAAACAATCAACTCCATCGATATACAACCCTCCTCCTGATCGGCAAATTTTATCGCTCAATATATTTTTATTATTTATCTCGTTTTTATTCATTGTTATTCTCCTGCTAAGAGGTACTCAGTAATTCAGGCTTATTTTGCTCGCGAATGATTCATCAAATAAACTCCTCCCCCCGAAACAATAAACCCCACAATCACTACTACGCTCGGCACCTCCCCCAACACTAACGCCGCCATGATCTGCGTAACCGCCGGAATCACATGAAATAAGTTCGTCGCTTTACTCGCCTCTCCCCGCCGAATCATCAAATACAATATCGTCAGTGCGCCTACAGAATTCATCAAACTAATCCAGGCCACCGAGGCAATAAAAGGCATCCACTGCGTCACCTGCATGGTTTCAGCGGCGCAAGCCAGCATCAACATGACCAGCGACGCAGTAACCATTTGAATGAAGCAACCCACCCACAGATTGACCCCACCCAGAAAACGCTTCTGATAAAGAGTACCGAGGGTGATGCCCAACAGCGCCAATCCCACCGCGCCATAGCCGCCTACTGGTGCGTCGGCGCCTGAAAAACTGTTGCCGACAACAATGACCACTCCTCCGACACCCAGAATCGAACCTGGCAGGTCGCGCCAGCTCAATTGCTCACCCAAACAGAAATAGGCGCCGATCACGACGAATATGGGCATCAACCCGACAATCAGTGCAGCTTGCCCGGCGGGGACGCCCTGACTTATTCCGGTGTAGAGACCGCCGAATTGCAGAGCCTGCAAGAGCACGCCCACGACTACCGCATGAAGGTAAGGTGCAAGCCGCCTCGGCCATTCAGCCTTTATCGCAAGCGCCACCCCCAGAAACACCAGAGCAGCCAAGGCAAACCGATAGAACGTCATGGTGAAGGGCTCGCCATAACGCACACCGAACGCACCGCCGATGTAGCCGGAACTCCAAAGCAGAATGAAGGCAATGGGCAGGGGCGATGTAAGGCGTACTTCGTAGCGTTTGTGCGCAATCGGGTTCATAACACTCTCCAGACTGATAACTCTGGAGAGATAAACTGCGCCAGCAGCTGAAGTCGGTAAAATCATAAAATGTCAGGTGCATCATGCAGATTGCTTATGCACCACCCCATCATCGCTGCGATCCGGCTCCAAGACTGGGTTACATTCAGAACCAAGAGGTATCTCATGACCTGGCAACCCCACATCACCGTCGCCACCATCGTCGAAGACAATGGCAAGTTCCTGATGGTCGAAGAACTTAAGGGCGGTCGCGCCGTACTCAATCAGCCGGCCGGCCACCTCGATCCACATGAAACCCTGACCGAAGCCGCCGTACGCGAAACCCTAGAGGAAACCGGTTGGGACGTGGAAGCGACCGGTATCGTCGGCATCTACCTGTACACCGCCCCCAGCAACGGCGTGACCTATCAACGGGTGTGTTTTATCGCCAAAGCGCTGAAACACCACCCGGACTATCAATTGGACGAAGGCATCCTGCGCGCCCGATGGCTCACCCGCGACGAGTTGATGGACCTGCGCGACAGTTGGCGCAGCGAGCTGATCATCCGTTGCATCGACGATTATTTGAGCGGCCTGCACCATAGCCTCGCATTGATCCGCCCTTCTCTTTAGCCTTAGAGGCCGCAGCCTGTTAGAATCGCGTCCTTTTTCAAGACACCCGTTGAAACCCTATGCGTGATCCAGCCCCTTCTGACACACAAAAGAAGCGCGTCATCGTCGGCATGTCCGGCGGCGTGGATTCTTCCGTTTCCGCCGTTCTGCTCATGGGACAACGTGTTCGAGCATTTCCTGGCCGAATACAAGGCCGGTCGCACGCCGAACCCGGACATCCTGTGCAACCGCGAAATCAAGTTCAAGGCGTTCCTCGACTACGCCATGATGCTCGGTGCCGACCTGATTGCCACAGGCCACTATGTGCGTCGTCGCGATATCGACGGGCGCACCGAACTGCTCAAGGGCCTGGACCCGAACAAAGACCAGAGTTACTTCCTGCATGCCGTCGGTGGCGAACAGATCGCCAAGACCTTGTTCCCCGTGGGCGAACTGGAAAAGCCCGAAGTGCGCAAGATTGCCGAGCAGCACGGCCTAGCCACCGCCAAGAAGAAGGATTCCACCGGGATCTGCTTTATCGGCGAACGCCGCTTCAGCGACTTCCTCAAGCAATACCTGCCGGCACAACCGGGCGAGATCAAGACCACCGAAGGTGAAGTCATCGGCCGTCATCATGGCCTGATGTATCACACCATCGGTCAACGCCAGGGCCTGGGGATCGGCGGCCTAAAAGACGCCGGTGAAGAACCGTGGTACGTGCTGGTTAAAGACCTGGAGCACAACGTGCTGATCGTCGGCCAGGGCAATGAACACCCACTGCTGTTCTCCGGCGCGCTGTTGGCGTCGGAAATCTACTGGGTCAACCCGATCGACCTCAGCACCCCGCGTCGCCTGACCGCCAAAGTGCGCTATCGCCAGAGCGATCAGCCCTGCACCCTGGAAAAAACCGCCAACGGCTACCGCGCCACCTTCGATGACCCGCAACGCGCTGTCACCCCTGGCCAGTCCGTGGTGTTCTATGACGGCGAGATCTGCCTGGGCGGTGGCGTGATCGAAGTCGCCGAACCCTGGAGCAACCCGGCATGAGCCCGATCCAGGAGCAATTGACCGCACTGGGCGGTGTATTTCTGGCCGCCGTGCTGGTGGACAAGATCGCCAAGACCGGCCAGGTCAGCGAGGCGGGCCTGACCTGCATGCTCGGCAGCCTGCTGATCCGCGACCCCAAGGACACCCTGGAAGTCTACGGTGGCGACGACCTGGCGCTGCGTGAAGGTTATCGCGCCCTGATCGGCGCCCTGGAACGCGACCCCAGCACCTTGCAACGCGAGCCACTGCGGTACGCCCTGTCGATGCTCGGTCTGGAGCGCCAATTGGCCAAGCGCGAGGACATGCTGGAGACCATCGGCAAGCGTCTGCCACAAATCCAGTCCCAGGTGGAGCACTTCGGCCCGGCCCACGAAAACGTGATCGCCGCCTGTGGTGCGCTGTACCAAGACACCTTGAGCACCCTGCGCCAACGCATCCAGGTGCATGGCGACATGCGCAACCTGCAACAACCGAACAATGCTTCGAAGATCCGCGCCCTATTGCTGGCCGGTATTCGTTCGGCGCGGTTATGGCGCCAGTTGGGCGGTCATCGTTGGCAGTTGGTCATCAGCCGTCGCAAATTGCTTAAAGAGCTTTACCCGTTGATGCGCAACGAATAAGTCGCAGCAGCAGGCTGTTTTCAAGCCGTTACGCGTAATACGCCGGTCAGTTGGCGACGGACCGGCGGATTTTTTCATGTATG
>Ga0302347_1005028_pt1 | contig 10048 bp, 10 predicted proteins | sample PhyWR1_FD_202178 | JGI IMG/M metagenome (GOLD analysis project Ga0302347, IMG submission 202178) | Leaf surface microbial communities from wheat plants in UC Gill Tract Community Farm, Albany, California, United States - DLSL W.R1 (v2)... | ecosystem: Host-associated > Plants > Phyllosphere >...
GAAGGCCGGCCTGCCACAGCGCGAACCGCAAATTTTGCAGCGCTGGGACAGCATTGGCCTGTACGGGAAGTTGCGCGAGATTGGCAAGGATCGTCCGAAGTTCGTACTTCACGACGGTCCTCCGTATGCCAACGGCACTATCCATATCGGTCATGCGCTGAACAAGATCCTCAAAGACATGATCATCCGCTCCAAGACCCTGTCGGGTTTTGACGCGCCGTATGTGCCGGGCTGGGATTGCCATGGTTTGCCGATCGAGCACAAGGTTGAAGTGACTCACGGTAAAAACCTGCCTGCGGACAAGACCCGCGAGCTGTGCCGTGCCTACGCCACCGAGCAGATCGAGGGCCAGAAGTCCGAGTTCATCCGTCTGGGTGTGCTGGGTGACTTTGCCAACCCGTACAAAACCATGGACTTCAAAAACGAAGCCGGCGAAATCCGTGCCCTGGCCGAAATCGTCAAGGGCGGTTTCGTGTTCAAGGGTCTCAAGCCGGTGAACTGGTGCTTCGATTGCGGTTCGGCCCTGGCCGAAGCTGAAGTTGAATACCAGGACAAGAAATCCGCGGCCATCGACGTTGCCTTCCCGGTTGCCGACGAGGCCAAACTGGCCGAGGCCTTTGGCCTGGCAGCCCTGAGCAAGCCGACCGCAATCGTTATCTGGACCACCACCCCGTGGACCATTCCGGCCAACCAGGCACTTAACGTCCACCCGGAATTCACCTACGCGCTGGTCGATGTGGGTGACAAACTGCTGGTCCTGGCTGAAGAGCTGGTCGAGTCGTGCCTGGCGCGCTACAACCTGCAAGGTTCGGTGATCGCCACCACCACCGGTTCGGCGCTGGAGCTGATCAACTTCCGTCACCCGTTCTACGACCGCCTGTCGCCGGTTTACCTGGCCGAGTACGTTGAACTGGGCGCCGGCACCGGCGTGGTTCACTCCGCCCCGGCCTACGGCGTAGACGACTTCGTGACCTGCAAAGCCTATGGCATGGTCAACGACGACATCATAAACCCGGTGCAAAGCAATGGCGTGTATGTGCCATCGCTGGAGTTCTTCGGTGGTCAGTTCATCTGGAAGGCCAACCAGAACATCATCGACAAGTTGATCGAAGTCGGCTCGTTGATGTTCACCGAAACCATCAGCCACAGCTACATGCACTGCTGGCGCCACAAGACCCCGCTGATCTACCGCGCTACCGCGCAGTGGTTCATCGGCATGGACAAGCAGCCGACCACAGGCGATACCCTGCGCGCCCGTGCGCTGCAGGCTATCGAAGATACCCAGTTCGTACCGGCCTGGGGGCAGGCCCGCCTGCACTCGATGATCGCCAACCGTCCGGACTGGTGCATCTCGCGTCAGCGCAACTGGGGTGTGCCGATCCCGTTCTTCCTGCACAAGGAAAGCGGCGAACTGCACCCGCGCACCGTCGAAATGATGGAAGAAGTGGCCAAGCGCGTTGAGCTTGAAGGCATCGAGGCCTGGTTCAAGCTGGACGCCGCCGAACTGCTGGGCGACGAAGCGCCGCTGTACGACAAGATCAGCGACACCCTGGACGTATGGTTCGATTCGGGCACCACGCACTGGCATGTACTGCGCGGCTCGCACCCTATGGGTCACGAGACCGGCCCGCGTGCCGACCTGTACCTGGAAGGCTCCGACCAGCACCGTGGCTGGTTCCACTCCTCGCTGCTGACCGGTTGCGCCATCGACAACCACGCGCCGTACCGCGAGCTGCTGACCCACGGTTTCACCGTGGACGAGGCGGGTCGCAAGATGTCCAAGTCGTTGGGCAACGTGATTGCACCGCAAAAGGTCAACGACACCCTGGGCGCCGACATCATGCGTCTGTGGGTTGCCTCGACTGACTATTCGGGTGAAATCGCGGTTTCCGACCAGATCCTGCAGCGCAGCGCAGATGCCTACCGGCGTATCCGCAACACCGCACGCTTCCTGCTGTCGAACCTGACCGGCTTCAACCCGGCCACCGACATCCTGCCTGCCGAAGAAATGCTGGCACTGGACCGTTGGGCCGTGGACCGCGCCCTGCTGCTGCAGCGCGAGCTGGAACTGCATTACGGCGAATACCGCTTCTGGAACGTGTACTCCAAGGTGCACAACTTCTGCGTGCAGGAGCTGGGCGGCTTCTACCTGGACATCATCAAGGACCGTCAGTACACCACTGGTGCTGACAGCAAGGCCCGTCGTTCGTGCCAGACCGCGCTGTTCCACATCTCCGAGGCGCTGGTGCGCTGGATCGCACCGATCCTGGCATTCACTGCCGACGAGCTGTGGCAATACCTGCCGGGCGAGCGCAACGAATCGGTCATGCTCAACACCTGGTATGAAGGTCTGAGCGAGCTGCCGGAAGGCACCGAACTGGATCGCGCCTACTGGGAGCGGATCATGGCGGTCAAGGTTGCGGTCAACAAGGAGATGGAAAACCTGCGTGCAGCCAAGGCCATTGGCGGCAACTTGCAGGCGGAAGTCACCCTGTTCGCCGAAGATGCCCTGGCAGCGGACCTGGCCAAGCTGAGCAACGAACTGCGCTTCGTGCTGATCACCTCCACCGCCAGCGTTGCACCCCTGGTGCAGGCTCCAGCGGATGCCGTGGTGACCGAAGTCGCCGGCCTCAAGCTCAAGGTGGTCAAGTCGGCCCACGCCAAGTGCGCCCGTTGCTGGCACTGCCGTGAAGACGTCGGTGTGAACCCGGAGCACCCGGAAATCTGCGGTCGTTGCGTCGACAACATCAGCGGCGCCGGTGAGGTACGTCACTATGCCTAATACCAGCACTACCGGGCGCTTCGGGCGCCTGGGCTGGCTCTGGTTGACGGTGCTGGTCCTGGTCATTGACCTGACCAGCAAGGTCTACTTCGACAACGCGCTGCAGATGTACCAGCAGATCGTGGTGATCCCGGACCTGTTCAGCTGGACCCTGGCCTACAACACCGGTGCGGCTTTCAGCTTCCTGGCCGACAGTGCCGGCTGGCAGCGCTGGCTGTTTGCATTGATCGCGGTGGTGGTCAGTGCCGTGCTGGTGGTCTGGCTCAAGCGTCTGGGGCGCAATGACACCTGGTTGGCCATTGCCCTTGCCCTGATCCTGGGCGGCGCGCTGGGTAACTTGTATGACCGTATTGTTTATGGCCATGTAGTCGATTTCATTCTGGTGCATTGGCAAAATCGCTGGTACTTCCCTGCGTTCAACTTCGCCGACAGTGCGATTTGCGTAGGTGCCGTGATGCTGGCGCTGGATATGTTCAAAAGTAAAAAGTCCGAGGAAACCGCTCATGACTGAGCAGCGTATTGGTCAGAACACGCAGGTCACGCTGCATTTTGCTTTGCGTCTGGAAAATGGCGACACCGTCGACAGCACCTTCGACAAGTCCCCGGCCACCTTCAAGGTCGGTGATGGCAGCTTGCTGCCAGGGTTTGAAGCGGCGTTGTTCGGTTTCAAGGCGGGTGACAAGCGCACACTGGAGATTCTTCCGGAAAACGCCTTTGGCCAGCCAAACCCGCAAAATGTGCAGATCATTCCGCGTTCGCAGTTCAAGGACATGGAGTTGTCGCAAGGCTTGCTGGTGATCTTCAACGACGCGGCCAACACCGAGCTTCCGGGTGTGGTCAAAGAGTTTGATGACGAGCAGGTCACCATTGATTTCAACCACCCGCTGGCAGGCAAGACCCTGACCTTCGACGTGGAAATCAAAGACGTTCAAGCGCTGTAATTCAGTGCCCGGCTGTGGCCGGGCCTGATTGGCATTATTTTTCTGCGCGTCCCACGAGGCCCAGCATGCATATCAAACTCGCCAACCCCCGTGGCTTCTGCGCCGGGGTGGACCGTGCGATTGAAATCGTCAATCGCGCTCTGGAAGTATTCGGTCCGCCTATCTATGTTCGCCACGAAGTGGTGCACAACAAATTTGTCGTTGAAGACTTGCGCTCCCGTGGCGCAATCTTTGTCGAAGAACTGGATCAGGTACCGGACGACGTCATCGTTATCTTCAGTGCCCATGGCGTTTCCCAGGCTGTGCGTACAGAGGCTGCGGGTCGCGGCCTTAAAGTTTTTGATGCGACCTGCCCGCTGGTCACCAAGGTGCATATCGAAGTGGCGCGCTACAGCCGTGACGGCCGTGAGTGCATCCTGATTGGCCATGCCGGTCACCCGGAAGTCGAAGGCACTATGGGCCAGTACGACGCCAGCAATGGCGGCGCGATCTACCTGGTCGAAGATGAAAAGGACGTCGCCAACCTGCAGGTCAAAGACCCCGAAAAACTGGCCTTTGTAACCCAGACGACCTTGTCGATGGACGACACCAGCCGAGTGATCGACGCCCTGCGTTCGCGCTTCCCGGCCATTGGCGGGCCGCGCAAGGATGATATCTGCTACGCCACGCAAAACCGTCAGGACGCGGTCAAGCAACTGGCCGACGAGTGCGATGTGGTGTTGGTAGTGGGCAGCCCGAACAGCTCCAACTCCAATCGCCTGCGTGAACTGGCTGAGCGCATGCAGACCCCCGCCTACCTGATCGACGGTGCCGAAGATCTGCAAAAAAGCTGGTTCGACGGTGTGAAGAGCATTGGTATCACAGCAGGTGCTTCGGCCCCTGAGGTGCTGGTGCGTGGCGTGATTCAGCAATTGCATGCATGGGGTGCAACCGGTGCCGATGAGCTGGCCGGCCGTGAAGAGAATGTTACGTTCTCCATGCCCAAAGAGTTGCGCGTTCGCGCCATCACCTAAGCGTGCCTGCATAACGCCTGTGCAGTTTTATCGCTGCGCAGGCTAATGCGCCCGCTCTTTGCCAGCACCACTTGATAGTGGCTCTGTGCAGTCCTTGCCTGACAAACATGCAGTGTGCCTGCTTGAAAAGCGCCCCCAATCAGCTGGGGTTCGCCCAGCGGGTTAAACCGCACATACTGTTTAACCGGTGCATTGCCCGCAATGGGTATGCGTCCACCGCCCTGTGACTCGACCAGCACCGGGTTGCTCTTGTCCAGGTGGCCTTGCCCGCTCACGTCCAGAATCGTCCGCCAGCCTCGGCTCCAGTTATTTTCGCGTGGATAAACCACTACATATTGCTGGCGCAGCAGTGCTTGGGCGCGGGCGTTGCGCAGGCTGCTGGCCAGTTGTTCGGCAGCGACCTGGCGCTGTTGATGCTCGATAAGGGTGTTATAGGCCGGGCTGGCAAATCGGGCCGTAATCGCCACGATCATCAGCGTCAGCAGCAGCTGGGTCAAACTCATGCCACGTTGATGCACCTTGTCCTCCCTGGACCTTGCAGGTGTGTTTTCTCGGTATAGCTGAGCCTGGCGCTGCAGGTTTCAGGCAATGGTTTCATCATGTTTTCTGACTCTTAATTGCTCACGAAGTCAGGTGAAAAATCGGTTTGGCTTGCTTGGCTTCGTCCTACCTTGCAGCGCCGTGGAGGAGGCTAGGCTTTTATCTGGGCGGCACAGGGCGTGCCGTCGACTTTTCTGATATGGACGATTCGGATGCCTCGATTAGATAAAAGCCGGCAACGCGGGATGAGCTTGATCGAAGTGCTTATCGCGCTGTTGATTCTGTTTATCAGCCTGTTGGGCTCTGCCGGTATGCAACTCAGTGCCTTGAAGCACACGGCCAGCGCGCTGATAACTACCCAGGACAGTTTTATTGCCTACAGCCGGCAGGAGCAGGTCCGCGCGCAGACGGGTTCATCATGAGCAGCCCGCGTTCAGGTTTTGGCCTGATTGAACTGATGGTGGCCCTGGCTCTGGGGATGCTGGTGGTACTGGGCATGACGCAGTTGTTTGCAAGCAGTCGCGAGGCTTATCTGGGCCAGCAGTCATCGGCCATGCTGCAAGAGGATGCGCGCTTTGTGCTGAGCAAACTGGCTCGGGAGATTCGCATGGCGGGCATGTTGGGCTGTCTGTCGGCCGATCATATTGTTGATGCGCCTGCGGCGTTCAAGACCCCGGTTTCCTGGCAAGGGGGGGTATTGCGCATGATCAGTTCGGACGCGGGCCTGCAGTCTGCCAAACCGGACTGGACAGTGGTTTCGAACTGTACAACCGTCGCCAGGGCCTACCCCGGGGCAAGGTTGAACTTGGCGCCGGGTGAAACAGCGTTCCCCCTGCGTGAGTTGTTTTATCGTTTTGAACAGGGGCAGTTGAAGGTTGGGCCCAATAAAACGGTGCTGCTCGACAACGTGGCGGCATTTGACGTGAGCTTTGGCGTGGCTGATTCGGCAAGTGCGCACTCTGCGCTGCGTTATGAGCGTCACTTGGTCGAGGGGGCCCGACTGCGCAGCATCCGTATCGGCCTGACATTGCGCGACCGCACGGGGCGGGCCAAAGACCAGGCCTATCAGCTGGAAGTCGCCTTACGTAACCGCCTGGCTTAGGGGGGGCTATGCCTGTGTCATTGAATTATCAGCGCGGCATGGCACTGCCGGTCAGCCTGGTAGGCATGGTACTGCTCGGCCTGATCGGGATGGCGGCGATGGTCAGTGCGACGCAACAGGAAAAAATGGCAGCTGGCGTTCAACACGCCAACCACTCATTTGAGGCGGCGGAAGCGGCGCTTGGCAGTGGCGAAGCGTGGCTTCACAGTGCATGGGCCAGGCTTTTGCCCTGCGCCTCGCCTGCAAGCTGCAACCCGCCCCTGGAAGCACGCACCCAGACCGTGGCGGGCATTGATCCGGTATCCAGTGTGCTTTGGGTCAGTGTTGCGGATGGGTTATATGGCGTCCAGAACCTTGGCCCAAGCATTACCCCGGCCCATTTGCCGGCGACCACCACGACGGGTTTGTATCGAGTGACCGGCATTGGCTGGCATGGGCAATCACGCACGGCGCTGGAAAGTATCTATGCGCGTTATCAGGGGTCGGATAACACTTCGCAAACGAGTGTTGCCCCGGTTTTTCAACGGGTCATGTGGCGGCAGCTGCAATAGGAAGCACCCAATGTATCGACCTGCAGCAGGTTTTACCCTGATCGAACTGATGATCGTTGTGGTGATCATCGGTATCCTTGGTGCATTCGTTTATCCGCTGTACGGCGATTATGTAAAGCGGGCCTATCGCTCTCAAATCATCGTCCTGATGATGGAGCAAGCCCAAAGTCTTGAGCGCTTTTACACCAGGAACGCGGTATACAGCGGTGTGAAAGGCCTCAGTTCAGGTAATCAGCACTACCACATAAGTGCAGAGCTTGCCGATCACGGCTACCGGCTGGAGGCGACTCCCAGGCAAGGTTCGGCAATGGCTGGGGATCCGTGCGGGAGTTTTACGCTGGCCCACACCGGTATTGCAGCAATAACCCAGGCCGCCCCTGGCCTGACACTGCAGCAGTGTTGGGGGCGCTAACGATTGATTTTGAATGACGGGCTGGATTAACAGATGGCTAGGCAGCAACGGGTGGTGATTGTCGGGGGCGGGGTTATTGGCCTGCTGACTGCGTTTAATCTGGCTGCGGATGTAGAGCAGGTGATTGTGCTGGAACGTGGTGGGGCAGGGCAGGAGTCCTCCTGGGCGGGCGGAGGTATTGTTTCGCCGCTTTATCCGTGGCGCTACAACCGTGCCGTTACGGCACTGGCGCATTGGTCACAGGACTTTTACCCGCAATTGGCCAAGCGTTTGTTTGCCTCGACAGGGATTGATCCTGAAGTACACACCACCGGGCTGTACTGGCTGGATCTGGACGATGAGGCCCAGGCGCTGGAGTGGGCCGGGCGCGAAGGGCGACCACTGGCTGCGGTCGATATGTCGGCGGTTCATGATGCGGTGCCCGTCCTGGGCAGCGGCTATGCGCACGCAATTTATATGGCCAATGTGGCCAATGTGCGTAACCCGCGGCTGGTCAAATCACTGAAGGCTGCGTTGCAGGCCATGCCGAATGTCACTGTGCATGAACAGTGCGAGGTGCTCGGGTTTGTGCGCGAGGGCGACAGGGTGTGCGGGGTCAATACGGCCCGGGGTGAGATTCGCGGTGATGAGGTGGTGTTGTCGGCGGGTGCCTGGAGCGGCGAATTGTTGAGCGGGCTGGGGCTGGAGTTGCCTGTGGAACCGGTCAAGGGCCAGATGATCCTGTACAAGTGCGCGGCTGACTTTTTGTCGTGCATGGTGTTGGCAAAAGGGCGTTATGCCATTCCGCGTCGCGACGGTCATATCCTGATCGGCAGCACGCTCGAGCATGAAGGCTTTGATAAAACCCCGACCCTCACGGCCCTTGAGAGCCTCAAGGCTTCGGCAGTCGAATTGATCCCGGCCTTGGCCGATGCGCAAGTGGTTGGGCACTGGGCCGGGCTACGGCCGGGCTCTCCCGAGGGCATTCCGTATATTGGTCGGGTAGCGGGCTTTGACGGCTTGTGGCTTAACTGCGGGCATTACCGCAACGGGCTGGTGCTGGCGCCAGCGTCCTGCCAGTTGTTCGCAGACTTGCTGCTGGGGCGTGAGCCGATTATCGACCCGACGCCTTATGCGCCAGCGGGGCGGGTCTGATCATTGGTAAACAAAAAATCCATGTAGATACTCTGTTGCAGGTCAAGCCCAGCCAAAAGCCCCTCACCCTAGCCCTCTCCCGGAGGGAGAGGGGACTGACCGCACGTGGCCTCAAAATCTCCACAGATCAGCTCCCTCTCCCTCCGGGAGAGGGTTGGGGTGAGGGGCTTTCAGCCATCACTTTTTCCCCAGCTGGTAGCTGCCTCGTTCCTTCGGCAACTGCTACGAAGATCTCGTGTAGTTGCGAATTGGGCTTAACCCCTTGGCTTTGGCCCTTGCTCCAGATGCTGTTGGGTGCAATACCATTCCTGCCGCTGGCTGAGGGCGCGGTCACGGGGCAGGTGTACGCCACAGTGGGCGCAGCGCACCATTGGCTGAGCGCCCGGGTCGACCGGCTTTTTACTCTCGGCCATGCCGGCCTTGTATTTGCGCCACAGCCAAACACCCGCGGCAATCAGCGCAGCCCAGATCAGTAAACGAAGCATGGTTATTCGCTATTCGAGAAAAGATGCACCAGTTTAGCCAAGGACCTGGCAGGCGCACAGCGGCAAATCAAACATAAAAAAAGAGCCCCGCAGGGCTCTTTTTTCAGGCGCTGAACAATCAGTCGAACAGGCCCAGGGTCATGTAGCTGAACCACGAACGGCTTTTGCCTGGTGCCTCTGGCTCTTCGATGATGTTGCCATCGGCATCTTTTGGCTTCAGTTCGGCCGGGATTGCATCCTTGGCATCCTGATACTGCTTCTGGATGTCCATGTTTGCACGGGTTTCACCCGGTGGCAGCGGTGTGCTGGATTCGATCAGGCCCAGGGTGGCCTTGCTCAGCCACGAGCGGTTATCCGAGTCGGAAACCTGTGGCACAAACTGGCCGTCTACCAGGCTCGGGTGGTCCGGGTAGTTGGTTTTGAGCACTTCAAGGCTGGTGCTGGCCAGCTGGTCGAGGTGCATACGCTGGTAAGCCTCGACCATCACCGCTAGGCCGTCGCCGACCGAAGGGGTTTCCTGGAAGTTTTCGACCACATAACGACCACGGTTGGCGGCGGCTACATAAGCCTGACGGGTCAGGTAGTAATCGGCTACGTGGATCTCATACGCGGCCAGCAAGTTGCGCAGATAAATCATGCGCTGCTTGGCGTCGGGTGCGTAGCGGCTGTTGGGGAAGCGGCTGGTGAGCTGGGCGAACTCGTTGTAGGAGTCGCGTGCAGCGCCCGGGTCACGCTTGGTCATGTCCAGCGGCAGGAAGCGCGCCAGCAGGCCCACGTCCTGGTCAAACGAAGTCAGGCCCTTGAGGTAATAGGCGTAATCAACGTTGGGATGCTGTGGATGCAGACGGATAAACCGTTCGGCAGCCGACTTGGCCGCTTCGGGCTCGGAGTTCTTGTAGTAGGCATAAATCAGTTCAAGCTGGGCCTGGTCGGCGTAGCGCCCGAACGGGTAGCGTGACTCCAGGGCCTTGAGTTTGGCGGTAGCACTGGTATAGCTGTGGTTGTCCAGGTCGGCCTGTGCCTGCTGGTACAGCTCCACTTCGCTGAGGTTTTCGTCAACGACTTCTTTAGTCGACGAGCAAGCGGCG
>Ga0302347_1005029_pt1 | contig 10047 bp, 8 predicted proteins | sample PhyWR1_FD_202178 | JGI IMG/M metagenome (GOLD analysis project Ga0302347, IMG submission 202178) | Leaf surface microbial communities from wheat plants in UC Gill Tract Community Farm, Albany, California, United States - DLSL W.R1 (v2)... | ecosystem: Host-associated > Plants > Phyllosphere >...
GGTCAGGTAGAAGATCACATGGCTAACCTGATTGTGGCGCAAATGCTGTTTCTGGAAGCTGAAAACCCGGAAAAAGATATTTATCTGTACATTAACTCACCGGGTGGTGTAATTACTGCCGGGATGTCTATTTATGACACCATGAAATTTATTAAACCAGATGTCAGTACTATCTGTATGGGACAAGCGGCCTCTATGGGTGCGTTCCTGCTGACTGCTGGTGCTAAAGGTAAGCGTTTCTGCCTGCCAAATTCACGTGTCATGATTCACCAGCCACTGGGCGGTTACCAGGGGCAGGCAACAGATATTGAAATTCATGCCCGTGAGATCCTGAAAATAAAGGCACGCATGAATGAACTGATGGCTGAACATACAGGACAGCCTATCGAAAAAATCGAGAAAGATACTGAGCGCGATCGTTTCCTATCAGCCAGCGAGGCGGTAGAGTACGGTTTAGTTGACTCAATTCTTACTGAACGTATTTAACAAATAGTGAGCTGCGTATCCTACTACAGGTAGCAGCGGCTCGCCTTTAAGCCCCACCATTAGCTGGGCCCTGGAATGGCACTTGTGTTATCGGTGATAGCACAAAGAAACAGATAAGAGGTTTTACTGATGACAGATAAACGCAAAGACGGTTCAGGCAAACTGCTGTACTGCTCTTTTTGCGGCAAAAGCCAGCACGAAGTGCGCAAGTTGATTGCCGGGCCGTCAGTGTATATCTGCGATGAGTGTGTCGATTTATGTAACGACATCATCCGCGAAGAAATTAAAGAAATCGCACCGCATCGCGAACGCAGCTCTCTACCGACACCGCATGAAATCCGTCATCATCTTGATGATTACGTGATTGGTCAGGAACAAGCTAAGAAAGTTCTGGCTGTTGCGGTTTATAACCACTACAAACGTCTGCGTAATGGTGACAATACGCAGGGTATTGAACTGGGTAAAAGTAACATTCTGCTCATCGGACCTACGGGAAGCGGCAAAACATTGCTGGCAGAAACCCTGGCACGTCTGTTGGATGTTCCTTTCACTATGGCCGATGCTACCACACTGACCGAAGCCGGTTACGTTGGTGAAGACGTTGAAAATATTATCCAGAAACTGTTGCAGAAATGTGATTACGATGTGCAAAAAGCACAGCGTGGGATTGTCTATATCGATGAAATTGACAAAATTTCTCGTAAATCGGATAACCCTTCCATTACGCGTGATGTCTCTGGTGAAGGTGTACAGCAGGCACTGCTGAAACTTATCGAAGGGACAGTTGCAGCCGTACCTCCGCAGGGTGGCAGAAAGCATCCACAACAGGAGTTCTTGCAGGTTGATACCTCTAAGATCCTCTTCATCTGTGGCGGTGCCTTTGCAGGTCTTGATAAAGTGATTGCTAACCGTATTGAAACCGGTTCGGGTATCGGTTTTGGTGCGACAGTAAAATCTAAATCAGAAAAAGCCAGCGAAGGTCAGTTACTGGGGCAAGTTGAGCCGGAAGATTTGATCAAATTTGGTTTGATCCCTGAATTCATCGGGCGCCTGCCAGTTGTAGCAACGCTGAGTGAATTAAGTGAAGATGCCTTAATCCAGATCCTCAAAGAGCCAAAGAATGCGCTGACTAAACAGTACCAGGCATTGTTTAATCTTGAAGGTGTTGATCTTGAGTTCCGTGACGACGCTCTGGATGCTATCGCTAAAAAGGCCATGATTCGCAAAACGGGTGCTCGTGGTCTGAGATCCATTGTTGAAGGCGCACTGCTGGATACTATGTATGATCTTCCTTCTCTGGATGATGTCGAAAAAGTGGTTGTAGATGAGTCGGTGATATCCGGGCAGTCTAAACCGTTGCTGATTTACAGCAAACCTGAAGCGCAGCAAGCTTCCGGTGAGTAATTCATAAATTCGCCAGTCATTTAACAATAAATGGGAGATTTCATCTCCCATTTATTTTTCCTTAATACCTACCGTTGAATGTGTAAGAATCATCCCCATATACTGATGTACTTAATTGGTGGGACGCGTTATGCACATTACCACCTCATTACCTGGCGGAAATTAAACTAAGAGAGAGCTCTATGAATCCTGAGCGTTCTGAACGCATTGAAATCCCCGTATTGCCGTTGCGCGATGTGGTGGTTTATCCGCACATGGTTATCCCTCTGTTTGTCGGGCGTGAAAAATCAATTCGCTGCCTGGAATCAGCAATGGACCATGATAAAAAAATCATGTTGGTGGCGCAGAAAGAGGCTTCTACGGATGAGCCTGGCGTAAACGACCTGTTCTCAGTGGGAACCGTTGCCTCTATTCTACAAATGCTTAAGTTACCTGATGGCACGGTAAAGGTGTTGGTTGAAGGTCTGCAGCGTGCGCGCATTACTGCTCTTTCTGATAATGGTGAACACTTCTCAGCTCAGGCTGAATATCTGAACTCGCCGGCCATTGAAGAGCGCGAGCAGGAAGTTCTGGTGCGTACCGCCATTAATCAGTTTGAAGGCTATATCAAACTGAACAAAAAAATTCCGCCTGAGGTTCTGACGTCGTTGAATAGTATCGACGATCCGGAGCGCCTGGCTGATACCATCGCAGCACATATGCCGTTGAAACTTTCTGACAAACAGTCCGTGTTGGAAATGACCGATATCAACGAGCGTCTGGAATATTTGATGGCGATGATGGAGTCTGAAATCGACCTGCTACAGGTTGAAAAGCGGATCCGTAACCGTGTCAAAAAGCAGATGGAAAAAAGCCAGCGCGAGTACTATCTGAACGAGCAAATGAAAGCGATTCAGAAAGAGCTCGGCGAGATGGACGATGCTCCAGATGAGAACGAGGCACTAAAACGCAAAATCGATGCGGCTAAAATGCCCAAAGAAGCGCGTGAAAAAGCTGAAGCTGAGCTGCAAAAACTTAAAATGATGTCACCAATGTCTGCGGAAGCAACCGTGGTTCGTGGCTATATTGACTGGATGGTACAGGTTCCGTGGACCGCGCGCAGTAAGGTGAAAAAAGATCTGCGCCAGGCGCAGGAAGTTCTGGATACTGACCATTATGGTCTGGAACGTGTCAAAGACCGCATTCTGGAATACCTCGCGGTTCAGACGCGCGTGAGCAAGCTCAAAGGACCTATTTTGTGTCTGGTAGGGCCGCCAGGGGTAGGTAAAACCTCCCTGGGTCAGTCTATCGCAAAAGCGACAGGGCGTAAGTATGTTCGTATGGCTTTAGGTGGGGTACGTGATGAAGCGGAAATCCGTGGTCACCGCCGGACCTATATTGGTTCAATGCCAGGTAAACTGATTCAGAAAATGGCAAAAGTTGGTGTACGTAACCCACTTTTCCTGTTGGATGAGATCGATAAAATGTCTTCGGACATGCGTGGAGATCCGGCTTCAGCACTGTTAGAAGTGCTTGATCCAGAACAGAACGTAGCATTCAACGATCACTACCTTGAAGTTGATTATGATCTGAGTGATGTGATGTTTGTTGCGACATCCAACTCAATGAATATTCCAGCGCCATTGTTAGATCGTATGGAAGTGATCCGTCTGTCGGGATATACCGAAGACGAAAAACTGAATATTGCTAAACAGCACTTACTGTCTAAGCAGATCGAGCGCAATGCCTTGAAAAAAGGTGAGCTGAAGATTGAAGACAGTGCATTGATTGGCATTATTCGCTATTACACGCGTGAAGCGGGTGTGCGTAGCCTTGAGCGTGAAATATCTAAGCTGTGCCGTAAAGCAGTAAAACAACTGCTGCTAGACAGTACGCTCAAGCATATTGAAATCAATGGCGATAACCTGAAAGACTTTTTAGGCGTACAACGCTTTGATTATGGCCGTGCTGACAGTGAAAACCGTGTCGGTCAGGTCACAGGACTTGCATGGACGGAAGTCGGTGGTGACCTGCTTACTATCGAAACCGCTTGTGTCCCAGGTAAAGGTAAGCTCACTTATACCGGTTCGTTAGGTGAAGTGATGCAAGAGTCTATCCAGGCAGCATTGACGGTGGTACGCGCTCGCGCAGAGAAGCTGGGTATTAATAGCGACTTCTACGAGAAACGTGATATTCACGTCCACGTACCAGAAGGGGCGACTCCGAAAGATGGCCCAAGTGCCGGTATCGCGATGTGTACGGCGCTGGTTTCTTGCCTGACGGGTAATCCTGTACGTGCCGATGTAGCTATGACAGGTGAGATTACCTTACGTGGTCAAGTACTGCCAATTGGTGGACTGAAAGAGAAGTTGCTAGCAGCTCATCGCGGTGGGATCAAAACAGTACTGATCCCTGACGATAATAAACGTGACCTGGAAGAAATTCCGGCCAATGTTATCGCTGACCTGGAGATTCACCCGGTGAAACGTATTGAAGAGGTTCTGACTCTTGCTTTACAGAATTCTCCGTACGGTATGCAGGTTATAACCGAAAAATAGTGACTTGTAGCAAAAATAGGAGCTGGTAAGTCGATTGTTACTTGCCAGCTTTTTTTTGTGCCGCTAAGTTAGATAACTGCCTTACCTTACCATTGTTGTAAGGGAATGGCATGGATGCTATAACTGCAAAGAGATCGCACTTTACAAGGACTGTGCGATATACATGAGAAATAGGGGAAGATAAAAGTGAATAAATCTCAATTAGTCGATCAAATTGCTGCGGGCGCTGATATTTCTAAAGCAGCGGCAGGACGTGCTTTAGATGCTGTTATTGCTGCTGTGACTGAGTCACTTCAGGCTGGTGAAGACGTAGCATTGGTTGGTTTTGGAACCTTTGCCGTCAAAGAACGTGCTGCCCGTACCGGACGTAACCCACAAACGGGTAAAGAGATTACCATTGCTGCAGCAAAAGTCCCGAGCTTCCGTGCGGGTAAAGTGCTGAAAGACGCGGTTAACTAAGCTAGCTGCCCCGTATTGATCCTAAATAATTCAAGTGGTTTGTAGGCGCTGGGTAAAATCTGACGATGAACACAGATAAACTTCGTGATTCGGCAGGGTTTATAAAAGCAACACCCAGGCAACTTGAAGTATGACGGATATATACCCAAAATAATTCCAGTTGCTTGTAGGCGCTGAGTTAATCCTGGTAATGAGCATAGACACACTATGTGATTCAACAGGATTTATGAAAGCAACACCCAGGCAACTTGAAGTATGACGAGTATAAATGGGAAAATACCTCTGGTATTGCACGGGCACATCAAATGATGTGCCTTTTTTGTTACCCTGAGTGGATTTTTACTTGCGATTGATGATTTGAAACGCGTTTCTTGTCACAATAGGTTTTTGCGCGCAGCATCATGGCAACTCTTGTCGATATTGGTGTCAGTTTAGCGCCTGCGCAGGTTTACTCGTCTTATTACAGCGGAGTGTTGTTACACCATGATGGAGAATTTACGTGCGGCGGCCAACCACCTCGCGCTCAAGATAATTTTAGGGTTGATTATCGTGTCATTCGTATTGACCGGCGTCGGTGGCTACGTGAGCGGTAACAATAACTATGCCGCAGAAGTTAACGGCCAGGAAATTGGTCGTGCTCAGTTTGAAAATGCGGTAGCCAATGAGCGTAATCGTCAGCAGCAACAGATGGGGGAACGATTCTCTGAGCTGGCTGCCAATGAAGGTTATATGCAGGCGCTGCGTAGTCAAGTGCTGAACCAGATGATCGATGAGGCACTGCTTGATCAGTATGCCAAAAGTCTGGGTCTTGGTATTAGCGACGAGCAAATCAAAACCGCTATTTTTAATCAACCGGCTTTCCAGAATGACGGTAAGTTTGATAACTCTCGTTACAACTCGATTATTCGTAATATGGGGATGACCCCGGAACAATATGCCCAGGCACTGCGTAATCAGCTCACTACCGAACAGTTGGTAAATGCGGTTGTGGGTACTGATTTCATGCTTACTGGCGAAATGGATGAACTGGTAGCGCTTATCTCACAGCAGCGTTTAGTACGTGAAGCGACGATTAACGTTGATGCGTTAGCGGCTAAACAAACAGCGACAGAGCAGGAAATCAACGAATTCTACGCGCGTAATAAAAATGACTATATTGCACCTGAGCAATTTAAAGTCAGCTATATCTTGCTGGATGCGGCAACATTTAAAGAAACCGCCAGTGACGCAGATATTCAAGCTTATTACGATCAACACATCGAAACTTTCACCCAACCTCAGCGTGATCGTTACAGCATTATCCAGACGAAAACAGAAGCAGAGGCACAAGCCATTCTGGATGAGCTGAACAAAGGTGCAGATTTTGCCACCCTGGCGAAAGAAAAATCAGCGGATATTATCTCTGCCCGTAATGGCGGTGATATGGGGTGGCTGGAATCTTCTACCACGCCTGACGAGCTGAAAAATGCAGGTCTTCGCGAGAAAGGCCAGCTATCCGGTGTGATTAAGTCTTCTGTCGGTTTCCTGATTGTCCGTCTTGATGATATTCAGCCAGCGCAAGTAAAACCGCTGTCAGAAGTGCGCAATGATATTGTTGCCAGGGTTGAGCAAGAAAAAGCACTGGATGGCTATTATGCGCTGCAACAGAAAGTCAGTGATGCGGCAAGTAATGACAATGAGTCTTTGGGTAGTGCTGAAAAAGTAGCGGGTGTTAAAGCGATTAAGACCGAGTGGTTTGGTCGCGATAACCTACCAGAAGCGCTGAACTTTAAGCCGGTTGCCGATATCATCTTTAACGGTAGTTTAGTTGGCCAGAGCGGTGCACCGGGTAGTAATTCAGATATCATCACTGTGGATGGTGATCGTGCCTTTGTTCTGCGAATTACTGATCATACGCCACAGAATATCAAGCCACTGAGCGACGTTCAGGAACTGGTTACTGAGCAAGTTAAACAGCAAAAAGCAGAGCGTGTAGCGAAGCAGGATGCTGATAAACTGCTGGCAGAGTTAAAACAAGGTAATGGCGACGCAGCGATGAAGGCCGCTGGCCTGAGCTTTGGTGAGCAGCAAACTCTGACACGTGGCTCCCAGGGTCCGATTAGCCAGGCTGCTTTTGCTTTGGCACTGCCTGCGGCAGATAAACCAAGTTATGGCATAGCAAGTGACGGCAATGGCAATGTGGTATTGCTGGCACTGGATGAAGTTAAAGTGGGAACCGTACCAGAAGCACAGAAAACTGCGATGGTGCAGGGAATTACTCAGAATAACGCCCAGATAGCGTTTGAAGCTTTAATGTCCAGCCTGCGTCAACAAGCGAAAATTAAAATGGGTGAGTCGCTGGAACAGCAGTAATTAATCTCTACGACTCCCGAACTTTGCTGTAACGTGATGCAAAAATAAAAGGCCGCTTTCGCGGCCTTTTCCACATTTTAAGGATGAGATTTGTTCCACTTCTTGAGAGCTTGTAGGGTGACTTCGCTGTCTACATATAAGGAGGAACAGCATGAATACCTGGATCAAAAAAACTCTTTTCATCTTTATTTTAACGGGCTGGATAAGCTCTTTTTCCGTGCACGCAGAACAGGAACGCAGTCCGAACTCTTCTCATCTGACAGAAAAAGTGGCTAAACCTGCTACCGACAAACCTGCGGTAACAGGTGATTATGGGGTCGATATTAATACTGCATCAGCTGAAGAACTCGCCGAAGCGTTAAATGGTGTCGGTATAAAAAAAGCACAAGCTATTGTGCAGTATCGAGAAGAATTTGGTCTTTTTAAAAGCCCGGAACAACTGCTGAATGTACCTGGAATTGGTGCTTCCTTACTGGAACGTAACCGCAGTCGCATAAAATGGTCAGGCTGATCGATTTTATTTCCCCCTGACAGAAAAAGTTTGCTACGTTAATTATAAGGTCATACCAGTTTAGGGGGATGGCCTTATCTGCATGATGAGGTGACGGCAACAGTGAGATAAGGATAACGGTATGATGAAGACGATTATTAAAGTCAGGGGTTATCATTTAGATGTCTATCAGCACGTCAACAATGCACGTTATCTGGAATTTCTGGAAGAGGCTCGCTGGGAAGGACTGGAAAACACAGCTTTTTTTCAATGGATAACAGAAAATAGCATTGCCTTCATCGTGGTGAATATCAATATTAACTATCGCAGTGCCGCGGTATTGGGTGACGTATTGTGTATCACCAGCCAGCTACAGCAGCTGAACAGGAAAAGTGGTGTACTGCAGCAGAATGTCTCGCTTGAGCCAGACGGGAAAATAGTCGCTGATGCTTTAATCACCTTTGTCTGCATCGATTTAAATACTAAACAGGTTTTGCCGATTGAAGGTGAACTCAGTACACGGCTCGAAGAGTTAACAAGCTGATGTGCCAGGTTAGGTGCAGACCTGGCGCTGGTAATGATTAGCGTAAACCGGTTTTTTCTTTCATTGAAGCCATGACGGCGGCTCTGTCAGACATATAGTGATTCAGGCCATTTGCTCGAAGACTGCAAGCGGCACACTCACCACAGCCTTCTCCCTGAATGCCGTTATAACAGGTCAGGGTTTCATGGCGTATCAGACTCAATTGTTGCCAGTAGTCAGCCAGTGCCCAAGTCTCAGCCTTGTCCAGCCACATTAATGGGGTCTCAAAACGAATATTCCTCGCCAGACCTAAATTCACCGCTTGATTGAGGGCCTTAACAAACTCATCCCGACAGTCCGGATAGCCGGAAAAGTCAGTTTCACATACGCCGGTAATCAACGACTCAGCTTCTACCTGCCAGGCATAAATAGCCGCCAGCGTCAGAAACAGGATATTCCGTCCCGGGACAAAGGTATTGGGAATGCCTTGCTCATCAGGGCGATAATTCGGAACCGGAATATTGTCACGGGTCAGGCTACTGACTGCCAGTGAGTTGAGCATGGTGGTATCCAGCACTTTATGAGCACAAGCTCCGAGCTTGTGTGCCAGTTTCTGTGCCACTTCAATTTCTGCCCGATGTCGTTGGCCATAATCAAAGGTGACGCAGTGCACCTCATCATACTGTTGCAAGGCCTGAATAAGACAGGTGGTTGAGTCCTGGCCACCACTGAATACGACTACGGTACGTTTCATTGAAATTCCATTACTGATAATCACTGAGTATGAGGCGGGTATGGTAACTTTCCTGCAGCAGGTAAGCCAGCCTGGTGTTTATAGCGGAATGGTGGCTACTTTGCTTTAACATATCGATTATTGACCGATTGTCAGGTGTATTTAAAACTCACAGTCAGCGATGACATCGTCGCTGGAACCTATGCTTTCCCTTGTTATGCGGGGGGCAGTTCTCAATCTCATCTGTCAACGATAAAACTACTTTAAGTGTCAGACCGACACCTTGAATCATTTTATAAGATGTATATGCCGGTCACCTAAAAAAGAAACTGCTTTCTTTTCGTCAAAACAGGATAAAGGTATTCTGCTGTATTGCAGATAATGCCAGTTCAGGGAGATTTAAGTACTTCAGCTACTACTTGTTTATAGTAGTTTAAAATCAACCTGGCACTGTTACTTCACATAGCTATACCTAATCTCACTGACTGCTTTGTGCCATGTATGGCCTTCCGAACGGAAAGTCTTAAAATAGAATTAGCGTTGGTGAGGGAATTTTCTGGGGTGCCGGCGTAGAGCACCATCCCCATGAAGAAGCTTTTCCCGCTCCATTGAACCTGAGTGGATACACCAGACGCTTGCCGCCTGTCAAAAAGCCAGCATTCGTCGCCGTCGCCTCCCCGCAGAACAAGCCGTCTGGTTTATTCTGATGATGGGTCTTTTGCGCGATTTATCCATTAAAGATGTCTGTCATCACCTTGATATTGTCCTTCAGCCTGATGAGGGGTATCGCACCCTTGCCCCCAGCGTACTCACCGCTGCACGTCAGCGTCTGGGCGAGGCACCACTTCGCTACCTCTTTCATGCCTGTAATGAGGCCTGGCTCCCTGCAGCTATGGGGAAGGATACTTTTCATGGGCTTCATATTCTCAGTGTCGATGTGTAGTGATGTGATGGACGTCCCTCCCTCTGTGTAAGTTTTGCCATACTTATGCTGAGCGATTTTATTCACAGAGGTACTGCATCATGAACGAGATTAAAGTTATCGGTATCGATCTGGCAAAAT
>Ga0302347_1005030_pt1 | contig 10046 bp, 6 predicted proteins | sample PhyWR1_FD_202178 | JGI IMG/M metagenome (GOLD analysis project Ga0302347, IMG submission 202178) | Leaf surface microbial communities from wheat plants in UC Gill Tract Community Farm, Albany, California, United States - DLSL W.R1 (v2)... | ecosystem: Host-associated > Plants > Phyllosphere >...
TACTCTGTGAAATCGAGAAGGACGGTTAACGCCGACCACTTGGGTATGAGGTGAAGCCATGTTAAATCGCGAGCTCGAAGTCACCCTCAATCTTGCCTTCAAGGAAGCCCGCTCCAAACGTCATGAGTTCATGACGGTTGAGCACCTCCTTTTAGCGCTCCTGGATAATGAGGCGGCCGCAACCGTTCTACGCGCCTGTGGCGCAAACCTCGAGAAACTCAAGCATGACCTGCAAGAGTTTATTGATTCCACGACTCCCCTGATCCCCGTCCACGACGAAGACCGTGAAACCCAGCCAACCCTGGGGTTCCAGCGGGTCTTGCAGCGTGCGGTGTTCCATGTGCAAAGCTCCGGCAAGCGTGAAGTGACCGGCGCCAATGTGCTGGTGGCCATCTTCAGTGAGCAGGAAAGCCAGGCCGTATTCCTGCTCAAGCAGCAGAGCGTGGCGCGCATCGACGTGGTCAACTTTATTGCCCACGGCATTTCCAAGGTGCCCGGGCATGGCGAGCACAGCGACAGCGACCATGAAATGCAGGATGAAGAGGGTGGCGAGTCGTCGTCCTCCAGCAATCCTCTGGACGCTTATGCCAGCAACCTGAATGAACTGGCCCGTCAGGGCCGGATCGATCCGCTGGTGGGGCGCGAAATGGAAGTTGAGCGCGTTGCCCAGATTCTGGCGCGTCGGCGCAAGAACAACCCGCTGCTGGTCGGCGAGGCTGGCGTGGGTAAAACCGCGATTGCCGAAGGGCTGGCCAAGCGCATCGTCGACAATCAGGTGCCTGACCTGCTGGCTAACAGCATCGTCTACTCCCTTGACCTCGGCGCATTGCTGGCGGGTACCAAGTACCGTGGCGATTTCGAGAAGCGTTTCAAGGCGCTGTTGGGCGAGCTGAAAAAGCGCCCGCAGGCGATCCTGTTTATCGACGAAATCCACACCATCATCGGTGCCGGTGCGGCCTCGGGCGGGGTGATGGACGCCTCCAACCTGCTCAAGCCATTGCTGTCTTCGGGTGATATTCGCTGCATCGGATCCACCACGTTCCAGGAATTTCGCGGGATCTTCGAAAAAGACCGTGCCCTGGCGCGCCGCTTCCAGAAAGTTGACGTGTCCGAGCCTTCGGTCGAAGACACCATCGGCATTCTGCGCGGGCTCAAGGGTCGTTTCGAACAGCATCATGGCATCGAATACAGCGACGAGGCCCTGCGTGCAGCGGCTGAGCTGGCCTCGCGCTATATCAATGACCGGCACATGCCGGACAAGGCCATTGACGTGATCGACGAAGCCGGTGCCTACCAGCGCCTGCAGCCGGTCGAAAGCCGGGTCAAGCGCATTGAAGTGGCGCAGGTTGAAGATATCGTGGCAAAAATCGCCCGTATTCCGCCAAAACACGTTTCTGTTTCGGACAAGGAGCTGTTGCGCAACCTTGAGCGTGACCTGCGCCTGACCGTATTCGGCCAGGATGCGGCGATCGATTCGCTGTCCACGGCGATCAAGCTGTCCCGTGCCGGGCTCAAGTCGCCGGACAAGCCGGTGGGTTCGTTCCTGTTCGCAGGGCCTACCGGGGTCGGTAAAACCGAGGCGGCGCGCCAGTTGGCCAAGGCCTTGGGTATCGAGCTGATCCGCTTTGACATGTCCGAGTACATGGAGCGCCACACTGTATCGCGTCTGATCGGTGCGCCTCCGGGGTATGTCGGGTTCGATCAGGGCGGTTTGCTCACTGAAGCCATCACTAAGCAGCCTCACTGCGTATTGCTGCTCGATGAAATCGAGAAGGCGCACCCCGAAGTCTTCAACCTGCTGCTGCAGGTCATGGACCACGGCACGCTGACCGATAACAACGGGCGCAAGGCGGACTTCCGCAACGTGATCGTTATCATGACCACCAACGCAGGTGCTGAAACCGCGTCTCGGGCTTCGATGGGCTTTACCCATCAGGATCATGCTTCTGATGCAATGGAAGCGATCAAGAAGAGCTTCACCCCCGAGTTCCGTAACCGCCTGGACACCATTATCCAGTTTGGTCGCCTCAGCCACGAGGTTATCAAGCATGTGGTGGACAAGTTCCTCACCGAGCTGCAGGCGCAACTGGAAGACAAGCACGTGCAGCTTGAGGTGTCGGATGCGGCGCGCGGCTGGCTGGCGGCGGGTGGCTATGACGCATTGATGGGCGCACGGCCGATGGCCCGCTTGATCCAGGACAAGATCAAGCGTCCGCTGGCTGAAGAGATTCTCTTTGGTGAGCTGGCTGATCACGGCGGTGTGGTACACATCGACCTTGAGAACGGCGAGCTGACCTTCGAGTTTGAAACCGCCGTCGAAATGGCTTGATGTGACAACGCAGTAAAAAAGGCGCCTTCGGGCTAATGCCGAGCAGTTGGGCGGGATGCAAAATCCCTGTGGGAGCGGGCTTGCTCGCGATTGGGTAACGCGGTTTGATAGTTGAACCGCGTTGTTTGTATCGCGAGCAAGCCCGCTCCCACAATGTCCATGACTGGTTTGCATTGGTGCTTGGGCGCCTTTTTGCTGTGTGGCGCTAGTGGGTCAGTGCGCCAGTGCGCTCCAGCACCGGATGGCCAAGCGCGGCAATATGGTGATGGACGCGACGGTAGTCGCGCAGCACCCGCTGGAAAATATCCCCGGATTCGGCCCAGGCACTCTTGTCGTTTTGCAGCTTGCGAAAGTGCTCGCGGCTGGCGCTGGCTTCCAGCTTGCGCACGGTTTCCTTGTGGCCGATCAGTGCCTGGGCAGCGCTCACGTCCTCACGCAAGAATGCGGTAACGGCCAGGTTCAGGCTGTCCAGCAAGGCCAGGTGCATGGACTGGATCTGGATCAGCTCGAACGATGAAAAGTGCTCGCCGCGGCGCGTCCTGCGAACGGCCAGTTGCGCCAGATTGTTGAGAATGTCACCGGCATGCTCAAGGTTGATCACGAACATCAGCACTTCCTGTGCGCGGTCGGCGTCATCATCGCTCAGGCCATCCTGGCCGATATCGGCAAGATAGGCGCGGATCGCCGCACTTAACAGATCGATGGAGTGATCCAGCTGGCGCACCTTGTCCATCGTGTGCGGGTCGGGTTTCTCGAACAGTTGCAGGACCTGATTGAGCATCAGTGAGGTCATGTCTGCCAGGCGCAAGGCTTCACGCACGGCATTGGACAGGCCGATATTGGCCACTTCCAGGCCGGCCTCGTCCAGATACTGCGGCATGCCCGGGTCTGCTGGCGGCTCCGGCTGGGGCAGCAGGCGGGTCAGCAGGCGTGCGCAGGGCTCAATCAGGCCGATAAACACCACGGCCAGCAGCAGGTTGAACGCGGTATGCAGGTACACCACCCACTGTGCGAGGCCAATATCGCTGCGGGCCACAACGCTGGCCAGCCACGGCAGGCAGGGCAGCAAGGCCACGGTGCCCAGCAGGCGAATCAGCAGGTTGCCCAGCGGCAGGCGTCGCGCCACGGGCGAGCTGGCGCTCATCATGGACGGCAACGCGCCACCGATATTGGCGCCGAGCATCAGGGCAATGGCGGTTTCGGGTGTCATCATCCCCGCGCCCGCCAGCGAGGCGATCAGCAGCACCACGGCGACACTGGAGTGGCAGACCCAGGTCAGCAGTACGGCAGCGACCACCGCGATGATTACATCGCCTTGCAGGCTTTGCATCACGGCGCGAAACACCGAGGTGGCTTCCATATGCCCCAGGGTGGCGCTGAGCAGGCCCAAGGCCAGCAACATCAGGCCCAGGCCTATCAGTGCGCAGCCGACGCTTTCAAAGCGCGAGTCATCGCGCAGGCGAAAAACGATAAAGCCTGTCAGCAAGATCACCGGCATCGCCAGTGAGGTATCGAAACTGAGCAGTTGCACCACCAGGGTGGAGCCGATGTTCGCCCCTAGCATCACGGCCAGGGCCGGGGCCAGGCTCAGGGTGCCGGCTGCGGTAAAGGAGGTGGCCATCAGGCTGACTGCCGTGCTGCTCTGCAGCACACCGGTAATGCCGATGCCGCTGATCAGCGCCATCCAGCGGTTATTCAGGTTGCGCCCCATCCAGTTGCGCAATTGGGTGCCAAAGCCGCGCAGCAGGGCGGTGGAAATCATATGGGTGCCCCACAGCAAAAGTGCGATGGCGCCCGCGAGGTTGAGTAACAGAGTGGTTCCCGACATAAGGAATCTCCACAAAACACGTATTCATTGTGCAGTGGGGCCAGTAGCCCGGCCCCACAGCTTTAGATCAGTACCACTGCTTGAAGCGGCGGATGTAGATCGTTTTCATCAGTTGCGCTACGCAGCAGTAGCTCAGCAGGGTGGCCACCAGCCAAGGGAAGTACGACAGCGGCAGCGGCTCCAGGCCCACCATCGTGCCCAGTGGCGAGAACGGTACGTAGATCCCCAGCACAATCACGATGATGGTCATCATGGTCACCGGCCATGCTGCCGTGCTCTGGAAGAACGGGATCTTGCGGGTACGCAGCATATGGACCACCAGGGTTTGCGACAGCAGCCCCTCGATAAACCAGCCGGACTGGAACAGGGTCTGCATTTCCACGCTGTTGGCCGAGAACACGTACCACATCAGGGCGAAGGTGGTGATGTCGAAGATCGACGAAGTCGGACCGATCCAGATCATGAAACGGCCTATATTTTTGGCGTCCCACTTGCGCGGTTTTTGCAGGTATTCCCGGTCCATCTTGTCCCACGGCAAGGCCAGCTGGGAGATGTCGTACATCAGGTTTTGCAGCAGCAGGTGAATCGACAGCATCGGCAGAAAAGGAATAAAGGCACTGGCCACCAGTACCGAGAACACGTTGCCGAAGTTGGAGCTGGCGGTCATGTTCAGGTACTTCATGATATTGCCGAAGGTCTCACGGCCTTTGAGCACGCCTTCCTCCAGCACCATCAGGCTTTTCTCCAGGAGGATGATGTCGGCTGATTCCTTGGCGATATCCGTACCGCTGTCTACCGAAATACCGACATCGGCGTCACGCAGGGCTGGGGCGTCGTTGATACCGTCGCCGAGAAAGCCGACAGTATGGCCATTGGCTTGCAGGGCTTTCAGTACCCGGGACTTCTGCAGCGGTGTGAGCTTGGCAAATACCGTGCGTTGCTCAACCTCCAATTGCAGTGTGGCGTCGTCCATGCTCTCGATCTGCGGGCCGAGCAGCGGTGTGCCCGGCTCCAGGCCGACCTGGCGGCAAATCTTGCTGGTGACCACGGCGTTGTCGCCGGTCAGCACCTTGACTGCTACCCCGATATCTTGAAGGGCGGCAATAGCCGGGCCAGCGGTTTCCTTTGGCGGATCGAGGAAGGTAAGCAGGCCGCGGATCACCAGGTCATGCTCGTCAGCCGTGTTGTATTGCTTTTGTGCCTGGGCCTTGGGGATGTCCCGGGTGGCGACCAGCAACACGCGGAAGCCGTCCTCGTTGTATTCGGTGGCCAGGGCCAGCAGTTGTTCGCGGCGCGCCGGGTCCAGCGCCACGGGAGTGTCGCCTTCCATTATGTGGGTGGCGATACCGAGCATTTCTTCCACGGCGCCCTTGCACACCAGCAAGTGGTCGCCACGGCTGTCTTTGACGATGATCGACAAGCGCCGACGCACGAAATCAAAGGGCAGTTCATCGACCTTGCTGTAGTTGAGCGGTGCGCTGAACTTTGCGTCCTGCCGGGCGAACTGCACCACGGCCTGGTCCATCAGGTTGCGAATGCCGCTTTGGTGATGGCTGTTGAGCCAGGCCAGGGCCAGTACCGATTCATCACGTTTGCCGCTGGCGTCGACATGGTGCTCAAGGATGATGTGATCCTGGGTCAGGGTGCCGGTCTTGTCCGTGCACAGCACGTCCATCGAGCCCAGGTTCTGGATGGCATTGAGGCGCTTGACCACCACTTTGCGCTTGGCCATGGCAGTAGCGCCCTTGGCCAGGTTGGCGCTGACAATCATGGGCAGCATTTCCGGGGTCAGGCCGACCGCCACCGCCAGGGCAAACAGAAAGGCGTCACCCCAGTCGCCCTTGGAAAAGCCGTTGAGGAAGAACACGATCGGCACCATGACCAGCATAAAGCGGATCAGCAGCCAGCTGACGCTGTTGACCCCGCGGTCGAATGCGGTTTGCGTGCGTGAACCGACGATGGCCTTGGCCAGCGAGCCAAAATAGGTGCGTGGCCCGGTGGCCACCACCACGGCGCGCGCCGTGCCGCTGACCACGTTGGTGCCCATAAAGCAGATATTGGGCAGGTCCAGCAGGTTGCTCTGGTCGGCGCCGGTGCTGGAGGCGGATTTTTGCGTGACATCGCCCAGGGTGTCGTACTTCTCCACGGGCAAGGCTTCGCCGGTGAGCACGGCCTGGCTGATAAACAGGTCGCGGGACTCGATCAGGCGAATATCCGCCGGGATCATGTCGCCGGCCGACAGCTGCACGATATCGCCGGCCACCAGTTCACGCATCGGCACTTCATGCACCGAGGTGCGGGTGCCGCTGTTGTCGCGCCGCACCACGGTCGCGGTGGTGCGGACCATGGCCTTGAGGGCCTCGGCGGACTTGGCCGAGCGGTGCTCCTGCCAGAACCGCAGCAGGCTGCTGAGGCCGACCATCAGGCCAATGATGATGACTTTGGTCAGGTCGCCTTCTTCGCCGTCCCGTTCCGGCAACCAGTAGTCGGTGAAAAAACTGATGACGCCCAGGGTCAGCAATACATAGATAAACGGATTGTGCAGGGCCAGCATGAATTGCACGAAGGCATGAGGTGGCTTGTCATGGGCCACTTCGTTGTAGCCTTCGGTTTGCAGGCGCTCGGCGGCCTGCTCTTCGGTCAGGCCGGCAGTGGTGGCGCGCACATTGGCCAGGGTGGCCGAAAGGCCGTTCTGTGCTTCCCGAGCGGCACGCATGGACAGTTTCTGGCTGTCGGCGGTGCTGTTCTTGTCCCGAACTTTAGTGTTTTTTACGGCGCTCATGATGAGTACTCCTGTCGCCAACTCTTGACCGGGCATATATTGAATTGCCTTTTAAAAGGCGAGCCAATGTATGCCGAGTCGCAAACTTCGCAATCGGTTTAGTTGAAGTGTTAAGTGCGCTTAAAGTCCCGCTGCTGCTAATTAATTAACAGGCACGCAGCGGGCAGCTACTGGCTTCTTCCATAAGGAACTCCAGTTGATTGGCGGGTTTATTTAAAAGTTGGAAATCAGTGCAGGAACCGACTCTGCGGGTCCTGGGAGTCGGCCATGCTCCAGCGCTGCTCCAGTTGGCCGGTGGCAGGGCTGACGCGCCAATGCACCTGGCGATGCGCTGGTTTAATGTCGAAAGCGGGGGTGTGGAAGGGCGATTTTAGCGCGCGAACGCAGGTGGGCTCGCGGGACAGTTTGACGCGCATGCTCGAGGCAAAGGCGCGGACGCCGGGTAGTACATGGGTTTTAAAGGTCATAACACACCTCGTGACCGGACAGCTGCCGGTGAGGTCGTTACGTTGGAGCGTCAGGCTCTAGCGCAGTTGACCTCGCCGTGCAGGCGAGTCCCGTCAATGTTTGGGTTTGGTGCCCGGAGCGCCGTATTTACGGTGACCGGACAGCGACTAGATACTGTGTCCATTGGCTTCTTTTGTGAAGTTTATAGGCGGCCTGAATGACCGACCTGTGCAATCTACTCAGGTGGCGGTGGTGCGTCAACTTTAAAGCCCGGTAAGTGTGTCTGGTACAGCAAGGGTTCAGGAAGTCTGGAAGTTGTTGGCGTGGTTCGCCGGGCAGGCACTTAATATGACAGGAAAGTTACAGGTATAGAAGTTTGAAGTGCGCAGTACTAATTGTTGGCGCGGGATATTCGCCTGGTTACACACACCTTGTGGGAGCGGGCTTGCTCGCGATGGCAGCGCTGCGGTTAAGCAGGAATATCGCGCCGCTTGCATCGCGAGCAAGCCCGCTCCCACAGGTCCTGGGTATAGACTCAAATCGCGGGCAAACAAAAACGCCCGGCAGAGCCGGGCGTTTTGTATTGACTTGCTTAGCGAGCGCGGTAAGTGATGCGCCCTTTGCTCAAGTCATAGGGCGTCAGCTCGACGCGCACTTTGTCACCGGTAAGAATACGAATGTAGTTCTTGCGCACATGCAGTAAAGCCCTCGGTGTCCAATGAATGGCCCGGTGCAACTGCGCCAGGCAAAAGCGGCGTGCATTGTGCCCGAAAAATGGGGGTTAAGCCAAGGGTTCAATCAAGAGAGCTCCATCTCTGGTTGATTAATAGCTCAATGGGCCGATATTCGGTCTTGTAATTCATCTTTTTGCAGTTCTTGATCCAGTACCCCAGGTACAGCGCATCCAGCCCCAGGCGCCGGGCTTCGGCAATTTGCCATAGGATCCCGTAGCGGCCCAGGCTGCGCCGCTCCTCGTCGGGATCGTAGAAGGTGTACACCGCCGACAGGCCGTTGGGCAGCACGTCCGTGACCGCCACTGCCATTAAACGGCCATCGAGGCGGAACTCGTAGAACCTGGAAAACGCCAGGTCGCGCACCAGGAAGGTCGAAAATTGATCCCGGCTGGGCGGGTACATGTCGCCATCGGCATGGCGCTGTTCGATATAACGCTGGTAAAGATCGAAGTTCTCTTCGCTGAACGCCGGTTTTACCGCCTGTACCTGCAAGTCGGCATTGCGCTTGAAAATGCGTTTTTGCTGACGATTTGGCAGGAAGCGGGCTACAGGGATGCGCGCCGGGGTGCAGGCATCGCACTTCAGGCAGTGCGGGCGATAGAGATGGTCGCCACTGCGCCGGAAGCCCATCTCGGACAAGTCGGCATAAACCTGCACATCCATCGGCTGACTGGGGTCGAGGAACAGCGTGGTGGCCTGTTCATCAGGCAAGTAGCTGCAAGCGTGAGGTTGAGTGGCATAAAACTTCAAACGCGCCAACTCGGTCATGATGAGCCCTCGGGAAATCTTTAAATTAAGTGTAAGCCAGAGCGCAAAAGTCGCCTACTAAACCCACTGTGCAGTTGTGGGCAGGTCCAGATGTTTTTGCAGATAGTCGGCAAACAGCTGACGCGGGATTGAACGCGCGCCCAGGCTTTGCAGGTGGTCGGTGGGCATCTGGCAATCAATCAGCACAAATCCCCAGGCTTGCAACTGCCTGACCAGGGTTGCAAAGCCGAATTTGGAGGCATTGTCGGCACGACTGAACATGGACTCGCCAAAAAACAGCTGGCCCATCGCCAGGCCATACAGGCCGCCCACCAGTTCACCGTTGTCCCACACCTCTACCGAATGGGCATGGCCGCGGGCGTGCAGCTCGATATAGGCATTTTGCATGTCGTCGGTGATCCAGGTGCCGTCTGCATAATCTCGGGGTGCGGCACAGGCCTTGATCACGGCTGCGAAGTCGCGGTCAAAACTCACCTGATAGCGTTGCTTGCGCAGCAGCTTGCCCAGGCTGCGTGACACATGCAGCTCTTCAGGGAGCAGCACCGTACGCGGATCAGGCGACCACCAGAGGATCGGCTGGCCTTCGCTGAACCATGGAAAACAACCATGGCGATAGGCCTGGATCAGCCGGTCGGCAGACAGGTCACCCCCGGCCGCCAACAGGCCGTTGGGCTCGCGCATGGCTTTGGCCAGTGGCGGAAATGTCAGGGTGTCGCGTTTTAACCAGGTCAGCATGGCATTGAGTCTTACCGAAGAAGGGGAGGCGGCTGCAACTCTGTCACGCAAGTGCGGTCTCAGTCGATCTGCCAGTTAAATACAAGCCCGGTTTTGCAGCTGGTATAAGTCTTTGTCACAAAAGGTAATACATGCTCAAATTGGCGCATTCTGGGCGGTCACGGCCAGCATGGCGTCGACGGCTCAAACCCGTACAATGGCCTGCCTGTATGAGCTGATCTAAACTGCTCCACGTTGCAGCACGCAATAATACAGGGCAGGGTTCATTTCACGTCCGAACTTGTCGCCTGCTCGTCATGAGCAGTATTTTGCAGTCACATTAGTCAATTAATAGTTGGGCGCGCCACAGGCGCAGGAAAAGACCCGTTTTGAAGAAATCCACAGCAGCACCCAAAGCAGTTCCTCTCTGGCGTCAGCAATTGC
>Ga0302347_1005034_pt1 | contig 10039 bp, 9 predicted proteins | sample PhyWR1_FD_202178 | JGI IMG/M metagenome (GOLD analysis project Ga0302347, IMG submission 202178) | Leaf surface microbial communities from wheat plants in UC Gill Tract Community Farm, Albany, California, United States - DLSL W.R1 (v2)... | ecosystem: Host-associated > Plants > Phyllosphere >...
TGACGGGGAGCTGCAGCTGGTGGATCTGACGGCACGATGCCTGTGGTGCATTGAAGACGTCAGCCCACAGTGCTACGACTCCGGGTTTATGCTGTATCAGCCTCCTGCGCAATACCTCGTGCTGATCGACAGCTTGCGCGAGTATTTCAGTTTCCTGCCGTTACAGGCCTCGGCTTAGGTCTGGCCTTGCACCGGTTTGAGCGCCTAGACTGACGGGGTCTACAGCTCAGGAACACCCCGTGACCTCTATTTTTTGGTACGACTATGAAACCACCGGCATCAACCCGCGCTGCGATCGGGCTGTGCAGGTTGCCGGTATCCGCACCGATGTCGACCTCAATGAGATTGATCAGCCGCTCAATCTGTATTGCCAGCCCAGTGACGATATTCTTCCTCACCCCATGGCTTGCCTGATCACCGGTATTACCCCCGGGCGCCTGGAAGACAAGGGCCTGGGGGAGGCCGAGTTCATGACCCGCACCCACGCGCAACTGGCATTGCCCGGCACCTGTGGCGCAGGCTACAACTCCTTGCGTTTCGATGACGAAGTCACGCGCTACAGCCTGTACCGGAATTTCTTCGATCCTTATGCCCGCGAGTGGCAGGGCGGCAACAGTCGCTGGGATTTGATTGATGTAGTGCGAACCGCGTATGCCCTGCGTCCGGAAGGAATTGTCTGGCCTGAAGACGAGGGGCGAGTGACCCTCAAGCTCGAGCGTTTGACGGCTGCCAACGGGATTGATCATGGCCAGGCCCATGATGCCTTGTCCGATGTGAGGGCCACCATCGCGTTGGCGCGGCTGATTCGTGACAAGCAACCCAAGTTGTATGAGTGGTTATTCAAGCTGCGCACGAAACAGCGGGTGCTTGATCAAGTTCGGTTATTGCAACCCATGCTGCATATTTCAGGGCGCTTCTCTGCGGCCAGGCATTATGCGGGGGTGGTATTGCCGCTGGCCTGGCATCCGAAAAACCGTAATGCACTGATTGTGTACGATCTGCATTTTGATCCTCAGCCATTACTGGACATGGATGCAGAGTCCCTGCGCCAGATGCTCTATACCCGGCGCGAAGACTTGGCTGAAGGCCAGCAGCCGGTTGCGCTGAAGCTGATACATGTTAACCGTTGTCCGGTGGTGGCCCCCTTGAATGTAGTGCGGGCCCAGGATCAACAGCGTTTGCAACTGGACATGGCGCTTTATCAAGCGCGTGCGGCGACGCTTATTGAGGCTCAGCAAGTTTGGCAGGACAAGTTATCGGCTATTTATGCCAGCGAAGATTTCGTCCCCGCTGCCGATCCCGAGCAACAGTTGTATGACGGTTTTCTCGGTGAGCGTGATCGTCGATTGTGTGAGCAAGTCAGGCTCAGTGATCCGGAGCAATTAGCAGGTACTACTTGGCCTTTTGATGACGAGCGTTTACCTGAATTATTGTTTCGCTACCGTGCGCGAAACTTCCCCCATACCTTGAGCGCGGAAGAACTTGAGCGTTGGCAATTGTTCTGTCGGCAGCGCTTGACCGACCCGGCCATGGGCGCGCCCCTGACCCTGGATGATTTCACCCGCGCAGCGCTGGAGCTGTCACGCAGTGCCAAGCCCGCCCAACTGAAGCTGTTGAGTGAATGGCAGCGCTATGCGCAAGGTCTTGGCCGCCGTCTGGGGATGGACTCGCAGGCGCAGGATTGACACTAAAAGGCAGGCAATAAAAAACGCCAGCAAGCTGGCGTTTTTTATTAGCGGTGCATAACGCAGCGCGAAGGGGGCACTTAGTCCAGCAGAGTTGCCCAGCCTTCAACTACGTCGCCGCCCCACTTGGCTTTCCACTCTTTCAGGGTCTTGTGGTTGCCACCTTTGGTTTCAATCACTTCACCGTTATGCGGGTTTTTGTATTGTTTAACCTTGCGGGCACGTTTGGTGCCGGTGGTTTTAACAACACCGCGTGGTGCTTTGCTTACTTTGGCTTCCGGATCCAGAAGGGCGATAATATCGCGCAGCGATTTTTGGTATTCGCCCATCAGCGTGCGCAGTTTGCCTTCGAATTCCAGCTCGGTTTGAAGTTTGTCGTCTTCCGACAGGTTTTTCAGGCGAGCTTGCAGTTCTTTGATCGCTTCTTCAGTTGCACGGTATTCGTTGATCAGGGACATGAGGATAACCTTATGTTGGAAAGGGTTTACAGGGAGACAGTGATGCAATAATAGTCAGACAGTTACTGCAAGTAAATATGCAAGGCTCGATTAATTTTAAAATTTAATTATTAACATTTTCCCATTCCTATATCAGCGCTATTAAATAAGCCGTTGTCAGGTGAATGTTAAGAAAGATTAATAAATGTCCTGGTTCACCAATAAAAACCCTGAAGGCCCCGCTCCCGAAGGCGTAGCAGGTGGGTGATGCGACCCTGGGGCGCACGCAATAAGCCTCAAGGAAGACTGTAGTTTTGCTGCGCACTCGCTAGAATGGCGGCCTTAGTAAAGTTTTGGAGTTTTTCCCTGATGCGCACTTTTCGGTTGGTGATCGCCTGCCCCGACGGCGTTGGTATTGTTGCCAAGGTCAGTAATTTCCTGGCCTCACACAATGGCTGGATCACTGAAGCGAGCCACCACTCGGATGATCAAAGCGGCTGGTTCTTTATGCGTCACGAAATTCGTGCCGACTCCCTGCCATTTGGACTTGACGCTTTTCGCGAGGCGTTTGCCCCGATCGCCGAAGAGTTTTCGATGGAGTGGCGCATTACCGATACCGCACAAAAAAAACGCGTGGTCTTGATGGCCAGCCGCGAATCCCACTGTCTGGCAGATTTGTTGCACCGCTGGCACAGCGATGAACTGGACTGTGATATCTCGTGCGTGATTTCCAACCACAATGACTTGCGCAGCATGGTCGAGTGGCACGGCATTCCTTTTTACCATGTGCCGGTTGACCCGAAAGACAAAGAGCCGGCCTTCGCCGAAGTCTCGCGTCTGGTTAAGCATCATGCTGCCGAGGTCGTGGTTCTGGCGCGCTACATGCAAATTCTGCCGCCGGATCTGTGTCGCGAATATGCCGGCCAGGTCATCAACATTCACCACAGCTTCCTGCCGTCATTTGTCGGGGCCAAGCCTTATCACCAGGCTTCGATGCGCGGTGTAAAGTTGATTGGTGCAACCTGCCACTATGTGACCGAAGAACTGGACGCCGGCCCCATCATCGAGCAGGACGTCGTACGCGTCAGCCATAGCGACAGTATTGAAGACATGGTGCGTTTCGGGCGTGATGTCGAGAAGATGGTGCTGGCCCGTGGCCTGCGCTATCACCTCGAAGACCGTGTACTGGTGCACGGCAATAAAACCGTAGTGTTCTGATGCCGCAATCGATTACAGGGGCCGGCTGACCGGCTCCTGTATCGCAGCCCTCGTTGCTCTGCAGCGACTACACCCAGGGTTAGTGCAACATAAAATCTTTCAAAGGATTTGTGTCATGACCGATCCGTTCGATAAAGCCACTTCCACGGCACCGGCAACCCTGGGTGAGGGCTGTCTAAGCCGTTACGACCCGCAAGCGTTAAGCCCGCAGGACGGCACAGAGTTTTCAGATGCCCGGGCCTTGTGGCTGGCGTTACACCCGCAACTTCCCGACGATCAACCCCCGGATACGCTCTCACCGACTGCTGACTGAGATGAACTCATGCCGGCGACGAGCCTGTGGGTGCACTTAAAGAGTCGAGCCATGCGCTTTTGGTGACGGGCCTGCGGCCGCTGTCGATCAGACGCTTGAGGGTTTCAAGCCAGTAATCGCGGGAGAATCCATGGCGCATATCCACAGGATGCAGGCCCAGTCGTATCAAGGGCGCATTTTGCCACTGGCGTTCACGCAGATCGCACACCACTTTTGACACCCCTCGACGCCATGCACTGCCAGCACTCCAGACCAGCCCCGGCGCATCAATGGCTGAAAAATCGGGCAGACGATAAAGGTGCTGTTGATCGCTGGTATAACTCAAGGGCAGTTGGCGCAAGGCCAGGCGGGTGCCTTCGCTCATCAACCACGCCGGGGCAACAAAGCCGCGAACTGGCCATTGATAGCGCTCAAATACTTCTAGCCCACGCTCCAGCCGGTTCAGTGCCTGGGTTTCGGACAATTTGTAGAACTCCCCCTCCCAGGTATACACCCGGCGCATGAACCAATCGCGCGGGGTGCGCGGTGCAGGCATGTCATCGGCATGGAAGTAACCATGCAGTACCAGTTCGTCGCCCCTGGCCACGCGGCTGTCGAGCATGTTGCGCAATTGGTCGGCACCGGCCAAAGAGCCGCCATGGTGAAAGTCCGGAACCACCAGCCAGGTGATCGGGATTGCGCCCATGGCATCGACAGCTTCGACAAACGGTTGATAATCGGCCCAGGTTTGCGGGGCGACATCGTGCAGCACCAGCGCCACCACCGGATCAGACATGGACAGGTACCGCCTGATGGGTGCCGGTCAATGCGTGATAATGAACCAGCAGGTCCTGCACCACGCGATCCCAGGAGTAATGCAGTTCGGCCCGTTGGCGGGCCTGCCGGCCAAGTTGCGCCGGATTGTTGGCGAACAGCTCACGGACGGCGTTGGCCATCGCCTCAGGGTTGTTCGGTTGGCACAGCAGACCCACCTCATCGTGCACGATTTCCCTGAAGGCCCCGGCGTCAACGGCCACCACCGGAATGCCGCTGGCCATGGCCTCGAGAATGACCAGGCCAAAGGTTTCCTGGTCTCCGGCATGTACCAGAGCATCGGCACTGGCCATGAGGCGGGCCAGTTGAGCGGGGGGGCAGAAGTCGTCAATGACTGTCACGTTATCCGGCACCAGGGATGGCATCTGTGAGCCCACCAGCAGCAGGTGCCAGTTCTGGCCCAAGTCGCGCATGCAGTCGAGCAGAACCGGGAGATTTTTTTCCTTGGCGCCGCGCCCGGCAAAAATCAGCAAATGGGCGTCAGGGCTTATCTGCAGCTCTGCACGCAGATCGGGGTCGCGGTGCTGAGGATTGAATGTCTGCAAGTCGACGCCCAGGGGTTGCAGGAACACATTGTCGACCCCCAGGCCGATCAGTTTGTTGGCCATGACCTGGCTCGGGGCCAGGACCCGGTCGAAATGCCGGTACAGCCGGCTGACATAGGCTTCTACATTGGGTGTCAGCCAGTTGCCCATGCGGTTGCGCACCAGCAGCGGCAGATCCGAGTGATAAAAGCCAATGACCGGTATGTCCAGCTGCCGCCGGGCATCGAGTGCGGCCCAGGCGGTGAGGTAGGGGTCGCCGACTTCGATCAGGTCCGGTTGCAGGTCTTGCAAAATATTGCACCAGGGCGCCAGGCGGATCGGGAACCGAAAACCGTTGCCAAATGGCAGGGCCGGGGAGGGGACCTGGTATATGCCGTCGTGCACTGTCCGGTTGCTGCCCGGCACCAGCAGGCTGTGACGGGTGCCCGGCAAACGGCTCAGGCGTCGGTGCTTGGCGTCCAGATAAGTGCGCACGCCGCCACTGGCGGGCGCATAGAACATGGTGATGTCAGCAATATGCACGGCCTTGAGCCCTTTAAATGTCTATCGTCCATGGGGTTGACCTTAATGGATGATAGATGTTCGCAGGAATTGAGCCGGGTAAAAAACGCGTAACCGCCAAGTGTGGGGTTACGCGTTGAGTGCAGGGCGATCAGATGCGGAAACTGCCCACCAGTTGCTTGAGGCGTGCGGCCTGTTGTTCAAGGTCCGTACAGGCTCGCAGGGTGGATTGCAGGTTCTCGACGCCCTCCTGGTTCAGGGTGTTGATCTCGGTGATGTCCATATTGATCGACTCAACCACCGAGGTTTGCTCTTCCGTGGCGGTAGCGACCGACTGGTTCATGCCGTCAATTTCGCCAATGCGCTCGGTGACGCTGACCAGACGTTCGCCTGCACGGTTGGCGATTTCCACACTGTCCTGACTGTGGCGCTGACTTTCCTCCATGGTGCTCACCGATGCGCGCGCGCTGACTTGCAGCTCCTCGATCATGGTTTGTACTTGCTGCGCCGACTCCTGGGTGCGGTGCGCCAGGTTGCGCACCTCGTCAGCGACCACGGCAAAGCCGCGTCCGGCTTCACCGGCACGGGCGGCTTCAATCGCGGCATTGAGCGCCAACAGGTTGGTTTGCCGGGAAATGCTGGTAATCACTTCAAGGATCTGGCCGATGTTCACTGTCTTGTCATTCAGTGATTCGATGTGGCTACTGGAGGTGCCCAGCATTTGCGACAGCTGCTGCATCGAACCGATGCTGCGCTCGACCACTTGCTGACCTTCTTCTGCCAGGCCGCGGGCGTCGCTGGCTTGATGCGAGGCCAGGGCAGCGTTGCGGGCGATTTCCTGGGCAGCTGCGCCCAGCTCGTTGATCGCTGCTGCAACACTGTTAGTGCGGCTTGCCTGTTCGTCAGAGTTGAGCATCGATGAGTTGGAAGCACTGACCACCCGCAGGGCGACTTCGTTTACCTGTTCGGTAGCCGATGATACTTCGCTCATGGAGGTATGAATGCGCTCGACAAAGCGGTTGAAAGCGCTGCCCAGGGTGCCGAACTCGTCGTTGGATTCAACCACCAGGCGCCGGGTCAAGTCACCTTCACCTTCAGCGATGTCTTGCATCGCGCGGGTCATCACATGCAAAGGTTGCAACAACAGGCGAATCAACAGGCCGAGCAGGGCGATGATCGAGACCAGGGCAATGCTGGTGGCAATGATCGCTGACGTGCGAAATGTGCTGAGCATTGCGAAGGCTTGTTCTTTATCTATAGACAGCCCGACATACCAGTTGACCGAACCCAGCCCTTTGACCGGGCTAAAGGTCACGATCCGTGTTTTGCCATTGGCTTCGGTTTCGCTGATAACCGGACTGATCGATGGTGTGTTTTGCGGGTAAATATCCTTCAGGTTCTTCGACACCAAATCCTTGTCCGGGTGAACCAGGATTTTGCCGTCGGCACTCACCAGGAAGGCAAAGCCCATGCCATCGAAATCCAGGGTGTTGATACTGTCAGCGATGGTTTTCAGGGTCAGGTCCGAGCCGACCACGCCCAGGGTTTGCCCGGCCTTTTTCACCGCGGTACCGATGGAGATAATCATCTGCCCGGTTACAGCATCTATATAAGGTTCGGTCAGGCTTGCGCTGCTGCTGTTGAGCGCGTCCTTGTACCAGGGCCGCGTGCGGGCGTCGAAGCCCTCGGGCATCTTGCTGTTGGGGCGAATGGTAAAGTCGCCCTGGCTGTCGCCAAAGTAGACTGCCATAAAGGTGCTGCCCAGGGCTTTTTGTTCCAGCAGGCTGGCCACTTGCGCTGGGTCTGAAGCAATGGCTATGGATTCTGCAAGATTTTCCGTGAGCAGAATCCGCCCTCCCATCCAGGTTTGAATGTTATTGGCTGTGATGTTGCCCATCTCGTGCAGATAGTTATCCAGATCATTGCGAATGGCATTGCGTTGCAGGTAATCGTTGTACAGCGTAAATAGCGAGAAGGCGGCTATTACGATCAGGGACGCGGCAAGCAGGATTTTATGGCTGAAACGCAGGTTTTTATTCATGGCTTGAAGGGTCCGCTAAGGTCTAAAAGTTTGAGGCCTACTCTGTGGAAACATGCCCATGCGACAAATCACTGTCAGAACCTGAATGGGCTCTATATTTGTCAGTACTGTTTCCTACGCTAAATCCGGTTTTATCTGATCTAGCATTAAGGATGTATCGACTCGCGATCGCGAAAGATTAATCAAAGGTGGAAAAATGCCGGACTTATCTGCTCTTGTTCTTGGTGCTGACCTTGCGGGTCAGCCCGTGGCCCAGTCTTTGCGCCTGGCAAACCGTCATGGCCTGGTGGCGGGCGCCACGGGGACAGGTAAAACCGTGACCCTTCAGCGCCTGGCTGAACAGTTCAGCGATGCTGGCGTGGCTGTATTTGCCGCTGACATCAAGGGCGATCTTTGTGGGCTGGGTGCGGCAGGCAACCCTCAGGGCAAAATTGCCGAGCGGATTGCCGGCATGCCATGGCTCGATTATCAGCCGAAGGCGTATCCGGTTACGTTGTGGGACATACAAGGCAAGACCGGTCATCCATTACGCACAACATTGAGTGAAATGGGACCGCTGCTACTGGGCAGTCTGCTGGAGTTGACGGACAGCCAGCAGTCGGCCCTGTATGCCGCGTTCAAAGTGGCAGATCGCGAGGGTTTGCTGCTGCTTGATCTAAAAGACCTGAAAGCCTTGCTTAATCATCTGCGCGACAACCCCCAGGTGCTGGGCGATGACGCGGCTTTGATGACCACCGGTTCCAGCCAGGCCCTGCTGCGGCGCCTGGCAACACTTGAACAGCAGGGCGCCGAGGCCTTGTTCGGCGAGCCGGCGCTGCAACTGGAAGACATTCTGCAGCCGACCAGTGACGGTCGCGGCCGGATTCACCTGCTCGATGCCAGTCGCCTGGTGCATGAAGCGCCCAAGGTTTACGCCACGTTCCTGTTGTGGCTGTTGGCGGAGCTTTTTGAACAGTTGCCGGAGCGCGGGGATGCCGACAAGCCTTTGCTGGCGCTGTTTTTCGATGAGGCCCATTTGCTCTTTGCCGGGACGCCCAAAGCATTGCAGGACCGTCTTGAGCAAGTGGTACGTCTGATTCGTTCCAAAGGTGTTGGTGTGTACTTTGTAACGCAATCGCCAGCGGACTTGCCGGACACTGTGCTCGCGCAACTGGGTTTGCGGATTCAGCATGGACTGCGGGCTTTTACCTCTAAAGAGCAGAGATCGTTACGGGCTGTAGCCGACGGATTTCGGCCTAACCCGGCTTTCGATGCGCTGGCGGTGCTGACCGAGTTGGGCACCGGCGAAGCGTTGGTGGGCATGCTTGAAGAAAAAGGTACGCCGGCCATGGTTCAGCGAGTATTGATTGCACCGCCGCAATCGCGGATCGGCCCGCTGACCGAGGCTGAGCGGGCGGCCTTGATTGTCGGTTCGCCGTTGCAAGGGCGCTATGACAAACCGATTGACCGGGAGTCGGCCTACGAAGTGTTGCTGGCCCGCAAGGGCGTAGCACCGCAGGAGCAAGTCAAGCCACAGGAACCGGGTCTTCTGGATCAGGCCGGGGACTTCCTGGGCTCAACGGCTGGCAAAGCATTGCAATCCATGGCACGTCAGGCGGCGGGCCAGATGGGGCGGCAGTTGGTTCGCGGGTTGCTGGGCTCATTGCTGGGTGGCAGCAAACGCAAGTAGTGGCTGGCGTAGGCTGCGAAGGGTTGCGCAGCGGCCCGACTCAGCTGATGGGCCGGGCATTTTCATCGCTGGCAAGCCAGCTCCCGCACGTATCGGTTACTGAGGCTTGGGCTTGGCGTGACTGGCCAGCCGCTCAAGGGCGGCGCGCAGGGCCGGGTCGCTGATACCATCGGCCGTTGCCTGGATGGTCTGGGCGGCATTGACCGAAAGGTCGAGGGTATGTCCGGCAACTTTGGCCTGCACCGTCGGTGGCTGCACTTTAAACAGGATCCGGGTCAGGCTGGCGAACTCGTCAAATGCCTGCAACTGGCGCTGCAGGCGCTTTTGCTGATAACGCAGGCGAGTGGCCCAGTGGCCATCGGTCACAATCAGCAACAGGCTGCCTTCACGCCATGAAGCGACGTGGCAATGTTCGCGGGCGGCCGGCTGGAGCTGGCTTTCAAGAAGGCGTTGCAAGTGTGCCAGACGTTTGGCGTGGCCAAAAATGGCCTTCAGGGGCTTGGCCTCGCGGAGCAGAACGGAGGGTGCCCGTGCTGGGTGTGGGCGAAATGCCATGTTCAGACACCTGAGGAAACAGAGCCGCAATCTTAGCAGAAACCGCCTGTTTCACTCGATATGATCCTGATTTCAAAAACTTTATTTGTGGAATCAATGAGTAACTTCTGCTCTCCATGGGTTGAAGTTCAGCAAAAAGCCCTTATTTTAGTGAGGCCCCGTCACAACGCTGCACCAGTATCGTGGAATAACGCCACTTTCCTCACCGACGTTTCCGGGTAGAATGCTCGCTCGCATGCGGCCATCAGGGCTGCTCGGGCGA
>Ga0302347_1005035_pt1 | contig 10034 bp, 6 predicted proteins | sample PhyWR1_FD_202178 | JGI IMG/M metagenome (GOLD analysis project Ga0302347, IMG submission 202178) | Leaf surface microbial communities from wheat plants in UC Gill Tract Community Farm, Albany, California, United States - DLSL W.R1 (v2)... | ecosystem: Host-associated > Plants > Phyllosphere >...
CTTGATTTCTGGATGTGGATGTTTTTTGGACGTTTTGACGAAAACGGGATATCAACTGTTGAGGAATTCCCAAACCCCAGAAACCACAAAGCCCCGCATTGCGGGGCTTTGAGATATGGTGCGGCACCAGACGAACGGTAGCGGTCGGCGGGGCTAGGTTTTCTGCGAGTCTGGAACGCGTTGGAAAATTCGGCGTACCCCAACTGGTGACTATATATAAATCAGCTAGTTATGGATTTCAGTGGAATCGAACCGGGATTTTTTGGGAGGCAGCCGAATGCTGTCGTGCACCTAATAGTAATGTCGTAACCTATGAAATGTATCCCGCGAGTGGCAATAGGCTGCAGGCGATCTAGTGCAGACAATCGGCATTGGTATGAATCGGCCAGAAGCAATTTCTGGCAACTGACTGATTTGCCGAAAGCAAACGCATCGACCATAGCAAACACCTGCTGACGCGGAATTGATCTGTCCAGTGGAAAACGGTGGCCCATAAAGTCAACACCGGCAATGGTTCGATGCTCTGGAGTGATGGCTCATGTGCAATCTATTCCGACATCAGGGACGTGCGACGGGGGCCGGGGCTACCGCGCTGTGACCAGGTTGTAGCAGGTGTTTCCTTGTCAGATGCTTGACGCGCCGACAAAGCAACAAAAGCATGGATGCCATGGATGCTCAACCCTCGCCAGGTTCCTTATTGCGAACTTTCTCGACTTCGTCAGGCACACCAACCGGGCCCTGACACTCATCAAGAACGTTGCGGTAAGGAGGCTATATTCACCTATGAAGGGGCTGAGTGGACCAGCAGGCTCGACCGCGAACCCAAGATATCACTTACCTTTACGACTTAGGAGCCCTGGATAAGAAAATCCATTCCGTTTGCTCGAAGGCATGCCCTTGCAGTTGCTGAATATGCTGCCTCCGATGATGTCAAACGTGAGATTTTCTCCAAGTGTCTTTCAAAACGGGCATGATCTTGGGGCGTACAGCTGTCGTAGTCTGGAGGGCATACCTCCAAATATTCCTCCAGCCAATCTAAAACTTCCCTCCATTTTAGTTTGCGAGCTGCCACTAGGCGAGGACTGTCAAGAAAGAGCAAGTGCGTAGTCAGCTCAACTTTTTTTCTGACTATTGGATTAGTTGCGTCTGAAGGCTTAGGTAATCCTGTTTCGTCAAAAGTAAGCAATTTTGGATCATGTTCGTTCGTAGGATCGAGCAGGAGATACCGCTCTTCTCCGGTAATTCTATTGTCCCACGTTGCTCGTCTCGAACCTTTCGCTAGCGGAAAGTAATCCCACTTCCCTCTAACTACACCTGTATTATCTTTGTGTGGTGAGTTTGAATAACTACCTGCAACACGGTAGTTTTCCCAATGGAAAGCTAACCACTGATAACCATCGTACTCTGTCCCATCTAAGTCTATTGACTTTCCTTTAGGTCGAAAATGATCAACATGGAAATCGGAAACTGCGTCAGGAGCCTCTGAGTACCAGCACTTGCCGAAAGACATTGCGAGCAAAACCTCTTTCAGTTCAGACCACAGCTTATTATTACTGTTTATCAGCTTCGCGCGCTCATTCTTTGTTGTTAGTTTTTCCAAGCGAGCAGTGAGCGCAGTCGCTTTAGCAAGCCACTCTTGTGGTATTTTAGTGTTGTCCAGATGAATAAATATCATTTGGCCTCACTCCGACGAGTTGTTATCTCAGCTAATATTTTTTTTGCGACTTCGTTACGTGCGGCTATTTCTTCTGAGGAAAATACGGTAAAGCGATCTTTTTTAATATCTTCAAATGCCCTTAGGAATAGCAAATATTCTTCCTCTCGGTCCTCCAGCAAAAAACCAAGCCCCTTCAATTTTTTATTTATTTCAAACAAACTCCTCTCTTGAGCATCGGATCTTTCTTCTAAGCGTAACAACGCATTTCGACTATCAAGCTTGGACTGTGTATCGGGGTCTACGGTACTTGGCATACCAAAAATCTGAGTTAGAATATTGGTAAAGCCGAGACCTCTAGGATCAACTCTAGGCGGGGAAACAATAGTTTTATCTTTGTCAGATATAGACATGACTTGCACTTGAGATGCCTTTAAGCTTCCCATCGTTAACGGGTCATGGCTCGTAAGAATAATATGGCTTTCACTATTTTTAGAAGTGACCTCATTGATAAGGTTTAGGTAGTTCCATTTCCACATTGGATTCAGATGCGTATCAGGCTCGTCAAGTAAAAACAAACTTTCCTCGCGCCCAGTAAACCGCATAAGCCCAAGCACGCTGAGTAACTGCTTCTCGCCATCACTAATCTCGTGAAATGGTATTTCACCATTTACTTTATCTTTGTCGACCCAGATTTTTACATCCCTTATCAAGTCAGAGATATCCAGCGTTTCCAACAATGAGAAGAAGGATTTCTCATCACCAAAAGATTCTGCGATTTGTTTTAAATCTTCTTGGTTTTTTATGAAAATATATACTTGATCTTCACCTCCAGGCTTTGTCCTGTAATCGTCTTGCTCACGAGAAGTTCCTGATATTGGAGCTAATGAAAACTCCCAAAGCTTATCAAGCAGAGCCCTCACCAGACCCGATGAATACCAAAATCTAGGATCGCCGTGTGTCCGTTGATGCTCTGTTGGGGTGGCATTCGCCCACCTTGGTTTTCTTAGTACTAATAGTGCACTATTAAAGCCTGTAATTTGAAACTGTCTCTTCAGAAATGTCTTAGCTGAATGAGCGCCAAACGCAAAATAACTCAATAGGGCTAATTGACCATAGGACTGACGACAGTAAAACAGCCGGCGAAGTTCTACATCGTGAATGTCTTCAGTTTTGGACTCTGGAGAAATAACCCGTTTATAATATTTAACTTGATGCTTATCAAACAAAAACTCTAGCCTGCGACTAGAGCCAGAGTAGTAGCCAAAAACATGTGCAGGTAGATATTTTGTTTTTTCAGAAAAGAAATCGGCTCTCGATTTGACTTTCTGATTAACTTTTATACTTATGCCCCTTTTGCCAAGGTTGTTATTGATCTCTATTTGATTTCCATAGCAAGTATATGAAATGTGATATCGGAAACTGGTAGTTTCTTCTAAATCAAGATCTCGAAAGATAGTGACGAGCGCTTCAATTACGTTAGATTTTCCTGAGCCATTAGCCCCAATTAATACAGTAGTCAGTTCGTCCTCATCGAAATCTATAGAGGCATCAACTAAATTTTTAAATTTCTCTAGTCTTAACCAGTCAAGCCTCATCGTTAATCTCCAGGATATCCTTTTCCCGACCTACGACTATGGTCTCGATTAGTATATCTGCTCGTAGCAATTTATAAAAGTCTTCGATATCCATACCGCTCGTCATCCATAGGTCTTTAGCCTTGGCCTGGCCGCCTAGCTCTTTAAGCTTAAGAACTAAGTAGGAATTAGTTGCAGCAGACTCTTGATCAATACTCTTCCCTGCTGTGGGCTTGTTTGTTTTGGTTGGTCCAGCCCCCACTTCCTTATTTGATCGCATATCTCTGAGTTTTTCTGCCAATCGCAGTTTTGATCCAGATACGGCATTTGACAGGTGCGTAATATCAGCTGCATCTGAGTCATCTAGAACAAAGTCACCAGAAAAAATCTTGTTCATTACTTCGCTTTCGAGATTAGGTAGTAGCTCTAAAACTTTATTGAGCTCAGCTCGAAGTGATGATGCTTTTTTATCCGCCTTTAAGAATTCTCCTACCGCCGCTTCCTGATCTGTAATTGGGGGGCAAGGAATCAGCAGATTCATTAGCTCGGTTGCATTTATATTATTAACACCGCTCGTGGATCTAGCAGCACTCTCAATCTGCTCACGTACTTGCGGAGATTGAAGCATGCAATTCAGATAGGGTGGTGAAACTTTCGTTAAATCTGGTCGTATACGGATTAAATAACCAGCATAGACCATATCTATATGCGCTTGAGAAACTACTGCTGTTCGACCTACTAAGTCCACGCTACCATTGGATCGAACGATCAAAATATCTCCAGCTTGCAGTGACAGGTTCTTCAATGCAGCATCATCAAGCTCAGTGTACTTCAGCTCTTTGGTTGATATCTCCCCACCGACTATGTTTGGGATTCTAAGTACAGGTGTGCCTTTAGAATTTGGGTAACTCTTTTTTGATGTGCCATAACGGATATCCGTCACAACTTCACTTAGTGGGGCAGGAGCATTAGCTATACCGCGCGAGTATATAGAGCCGAGAGTCACTGTTTTGTATTGATGTGTCTGTGCAATACAAGGATCCAATTCTGCTCTGGTAGCATTTATACGAGCTTGTACATTTTTTAGTCGCTCTAGGATACGTTTCTGAATTTTAATACAAGGGAATGCGATTTCTATCGATTCGAGATCTTTTCTCGTAATGTGCCGTAATCCAACGCCACCCTGTGCCTTGTCGATAATTGAGCTCAGATTGTGCTTTATCACCAGCTCCATAAATTCAGGCATGACGACTGTTTCGTCGATTATGACTTTGAATATATGTTGGTTTAATACAGCGTTTTCGCCGCGCCAAACGTGAGCGCCAAACGAGGTTCCTGGAGTTCCAGACCATGCGAAAAGCAAATCGCCGCTAGACACACGGTGCCGCTCATCAACTGGACCTAAAAAATAATTATATTTTGCCTGTGCATTATTTAGATTTTGTATTCTTATAATAGGTAGTCCGCTATCCGACCACTCAGTTACCTTAAATGCCCTGCCGTTAATAAAATGGCATACATCACCCAAGCACGTTTTCACCCATCCCGCTGGCAAGACATCCATAATCACTCCAGGAAAACCGGATTTTCAAGATCTTCAATGAGGCTTTCTACCTCATCTAAAGCGTTTCTTAAATGCCCAATAATAGCTACTGCAATCTCTTCTGGTTCAGAAAGACTTTGCTCCAAATTGATATCTTGGCTTTTTAACCATGTGATATCGAGATTATCATCTCTCTGTCGAATTTCATCTCGACTCACGCAACGAAAACGACCGAGTTCGCCTTGATCAACTCTAATTGCAGACTTATATGACTTTTCGAAATCTGAAAAATAGCTTTCCGTAAGTGGGTTCTTTTTTCCAAAGTTTGGCATGTTAGTGCGCATGTCGTAGAACCAAACTTTTTGCGTGTTGTTAACGTCGCTAAAGCCCCGGGAGAAAAATAGAACATTTGTTTGAACCCCCTGCGCATAAAATATACCGCTGGGCAACCGCAGGACTGTATGCAAATCGCATAGATCCATTAGCCAAGTGCGTAGTCTATTCGCTGGGGAACCACCGAACAAAACATTGTCGGGTACGATTACAGCTGCTCTTCCGCCAGGTCTTAAAGTCCTTATAGCGTGTTCAACAAATGGTAACGGACCAACACGATCTCCCGCCGTAATAGTGAAGCTTTCTCGATCAACCAATCCAGTCATTTTATTAAATGGGGGATTGCTCAAAACAATATCAGCTGATCCTAAATCATCACCAGCATCCGAGAGGGTGTCAGTGCAATTGACTTGACTTTGGATTCCATGCAAAAGCAAATTCATCAGGCAAAGCCGATGAGTATCTTGAACCCATTCGTTTCCGACAAACGCTTTAAATTTTTGAAATTCGCGTTGTACAATACTTAGTGAGTTATAGTTGTCGGTATGATCTTTGATGTAACGATCCGCAGCAATTAAGAATCCGCCAGTACCTGCAGCAGGATCTTGAACTACTTCACCTACTTTTGGTGCTATCAGTCGAACAATTGAATCAATTAGAGGGCGGGGCGTAAAATATTGGCCTGCTTTAACTTTAGTCGCTGAAGTAGTCTTGTCTAAAAGGCCTTCATAAATGTCACCTAGACCATCTGCTCTAGCCGAAAACCAATCAAGTTTGTTAATTGCTACAACCAATAGATTTAGATCTTTAGAGGTGCGGATATGCGTTCTAGCATCTTTAAATATTGCTAGTGTTAATCTATCTTGATTTTTTTTTGGGATTGCCCAGTATGTCTAGTATTCTTTTGTAGTAAATTAACTGGGCTTCACCGGTCTTGGCCGCTAACTCGCTCCAAGTGTAAGGGCTATCAATGCGAATATTATCTTTTGTTTCTTCCAACATTTTGAGGAATAAAAGATAAGTGAGTTCGGTAACGTAGTTGTGGTAAGAAATACCCGCCGACTGAAGGGTTTTACATTCTCGCCATAGCTTTGCTACGTTGTCCGCAGTTGATTGTGCTGACTTTCTCTTAGCAGGCATGCTCTCTTTGGCCTCAAAAACCACGCTGTCATGTGAAGAACGAACATCATGATTGGAACTGGGTGCCGAGCCGAAACTCGTCGAATATCCCTCTAGGATAGCATATTCCATCCTTTAATTTCCTTCTGGGAGCCTCTTTCTCTAGTGCTTTTAAAAAAACTATTGGTTTGAGCATTTTTACTGCCCATGCGGACCTAATCAAGTTGCCGAAAATTCCAGCGCCCCAAACTTCTACTCTATGGAGCAGTGGCAGTGAGCTGATTGCTAATGGGTCATCGCTTCGGCGGTGATAGGGTCAATTTTGGCATCGGCGGTACACGCTCGAACACCCATGTTCTTTCTAGCTTTGTTGTGAGCAGTTTTACGGTAAGAAAATAGCGATAACGCGTCGACTCACTGCGCTGGTTCAAATGGTAAGCGAGAAACCAAGCAAGGTGTTTCCTCTGCCAAGCCCACGGAATATCACGTTTCCAGCGTTTCGCGATTGCCGCTTGGATCACCTTCGCCTGCCGTAGATGACGTTGACGCGTGGCATATGATCCTGTCAGAACTCCCGCCATAAAAAGCTCCATATCGAATGGCTTACTCATGTTCGACCACCGATATATGCGGATACCACGTCGATACGGCCGTGCCCTAGCTCGTAGCTGATTTGTATTCGTGCCTGCTGATCTAGGCGTCGGTCGAGCTGATAGCAATGGCCACCGTTGATGGGGGCGGGATGGTGGGTGATTTGCTCATAGCGTTCGCACGCATAGGCTGCCCGCAATTCGTGGAAGCCTTTGAGGTTGTACTGATGGAGGATGTCCCGTCCAGGACGGACGATTCCCCGTTGGAAATCGAGGTAGGTTTCGTTCGGTGCAAGTAGGTTGCGGCTACCGTCGGGTGAGACCTGTTCGGCGAATCTCAGCGCCTCGCGAATATGATTATCCGCCCTGATCCAGCGAGGTGCCGAGGCACCTGAGCGGCCCCCCTTGGTGCCATCCTGGATGTTGATCTTGCCGTATTGTTCGGCCTCACGTTTTAAGCGCGGAAGGTCGGCCAAAATGGCCTCACGTAAGCGCATGCCGGTGGCTCGCGCTAATTGAGCGATGGCCGCGGCACGCGGCTGCTGGTGTGCGCAAAGCACCTCTACGACCCTCTTCACCTGTTCGCGGTCTTGGCCTTGCGGCACCGAACGACGAACACTGGTGCGCCGCATTCCTAGCGCCTTGCTCGGACTCGGTACTTTCACATACTGATCACCGCGAAGCGCTGCCAGGGTTCGATTGACGCTGGACAATCGGTTTTGCGCAGTGGCGATGGCGAGATCGCTGCGCTCAACCAGGTGATGCAGATGCTCCGCGTAATCCAGCAAGGTCTGCCGATCAATCTGCCGTGCGTCATTAATTCCCGGACCATCCTCCGACCGACACCAGCGTACAAACGCCAGCCAACGATCACTATGTGCTTTGACCGTCCCGTAATGCCCGCCGCCAAACAGATCACGTAGTGCCTGTGGCCCGGCATAACTCAGTTGCCGGCCATAGCCAAAATTGCGCCCATCACGTTTACCTAGCGGTGCCATGATCGAACTCCTCTCGAAGCCAATACTTTTAAAACTTTCCCCACGTCATCCCGCCAAGGATGTTGAGTGTTATCAGGGATCAAGGCCCCTGCGACCTGTGAGGGTTGTCCACTAACGCGGGACTGGCGGCTCTTTACGACCGGGAGCTTGGGCATCTCATGATCTGGCCTCCTGAGCACTTCCGAGGAAGTGGGCGGGTGGAGGCTGCGCTGGCTGACGAAACCAACGCCGCGAGATCCTGAGTCGGGTGAAGGCAGTAATGCGATGATCGGGGCATGCCTGACTGTCAGTCAGATGCAGTCCATTCCCTGGGCTGCGGCACCATCATCTGCATCGCTGTTGCTGGTGACTTCGTTGTTTGTCACGCCGATTGTCATAAGGAGGAATGCCGCAAAGCCTTTTACGAGATGGGCTGCAGCAGCGGTAGGAGCGCCCGTCTCTTTCCGGGAGAAAGAGACGGGCGCAGGTTGGCACAAGGAAATGGCCAAGCGGATAGGTTGCTGCAGGGCAGCTATGAAAGGGAATGAGTTGCCGCAGTGGGCACACTGATAAAAGTAGGCATCCATCACATCGCAGTGACCGTGCGAGCCGCCGGACGCTAATCGCACTTTGGGAGAACCACCACGGTGTGGCGTAGCCTTAAAGGTTCTGGCTACCTGGGTTGCTGTCAACGACAGCGCTTGCCCGATCCTTTCTACGCCTGTGGATAATTTGGGTCAAGGCTCGAGTTTTCGGGAATTCTGCGGCTGTGGATGAAATTATCCACCGGTGGTAATCAGTGGTTTTCCACAGACAGTTGCGTGGGCTTTAAATTTTTTAAGTGAGGTCCATCCAAGCAGGGCGGCTTTGCAGCCCTGCTTGGATGGACCCGCGTGAACAAGCGGATCGCTGAGATATGAAGACCGAGCGCTTACTCAGTTGCGCCACGTTTTGCTTTTAGGCGAGTGACGTTCGCTCCTGTCTGGTTCGCGAATTCGTGTGGAGTGACATGCTCCTGCCGGTTGGCCTCAAGGTACCGGCTCCACCAGTTCATGATCAATCTGCGCTCCTCAATGAATTCGGCCTTGTGGATGTAAGCGGCACGGACGTTGTTGCGTTCCTTGTGGCTCATCTGCCTTTCAATGGCTGTCTCGGACCACAGTCCTGATTCAATAAGCGCGCTACAGGCCATCGAGCGGAAGCCATGGCCACAGATTTCGGTTTTGGTGTCGTAACCCATATTTCGAAGCGCGCTGTTCACCGTGTTTTCAGACATCGGTTTCGACGGGTTGGCATCGCCTGCAAATACCAGGTCGAATTCGCCGGTGAGGGTGCGGATCTGCTCAAGCAGGGTCACGGCTTGCGGCGATAAGGGTACAAGGTGGATGTCCCCGGCCATCTTCGTGCCTCTTGTTGAAAAGGGTACTCCGTCCAACGCGGGTCGAGTGTCCGGTATCTCCCAAGTGCCGCGCTTGAGGTCGAACTCGCTCCAGCGGGCGAAACGCAGTTCACTGGAGCGGACAAACACATGTAGCGAGAGCATGACTGTCAGCCGAGTCAGCGTTCGTCCTTTGTAGGTGTCGATGCGCTCCTGCAATTCAGGCAGACGCAATAAGGGTAAAGCTGGGCGGTGAACTACCCTCGGGGCTTTGATCAAGCCTTCAAGGTCGGAGGCAGGGTTTGCCGCGATCTGTCGAGCACGTTTCGCCTCGCGCATGATGCTTTGCAGGTAGTTTTGTACCCTTAACGCGACGTCAATCGTGCCACGCTTCTGGATTGCTTCCAGAGGTTGCATCAAGTCGTGAGTGTCTAGGTCGACAATAGCGCGATCACCGATTAGTGGAAAAACATGGGTTTTGAGACGGCTCAGGACAGTCTTGGCATGGCCCGGAGCCCATTTGGCAGACATCGCTTTGTGCCAGTCCAAGGCTACGTCCTCAAAGGTTCGGCCACGGATTGTGGCTTGCGTCTTGGCTTGGTGTTTGGACTCGATGGGGTCGATGCCTTCTGCCAGCATCCGCTTGACCTCCAGGCGCTTCTTGCGCGCATCGGCGAGGCCGACCACGGGGTAGTTGCCAAACGAGGTCAGTCCTTCACGTCCATCAGGTTTTACATACCTGAAACGCCAGCCTTTGCGGCCATTGGGTTGGACTAGGAGGTAGAGGCCATCGCCGTCGAAAAGCTTGTAGGCGCGGTCTGTAGGTTTTGCCAAGCGGCAAGCTGCGTCGGAGAGCGGAGCTG
>Ga0302347_1005036_pt1 | contig 10034 bp, 10 predicted proteins | sample PhyWR1_FD_202178 | JGI IMG/M metagenome (GOLD analysis project Ga0302347, IMG submission 202178) | Leaf surface microbial communities from wheat plants in UC Gill Tract Community Farm, Albany, California, United States - DLSL W.R1 (v2)... | ecosystem: Host-associated > Plants > Phyllosphere >...
TGTGATACAAATCTTCTCTGAATTTTCCTTCCTCAATTTCTTTCGCCATATTTTTATTGGTTGCTGCAAGTACTCTTACATCAACTTTTATTTCTTTGTCACTTCCCACCGGAGAAACCTTGCTTTCCTGTAAAGCTCTCAGAACTTTCGCCTGAGCAATAAGGCTCATATCACCGATCTCGTCCAGAAAAATAGTACCGCCGTTTGCCTGTTCAAATTTTCCCTGCTTGTCTTTAATGGCCCCTGTAAAAGATCCTTTTACGTGCCCGAAAAGTTCAGATTCAATCAATTCTGAAGGTATTGCAGCACAGTTTACTTCTACCATCGGTCCTCTTGCTCTCTCGCTCAGATTATGAATAGCATGGGCTACCAGCTCTTTACCTGCACCATTCGGACCTGTAATCAAAACTCTTGCGTCAGAAACGGCAACTTTTTCAATCATTTCCTGAATTTTTTTCAACGGAGCAGACTCACCAATCATCTGGTATTTCTTGTTGACTTTTCTCTTCAGGGTTTTATTTTCGGTCTGTAGATTTTTGTTTTCTTTTTTTAAGGTTTCTTTTACCAGAGCATTTTTTACACTGGTGATCAACCGGTTGATGTCGATTGGCTTTGAGATAAAATCGTAAGCTCCATCCTTTAGGCAAGCTACCGCAGAATCGATGTCTGCATGACCGGAAATCATGATAAATGTGGATTCGGGTTTCAAAACCAAACTTTGTTTCAAAAACTCGGTTCCCGACATTTTAGGCATTTTAATATCTGAAATTACTAAAGCAAAGTCTTCTTTTTCAACTTGTTTATAGCCTTCAAGGCCATCTTCAGCAATTACAAATTCGTAATCGGTCAATTCATCCGAAAGAATACTGTGAAGTACTCCGGAGATTGCTTTTTCGTCTTCTACAATAAGGATTTTTTGCATAGTCGCAAATTTAGTTAATTTTTGCTCAATTGTATCAAAAACCATTCCTAAATCTACGGCTGAGTATAATCTCTCCGTCCGAAAATTGCTGAACCAACCCGTACCGAATTGGCTCCGCATTCAATGGCCACAGGAAAATCGTCACTCATTCCCATAGAGAGAGTCTCAAGTGTTCTGGTTTTGCTGAATTGATCAAAAAGATCCTTTAGTATGGTAAATTCTTTTCTTACTACGTTTTCATCTTCCGTGAAAGTTGCCATTCCCATTAATCCTTTTATATTGACATTCTCAAACTCTCCATCAACGAATTTTTTGAAAAGAGCTTCTGCTTCAGAGATTTCAAGACCAAACTTGGTGTCTTCTTCAGCAATCTTTACCTGAAGAAATATAGTAATTACTCTGTTATATTTTGCCGCTTCTTTATTGATTTCTCTCAGTAGTTTTTCAGAATCCACGCTTTGGATGGTATCAATAAATTCTGCAATATATTTTACTTTGTTGGTTTGCAGATGGCCTATCAGATGCCACTGAATATCTTTTGGCAGCAAAGGATATTTCTCTGTAAGTTCCTGTACCTTATTTTCACCAAACACTCTTTGTCCCAATTCATACACTTCTTCAATTGCAGAAACGGGATGTGTTTTTGAAACGGCCACAAGCTGAACTGTAGATGGAAGCTGGTTTTTTATGCTGTTGTAATTTTCTTTAATACTCATAAATGCAAATTTCTGAAATTTAAAAGAAAAATAGATGACTAATTAAAATAAATCCCACAGATCGCACAGATTTTCGCTGATGATCTGTCATTCTGACGAAGGAAGTATTAACCTAATTCGGAGATTCCTCACCAGACTTCGTTTCGTTTAGAATATTAAAAGAAAAACAGATGACTAATTAAAATAAATCCCACAGATCGCACAGATTTTCGCTGATGATCTGTCATTCTGACTAAGTTAGTATTAACCTAATTTCGGAGATTCCTCACTAGACTTCGTTTCGTTCAGAATAACAACATTCAGTTCAATCAATTCAGAACTTCATTTATTTTAGGATATTGTGAAATTTTTCTGAATACAAAACGATTGGTTCTCTGAAGTTTCTCAATAAATAAATCCAGTTCGTTAATAGAGTAGGCGTCTGTCAAATATTGATCATGGGTAAGAAAAACCAGATGGCGGGATGTTTTTTCCAGATCATTGAAAAAAATACTGTCTACTTTCTTCAGCATTGCTTCATGATTATCTTTCAGTACCATTTTATCCGTAGGTTTCCATTCGAGATCCCAGCCAACTATTTGGTAACCTGCTTTTTTCAGGCTGTTTGCAGCTTCAGCGGATGTTTTAATGTCTGTGCTTGTCACATTGTTAAGTCTCCAGATATTTCTTCCGGGCGTTCTAGCAATATGGGTCTGTAATTTCAGACTTTCTCTGGCTTTATCAAAATCCTGCACAACCATTTCAGGATCTTTATAAAAGCCGGTGTATTTATTATGGGCATGAGTGTAGCTGTGATTTGCGAGTTCTATCAACTGATCTTTTCTCAGAAGCTCCAGATCGTCTTTCTGTCTTTTGCTTCCTGCAGCATGTTGTCCCACTAAAAAAGCAGTTGCGCAAACATTTCTTTTATGAAGTAATTGTAATAGATTTTCTGTACCGTGATTGGGACCGTCATCAAAAGTGAGATAAATAACTCTTTTGTCTGAAGGAATATTTTCATCATCCGTTTTCCGGATTTTTTTTGCGACGGGATGATTTTTCTGAATCATTTTCTGAGATTCTTTTTTTTGTGTTTCATCATTACAGCTGTGTAATAAAATTGTGGTTGCACTCATCAATGCAAACATCCCAAGAAAAGTCCTGTTCGCAGACTTTTCCGCAAAGTTTTTTTTCATAAAAGTAAATGGAAATTAAGTTGTTAAAAAATGTTAAATTTTCAGAAATAAAGTTAACAAATTTTAAGCCAATATTTCATCAGTTTTATGATTTTAATAAAATTTTAATATTAATTTTTATTTGATTTTTTCCTGAAAATATTTTCCGTTTTTAATCGCTGAAGTTCCCCATGTATTATTGAAAAAGATAAACGATTTCTGATCTGAATTTTTAATTTGTTCAGCTAAATTGTCTAGGAAATCCTCAGAATATTCAGATTTATAAAGAACAGGTTTACCGTGAAGGCGATAATACACAATTTCGTGAGAATTAATCATAACATCTTCCGGTAAATTACCCGGGAAGCTTACTCCCGAAAATATAATATTGTGGTCTTCCAGTTTTTTATAAATAGTTTCATTCCACCAGGATTCATGGCGAAACTCAATTACGTTTAAATAATTATCATCAATATTTTCCAGAATCCGGTTTAGATTTTCTTCTGAATTTTTAAATGAGGGCGGAAGCTGGTATAAAAATCCCGCAAGTTTTTCTTTTAAATGAGTTTTGATATGACTGCAGAATTCTGCGATCTCTTCTTTGCAGTTTTCAAGACGCTTTTCATGGGAAACTGTTTTTGGGATTTTTATGAAAAATTTAAAATCATCGCGAGTTTCATCAAACCATTTTATTAAAGTTTTTGCTAAAGGTTTTCTGTAAAACGTGGAGTTTATTTCAACCGAATTGAACTGCTGAGAATACAGCGTGAGAAAATCTTTGCTTTTAGCATCTTCGGGATATAAGCTGCCTTTCCAGTCGTTGTTATAAAAACCTGAACAGCCTATGTATATTTTTCCGTTTTCCATACCGTTATTTTATAGTTAAATCAACGGAATTCAATCTCAATGAGTTTAAAATTACAGATAAAGAACTGAAGCTCATTGCCGCCGCCGCAATCATTGGCGAAAGTAAAATTCCGAAGAAAGGATATAGTAAGCCTGCTGCAATCGGTATGCCCAAAATATTATATACAAATGCAAAAAATAAATTTTCTTTGATGTTTTTTACTAATTTTTCACTTAGTAATTTCGCTTTTGCAACCCCAAGAATATCACCTTTCAGTAAAGTTATTTCGGCACTTTCAATTGCGACATCCGTTCCAGTTCCCATGGCAATTCCTACGTTTGACTGTGCTAAAGCAGGAGAATCATTGATTCCGTCGCCCGTCATCGCAACAATTTTTCCCTGCTGCTGAAGTTTTTTCACCTCGTTCAATTTATCTTCGGGAAGACAGTTTGCTTTATAATGTTGAATGCCCAGTTCTTCGGCGACAGCTTTTGCCGTATGTTCGTTATCACCCGTCATCATAACAACATCAATACCGTCTTTCATCAGAAGTTGAATGGCTTTTTTCGAGGTTTCTTTTATTTTATCTTTAAAACTTACAAACCCTAAAACATTGCTTTCCTCGGCGATATAAGAAATTGTATATGCTTTTGACTGTATTTCGATTGCTTTCTGTTTTAAATGGTCAGGAATCTGAATGTTGTTGGAAAGCATTAAATTTTCGTTTCCTGCATAAACCATTTTTCCATTTATTTTTCCCTGTACACCTTTCCCGGAAATATTTTCAAAACCAACTACTTTTTCAGCAGAAATATTTTTCTCTTTTGCTTTTTGAATAACCGCATTGGAGAGAGGATGTCCGGAATTCTGATTTAATGAATACGCTAATTTTAAAATTAAATTCTGATCACTGTCTACGCTTTCAATATGCTCAAGTGAAGGTTTCCCTTCGGTTAATGTTCCTGTTTTATCGGTAATTAAAACATTTACTTTATTCATTTGTTCAAGAGCTTCTGCGTTTTTAATCAGGATGCCGTTTTTAGCACCTTTACCAATTCCTACCATTAAAGACATGGGCGTTGCCAGACCTAAAGCACACGGACAAGCTACAATAAGAACCGCAACTGCGTTTACAAAAGCGAGCAGTGTTTTTTGATTTTCAGGACCGAAAATCTGCCACAAAATGAAAGTAACAATTGCAACGGTCATTACAGTGGGAACAAAAATTTTCGCAACTTTATCCGTCAGTTTCTGAATAGGAGCGCGGCTTCTGCTTGCATCATTGACCATTTTTATGATTTTTGAAAGCAAAGTTTCGTCGCCTACTTTTTCAGCTTTCATGATAAAAACCTGATTTCCGTTGATGGTTCCGGAAGTTACCGCATCATTGGCGTTTTTTTCAACAGGAATTGGTTCACCGGTAATCATACTTTCATCTACAACAGAATGTCCTTCTGTGATTTTTCCGTCCACAGGAATTTTTTCACCGGGTTTTACTTTAAGAAGATCTCCGATTTTAATTTCGGATAAAGAAACTCTTTTCTCTTCTCCGTTGACGATTAAGTTGGCTTCGGAAGGAGAGAGATTCATCAGTTCTTTAATGGCGTTTCCTGTTTTTTTATGCGCCAAAGCTTCCATTAACTGCCCTAAAATCACCAAAGTGATAATGACCGAAACAGCCTCAAAATACAAAGGCGTTTCATGGCTGTGACCCCGAATCTCATGCGGAATTACATCTGGAAAAAGCAATGCGGTAATACTGAAAATAAACGCTGCGGAAACTCCCAAAGCGATTAAACTGAACATATTTAAATTCCAGGTTTTAAAAGAAACAAAACCTCTTTTCATTAAAAACCAGCCGGAGTAAAATAGAACAGGAAGCGTAAGAATGAACTCAATCCATCCCTGAATCTGATGCGAAAATGGAAAATCGATCACCATTCTGCCCATCGAAAGAATGAACACCGGAATCGTAAAAGCCAGTGAAATAATGAATTTTCTTTTTAAAATATTAAAAGTTTCATCTTCATCACTTTCACCATTCTTATCAGGATATCTCACCAAATCCATTCCGCAGACAGGACAACCCACATTAGAATCATAAGTTTTTTCACCCTCACAAAACATCGGGCAATAATATCTTCCTGCCATATCATCGGTAACTTTCGGAACTGCATGATGAGAATGAGAATGAGAATGAGAATGATTTAAATCTGAATTTTCCACTAAATCCTGAGTGATCTCTTCCAGATGCATATGGCAAACAGGGCAATCTCCTTTTTCATCATAAATCTTATCACCTTCGCAAAACATAGGGCAATAGAAATCACCCACATGGTCCTTAAACTCTTCAGGTAAATTGGTTTTGGAAAAAGCAGGTTTATAATTGGGGTCTTTCGCCAGTTTTTCCTCAACAGGAACTAAAAACATATTGCAAACCGGACATCTTTCTCCCTGCCTGAAGTATACTTTTTCGCCTTCACATTCCATCGGGCAGTAATAAACGGAAGAGGGCGAAACTCTGTCCTGTGGTTTTATGAAAGCTTTTCCAGGATTTTCGGGATCTTCTAATGTATAATTTCCGATCTCTTTTAAAGATTCATTCAGAATGTCAATATTGATTTCTTTTTCGGACTGAATGGTTGCTGTATTTTCTTCGAGATTGATATCAGCATGTATAGACGGAATACTGTTCAGCTTTTCAGAAATTTTCTTCTGACAACCGGAGCAAGTCATTCCCTGTATTTTATATTTCTTTTGCATAACCCTAAATTTATACTGCAAATTTCTGAAATGAAATAAGAAGATTGTTATACATTTAAGGATAATAGTTATAGAATTTTGCCGGTTATAAGAATTCCCTGCTTGAAAAACTGAATAACTGTACAAAAATAATTATAAACTAAGTGCTTTTCAGACCTGATCCAGCGGTTTTCTGTTCCTAATTTTCAGTTTTTTGAATTCGGTAGGAGTGCAGCCTGTGCTGTTTTTAAATTGAGACGAAAGATGCTGCACACTTTTATAACCCATCTGAACGGCAATTTCCGTCAGAGTGAAATCGTTGTTGAAAAGGAGTTCTTTTACTTTTTCAATTTTTTGAAGAATATAGTATTGTTCTAAAGTCATATTTTCATTTTGCGAAAAAACTTTAGATAATGCACTGTAATCTTTGTGCAATGAATTACTTAGAAAATTTGATAATATAAAATTTTCATCTGTTTCCAGTCTTCCGATTTTAGAAATAATAAGATTTTTTATGTTCTCGATGAGTTGCTGAGTCGCATCTTTTATAATTTCAAAACCAATGTCTTCAAGATTTTTCTGAATATAAGAAAAAGTATTTTCAGGAATTTCAGAGCCTGTTTCTACTTCACCCAGATGAATTGATTTTAGATCCACTTCAGCCTCGTCAAAAATACTTTGAACGGCAGAAATACATCGGTCGCAAACCATATTTTTGATAAAAATTTTCATAACTGGCTGTTTAATCGGTCTTTTACAAATTCTACCTGTGTTTTTCCGTGTGGTGCAGGATTTCCGTCTTCTCCGAGATTGACCATCACAATTCTTTCTACCGTGATGATGGTTTGATGAGTCATTTTATTTCTTACGGCACATTTTAAAGTAAGCGATGTAGAACCGAATGCAGAAACTTCAATACCAATTTCGATAATATCACCTTGTTTTGCCGAGCTTACAAAATTGATTTCTGAAATATATTTGGTGACTACTTTTTTATTTTCCAGCTGTATCACAGCGTATAATGCAGCTTCTTCATCAATCCACTGCAAAAGCTTTCCTCCGAAAAGTGACTGATTGGGATTGAGATCTTCCGGTTTTACCCATTTTCTGGTATGATAATTCATGTCTTTATTATTTGCAGTACAAATTTAACATTTAAATCTCAGTGATCTCAGTGTTGATGATGTTTTAATTAAAACAAGGATATTTATAAACTCAATTGTTTTCATTTGTAGAATGTTTTCGATACCTTTTTTTCAATTAAATCATTGCTGAACGGGCTCTGTATTTTGTTTTTTTCAATAGTATTGAGGGTATTTTCAAAGCCTGAAACAGAACATGTGGTAGGCATAATCTTCTGATATACAGTCATTATAATGATTTCTTCTGTTAAATTTTTTTTCATGTATTAAATAATTATAAAAAAGCTTTGATTTATTTATTTTAATTGTATCTTGCACGTGTTTATATCAGGAATCAATATTATGTTCATTATTATGTTGCTTTTCTTTTATACCAGAATATATATTAATTTTTTAATTTTTTTTTAAAATGAACATTTTTGTTTCAAACATCAATTACGCAACTAAAGAATATGAGTTGCACGATCTATTCGCAGAATTTGGCGATGTATCATCTGCTAAAATTGTTACAGACAGAGAAACTGGTCGTTCTAGAGGTTTCGGTTTCGTAGAAATGGGTGACGAAGAAGGAGCTCAAGCTATCGAAGCTCTTAATCAGAAAGAACTTAACGGTAAGATTCTTAACGTGTCTGAGGCTAAGCCAAGAGAAGAAAAACCAAGAAGAAGTTTTGATAATAACAGAAGCGGAGGTGGAAGTTATGGTAACAACCGTGGCGGAGGTAACTCTGGTGGTGGTTACGGAAACAACAACCGTGGAGGTAACGGAGGCGGCGGAAGTCGTTGGTAAAAAATTGAAGCGGCTTTTAAGCCGCTTTTTTTATGTCTTTATTTTAATGAATTGATCTAGTTATATTTTCTATTTTAAACAAACTGAAAACTAATAACAATCTGCCAAACATTAATCTTTTTTCTTCTTCTTTTTCTTGTCTTTACCTTTTTTATCCTTTCTAGGATTGAGAATTTCTTCTGCATATTCTAATTTCGGAGCTTTTATTTTCACAGGTTTCATTTCAATTTTGAGATCAAAATAGTCTTTAAGATCTTCCTGAGAAATCAGATGTTCCTTGAATAAAATTTCCAAAATTTCTTTTCCGGAATCATCAAAGAACTGATGAGAAAGTTCTCTCAATAAAAATTTTTTATACTCCTCAAGAGGAACCTGAACGGTATATTTAAAAATTCTGCCTTCTTTTTCGGTAGACAGATAGCCTTTCTCGACCAATATTTTCAGATACGTAGAAACTGTGTTTTGATGGGGTTTGGGCTCAGCATGCTTTTCCATCACATCTTTAAGATAAAATGAATTTAAGGTCCAAAAAAGTTTCATTAAATTTTCTTCTGCTGATGTAAGATGATTGATTTTCATATTTGAATTTAAATTTTCCAGTCCGTTCTATTAATGATATCATTCAATTAAATTTAAAACAATTTAATGATATTAATTAAAGGATATAAAGATGATTGTGAGTTCTTTAGTACCCTTTTTTTATTTCATCTATTTAATTGTCGTTTCTATCGGAAGCTCTTCAATAGACTCGTTGTGCTGCTCAAACTGAATATTGCAATAAAGATAGATAAAAGAAACCAAAAAAGAGATTCCGGCTCCCATAAATACTTCTTTTACGGTATGTCTTCTTAGAATAATTCTAGTGATTCCTACTAAAGCGGCAATGACCAGCCAGACAAATCCTATCTTCATATCAAAAGCATAAAATAATGCAGCTACAAAAACATTAAACGCAGTATGCATGGAGCTTTTAATATATAAATTACTCACTTGAAGTGCGAATAAAAGAATCAGAATAAACAGCATAACAAAATCGATGAACCCGTTTTTGAGATAATTGAAGGTCAGATAAGAAACCACACACACTGCAATAAAGATATAAAGACTTTTTCTCTGAACTCTGTTTGAAACATCCATATTCGTATAGCGGCCTGTTTTTACATTCCAGACAATCCAGATAATAACAGGCAGGATAGCCATTATTAAAATGGGTGTAAAATGCGTTACGGCTTCCTGAAAGCTATAATTCTGAATACTGAAGTACACAAAATAAATAAACAGGGAAACGAGAGGATTGAAAAAATCTGAGATAATTCTTGAAACAATTTGTAATAATGTGGTCTTCTTTTCTTCCATATTGAAGTTTGTGGTGTAAATATAACATTATAACTAAAAAAACAATTGCTGTATATATAATAAAAACAAAGTTTTTTTTATATTTTTGCTCAACTATTTCATAATAAATAAGCAAGAAGCTAGCACATGAAAGAATTTTCTAAAGAGGTATACCTGAAATGGTATGAAGATATGACAATGTGGAGAAGGTTTGAAGACAAATGCCGTTCTCTATATTTAAAACAAAAAATCAGAGGTTTTTTACATTTGTACAACGGTCAGGAAGCTATTCCTGCAGGTTTTACGCATGCAATGGATTTAACTAAAGACAGCATGATTACTGCTTACAGATGTCACATTCACCCGATGGCAATGGGAGTAGATCCGAA
>Ga0302347_1005041_pt1 | contig 10024 bp, 13 predicted proteins | sample PhyWR1_FD_202178 | JGI IMG/M metagenome (GOLD analysis project Ga0302347, IMG submission 202178) | Leaf surface microbial communities from wheat plants in UC Gill Tract Community Farm, Albany, California, United States - DLSL W.R1 (v2)... | ecosystem: Host-associated > Plants > Phyllosphere >...
CGTGCTGGCGATGACCAGATCTCGGATTTCAAGGCATTGAGCGTCGTTCATGGGCTTCTCACTGGTTAAAAGGACCAGTCCTAGAGTAAGGTGACGCCCTGAAAAATCTCCGGGGAAAAGCACAGGTTTCAGGAGCTTCTCGCAGAAAGCAGCGGCGAGCGCTTGCGAGGCCGAACCGAAGCTGGGCTGATGCGTTACTGCTGGGGCGCTGGCTGCGGGCGCGGCGCAGCTGCGAGGAACGCGGACTGCTCGATGAACAGCTTGCCCGCGTCGTCGGCCTGGTCGAAATGACGCAGCAACTTGGCATGCCGCTCGGACACCAGATACATCCTGCCCGAAGTCTTAGGGGGTACGGATCGAGCGCGCAGTGGACGTATGAGGGGCCATGTCAACCCCGCCGCACGCCACTTGCCCATGTCCAGTGTTTTCCAACGGCGCGCTACCGCGACATCCTCGATTTCCAGCAGCTGCTGGACCAGGAGACTGCCGTCGCCAATAAGTGAGGCGGTGATGTTCTGGTGGGCGAGCTCGACAACCTCAGGATCAAGATCGACGCGGAGATGCTGCTGAGCAAACTGCAGCGCGACGGCCACGGGCATCTTGTCTGGAAAGGCCTTCGATGGTCCGGTGAAGAATGCGGCAAGGGCTCTTCGCGTAGTGTGGCGGCCATCCAAGGCGGTCAAAAGCTCGACTGACGGAAACTCGACTTCTAGCACTCCGGGCTCCGCGAAACGGATCACCCCAAGCGGACCGGATGGGAAGAGCCGGCGTTGCTTTTTTAGACCCAAGCCACGGGTCCCCTTGAGCCGGACCGAAGTGTTGGCTTCTGGGCCATGCATGGAGATATCCGAAAAGCACCTTGAAGCCAGTCGCTGTTTCGTGAATGGCACGCCGCCGTAGTCGCGAGCGCGCTTCAAGCATCTGTCAACCAGTGCGTCTTCCAAGTTCGCCATCGTCTTTCCACCGTTTAGAAGGTATCCTGGGCGCCAGTCTGTGGGTTGGCAATGGCAAACGCAAGAGGGTGTTGCACCCTCAGAAACTGAGTTTCACCCGGGGAAAGACGCGTTGCGCGCTCGCTACGAAACCCCATCGGAAACCGCGCTTGCGACTGCCCTTGCTCCCCAGACAGTGCGTCGCAGTCCCACCGTGACGCCATTCGATCCAGTGAGTTGTCAAGCGAAGCCGATCGCAGAGTGAGGGCGAGGAGAGACCCACACCAGTCCACCAGGGTCTCAGCGCTTCCCGCTGCGACGGCCCTCTTCATCTCCTCGAAATCCTTCTACCATTCACGCCATGCGCGCTCGACGGCAGCTGCCTTGGCCCGATAGCCGAACGCATCCACTATCTGCCGCCCGTCGTTGATCAAGTACCACACCTTGCGCTCTATGGCGCGCGCTGCCTGAGAAGAGCGGCCAGCGCACAGGACGACCCAGATGACTTCGCTGGCCAGCTTTTCGGGAGTCGCTGGCGCTGTCAGTGTTGCGGCAGACCAGTCCAGCAAGCTCTGTGGGTCCGGTACATTGGCGAGAACCTCTGCGTACATCCCCGGGGAGACGCGCGAAGCAGGCTCGGGCACCGACGGAGATCCGTTCCGCCTTCCGGGCAGCGCGCTTGGTTGAATGTCCATATGGTCCCCACTCAAGTGCGATTCGGGCCAAAACGGCCGGCGACCGGCACCAAGGAGCGAAGGTGCCGCCTGTCCGAGCAATAGCGGTCACCTCTGCCAAATACGCAGATTACTGTTTTTGATGACGGCCCCTGCCGGAAAAAGACCTGCAAGTATGTCCCACAGGCCAAGGAGCGTTAAATTTTGGTTACCCTCCACATCTAGTTCCAGCACAATCTTCCATATGGCTTCCATCCGTTCATTAAACACGAATCCGATACCAAACTCGCAAATTACCAAATCTTTAACACCTCGATCAAGGAGCTTCCTTGCCCTACTAATTGTGACACCAAGGTCCGACGATGGCCAAGTCAAAATCGCTCTTTCGGCAGGGCGCTTGGTCTTTCCGGTTATATAGAACCCTCTTTCTGATCGACCTCCGATAATGGTCGGCTTTGGACGCACACCTGGATTATCACGGTACCAGAGCGCTCTTTCCAAGCTACTAAATCTAGAGCAATAGAATTTGCGCGCCTCCCCTTTCTTAAGACAGCGCCAAGAGCGATGTCGCAGTGCGAATACATCCACCTCGCGACAGGAGGCAGCGTCGCTAACATGTTTGTAGTACCACACTCGTCTATTTATCGGCGTGAATTCCGGATCACTAGGGTAGTCTATAGCTGGTTCCCAGCACTCATACAACGTGACAACTACAGGCCTCCAATCTGACAGATCTGAGCCGGACATCATTTTCACCCAGTCGAAATACTTCTGTAACGACCCATGGGTCGCGACGGCTACAAAGGATTCAATCCCAAGTTTCTTGCGAATCGTAAACTGTGCTATCCCCAACTCGTAAACTAGAAGGCCATCATGGAACCCGCTCTTTATTTTGGAAAACAACCACTCGTGCTCTGCCGTACTAAACGAATCGTTCGCAAACGATCGGGTTTCGCTAGAGAGCTCAATTAAGGCTCTGAATTTTCCAGCCTCAACGGGTAATGCACTCACTTCGCCAGTGGCTTCATCGAGATAGAGTCTTTTATCACTCATAACGGTTCCTCAAAATGAGGCACCTAGAATACAGACTCAGCCTCTCCAAAATACCGCGAAAAGCTCGCAGCGTTTGAGCTTTTCGCGGAAATTCTCCGCCGCCTCAAGCGGCCGGATACTGCGCACTGAAAACGGCATCCTCCACGAGTCGCATCTTCACTGCCTCTAGTACGCCGAGGCCTGCGGGACTCGCGTAAAAGGCGTCCTCTACATCCACGTCGAACGGCAGCAACGGGAGGGATGCTGTGGCGACCGCCCCAGCTGTGTCTTTCGCCGCCTGCGCCTCATTGATCTGGCCCTCAAGCAGCATCTCCCCATACCGACGAATGGCAACGCGCATGTCAGGAGAGTGCCTTGCCGTGCCGACAAAGACGAATCGGATTTCCTGCAGGTGCGGGAGGTGTTCCGAGATCCCGGGCAACTGAAGCGCCCACACTCCAAAAGGCGAGACTTCCACGATGTCGGTCCGGGCATCCATGAAGTTGCGCTCCTCTTGGACGAGATCCATGTTCAGAGCTGTGCGCGCGGTGCTCACGGCGCTGCGCTTGGGGACCTTCAAGGAGAACATCTGCCCAGCCTCCGATTTGAACCAGGAGACGCCCATGCTGGTCAGCATGGCAGGCGTCTGCACCACCTTATCGCTCAGGTAGCTGCTTTCAAAGACGAGCTGAATTCCGAGAGAGGTCGAACGCTCGTCCCATCGGCTACGCTGAGCGCCAGCGACATGACCTGGCATCAGGGAGACATAGGCCTTATCCCCTTTCAGCTGATCGAACACCTCCTTGTGGCTGGCCGCACTGATACGGAACTCGCATACAGACGCGAGCCTGCTATCGACGGGAATCAGCCGGCGATCGCCAAGCATTCGGTCGTACTCTTTCTCGATGTGTTCGCCCCGTGTGCTCGAAAGGTCCACGAATCGGGGAGCAATCCACTCGTACTCGAACGCGGAATTTGCCTCGGCAAGTGCCACGAGATGGCGCTTGCCGAACTCCAGGTCTGCCCACAGGGCGGCCTCGTACACGTCGCCGATCTGCGTGAGAAGCGCGCTCCCATCAGACCTCTCGAAATCATCACGCTGGCGCTGGGCAGTCGCAATCGCAGCACGGATGGTGGCCAGCTCCACGATCAGTTGCGTGTTCTCGATGAGCAGGCTGTTCCGCGTCTCAGTCATGGAGAAGAACTTGTCCATGAGCGCGCGTAGCCGTTCTGCCTCGGCCATACCTTTGTAGGGCTCGATCATCCGGTTGAAGTCCTCCCTGGACATGCTGATGCGCACCTGGTCCGATGGAGGTTCCAACTCGTCCCCACCAAGGAACTCCTTCAGCTTCTCAGCCGCCGTCGCGACACCCTTGGCATCCTTCGCATAGCCCTCCAGGCGCGTCTTGAACTTGTTCGACGAGTCGATGATGTCGCCATAGTCCTTCTTCGTCTGCGCGTCCTTGCTCAGCCACTGAAAGGCCTCGGCGCCACCGGCCACGATGGAGGCTGCAGTCGCCCCGCCTGACGCAACCGTGACCACCACCATGGAAACGGCGATAACGGTGTTCAGGAAGCTCGCACATGGATTCTTCCTGGCCACAGCGTCCTTGAAATCCCCATCCGCCTTCTGAACCTGCTGCCACACCTCCCAGTAGGTGGTTGCAATGGCATCCAATTGCTTTGAAACGTCTTGCAGCCTCGCGTTAACCTCACCGAGACGCGCCTTGCCAAGGGTGGCCACCTCCATTGCATTGCTGATCACCCTTTGTGCGGCAAGGCGCACGGTCTCAACCTGAACGTGCTCATCGCGCAGCTCGGCGACGTAGAACCGAGCGCGGGCACGGCTTTCCAGCATGCCGCGCAGGTTGTTTATGTGAAACTCGATCGGGCGGAGCGAGCAATAGACGCCCTGGATACCCACAGGCGGCATGCCGGCAGAAATCCGCGCCAGTGTTGCCGAGAGCCGCAGCCGGATCTCCTGCATCTGGCCGCCGCCCTCCGAGCTGGAGATGGCAAACAGCCAGGCCGCGATGGCTGCGGCCTCCTCCTCGTTGCCGCGCAGATGTTGAAGGTCGGCGTCGATGCCCAGCAGCTTGACACCTCGTAGTGGGATCGCAAGCCCGTGGCGAAAGACATCCCCCGACACGGCTGAGCCGCTTTGCCCAGCGCTCCCCTCTGGTGCCGTGTCGGCGATCGGCGAGGCGGGCCTACCGCGCGGACCGTCAGGGTGCTTCCCTGCTGGGGAGCACCTGTCTCCGCCTCCAAATCGCAGCGGAACAACGATCTTTGGGCCTCGATCCGTTGGATAGCACTTCCACCGGGTTCCGCCGAGACCTCCCTCGCCGGGCGTACCTGGACTTCCGTGCTTAGCTGCAGCGCTTGCCCCTCCTCCTGCAAAGCTCAAGCTGATCTGCTCGGAACCACTGTCCACGAAGGTCCGAATCAGCCCGCCATTTCCACCTGCGCCAGGGCGTCCCGCACGACCAGGCGGGCCTGCATCGCCGCCAGCACCGCCTGGCTCGCTATCCACGTTGTCCGGATACCCCCTCTTCCCATTCGCTCCGTTCGCTCCAGGCTGCGCCAATCCTCCCCGGCCGCCAACCGCAATGAGCGCCAACGCCCCATGGAGATCCTTGAAGAGAACTTCAATGCTGCCCGCATGCCCGCCGTTCCCTCCGTCCTTACCATCCTGTGGCGGAGCAGCGGCATCAATCGGCGTAGGAGGCCGAACCTGCGGCGCGTCCACGCCGTCGATTCCCGACACGTTGACGGTGGCCTGCGACCCGCCATAGGCCTTTCGCGCAATGAGCGTGACGGTTGCGCCCGGAGCAATGATTGGTGAATCCAATCGCAGTGAGTCCGCGTGCACGACAACCCGCTTACGCCCGCCGATGCGTGGATTGATTTCCGACGCCCGTATGTCAGTGGCGCAAATTTCAAGAGTATTGTCGTCGTCGTATATGACTCGATCTTCCGCGATCCGAATGGACATGCTGACTCCTCCTGGTGGTTGAGGAGGTCATATTGATCACGGTTACAAAAATTTGCAATAACGCTTCTACCGGAGCTGCTGGCACGCGCGCGTCTGCAAGCTATGGTCATCGGAAGGCCCAATGAGGTGCTGGGGCTGGGCTATCGCTACGAACGGCACTCAACGAAACAGAACCCATGCGCTACGAGCCGCAGCGCGAATCGGAGCGAAAGCTATATCCAGCCAAATCAGCAAATCATATTTGATGGAGCACAGGGTCGCCCCCACCATCGAGCAGTACGAACGCACCGCATTCATCACACCGGGATGATCTCGCCCCACTCCCAAAACTCAATGCTGGGTAGCCCCTTGGGATTCCCATTCACATCGCAAAAGAAGTCGATGCCCGCGCCCTCCTCGTTAACCAGCACCACCTGCCCCTGTTCTCCACCGCGAGACAGGTACTCCCCCTGAACAGTAAGGTAGTCGCCTAGCTTCACGTCCTTGGCCCATTCGGGCATGGTGCAGATCATTTTGACTTCCCTCCTCAAGCTGTACCCATGCAGGCAGCGACTTCGGTCTGTTGGACGCGTGTCGCACGCCGCCACCCTTGCACTGTTCCCACTAAGACTTCCCCGGTCTCCATGTCAAGGGCTGCCCACTTCTGCGGGCAACGGGTGTCCAGTGAAAGCGGGGGAACGGGACCCTGCAACTCGGGCACTTCCCGCCCGCTTCGCAAGATCCTCTTCGTGGCCACCTTGACCCAGTGGAGGTGAGCGTGGCGCTGGATGGCGCCCGACTTGGCCATCTCGACCATGAGCGACTGAGCAATCTGGTCGGCACGGTCGCGCGACCGGGGAGTCGTGTGCGGGTAGATGGCCTGAGCCAGCTGCTGACGCCGGAAAGGCCCGTCCAGGGCATCCATAAAGGCGGAGGCTGCTCGCCGATGGTTGGGGCGGATAGTGGAACTGGTCATACGGTATTGTCCGCGCCTGCAGCGGCGATCTCTTCCCTGGTGAGACAGACGCTTCGCTCCGTGCCCTTCACCATGATGCTCAGTGTGTCTTTGCGCGGGCCTGTCTTTGCCACCCTGAACTCCGCTCCCTTGACGCACATCACGCGCCAATCCTCGGGCCGCTTGCCCAGCCAACCCGCCTCGAAAAGCCGGAAGTTTTCGGGCACCGGCGCCAGCTTCTCCAGCGCCAACTTGCCGTATTGGGTCTCGGCGAATATGTCCTTGCTCATGTCGGCACTCATCGTCAACTCCTGAGGTGGTGGATATAGGTCTCGGCCCGGAGCTTCGACAGCTCCTCTGTGAGGCGCAGGCATCGTTCGCCGCAGACCCCGAGGCTCCACTCCGAGGTCGCGGCATTGGGTTACTGCCCGGTCGCAGATTTACTGCTGGCGGGCCAGCTTGCTCTTCGGTGTGGATTTAACTTGGCGCAGGTCTTGCAGCGTAGCTAGCTGGCATTCGGTGAGCCAAGCTAGTACCGTGGCCAATTGGCGCGCGGCAGCCTCCGGTACACGGTCCTTGAAGAGGGTATCCGTTGATATGTCAGGCACCAGGGTTAACCTTAATAAGATGGTGACCCCAGTGATGCCGCTCTTCGCTCATCCGGGAGAAGTCCGGCCGCTGTATGCGCTCCCACCGCTGGGAGGAACAGGCCGGCTCAAAGCTGCGGGGTCCACCCATGCCAGGGGATTGCCGTCCAATCCGGGTTCCATTTCGATTGAAGATCACCAGGTCCAGCAGAGGCGCGGCCCCGGCAGCCACTGGGTCAGCGTAGGCATCGCGAACCTGGGCGATGACGGGCCGCTCGGCGCCGCAATCGAACTGAGCAACCCAACTTCCTTTGGGGTAGTGAGCAAGGATTTGTTGCGCAGGAGTTGGGTTGATCGTTGGCGCCTGCGTATCGGTAGAGATCGGCTCATCGATATTGAGGATATGACGATTTGCGGCGTGCTGTGCTGTCGGCATGTCGAAGGATCCTTTAGGTTTTGCGCAACGGTTCCAAATGAAAGATCAATTAATTGTCAATTTAAATTGTAGCTTAATTACCAAGTCTTTACCAATATCATTCAATTGTTGCCATGGTCCTTCATTGTCCCGTCAGGCAAACATGCTCTCTTACCCGCCCTCCGGAGGGGGCCGAGCATGCGCTAGAATCCCTGCATCTTTCGCACAGGATTTGCCTGTCGTAGTTCTCCAAGCTGAGGAGTAGAAACCAGCAATTTTCACGTTCGGCGTCGCCGGATGTTCAACAAACCCGCGCGGGACAGCTTCCCGCATGGGGGGGTGGTTCCGGGCTTTTTTCTGGGGCCACTATGAAAAGTGTGAACAGCAGCCGCTATGCGCTGCTAATGACCTCCTTACCGCTTGCGGCCAGAGGTCTCAAGAGCTACCGGCACCCCTCCGTCTTCGGATGGGTGATGATCGGAGCCACAGATGATGCTGACGCTCTTCGGGAAGCCGCAAGGAGTGTCGATAGCCCTTCCATGATGCTGCTGCAGAAATGGAACGGATCCGCTTATCAAAACTGCGCCCATCAGGCGGCGTCATAGCCATCCTCGGTTCGCGCTACCGAGAACTTTGCTGCTGCTTCTGCGCAAAAAGGCAGTCACTTCCCTGCATCACTGCCTCTGGGCAGCATCGGACTAAGGCAACCCGCTTCAACGCAAGTGGACTGATGCGGCAGCTGTCCGCGCCATCGCCAATACAGCGACTCCCGCCCTAGCCACTCGGCCTGGGCACCTCAAGCCCACCGGGGACCGCATCCCCAGCGTGGGCGATGTGTACCCGGTTTTTCATACGGAAGGAAGACCATGGACACCAAGAACAACGTTTCGAGTCAGGAGGTGCTCAACGCTCCGGCCAGCGCCAGTAACCCTGCCCCCTGCCTCGCGGATGATGCAGAACAGCGCATACACATGCGATTGATCCTGGACATTGACTACAGCCTCAACGGGGAATCGCCAAAGCGATTGGCCGAGTTCCTTCACGCACTCTGCGATCACGCTGCCGGCAACGGTATGTTGACCCATTCATCGCTCGCGGAAGTCGACGGATGGGAAGCCCAAGCGGTACAGATGCCCGACCCAATCCCCAAAGAAGACCTCGCCGAATTCATGCTCCGACGCATCGAGAATGGTCAGCTCTCCCTTGAGGACATTGCGGTGAGCATGGCCCGCTACGGCCTCGAAGAACCGCACAAGTTCATGAGTGAAATGCGTGAACGCATGGACCAGGACAACGACAACTGACCCTGGCCAAAAGAAGCTGCTGAACCGACTGAGGGTACGCAGGAACCTTACAGGGCCAGTTAGCTGGCGCTGGACAACCTGAAGGCTCAGCTGCGTAGAAAGGCCAGTTGATCCCCGCACAGCTTGAAAGCACCTTCAGCCTCTTGGCAACAAGGCGCTCAGGCAAACGAATTCAAACCGTCCGCTTAGCGCTGATGGACTGATGCGGCAGCTGCCCGCGCCTTCGGCAACGCAGCTACTACCGCCCAAGCCTCCCCGGCCTGGGCATCTCAATCCCACCGGGGACCGCATCCCCAGCGTGGGCGATGTGTACCCGGTTTTTCATACAGAAGGAAGACCATGGACACCAACATCACTATCGCAACCACCCACCAGGTGCTCTACGTTCCCGCCAGCGCCAGCGACCCGCATCCGCGCATCGCGGATGATCTGGTCACGCTGGAGGATGGCCGCGTAATCGGTCGCTACAGCAGGATGACCAAGGAAGAACTCAGCTCGCGCATGAAGACTGAACTGCTGGTGACCGAAAGGGACACGTTCAGCAGAATGCAGGACGACAGCTACGTGACAGAGCCCAGGCTCATCACCGAAGAACGCTTCCACGAAGCCTTCGAGTGCTTGCCCCCTCTCCGGTGGGAAACGCACCAGGGCGTTGAGAGCTTCCGCTTCATGGAGCATTCCTGCGGCGACATAACCACCATCTTCGCGCGCACAGGCGACCAGTATTGGGAGTTTGAGGACCGGTTCAACATGAGCCGCGACGATTTGGCGCAGAAGGTGCTCGCCGCTGCCAACGTGGCCTCGGCCCAGCACATCCCTGGATGAGAACCAATACAAAGGAACTCGCCATGGAAATTGATTCGCTCATGTGCGTCAGCACAGTTCACCCGGACATCGTGAAGCCTGTTCGCGGCTTGGTTTGCTGTTGCTGCGGAGGAAGCATCACAGGTCGGCAATTCCACAATCAGGACACAGGCCATGGCCTAGGCGACTGCTGCGTGGAGTTCGTCAAACCCAGGACGGAAGACATGGAACGGACCTACGGCATTGAGGGAGTGCACTACCTCCTCGATCCCTTAGTTCGCGTTCGTGAGTCGGAAGCCCGGGGGTGGACGAAATGGAGGATCAGCCTACGCCTGACGAACCGCTGC
>Ga0302347_1005042_pt1 | contig 10023 bp, 6 predicted proteins | sample PhyWR1_FD_202178 | JGI IMG/M metagenome (GOLD analysis project Ga0302347, IMG submission 202178) | Leaf surface microbial communities from wheat plants in UC Gill Tract Community Farm, Albany, California, United States - DLSL W.R1 (v2)... | ecosystem: Host-associated > Plants > Phyllosphere >...
GGACGGTGGTGGTGCCGTCTTGAGCGATCAGTTCGATTTTAACGCTGCCCGGTGCTTCGATCAGGGCGGCTTTTTCGCTGGCGTAGAAGTCGCCTTCGCTCATGTGAGCAACGTGGGACTTGGAGTCGGCAGCCCAGGCGCCCATTTTGTGCGGGTGCTTGCGCGCGTAGTTCTTGACCGACAGCGGTGCGCGGCGGTCGGAGTTGCCTTCACGCAGTACCGGGTTTACGGCACTGCCCATCACTTTGCTGTAACGCGCTTTGGTTTCTTTTTCAGCGTCAGTGGTGACGGTTTCCGGGTAGTCCGGAATGTTGAAGCCCTGCGCTTGCAATTCTTTGATCGCGGCCTGCAGTTGCGGGACCGAGGCGCTGATGTTGGGCAACTTGATGATATTGGCTTCAGGGGTAACGGCCAGGGCGCCCAGTTCGGCGAGGTGGTCTGCTACAGCCTTGTCACCCAATTGCTCGGGGAAGCTTGAGAGGATGCGGCCAGCCAGAGAGATGTCGCGCGTTTCAACGGCGATATCGGCGCTGGCGGTAAACGCCTCGATGATAGGCAGCAGTGAATAGGTGGCGAGCGCCGGAGCTTCGTCGGTGAAGGTATAGATGATCTTCGAACGGTTGGGCATTTCGGATTAACTCTCTTCTTTGCTGAGCGTGCTCAGATACTCGAGATGCGCAGGGTAGGCGCTTTCGTTCACAGTGAACAATGAGCCGAAAGTCGAGGTTCTTCGCGGTGATGTGAATGCATCAGTAGAGCGTCAAGCGGTCGAGCCGGGGTAACGGCTCAGCCTTTCTAGGCCTGAAAGACTCATTCCAGCATGTGTTTGCAGGTGACTCAATGGTCACCGGCGCAGTATACATAGGTCACCAAGGTTGCTGCGAGGGGGGTGGCCTAACACGAATCATCCATTGGTCTAAGGCCCTGCGGCAAAATGCCCTTATTTTTGGCAATTTAACCCGTGTTTACGGGGTTTTTCGGCAATCTCCATCTTTACCCTTGATGGAGCAGGCATAAAAAAACCGGCCGATTCCCGTGATTGAATCGGCCGGTTTCTTGTGCAGCGGGTCAGACCGAGAGGCTGGTTACCTCTTGCGCAGTCGCTTGAGCGCTGGCCGGAACTTGAGCATTGGTGATTGCAACCGCATGCAGGCCCTTGGGGCCCTGGATTATTTCGAAGCTCACGGGCTGGCCTGCTTTGAGCGTCTTGTAACCGTCCATCTGGATTGCCGAAAAATGCGCAAAAAAGTCGATCGGGTTGCCGTGTTCATCGATGCCTTCCTTGGCTTGCGTATTAATGAAGCCGAAGCCTTTGGCGTTGTTGAACCACTTGACCTTGCCTTGCATACTCATATCCCTCTGCTGCAAACAACTCCATCACTGGAGTATCATCCAGTTCACTCGCACAGAAACCAGTAAAAGTGGTTGACTGTACGGACCATTTTTCCCACTGTGGGTACTATATGGTTGTAACACCGTTTTACCGATAGTCAAGGTCACGTGGCGGCGGTGTTGAAATTTGACACGTTTGCCTCCATCACTGTATTCGCACAACCAACGACGAACCTTTCTTTCCATGCATGCAATCAGCCAGACTCGACTAACATTCAATCAGGATCACCCCGATTTTGATGACGAAGACTCCGCTGGCTTGGCTGTGCAAGAGGCTAAGCCTGCGCTTCAGGCGCCGCCGATGTACAAGGTGGTTTTGTTTAATGATGACTACACGCCAATGGATTTCGTTGTAGAGATCCTAGAGGTGTTTTTTAACTTGAATCGCGAATTGGCGACCAAGGTCATGCTGGCCGTCCATACAGAAGGACGGGCTGTGTGCGGCATCTATACCCGCGACATTGCCGAGACCAAGGCGGCGCAGGTAAACCAGTACGCACGCGAAAGCCAGCATCCGCTACTCTGTGAAATCGAGAAGGACGGTTAACGCCGACCACTTGGGTATGAGGTGAAGCCATGTTAAATCGCGAGCTCGAAGTCACCCTCAATCTTGCCTTCAAGGAAGCCCGCTCCAAACGTCATGAATTCATGACGGTTGAGCATCTCCTTTTAGCGCTTCTGGATAATGAGGCGGCCGCAACCGTTCTACGCGCCTGTGGCGCAAACCTCGACAAACTCAAGCATGACCTGCAAGAGTTTATTGATTCCACGACTCCCCTGATTCCCGTCCACGACGAAGACCGCGAAACGCAGCCAACCCTGGGTTTTCAGCGGGTCTTGCAGCGTGCGGTGTTCCATGTGCAGAGTTCCGGCAAGCGTGAAGTGACCGGCGCCAATGTGCTGGTAGCCATCTTCAGCGAACAGGAAAGCCAGGCCGTATTCCTGCTCAAGCAGCAGAGCGTGGCGCGCATTGATGTGGTCAATTTTATTGCTCATGGCATCTCCAAGGTGCCCGGGCATGGCGAGCACAGCGACAACGACCATGAAATGCAGGATGAAGAGGGTGGCGAGTCGTCGTCCTCCAGCAATCCTCTGGACGCTTATGCCAGCAATTTGAATGAACTGGCCCGTCAGGGCCGGATCGATCCGCTGGTGGGTCGCGAAATGGAAGTTGAGCGCGTCGCCCAGATTCTGGCGCGTCGGCGCAAAAACAACCCGCTGCTGGTCGGCGAGGCCGGCGTGGGTAAAACCGCGATTGCCGAGGGTCTGGCCAAGCGCATCGTCGACAATCAAGTGCCTGACCTGCTGGCTAACAGCATCGTCTACTCCCTGGATCTCGGCGCCCTGCTGGCGGGTACCAAGTACCGTGGCGATTTCGAGAAGCGCTTCAAGGCGCTGCTCGGCGAGCTGAAGAAACGCCCGCAGGCGATTCTGTTTATCGATGAAATCCACACGATCATCGGTGCCGGTGCGGCTTCTGGCGGCGTGATGGACGCTTCCAACCTGCTCAAGCCACTGCTGTCGTCGGGTGACATTCGCTGCATCGGTTCCACCACGTTCCAGGAATTTCGCGGGATCTTCGAAAAAGACCGTGCCCTGGCGCGCCGTTTCCAGAAAGTCGACGTGTCCGAACCTTCGGTTGAAGACACCATCAGCATTCTGCGCGGGCTTAAAGGTCGCTTCGAGCAGCACCACGGCATCGAATACAGTGATGAGGCCCTGCGCGCAGCGGCTGAGCTGGCCTCGCGCTATATCAATGACCGGCACATGCCGGACAAGGCCATTGATGTGATCGACGAAGCAGGTGCCTACCAGCGTCTGCAGCCGGTTGAAAGTCGGGTCAAGCGCATTGAAGTGGCGCAGGTTGAAGATATCGTGGCGAAAATCGCGCGAATTCCGCCAAAACACGTCTCGGTCTCGGACAAGGAGCTGTTGCGCAACCTTGAACGCGACCTGCGCCTGACCGTATTCGGTCAGGATGCAGCGATCGATTCGTTGTCCACGGCAATCAAGTTGTCCCGTGCCGGGCTCAAGTCGCCGGACAAACCTGTGGGTTCGTTCCTGTTCGCCGGGCCCACCGGTGTCGGTAAAACCGAGGCCGCGCGCCAGTTGGCAAAGGCCCTGGGTATCGAGCTGATTCGCTTCGACATGTCCGAGTACATGGAGCGCCATACCGTATCGCGTCTGATCGGTGCCCCTCCGGGCTATGTCGGTTTCGATCAGGGCGGTTTGCTGACCGAGGCCATCACCAAGCAGCCTCACTGCGTATTGCTGCTCGATGAAATCGAGAAGGCGCACCCGGAAGTCTTCAACCTGCTGCTGCAGGTCATGGATCACGGTACGCTGACCGACAACAACGGGCGCAAGGCGGACTTCCGCAACGTGATCGTCATCATGACCACCAACGCGGGTGCCGAAACAGCGTCTCGGGCTTCGATGGGCTTTACCCATCAGGATCATGCTTCCGATGCCATGGAAGCGATCAAGAAGAGCTTCACCCCCGAGTTCCGTAACCGCCTGGACACCATTATCCAGTTTGGTCGCCTCAGCCACGAGGTTATCAAGCACGTGGTGGACAAGTTCCTTACCGAACTGCAGGCGCAGCTGGAAGACAAGCACGTGCAGCTCGAGGTGTCGGATGCGGCGCGTGGCTGGCTGGCAGCGGGTGGTTATGACGCGCTGATGGGCGCACGGCCGATGGCCCGTTTGATCCAGGACAAGATCAAGCGTCCGTTGGCTGAGGAGATTCTCTTTGGTGAGCTGGCCGATCATGGCGGTGTGGTACACATCGACCTTGAGAACGGCGAACTGACCTTCGAGTTTGAAACCGCCGTCGAAATGGCTTGAGTAACACCGCAGTAAAAAAGGCGCCTTCGGGCTAATGCCGATCAGTTGGGCGGGATGCAAAATCCCTGTGGGAGCGGGCTTGCTCGCGATTGGAACAACGCGGTTTGATAGTTGAACCGCGTTGTCTGTATCGCGAGCAAGCCCGCTCCCACAATGACCATGACTGGTTTGCATTGGTGCTTGGGCGCCTTTTTGCTGTCTGCATTCATGCAGCCTGGGCCAGCGCGGCATTGCGCTCCAGTATCGGGTAGCCAAGCGCGGCAATATGGTGATGTACGCGACGATAGTCGCGTAACACCCGCTGGAAAATATCCCCGGATTCAGCCCAGGCGCTCTTGTCATTTTGCAGCTTGCGAAAGTGCTCTCGACTGGCGCTGGCTTCCAGCTTGCGCACGGTCTCCTTGTGGCCGATCAGTGCCTGGGCAGCGCTCACGTCCTCACGCAAAAACGCGGTAATGGCCAGGTTCAGGCTATCCAGCAAGGCCAGGTGCATGGACTGGATCTGGATCAGCTCGAACGATGAAAAGTGCTCGCCGCGACGCGTCCTGCGAACGGCCAGTTGCCCCAGATTGTTGAGAATGTCACCGGCATGCTCAAGGTTGATCACGAACATCAATACTTCCTGTGCGCGGTCGGCGTCATCATCGCTCAGGCCATCCTGGCCGATATCGGCCAGATAGGCGCGGATGGCCGCACTCAACAGGTCTATCGAGTGATCCAGCTGGCGCACTTTATCCACTGTGTGCGGGTCGGGTTTTTCGAACAGTTGCAGGACCTGATTAAGCATCAATGAGGTCATGTCTGCCAGGCGCAGGGCTTCACGCACCGAATTGGACAGGCCAACGTTGGCCACTTCCAGCCCGGCTTCGTCCAGATACTGCGGCATGCCCGGGTCTGCTGGCGGCTCCGGCTGGGGGAGCAGGCGGGTCAGCAGGCGTGCGCAGGGCTCGATCAGGCCGATAAACACTACGGCCAGCAGCAGGTTGAACGCGGTATGCAGATACACCACCCACGCCGCGAGGCCAATATCGCTGCGGGCTACATAGCTGGCCATCAGCGGCAGGCAGGGTAGCAAGGCCAGAGTGCCCAACAGGCGTATCAGTAGGTTGCCCAGTGGCAGGCGTCGCGCCACGGGTGAGCTGGCGCTCATCATGGACGGCAACGCGCCACCGATATTGGCGCCGAGCATCAGGGCAATGGCGGTCTCGGGTGTCATCATCCCCGCGCCCGCCAGCGAGGCGATCAGCAGCACCACGGCGACACTGGAGTGGCAGATCCAGGTCAGCAGTACGGCAGCGACCACCGCGATGATCACATCGCCTTCCAGGCTTTGCATGATGGCGCGAAACACCGAGGTGGCTTCCATATGCCCCAGAGTGGCGCTGAGCAAGCCCAGGGCCAGCAACATCAGGCCCAGGCCTATCAGTGCGCAGCCGACGCTTTCAAACCGCGAGTCATCGCGCAGGCGAAATACGATAAAGCCCACCAGCAAAATGACAGGCATCGCCAGGGAGGTATCGAAGCTCAGTAACTGCACCACTAGGGTCGAGCCGATGTTGGCCCCCAGCATCACGGCCAGGGCTGGCGCCAGGCTCAAGGTGCCTGCGGCGGTAAATGAGGTTGCCATCAGGCTGACCGCCGTACTGCTTTGCAGTACGCCAGTGATACCAATCCCGGAAATCAGCGCCATCCAGCGGTTATTCAGGTTGCGCCCCATCCAGTTGCGCAGCTGGGTGCCAAAGCCGCGCAGCAGGGCGGTGGAAATCATGTGGGTGCCCCATAGCAAGAGTGCGATGGCGCCCGCGAGGTTGAGTAACAGAGTGGTTCCCGACATAAGGAATCTCCACAGAACGAGCATGCATTTTTTACGAAGTCGTAAAGCCAGGGCGTGGGCCGGCGCAGCGATGTGCCGGCCCACGGCGCCTCAAGTCAGTACCACTGCTTGAAGCGGCGGATGTAGATGGTTTTCATCAGTTGCGCAACGCAGCAGTAGCTGAACAGGGTGGCAACCAGCCAAGGGAAGTACGACAACGGCAACGGTTCCAGTCCGACCATAGTGCCCAGCGGCGAGAACGGTACGTAGATGCCCAGCACAATCACGATGATGGTCATCATGGTCACTGGCCATGCTGCAGTGCTCTGGAAGAACGGGATCTTGCGGGTACGCAGCATATGGACCACCAGGGTTTGCGACAGCAGCCCCTCGATAAACCAGCCCGACTGGAACAGGGTCTGCATTTCTACGCTGTTGGCCGAGAACACGTACCACATCAGGGCGAAGGTCGTGATGTCGAAGATCGACGACGTTGGCCCGATCCAGATCATGAAGCGCCCGATGTTCTTGGCGTCCCACTTGCGTGGTTTTTGCAGGTACTCCTTGTCCATCTTGTCCCACGGCAAGGCCAGCTGGGAGATGTCGTACATCAGGTTTTGCAGCAGCAGGTGGATCGACAGCATCGGCAGAAAAGGAATAAAGGCGCTGGCCACGAGGACCGAGAACACGTTGCCGAAGTTCGAACTGGCGGTCATGTTCAGGTACTTCATGATATTGCCGAACGTCTCGCGCCCTTTGAGCACGCCCTCTTCGAGCACCATCAGGCTCTTTTCCAGAAGGATGATGTCAGCCGACTCTTTGGCGATATCCGTGCCACTGTCCACCGAGATGCCAACGTCAGCGTCGCGCAGGGCAGGGGCATCGTTGATGCCGTCGCCAAGGAAGCCTACGGTGTGGCCGTTGGCTTGCAGGGCTTTCAGCACCCGGGATTTCTGCAGTGGGGTGAGCTTGGCAAACACCGTGCGCTGCTCGACCTCCAGTTGCAGTGCGGCGTCGTCCATCGTCTCGATCTGCGGGCCGAGCAGCGGCGTACCGGGTTCCAGTCCCACCTGGCGGCAGATCTTGCTGGTGACAACGGCGTTGTCGCCGGTCAGTACCTTGACCGCTACGCCGATATCTTGCAGGGCGGCAATTGCCGGGCCGGCCGTTTCTTTTGGCGGATCGAGAAAGGTCAGCAAGCCGCGGATCACCAGGTCCCGCTCGTCAGCAGTGCTGTACTGCTTTTGCGCCTGAGTCTTGGGAATTTCGCGGGTGGCTACCAGCAGCACACGGAAGCCGTCCTCGTTGTACTCGCTGGCCAGGGCCAGCAATTGCTCACGACGTGTGGCATCCAGGGCAACACGGGTGTCGCCTTCCATGACATGGGTGGCGATGTCGAGCATCTCTTCGACAGCGCCCTTGCACACCAGCAGGTGATCGCCACGGGTGTCCTTGACGATGATCGACAGGCGTCGCCGCACGAAATCAAACGGCAGTTCATCTACCTTGCTGTAGTTGAGTGGCGCGTTGAACTTGGGGTCCTGGCGGGAAAACTGCACCACGGCCTGATCCATCAGGTTGCGAATGCCGCTCTGGTGATGGCTGTTGAGCCAGGCCAGCGCCAGTACCGACTCATCGCGTTTGCCGCTGGCGTCGACATGATGCTCAAGGATGATGTGATCCTGGGTCAGGGTGCCGGTCTTGTCGGTGCACAGCACGTCCATCGAGCCCAGGTTCTGGATGGCATTGAGGCGCTTGACCACCACTTTGCGCTTGGCCATGGCGGTCGCGCCCTTGGCCAGGTTGGCGCTGACAATCATTGGCAGCATTTCCGGGGTCAGGCCTACGGCCACTGCCAGGGCAAACAGGAAGGCATCGCCCCAGTCGCCCTTGGAAAAGCCGTTGAGGAAAAACACGATGGGCACCATCACCAGCATGAAGCGGATCAGCAGCCAGCTGACGCTGTTGACCCCGCGGTCAAAGGCGGTTTGCGTGCGCGAGCCGACGATGGCCTTGGCCAGCGAGCCAAAGTAGGTGCGCGGACCGGTAGCCACTACTACGGCACGGGCTGTGCCACTGACCACGTTGGTGCCCATAAAGCAGATATTGGGCAGATCCAGCAGGTTGCTCTGATCAGCGGCGGTGCTGGAGGCGGATTTTTGCGTCACATCCCCCAGGGTGTCGTACTTCTCCACGGGCAAGGCTTCGCCGGTCAGTACGGCCTGGCTGATAAACAGGTCACGGGATTCGATCAGGCGAATGTCCGCGGGGATCATGTCGCCGGCCGACAGTTGCACGATATCGCCAGCCACCAGTTCGCGCATCGGTACTTCATGGATCGACGCCTTGGCGCCGCTCTTGTCCCGCCGTACCACGGTAGCGGTGGTGCGGACCATGGCCTTGAGGGCTTCGGCACTCTTGGCCGAGCGATGCTCCTGCCAGAACCGCAGCAGGCTGCTGAGGCCGACCATCAAGCCAATGATGATGACTTTGGTCAGGTCGCCTTCTTCGCCATCGCGCTCTGGCAGCCAGTAGTCGGTTACAAAGCTGATGACTCCCAGGGTCAGCAGTACATAGATGAAAGGGTTGTGCAGGGCCAGCAGAAACTGCACCAGGGCGTGAGGCGGCTTGTCGTGAGCGACTTCGTTATAACCATCGCTTTGCAGGCGTTCAGCTGCTTCCTGTTCGGTCAGGCCTGCGGTGGTGGCGCGTACATTGGCCAGAGTGGCCGAGAGGCCGTTTTGTGCTTCCCGAGCGGCACGCATGGACAGTTTGTTGCTGTCGCTGGCGCTGTTCTTATCCCGAACTTTAGTGTTTTTTACGGCGCTCATAATGAGTACTCCTGTCGCCAACTCTTGACCGGGCATATATTGAATGGCCTTTTAAAAGGCGTGCCAATGTATGCCGAGTCGCAAACTTCGCAATCGGTTTAATTGAAGTGTTAAGTGCGCTTAAAGTCCCGCTGCTGCGAATTAATTAACAGGCACGCAGCGGGCAGCTACTGGCTTCTTCCATAAGGAACTCCAGTTGATTGGCGGGTTTATTTAAAAGTTGAAAATCAGTGCAAGAACCGACTCTGCGGGTCCTGGGAGTCGGCCATGCTCCAGCGCTGCTCCAGTTGGCCTGTGGCAGGGCTGACGCGCCAATGCACCTGGCGGTGCGCTGGTTTTACACCGGGAACGGGGTTGGCAAAGGGTGAATTGACCGGGCGGGCACAGGTGGGCTCGCGGGACAGTTTCACGCGCATGCTGGAGGTAAAGGCGCGAACGCCGGGTAGTACATGGGTTTTAAAGGTCATAACACACCTCGTGACCGGACTGGTGCCGGTGAGGTCGTTACGTTGGAGCGTCAGGCTCTAGCGCAGTTGACCTCGCCGTGCAGGCGAGTCCCGTCAATGTCTGGGTTTGGTGCCCGGAGCGCCGAATTTACGGTGCCCGGACAGCGACTAGATACTGTGTCCATTGGCTTCTTTTGTGAAGTTTATAGGCGGCCTGAATGACCGACCTGTGCAATCTACTCAGGTGGTGGTGGTACGTCAACTTTAAAACCCGGTAAGTGTGTCTGGTACAGCAAGGGTTCAGGAAGTTTGGAAGTTGTTGGTGTGGTTCGCTGGGCAGGTACTTAATATGACAGGAAAGTTACAGGTATAGAAGTTTGAAGTGCGCAGCACTCATTGTTGGTGCGGGATATTCGCCTGGTCACACGCGCCTTGTGGGAGCGGGCCTGCTCGCGATGGCAGCATTGCGGTTAAGCAGGAATATTGCGCCGCTTGCATCGCGAGCAAGCCCGTTCCCACAGGTCCTGGGTACAGGCTCAAATCGCGGGCAAACAAAAACGCCCGGCAGAGCCGGGCGTTTTGTATTGACTTGCTTAGCGAGCGCGGTAAGTGATGCGCCCTTTGCTCAAGTCATAGGGCGTCAGCTCGACGCGCACTTTGTCACCGGTAAGAATACGAATGTAGTTCTTGCGCA
>Ga0302347_1005047_pt1 | contig 10014 bp, 6 predicted proteins | sample PhyWR1_FD_202178 | JGI IMG/M metagenome (GOLD analysis project Ga0302347, IMG submission 202178) | Leaf surface microbial communities from wheat plants in UC Gill Tract Community Farm, Albany, California, United States - DLSL W.R1 (v2)... | ecosystem: Host-associated > Plants > Phyllosphere >...
CGGCTGGCAGCCTTACGTCAAGCTCAACTACTGGCAGACCCTGGACGGGGAAGACCGCATCGATTTCGATACCAACCGCATCCTCAACCAGCAGGATTCACGCGCGCTGGAAGTGGGCGTGGGCGTGGTAGCGCGCTTCAACAGCACCGTCAGCGCGTTTGCGGTGGCCGATTACACGCGCGACCTGGAAAGCAGTGCGCAGAAGGAGCGCAAGGTGATCGAGGGCAATATCGGGTTGCGGTTGGACTGGTAGGGCGACAGCCAGCAGGGATCCGCGGCGGCACGCCGGGCGCAACCGGCGCTGCCGACCGCGTTGTAGCGCGAGGCATCGCGGGTTATGCGAACGGCGCACTGTTCCGGCTGGCGGGTGCAGCGGTAAGCTGCAGCCTCTTCACTACAGGGATGTAGCGCGATGATCGCAGGACGTTGCGGGTGGTTGATGGTGGCCTTGGCAGCGGCAAGTGGCGCTGCAAACGCACAGGACGTCCCCAGCGCCGAGGCGCAGGCGCGGATCCTGGACCTGCTGCAGCAACAGTCGTTGTATCGCGACCGCGTGGAGTGGCCCAAGGCCCGCGCGGAGCTGGCGGCCGCGCGCGACCCGGCGCAGACGCGACGGGTGCTGGACGATGTGATCCGACGCAGCAGCGGTGGGCACGGGCGGTGGATATCGGCCAACCAGCAGCGCGTGCAGGCGCAGCGCGCACAGGCGACTCAAACCGCGATGGGTGCTGCGACCCCGCAGACAGATGACGCCCGCAGCGGACCGACAGCGCGGCTGGGGTGGATCAAGGTGGGCGCCTACATGGACGATTCCTCCCAGCCCAAGGACGTGCAATACGAAGCCCGCAAGCAGGCTGCCATTGCGCTGCAGACGCGCATCCGGGAGCAGGACGATGGCGACCGTTGTGGCTGGGTGGTCGACCTGCGCAGCAACACTGGCGGCAACATGTGGCCCATGCTGCTGGGGATGGGCCCATTGCTGGGCGATGCGAAGACGGCGGATCCGGTGGGGATGTTCCTCCTGGCCGATAAACGCCAGCCATGGGCGTATCGCGAGGGTGCGGTCTGGCTGGACAGCAGGTCGGTGGTCGGATCGCGCCACACCCAGTACACGCTGCGCAACCCGGGCGCGCCGGTGGCCGTCCTGATGGGGCCGCGTACTGCCAGTTCCGGTGAGGCATCGGTACTGGCGTTCCGCGGCCGGCCCGCCTCGCGCAGCTTCGGCCAGCCCACTTCCGGTTATTCCACCGCCAATATCCCCCAGCGTCTGCCCGATGGCAGTCTGCTGTTGTTGACCACCAGCGTGATCGCCGACCGCAACGGCGTCGGCGACGGCCACCGCCTGCAGCCGGACGTCATGGTGGGCGCAGGGCAGGAGGCGGCAGCGATGGCGCGCGAATGGCTGCTTGCGCAGCCGGCCTGCAACCAGGCTGATGCGATCGCCGATACCCGCTGACCGCGGGTGTTCCGGACCGGCCCGACACTGTGCGGGCCGGCACGGGCACACACGTTCAGCGCAGCGCGGCAATCGCCTGCGTGCGTGCCTTGGCCAGCTGCTCCCCCACCGCGGGGCCCTTGAGGTGAGTCAGGTCCAGATCGCGTGCCTGCACCGCCAGCGCAGCGCGATGCAGCCGCTGGAGCGTTTCGCCCTGCGGATAATCGCTGTCTTCAAACCCCAGCCGGCCACGCTTGTCGGCCTCGCAGCACAGCGCGATCTGCGCGATCCGCTCCGGGCGGCGGAAGCCGTCGCAGCGGGCCAGCAGTTCCAGCACGGTGGCATCGCGCAGTTCGTCGATGCGGTGCACGTTGAGATGATCGCGGCAGACCGCTTCGGCCAACTGGCGGTGATCGACCGGCACCTTCAAGCGTTCGGCCAGCGCACGCAGCGGGGCCACCCCGCGCTGCTCATGCATGATGTGGCGCGGCCATTCCTCTGGCGGGGTCAGGCCCTTGCCGAGGTCGTGGGTCAGCGCGGCGAAGCCGATCAGGTCATCGCCCGGTGCCAGCTGCGCGGCCATGTCGCTGACCATCTCCTGGTGCACGCCGGTATCCACTTCGGGGTGGAACTCCGCGCGCTGCGGCACCCCATACAGCGCTTCCAGCTCGGGCAGGATCGGGCCCAGTGCATGGGCATCATGCAGCGTGCGCAGGAACGCGGACGGCCGCGCGGAGGCGAGGGCGCGTCGCAGCTCCTGCCAGACACGTTCGGGCACCAGTGCCTCAAGCTCACCGCTGGCGGCGATCTGCTGCATCAGGGTCATCGTTTCCTTGGCCACGGTGAAGCCGAGCGGGGCGAAGCGCGCCATGAAGCGGGCCGCACGCAGCACGCGCAGCGGATCTTCGATGAAGGCCGGGCCGACGTGGCGCAGCACGCGTTGCTCGATATCGCGCACGCCGCCATAGGGATCCACCAACGTGCCGGTGGCCTCGTCGCAGGCGATGGCGTTGATGGTGAAGTCGCGGCGCTGCAGGTCTTCTTCCAGCGTCACCGACGGGTCCGCATCGACCACGAAACCGCGGTAGCCGCGTCCGGATTTGCGCTCGGTGCGGGCCAGCGCATATTCCTCGCCGCTGTCCGGATGCAGGAACACCGGGAAATCACGGCCCACGGCCTTGTAGCCCTGCGCTTCCATCTGCGCCTGGGTGGCCCCGACGACAACCCAGTCGCGGTCGCCGGGGGAACGCTGCAAGAGGCGGTCGCGCACGGCGCCGCCAACCAGATAGATTTTCATGTGCCCATGATGCCGCAGTGGACCAAGGCCACGCCAACCGGTTGGCATACCGGTGCCGGTCAGTCGCCACCCTTGTCGGCATTTGCCGCGCAGGCGAAGGTCTTGCGCTTGACCTGCAGGCGGCCGTTCATGCGGTCGGTCACCGGCAGCGCATCGCCGTTCAAGCGCCAGTCGTAGATCACGCTGAAGGCCAGGATGCGCGCGACATACTCGCGGGTTTCCTTGTAGCTGATGGTCTCGATCCAGATGTCCGGATCGAACCCTGGGCGCTGCGACTGCCAGCGGGCGGTCGGGGTCGGGCCGGCGTTGTAGGCGGCGATGGTGACGTAGGGCAGGCCCTCGTACTTGTTCATCAGCTGGCGCAGGTAGGCGGTGCCGATGGCGATGTTGGTGTCCGGATCGTAGAGGCTGGCGGCACCCCCGTAGTTGGTCAGGCCGATCGACTTGGCCACGGCCGCGCCGGTCGCCGGCAGCACCTGCATCAGGCCCATCGCGTTGGCGGGCGAGCGCGCCTTCGGGTTGAAGATGCTCTCGGCGCGGATCTCCGCGGCCACCCAGGCCGGGTCGATCGCGTTGCGCGCCGATTCGCGGCGGATGCTGTCATCGTGGTGCAGCGGGAAGCGCAGCGAATACAGGCGCTGCTCGTCCGGGGTCTTGCCGAGCGAGAACACCGCACGGTCGAACCAGCCGTTGTCGCGCGCCACTTCCACGGCCAGGCGACGCTGCGTGTTGTCGTAGCGGCTCAGCGCGTCGTTCCACTCGGCCACGGCCCAGCCGGCACGCTCGATCTTGAACAGTTCCATGGCCCGCACGATCGCCGGGTCACGGGCGACTGCCGCCTGCGCTTGGGCACTGTCATTGGGTTCCCACGGGCACAGCGTGTAGTTCTGGCCGAGCTGGTCGGCCGCCAGGAAGCCATGGAAGGTGGCCGCGCGGGCTGCCTCACGGAAGGCGGCCTGCGCCTCGCTGCGCTTGCCGGTCTTGTCCAGCATGCGCGCTTCGAAGTAGCGCCAGCGCGAGTCGGCCCGCTGGGTGGGGCCCATCTTGCGGATGGCGGTCAGCGCCGCCGGCCAGTCGCCGCGCGACAGCGCCTCACGCGCGCGCCACTCGTGCAGGCGTTCGTCGTAGGCGGACTCGGGCACTGCATTGAGGCGGCGGGCGGATTCGGGACCGTAGGAAGCCACCGTCCACAGCGCGATCTGATACAGCACCTGCGCGCGCTGGGCGGCGCTCAACTGCAGGGCGTCGGCGTACTGCGGCAGCTGCTGCTCGGTCGCGCCCGGGTCGGCCTTGGCCAGCTTGGCCAGGCCGTCAGTGGCGATGCGGCGGCTGCGCTCGTTGCGCGGCCAGTTCAAGGCGCTGGCGTTGGGTTTGTCGACGAAGGCGGCATAGGTGTTGGCCAGCGCGAGGTCGGCGGCCGGCAACCCGCGCGCGGCGCTGCGCATCACCGCCGGCTGCTGCTCGTCGGCAGCGGCGTCGATGCGTGCCCAGCGCAGTTCGGCGTTCATGCCGCCCTTGGCATCCAGGACCGCGAACACCGGGTCGCAGGCATCAGGCAACGACTTGCCGGTGCTGCGCCAGATCGCCTGTGCTTCGGTGACCCACTGCGCGTCGGCCTTGCCGGTGGCCTGCCGTGCGTTGAGCTGCGCGCAGCGCAGGCCGACGTTGGAGGTGTCGGTCCAGTTGGCCAGCAGCGTCGGCCAGTCCTGGCGCCGCGCCACCGCCGGCAGCCATACGCTGCGGAAGCTGGCAGCCACGGCCTGGCCGTTGTAGCGCTTGAGGAAGTCCTGCGCCTGCGCGTTGCTGACCGTATCGATGTTGCGCCGCAGGTTGGCGAATTCCACCCAGCCATACAGCGGGTGGCGGCTCAGCGCCGCGGCCTGGGCGGGGTCGAACTGGCCACGCTCGGCATTGTCGATGACGGCTTTGAGCTGCGCGCGCTGCGCATCCAGGTTCTGGGCATCGGCCACTGGGCTGACCCCGGAGCAGGCCAGCAGGACGGTCGCGCTGAAGAAATACAGGGGAAGTCGAGTCATGCCGGAAAGCATAACGGGGGCGGGTGAAACACGGTGATGGCAAGCCGACTCGAGGATGAACGAATCCGTGCCGATGCTGCGCATGGCGGCCGATCCCGACGCGCATCGTGTCGTCATGGCCAGGATTCCAGCGGCCGCGACCAACGCCGGCGTGGCGCAGATCGCTTACCTCCACCCGCAGTGTGATGACGCCTTGCCGGCGCCCAACGCCTTGGAAAAACAGGCGCGTTCCTCGATGTGGAGCGCGGCGTGGGCCTCATGGGAAGGCATCCGCTTCGTAGTCGGCTTTGTCGATTCGGTGTGAAAGCGAGGCGCGCGTCACTCCTTCACATTTACAGGTTGTTTACAAAGGAGACACTGCCGCCATGCAGGGGGACGCGGCAGCCCCGCCCACCATTCCTTTGGAGAGAGAGCGAATGAACAACCTGCATCACCGCCCATTGGCGGTTGCCGTATCGCTGTGCCTGCTGCTGGCTGCACCCGCCCTGGCCAGCGCGCAGGACGCGCCACGCAGTACGACCGATCTGGACCGGGTGGAAGTGACCGGCAGCCGCATCAAGCGGGCCGAAGTGGAAGGGCAGGTGCCGATCCAGACCCTGACCCGCACCGAGATCGAACGTACCGGCCTGACCTCCATCGGCGAGGTGCTGCAGCAGCTGACCGGCTCCGGTTCGGCGCTCAATGCGAAATTCAACTCGTCAGGCAACTTCGGCTTCCCCCCCGATGGCAGCGGTGTGGGTGCGGGCTCGGCCCAGGTCGATCTGCGTCACCTGGGCGCCAAGCGGGTGCTGGTACTGGTCGATGGCATCCGCTGGGTCAACGAATCCTCCGCCTCCGGCGTGGGCGCGGCGACCGATCTGAACACCATCCCGCTGGCCATCGTCGAGCGCATCGAAGTACTCGAAGACGGCGCGTCGTCGCTGTACGGCTCCGACGCCATCGCCGGTGTGGTCAACATCATCACCCGCCGAGAATTCGACGGCGCGCAGGTGACGATGAATTACGGCGAGTACACCAAGGGCGATGGCACCCAGAAGGGCGTGGACCTGGCCTGGGGCACCAGCGGTGACCGCTACACCCTGTTCCTGGGGGCGAGCTGGACCAAGCAGGACCCGGTGTATGCGCGCGATCGCGAGCAGTCGCGCTTCCCGATTCCCGGCACCGGGCTGGCCTTCGGCAGCGGTGGCATTCCGCAGGGACGCTTCTCTTTCGTCGACCCCAACACCGGTGCGAAGCAGGACATCGTGCCCAATACCGGCGTAAGCGGCCCGCGTTACGACGGCAGCGCCGGCTGCACCCGCAGCGATGACTACCATTGCTTCACCTCGGCCGACCGCTTCAACTTCGCCGAGTACAACATGGTGCTCACGCCGTCCGAGCGGAAGGGCATCTTCGGCCAGTTCCGCCTCGACCTCACCGATGACATCCAGTGGTACATCAAGGCACTGGGCAACCGCCGCGAATCCACCAACCAGGCCGCACCCGAGCCGCTGTTCTTCGGTCCCGATGGCGCCACCGGTAATCCGCTGGCGGACAATATCGTGGTCTCCGGGCTGAATCCCTACAACCCGTTCGGCTTCGATCTGGTCGCCTCGGGGAACATGAGCCTGATCGGCCGTCGCCCGGTCGAAGGCGGCGCGCGCGTGTTCGAGCAGGAGGTCAATACCCAGTACTTCGCCACCGGCCTGGTCGGCCAGTTCCAGGCCGCCGACCGCAGCTGGTTCTGGGACCTCAACGGCATGTACAGCAAGAACAAGGCCGAGCAGACCAACTACGGCAGCTACGACATCTACAAGGTCAACATGGCGCTGGGTGATCCCGCGTTGTGTGCGGCCACGCCCGGCTGCGTACCGTTGAACATCTTCGGTGGCGTCGGCTCGATCACTCCGGAGATGCTGCGCTGGATCCAGCCGGTGGTGCGCGACCGCAGCCAGAACGAGTTGAGCCTGTTCACCGCCAACCTGAGCAGCGAACTGTTCACTCTGCCGGCCGGCCCGGTCTCCTTCGCCACCGGCTATGAATACCGCAAGTACGAGGGCCGCTACGATCCGGATCCGCTGACCGTGATCGGCCACTACAACGGCGTGCCGTCGTTGCCCACCGCCGGTTCCTACGATGTCAACGAGGCCTACCTGGAGCTGAGCGTGCCGATCTTCGCCAAGAGCGCGCTCGGCGAGAAGCTCGACCTGAGCCTGGCCGGTCGCTACTCGGACTACTCCACCTTTGGCGGCGAGTTCACCCCCAAGTACGGCCTGCGCTGGCAGGTGACCAATGACTTCGTGCTGCGCACCAGCTACGCCGAAGGCTTCCGCGCACCCTCCATCGGCGAGCTGTACGGCTCGGCCGCGCGCGCCGACCTGCAGCTGTTCGATCCCTGCTCGGTCGGGCTCGGCGGTACGCCGCCGCGCGGCAGTGCCGCCAACTGCGCCGCACTCGGCGTGCCGGACGGTTTCCAGCAGGCCAACTCGCAGATCTCGGTCACCACCGGCGGCAACGCAGAGCTGGATCCGGAGCGCTCGCGCAGCTTCAGCGCCGGCTTCGTGTGGAGCCCGTGGTTCGGCAGCAATGCGTCCTGGTCGGAACGATTCGACGTGGAGGTGACGTTCTACCGCCACCACATCGAAGGTGCGATCCAGGCCATCAACGCGCAGACCCAGCTCGACCTGTGCGTGGATACGCTGGACCCGCTGTACTGCGACGGCATCACCCGTGCCGGCACCGGTGCGGTCAGCGGCTTCAACAACCGGCTGACCAACCTGGGGTCGATCAAGACCGATGGCTGGGACGTGGATCTGTTCTGGACCCTGCCGCAGACGGAGATCGGCCAGTTCAAGCTGGGTTGGCAGAACACCTTCGTCGGCCGCTATGAGGCCCTTGGTGCAGCGGGCCAGAAGCAGCCGCAGGGGCCCGGCGTGGAAGTGGCCGACAGCTCGATTCCGGAGTGGACCAGCAATGCCACGCTCAGCTGGAACCTGTCCAACTGGAATGCCTCCTGGACAGTGCGCCACATCTCCAAGCTCACCGAAGAGTGCGGCGACGTGGCCGCCTTCCCGATCTGCGGCAACCAGGCCGAGGGCACCAACGAACTGGCCGCGACCACCTTCCACGACATGCAGGTGGGCTACCGGTTCGACTGGATGAAGGGGCTGCAGCTCAGCGCCGGCCTGAACAACGTGTTCGACAAGGATCCGCCGATCTGCCTGTCGTGCTCGCTCAACGGGTATGACGCCTCGACCTACGACATCCCGCGCGGGCGCTACTGGTACCTGCGCGCGGACCTGCGGTTCTGATCGCAGGCTGATGAGGAGGTGAGACACCGGGGCGCTGTGAGGCGCCCCGGTGGCGGCGTGCAGCCGCGCCGGTCAGGCCCCGCTGCGTGCGGGGACGGACAGATGCGTTGCGCACACGGCCATCGCGCGTGCCTGGCATGCCGGTGCTGTCTGCGTCAGGCATCATGGGGAGCCGGCCAGCGGCCGGCACGACCTCTCCTGAACTGCATTGCCATGAACCTGCATACCTGGTGGATCTTCGCCGTCACCGTGTTCGTCCTGTGCGGCACGCCCGGCCCGAACATGCTGCACGTGATGACCCGCAGCGTGCGCGTCGGCTTCCGCCGCAGCATCGCGGCGATGGCCGGCTGCCTCACCGCGCTGGTGCTGGCCCTGGCGATCTCCGCCGCCGGGCTGGGTGCGGTGCTCAAGGCGTCGCCGATGGTGTTCGATGTGCTGCGCTACGCCGGTGTGGCGTATCTGGTGTACCTGGGGATCAAGGCATGGCGCGGTGGCGATGCGCCGATCGACGTCGGCAGTACTACAGCGCTGGTCCCGAGCTCGCGTACCGTATTGTTCCGCGACGGCTTCATCATCGGGATCAGCAACCCCAAGCTGCTGCTGTTCGCCTCGGCGTTCCTGCCGCAGTTCGTCGATCTGACCCAGCCGCAGCTGCCGCAGTTCGTGATCCTGGTGGCGACCTTCGCGGTGATGGAGATGTTCTGGTACACGGTGTATGCCGCCGGTGGCCGCGGGCTGGCCGGTCATCTGGCCAAGCCGGGGCTGCGCAAGGTGTTCGACCGCGTGGTCGGCACGATCTTCATCGGATTTGGACTGGCGCTGTTGCGCGCCAGGCCGTGATGATGGCGCTGCGCGCGCGGCGTTGAGGTAGTGCCGGCCGCTGGCCGGCAACCAGGCAGGACCGTCATCGTTCATGAGGCTGCCGGCCGCTGGCCGGCAACCAGGCAGGACCGTCATCGTTCATGAGGCTGCCGGCCAGCGACCGGCACTACCGGGGCCCGGCCACGCGGCGCCGCGCGGCCGTTGCCCATCGTGCAGAACGCAGAGAGCCGGGCAATGCCCGGCTCTCCCTTGTTGAAGCGATACGATCAAAGACCGGTCAGAACGACCAGTTGAAGGTGATCGAGCCATTGCGGCCGTCACCGTACGCGCCGTAGCCGTTGATCTGCGAGAAGTACGTCTTGTCCAGCAGATTGTTGAGGTTGGCCTGCACGCTGAACTCCGGCGAGATGCGGTAGCGAACGAACGCGCTGACCAGCGCATAGCCACCCTGCTCGATACGGCCATAGGCCGGCACCGGGTAGTAGATGCCGTTCTGCCAGTTGGCACCGCCACCGACCGTCAGCGCGCTCAGCGACTGCGGGGTGTAGCTGGTGAACAGCTTGATGGTGGTCTGCGGCAGGTTGGTGTTGATGTCCGCATCGTTGATGTCCTTGGCCACGTAGCGCGAGGCACCGAAGGTCGCGTTCCAGCCTGGCGCCAGTTCGCCGTTGAGCTCGAACTCGAACCCACGGCTCACCGTGCCGCGTGCGGCGATGTAGGCGAACTCACCCGGGCGGCTGGGGATCAGCTCGCTGGTGACCTGTGCCACGTTGTCCTGCTCGATGCGGAACGCAGCGACGGAGGCGTTCAGGCGGTTGTCGAACCATGCGCCCTTGACGCCGATTTCGTAGCTCTTGCCGTCCACCGGATCGAGGTAGCTGCCGCTGCGGTCGCGCGCCGTCTGCGGCTGGAAGATCTCGGTGTAGCTGGCGTAGGTGGAGTAGGTGTCGTTGAGGTCGAACACCAGGCCGGCATACGGCGTGGTGACCTTGTGCGAACGGTCGGCGCCTTCGCCTTCACTCTTCCAGTCGGTGTAGCGCGCGCCGAGGATCAGCTTCAGCGGATCGGCCAGCGACAGGCGGGTGGCGACGTAGCCAGCCTTCTGGGTGATGGTGCCTTCGCTCTGCAGCGGCA
>Ga0302347_1005048_pt1 | contig 10014 bp, 5 predicted proteins | sample PhyWR1_FD_202178 | JGI IMG/M metagenome (GOLD analysis project Ga0302347, IMG submission 202178) | Leaf surface microbial communities from wheat plants in UC Gill Tract Community Farm, Albany, California, United States - DLSL W.R1 (v2)... | ecosystem: Host-associated > Plants > Phyllosphere >...
AGAACAAGGCAAATGCTGTCATCTTGAGCATATTGATTGAAGTCGGGCGCCTGTCCTGAATCGATTGGAAGTACTCCAGCAGCCTATCCAGCTCATCCAGAGTCGGGCGGCGGTCACGTTCACGGCTGCGCATGTTGTAGCCCAGCTTGCGCAAGACCTTGCGGGCATTGCCCATTACTTGAGGGTCGACCTCATAGCCCCATGCCGGGCGCGCAATCGAAAGCACAGCCCCAAGGTGCGCTAAATCATTGCCAGCGGTCTGAGGCAGCACCCCGCCGCCTTCTGGCCCCATTCGCCAGACCGCGTACTCAACCAAAATCTGGCAGTTCAAGTCCTGGTCACTAACTTCGCCCAGGTAGGACTCGCTGATAGCTTTGAGCGTGGCCAGCTTGGTTTTGCCCAGGCCACGGGCTTTTTCCATTTCGACCATGTATCGATCGATCATTTCCTTAACCGTGGCACCTATCCGGTTTGCCCGCTCGATCGCGCCGGGTTGGTCCAGCTCGGCTTCACGCTTGCGAACCCATGCTTGGGCGGCCTGTTTACGGGCGAAGGTCTGGCTCTCTTGGTAGACTTGCGCCCCTTCACGAATCAGGCGTATTTGAGCCGTGTAACCGGTGCTGCCGTCGGTGCGTTTGCGTGCTCTGATCGTGGCCATGGTCAACTGGTACAATTCGAAATTGAGATGGTACATTGTACCAGTGACATGCAAAAAACGCCCTTTTACCCCCTAAAACACGCCTTAAACACGTAGAGCAAAATGCTAGAAAAATCAGCTACAACCCACGAAAACAAAGGCTCTGCGGTGTCCAGGCGCTTTAGCGTGGCCCCTATGATGGACTGGACAGACCGTCATTGCCGCTACTTCCTGCGCCTGCTATCCAAAAACGCCCTGCTGTACACCGAAATGGTCACCACTGGCGCGCTGATCAATGGTGATGCCGAGCGTTTTTTGCGCCATGACGAGACTGAACACCCGCTGGCATTGCAGCTGGGCGGCAGCGTTCCGGCTGATTTGGCTGTGTGCGCAAGCATGGCGCAGGCAGCGGGCTATGATGAGGTCAACCTCAATGTCGGATGCCCGAGCGATCGCGTTCAGAACAATATGATCGGCGCTTGTCTGATGGCGCACCCGGCGCTGGTGGCCGACTGCGTGAAGGCGATGCGCGATGCTGTGTCCATTCCGGTAACGGTCAAGCACCGTATCGGCATTAACGGCCGCGATAGCTATGAACAGTTGTGCGATTTCGTCGGCACTGTGCACGATGCCGGTTGCACCAGTTTTACCGTGCATGCGCGTATCGCCATTCTCGAAGGGCTGTCGCCAAAAGAGAACCGCGATATCCCGCCGCTGCGTTATGACGTTGCCGCACAGTTGAAGGCCGACTTCCCGGATCTGGAGATTATCCTCAATGGCGGGATCAAGACGCTTGAACAATGCCAGGAGCATCTGCAGGTGTTTGACGGGGTGATGCTCGGCCGCGAGGCCTATCACAACCCGTATATTCTGGCCGAGGTCGATCAACAGCTGTTTGGCAGTTCTGCGCCTGTAATCTCACGGGCACAAGCCCTGGAGCTGTTGCGCCCTTATATCGCGGCACATATCGCCGCGGGCGGCTCGATGCACCATATCACGCGGCATATTCTCGGGTTGGGCCAGGGCTTCAATGGCGCCCGGCGCTTCCGTCAGTTGCTGTCAGTGGATATTCATAAGGCCAAGGACCCACTGGCATTGCTGGATCAAGCCGGGGAGCTGCTGCAAGGCCGCTAATCCGCACGCAACTAAAAAGGGGCAGCTCCTATGCAGGAACTGCCCCTTTTTGCTAGCGCGACTTGAGGATCAATGGCGCTCGAGTGCATTCACCAGGTCATGGAAGGCTTCGCGGTTGGAATCGTTGAGCCCCATCAGGATCTTGTGCGCTTCCAGCACCTTGATCCGCACTACTTCTTCGGACTGGTCCTGTGAAGGCAGGTCGGTCAGGCACTCGGGGCACGGGATCGGCTTGCCGATAATGTTGAACACCTGGTCGAAGCCCATCGACTCCAGCAGTCGGGTGATGTCTTCGTGGGTGGTCACCACTGTGGGCAACAGGCCTATTTTTTGACGCGACAGAATCGACAGCTTCGCCAGCAAGCCCAAGGTGGTGCTGTCGATACTGCGGGTTTCGGTGAGGTCGATCACAATGGCGGTGAAATTCAACGCCGTGAAGATCCTCTCGATTGTCGCATCCAGTGCCGAACACAATGTCAGACGCACTTCACCCACAAACTTCAGAACGAAGGTGCCATCCTGTTCGGCGAACTGAATTCTACCGGTACTCATTTAAGATTCCTGCTCAACACCAACAAGGCGATATCATCCGGCATCTCCCCGAGCGTAGCTAATCCAAACACCTGGCGCAGGCCATCCAGGCTGCCGCCTGCTGCTTTTACCCGTTGCGGTAAAGCAGCTTCTTTCTCTTTGAGCGTCGGCTCGGTCAAAAGGTCCAGAATGCCGTCAGACATCAGCGTCAGGCTGAAGGTTTCCGGCAGTTTCAAAACCTGGTCTTCATAGGTGGCTTCGTTGAACAGGCCAACGGGCAAGCCCCGCCCTTGCAGATAACTGACACTGTCTGGAGTGTAGAGCACTGGCAGTGGCAGGTGCCCGCCAATGCTGTAGGTCAGTTCCCCGGTTTCTTCATCGATCACACCACCCACCATGGTCACGTGCTTGCCCAGCTTCAAGTTGATCAAACCACGGTTGATGTGCCCAAGCACTTCGGAGGGCTTGAACTCAGGCAAGGTGCCATTGCGCTTGGACTCGAACAGCAGGCGCGTGGTCATGAACTTGAGCAGTACCGTGACAAACGCAGAAGATGCACCGTGCCCGGAAACATCCGCCAAATAGAACGCTACCCGACGCTCGTCAACCCGGAAATAGTCGACAAAATCGCCGGACAGGTACAGGGACGGGATGATCTTGTGCGCAAAATTGAACTCATCAATGGTCCACGGGCTGACCGGCAGCATGTTCATCTGCACCTGCCGGCCGGCGTTCTGGTCTTCCTGCAGCAAATGCAGGCTGGCCTCCAGCTCACGGTTGGCCGACTCAAGCTTGTCCCGATAACGCTGGTTTTCCAGCTGCAAGCGGGCACGGTCGAGGGCACGGTGAACCGAATGCTCCAGAACGGCGAGGTCTTCCAGCGGCTTGATCAGGTAGTCGGCAGCACCAAGGCGCAAGGCCTCGACCACATCGCTCATCACGCCGGCACCCGAGATAACGATCACCGGTGTTTGCGCCGAGCGCTGGGCGACCTGGCGAATCAGCTCCAAACCACTCATTTGCGGCATGCGCAGGTCACAGATGATGAGATCCGGCTGCTCTTGCTCGAACATCTGAAGGCCTTGCAAGCCATTACTGGCCTGAAGGACGCTAAAGCCGCTGTCTTCCAAGTAGGCCGCCAGACTGGCGCGTACTACTTCGTCGTCATCAATGATCAGCAGCGTGGCACTGGTTTTTTGCATGTGGGCAAACGGCGCCAGAATTAGGTTGTCATTGAGCCTCGAAAACGTCGGGCGCAACAACTGAAATGGCTTGTGAACATCCCTGATTCAAATCGACTGTGTTGCTCGATCCTACAAAGGTGCCCGTGTAAGGCGCAGACGGTACTCCCATCCGCGGGGGGTTTCAAGCTCAGGCCGATGGCGGCTTGAGGTGTTCGTCACGTTAAATTACCGCGGGTTATAAGAACCACGATTACGGCAACTAAAACCTAGGTCAGGCAAGCCCTTAACCTTAGTGTTTCTCATCTGCAACAATGCAAAAAACGGCCACCGGGGCCGTTTTTTTGCGCAGCGGTCAGCGACTTAGAAGTCGTCGACAACCTGCCCGTCTTTAACTTTGAATTCACGGCTTTGCAGATAAGCATTGCGGATAAAGACGTATTTATCGCCGGTGATCAACTTTTCGGCCGACAACAGGCTGGCCCGGGCATCAATCAACTCCATGCCCAGGGTCATGTTGCGTGCAGGCACATCGTTGATATAGCGGTAGGGTTCGGTAAAGGAGTCTGGATAAAGGCCTACGGCGTCCCGTACGGTGCTTGGCCCCAGCAGCGGCAGCATCAGGTAAGGGCCGCTTTCTACGCCCCAACGGCCCAGGGTCTGGCCGAAGTCTTCGCTGTTGCGATGCAGGCCCATCTTGGTGCCCAGATCAAAGAAGCCCGCCACACCCAGGGTGGTGTTGAGCAACAAACGCGCAGTATCGACACCGGCAGCGTGAGGTTTGGCCTGCAACACATCGTTGGCGAGGTTGCGAATGTCACCGATATTTCGGTACATATTGTGGATACCATCCTCCAGAAACTGCGGAGTGATGAACTGATAGCCTTGTGCAAGCGGCTTCAGGGCATAGGTATCAATGGTGTCGTTGAACTTGAATACAACCCGGTTAAATCCTTCAAACGGGTCATCTTCGGTGGCGGCATTGGCAGCTAATGGCAGCATGGCCACACCGGCACAGACAAACAATTGGGCAAGACGATCAGTCCAGCGCATAGCAAAACTCCCTGAAAATACTTGGCACTTGGGCGCTATGCCCTGAGTCAGGCCGTCAGTATAACGGCAAATGTCTTTTAGGCAGCCCCCCAAGCAATACCCACAACAGACTTGCATCAAAGTGAGACGTTCCACACCCCAGTATTCTTTTTAAATCAGCGGGCGGTGGCCATGCATTTTGATAGAGATCATGCACACTGCGCGCGAGTAGATTAATCTAGAATCTGTTGAACGTACTGATCTTTTGTTCATTGCGAAGGTCTATATCAGAGCCTATCAATAAAGGATAAATGCTATGCCTGCCCGCGACCTGCAAGAACAACTCAACACCTTGCGCGAGCAACTGGAACAGAACCCGCCGCTCACCCAGGAAGAACGTGAGCATTTGAACCAGCTTGCAACACAAATCCAGGCTCAGATCGATATCGAAAAAGCGACCAACGATTCCAGCCTGGCCGACAGTGTCAACCTCGCGGTAGAGCGCTTCGAGGTCGATCATCCGACTCTGGCCGTTACCCTGCGCAGCATTGTGCAAACATTGGGCAATATCGGCATCTGATTAGCCGGTAACTCCTGGAAACAAAAAAGCCCCGACTCATTGCCTATGAGCCGGGGCTTTTATCGATTACTCAGGCTGTCAGAGCCCTGATTGACCGCTCAACGCCAGGTCCAGCAGTTCGCGGTTGGCTACCGCGTACATGGCGTAGTCATTGCCAGTGGCGGCACGCAGATCCACCAGCATCGCGCGCCAGCGCTCTACCATCGCGTGATTCTGCTCAAGCCACAGGGCCAGACGCGCTTCGATACTTTCCCCGGCATCGGTCATCTGCAATACCGAGATGGTAATTGCCCGCTGCTGCCAGTCGATATCGTCACGGAACGCCTCACGGGCCAGCGCCTGCCAGTTGTTTTCCACCGGCAAGTTGCTGATCTGCTGCAAGTACCAGGTCAGGTCCAGCGCACTGCCCACAGCGAAGTAGGTCTTGGCCACATCGGCAGCATTCTGCCCGGTGACATCCGACGCTTCGATAATCGGCAACAGCGTGTACAGGTGCGTGGTACCGGCCACCATGCGCGCCAGCAACTCAGGGACGCCAGCTTCGACGTAATCCTGATAGCGGGTCTGCCAGCCTTCGCGGGTCGGACCTTCCAGCAACTCGTCGAGCTTGAGCCCCAGCGCTGCCAGATGCGGACCGAAGTGCGCCACATCACGGGCGGCATCCAGTTCGTTGCGACGGCTGCGCAGGAACCAGCGGGTAGCACGACGACCCAGGCGCATCAGTTCGTCCATCAGCGCCAGCTGGATTTCAGCCGGGACCTGATAGTCCAGCGCTTCGATCTGACGGAACCAGTGCGGGAGGTGGAAAATATCACGCACGATCACGTAGGCACCGGCCACGTTGGCGGCACTCATGCCGGTCGACTCTTTCAAGCGCTCGACAAAGGTGATGCCCATATGGTTGACCAGATCATTGGCAATCTGGGTGCTGACGATTTCGCGCTTGAGGCGGTGACGACGCATGGCTTCGGCAAACTTGCTGACCAGCATCGGCGGGAACGCGGTTTCCATGTCACGGGTAAGGTAGTCGTCGTCCGGCACCTGGGAGTTGAGCAAGGCCTCCTTGAGGTCGATCTTGCTGTACGAGATCAGCACCGACAGTTCGGCACGGGTCAGGCCATGGCCTGCCGCTACGCGCTCGTTGAGCTGCTCTTCGGACGGCAGAAACTCGATGGCACGGTCCAGCTTGCCACGGGCCTCCAGATCGTTCATCAGGCGCTTGTATTCGGCAATCCGCTCATAAGCACGACGGGCCGCCAGCGAAATCGCCTGGGTCTGTTTGTAGTTGTTGCCCAGCACCAGACCGCCGACTTCGTCGGTCATGCTGCCCAGCAACTGGTTGCGCTGCTTCTCAGTCATATCACCAGCCTGCACAACCTCGTTGAGCAGGATCTTGATATTCACTTCGTGGTCAGAGCAGTCCACGCCGCCGGCGTTGTCGATAAAGTCGGTGTTGGAGCCGCCGCCATTGAGGTTGAACTCGACACGGCCCAGTTGGGTCATGCCCAGGTTGCCGCCCTCGCCCACGACCTTGCAACGCAGCTCATTGCCATTGACGCGCAATGCATCGTTGGCCTTGTCGCCGACATCCGCGTGGCTTTCGCTGCTGGCTTTGACGTAAGTACCGATGCCGCCGTTCCACAGCAGATCCACCGGAGCCTTGAGCAAGGCATTGAGCAGTTCCGTCGGGGTCAGCTTGTCGGCCGTTATAGCGAAGCGCTCTTTCATCTCCGGGGAAATGGCGATGCTTTTCGCGCTACGGGAGAAAATCCCGCCGCCCGCCGACATGATCCCGGTGTCGTAATCCGACCAGGCCGAACGCGGCAGATCGAACAGGCGCTGACGCTCGGCGAAGCTGTTGGCAGGCTCCGGGTTCGGGTCGATAAAGATATGCAGGTGGTTGAAGGCGGCGACCAATTGCAGCTTGTCGGACATCAACAAACCGTTACCGAACACGTCACCGGCCATATCGCCGACGCCGACCACGCTGATGCTGTCTTGCTGAACGTTAATGCCGCGCTCTTTAAAGTGGCGCTGCACGCCGACCCAGGCGCCCTTGGCGGTGATGCCCATCTTTTTATGGTCATAACCGGCCGAGCCGCCCGAGGCAAACGCATCGCCCAGCCAGAAGCCATAATCGATGGCAATGCCGTTGGCGATATCGGAGAAGGTCGCGGTGCCCTTGTCGGCAGCCACTACCAGATACGGGTCATCGCCATCGTGACGCACCACGTTCAGAGGCGGCACCAGGGCACCGTCCTTGAGGTTGTCGGTGATGTCCAGCAGGCCGGAAATAAAGATCCGGTAGCAGGCAATCGCCTCAGCCTGGATCTCGTCACGACCGCCGCCCAATGGCAGGCGACGCGGCACGAAACCACCCTTGGCGCCAACCGGCACGATCACCGAGTTCTTCACTTGCTGGGCTTTTACCAGGCCCAGCACTTCGGTACGGAAGTCTTCTTCACGGTCCGACCAGCGCAGGCCACCGCGCGCCACGTTACCGAAGCGCAGATGCACGCCTTCAACCCGTGGCGAGTAGACGAAGATTTCAAACTTCGGCACCGGCTTGGGCAACTCGGGAATCAGGTGCGGGTTGAACTTGAAGCTGAAGTACGAACGGTTATGACCGTTGGCATCCGGCTGGTAGAAGTTGGTGCGCAGTGTGGCTTTGATCAGGTCCAGATAACGACGCAGGATGCGGTCTTCGTTGAGCACCTGAACATCGTCCAGGGCTGTCAGAATCGCCTGTTCCAGACGCAGTTGCTTGTCTTCCAGATCTTCGCCCGTGAGCTTGCGTGCCAGATAGAAGCGGGTCTTGAACAACCGGGTCAATTCGCGGGCGATATCGGTGTGGTTGTTCAGGGTGCTGGCGATATAACCCAGGTCAAAGCCCAGGCGGATCTGCTTCAAGTAGCGGGCATAGGCACGCAGCAAGGCCACGTCGCGCCACGGCAGGCCGGCGGTGAGTACCAGGCGGTTGAACGCATCGTTCTCGGCATCGCCGCGCACGATATGCACGAAGGCATCCTGCAGCGTGTCATTGAGCTGCTGAATATCCAGGTTCAAGCCTTCGCCAGCAGTAAAGGCAAAGTCATGGATCCAGAACTCACGGCCATTGGCGTGACGCAGACGGTACGGGAACTCGCCCAATACGCGCAGGCCGAGGTTTTCCAGGATCGGCAGCACATCGGACAGCGCCAGCGGCGTATCGGCGTGGTACAGCTTGCAATGCAGTTCTTGCCCGGCGCTTTGACCCAGCGGCTGATAGAAGCTCATCACCAGCGGGTTTTTCTCGCTCAGGCTCATCAGGTGCTGCATGTCGACCACGGCCGAGTGCGCGGCAAAGCGCTCGCGGTAACCTGCCGGGAAGCCTTTCGGGAAGTCAGCCAGCACCTGGGTGCCATTGGCCTCGCCAAAGCTTTCAACCACCAGGCTTGCGTAGTCGTCCTGCCAGCTGCGGCAGGCCTGGACCACTTCCTTTTCCAGCAGCAGCGGGTCGATATCGATCCGGTTTTTTGGGTCAACCCGCAGAATCAGCTGTACGCGGGCCAGGACCGATTCCGAGAAGAAGGTCCAGAACTCGCAATCCGAAGCCTGCAGGCGATCCATCAGCACCTGCTGGATTTTCTGCCGCACTTCAGTGGAATACACATCGCGGGGCACATAGGCCAGGCAGTAGCAGAAGCGGCCGTACGGGTCCTTGCGCAGGAACACGCGGATCTTGTTGCGCTCCTGGATCTGCACAATCGACATCACGGTGGTGAACAGCTCATCCACCGGGGTCTGGAACAGGTCGTCACGGGGCAGAACTTCGACCACCTGCGCCAGTTCCTTGCCCAGGTGAGCCTTGGGCTGGAAGCCCGAACGGCGTTCGATCTCGGCCACCTTGCGCCGGATATACGGGATCACCCGCACGCTTTCGCCATACACCGAGGAGGTGTACAGGCCCATAAAGCGGCATTCCTTGATCACCTTGCCGTCGGCATCGATCTGGCGGATCGACACGTAGTCCGGGTAAGCCGGGCGATGTACACGGCTCGGGTGTGCGGCCTTGGCAAACGACAACAGGGTCGGTTCGCGCAGATAACTGACCGCGTAATCTTCAATGCGCAGGTCTTCAGGCGTCAGCCCGGCGCGCAGCAGTTTGGTCAGGCCAAGGAACGACTGCGGGTCATATTCAATATGACCGCCGTCGGCCTCGTCACGTACCACAAACTCTTCATAGCCAAGGAAGGTGAAGTGGTTGCCCACCAGCCATTCCAGAAAGCTCTTGATCTCAGCCTTTTCATCCGCCGCAACCTGGTACTGGCAGTTGTCGATACTGGTCAGCAACTCCTGCACCTTGGCTTTCATCGGCTCAAAATCAGCCACGGCAACCCGTACTTCACCCAGGACCTGTTCCAGTTCCTTGCTCAGCACATTCAATTCGGCGACATGGGCGCAGCGATCGATTTCCAGGTACATCAGCGATTCTTGCGAAACGCCTTCGCCGGTGCTGCCCTTGGGCAGGATTTCCAGCAACTCGCCCTTGCTGCCGCGGCGCACGCTCAACACCGTGGTTTGCAGGGTGTGGATGCTGTAACCGCGACGGTTCAGCTCGGTACGCACCGAGTCCACCAGGAACGGCAAATCGTGATGCAGTACTTCAACCGCGGTGTGGGTCGACTGCCAGCCGTGGCGTTCGTAATCCGGGTTGAAGACCCGCACTTGCGGCTGGGCCGGGTCGAAGCGCTCGAGCAGACGCCAGGCCGATAGCGTGCAGCCGGCGAGGTCGGACATACGCCGTTGGGTGAGTTCATCCAGAGAAATGATGCCGAAGAATTGCTCAGCGAACAGCGCCACTTGTGGCAGTGCCTGTTCACTGATGTGCTGCGCCAGTGCCGCTTGCAGTTGATGCTGGAAGTCGGCTTTGCTGGCTG
>Ga0302347_1005050_pt1 | contig 10012 bp, 14 predicted proteins | sample PhyWR1_FD_202178 | JGI IMG/M metagenome (GOLD analysis project Ga0302347, IMG submission 202178) | Leaf surface microbial communities from wheat plants in UC Gill Tract Community Farm, Albany, California, United States - DLSL W.R1 (v2)... | ecosystem: Host-associated > Plants > Phyllosphere >...
CGCTGGGCATGCAAATGGTCTCGCCGATGACCATTTCCCTGCCGCTCAAACTGCTCCTTTTCGTGCTGGTATCCGGTTGGTCGCGGCTGCTCGACAGCCTGTTTCTTTCCTATCTCTGAGTGGCCTATGGAACCGATCGTGCTGTTCAAGCAGGGCATGTTGCTGGTGGTGGTGTTGTCCGCCCCGCCATTGATTGTGGCGGTCGTGGTGGGCGTGCTGACCTCCCTGGTACAGGCGCTGATGCAGGTGCAGGACCAGACGCTGCCCTTTGGCATCAAGCTGGTGGCGGTGGGTATCACGTTGATCCTGACCGGGCGCTGGATCGGTGTGGAGTTGATCCAACTGATCAACCTCATGTTCGACATGATCGCCCGTTCGGCCCTGAACTGAGGCTACGCCTGTGCTGTTGTACCTTGATTACCTGTCCAGCCTGGTTATCGCCATGGCGCGGATCTACCCCTGCGCCATGTTGGTGGCCGCGTTCTGTTTTCAGCATGTGCGTGGCATGCCCCGGCACACCATCGTGATGGTCCTGGCGCTGTTGCCCGCACCGGGTATTCACGCCGCGCTGGAGGGCCAGGACTACTCGGCGCTGCTGCTCGGCGCGTTGGTGCTCAAGGAGGTGACACTGGGGCTTTTACTCGGCGTGCTGTTGTCGATGCCGTTCTGGATGTTCGAGTCGGTGGGGGCGCTGCTGGATAACCAGCGCGGCGCATTGGCCGGTGGCCAGCTCAACCCTTCATTGGGCCCGGATGCGACGCCGATCGGGCACTTGTTCAAGCAGTTGGCGATTTTTCTGCTGATGATCAGCCTGGGGTTGGGGGCATTGACTCAGGTGATCTGGGACAGTTACCTGATCTGGCCGGCGACGGTGTGGTTCCCGTTGCCGGCGGCCAATGGGTTGGGCCTGTTTCTCGGTCTGCTGGCCGACACCTTTACCCACATGATGCTGTATGCCGCGCCCTTTATCGCCGTGCTGTTGCTGCTGGAGTTCGGCATCGCACTGCTGGGCGTCTATAGCCAGCAGTTGCAAGTGAGTACGCTGGCGCCGCCCGTGAAGAGCCTGGCGGGCATTGGTATTTTGCTGTTGTATTTTGCCTTGCTGCAGGACCTGATCGTCGGGCGCATAAGCCTGTTGGGTGACCTCAAACACACACTCGGCCTGATGTTCTCGGGGCCGGCACCATGAGTGACTCAGGGGAAAAAAAGCACCCGGCCAGTGCCAAGAAACTGCGCGACCAACGCAAGAAAGGCCAGGTCGCGCAAAGCCAGGACGTCGGCAAGTTGTTGGCGCTGACGGCCATCAGTGAGATTGCGTTGTTCGCCGCCGAGAGCAGCTTGCAACGCTTCCAGCAGTTGATGCTGTTGCCGATGTCACGCCTGAATGAGCCGTTTGCGCGCGCGTTGGAAGAAGTGCTGGTTGAGGGCCTGCTGGTGTTTTTTTCGTTCGCCCTGTTGATGGCCGGCGTGGCCGTTGCGTCGAAGTTGATCAGCAGTTGGATGCAGTTCGGCGTGTTGTTTGCCCCGGAGGCGCTGAAGCTCGATTTCAATCGCCTCAACCCCATCAGTCAGCTCAAGCAGATGTTCTCCGCCCAGCAAATCATGAATTTGTTGATGAGCGTGGCCAAGGCGGCGCTGTTGTGCCTGATCCTCTACGTGGTGATCTGGCCTTCATTGGACGCGCTGATCAACCTGGCCAACAGCGACCTGCCCACCTACATCCTTGCGCTGATTGCCCTGTTTCGCCACTTGCTGCATGCCTGCCTCGGGCTGTTGCTGGTGCTCGCGCTGATCGACGTGACGATGGTGCGGTACTTCTTTGCCAAGCGCTTGCGCATGACGCAGGTCGAGGTCGTCAAAGAGTACAAGGACATGGAAGGCGATCCCCATGTGAAGGGCCAACGCCGTGCGCTGGCCCAGCAGTTGGCCCAGGAGGAACCCAAGGTCAAGCTGCCCAAGTTGGAAGAGTCCGACATGTTGGTGGTCAACCCCACGCACTTTGCCGTCGCCTTGTACTACCGCCCCGGCAAAACACCGCTGCCTCTATTGGTCGAAAAAGGCACGGACGCCAACGCCCGGCAGTTGATCGCCAGGGCCAAGGCGGCTGACATCCCGGTGATCCAGTGTGTGTGGCTGGCGCGCACGCTCTACACGAAAAAGCTGGGGGAAAACATTCCCCGTGAAACCCTGCAGGCCGTGGCCGTGATCTACCGGACCTTGCGTGAGCTCGATGACGCAGCCAAGCGCGAGACCTTGCAACTGCCGGAGCTTGAGGTGCGTTGATCAGCGCGTCGAGCGTCTGTTCAGGCTGCCGACATTGGCCAGTGAGAGCATGCGGCTGAGGGCTTTGTCGACGGTGTCACGCTGGGCGGGTAGCGCCTGCCAGATCACCAGGCTGCCTTGGGCGTCGAGGTAGACAAAACAGCCCTCGAACGCCGCTGCTTGCTCAAACCGACGTTCCAGCACCTGCTGCAATTGCCCGGCTTGCAAGGCTTCGCGGGCAACCTCCAAGGCCAGTCCCGGGCGGTTTGCGGCGTGCAGTGCACACACCTTGATGCCGGGAGCGAGTTGCAGGTGAGCGGCACTGCCGCTCACCAGGTCGTCCAGGAACACCTGGCGATGCCGGTCATCGTCGGGCACCCCGTGGCGACTCATCGCTCCAGTGATACCGTCTGATAGTCCGCGCGCTCTCCGGCCGGGCCGGGTTCGACACGCATGTGGGCCGGCCACCAGATCACCAGGTTTTTGCTGGTCGATTGCGGTCGCGAGCAGGAGTCGCCCTTGCAGGTGGGGGTGCAGCCGCTGGCGAGCAGTGCCAGGCAAATCACGGTGACGCACATCAATCGCTGTTTCATTGCGCGGCCTTTTTAGTCGTGTGGATCAGGGAGGGGCGGGGCACACTGAGGTGTTCATCCTTCACCACGGGGCGCATGGCGATAAACACCTCGGCCTCTTCGCCCGGTTTGAGCCAGGCGTGCGGCCAGACGCTGACGGCGAGGGTCTGCGAGTTGCTGCATTCTTTTTCATCAATGCGCACATTGCGGTTGAACTGGTTGCGCAGCACCACGACTGCCACGTTGTACTCAGGGCCGGCATACCATTGGCTGCGGTCGGTATTCAGCGCCAGCAACTCGCGGGTGTTGCACAGGGTGTTTAGCCCCACGGGCATCGGTGCCAGCTTGAAGGCCTTGGGCACTTCCCCGCTGACCAGGTGGGCGAGGGTGCTGATGATGTCACTGCGTTTGATCACCGGCTGGTGGGGGGCATAGCGCCTGGCCAAGGGGGTGAGGGCGGCTTGCAGGTCAGCCTGGTCGGCCTGTGGCAGGTAGCGTGACGGGTCGGACTGGTCGCCGATAACGCGCGGAGTGAGAATGAACAGGCGTTCACGTCGGTTGTTCTGCCGTTCTGTCGAGGAAAACAGCGCCTTGCCCAGCAGTGGAATATCCCCCAGCAACGGCACCTTGTTCTGCTTGTCGGTGCTTTCGGTGACGTGGAAACCACCCACCACCAGCGAACGTTTTTCGGCCATCACGGCTTGGGTACTGACCTTGCCCCGACGCACGTCCAGTTGGCCGGGCATGGGGTTGGACTCGTCGAAATTACCGTCTTCGATATCCACCACCAAGTGAATCTGGTGGCCACCGCGACTGGTGATTACCCGCGGTACGACCTGGAAGCTGGTGCCCACGGTGACCGGCAAAATGGTCGCGTTCTCGCGGCCCGGTGTCAGGTATTGGGTGCGGTTGAAGTCGATGACCGCCGGCTGGTTTTCCAGGGTCAGGACTGAAGGGTTGGAGACCATGGTTGCCAGCCCCTTGGCTTCCAGTGCGCGTATATCCGCGTAGAAGCGGTCGCGATTATCAATCGACAACTGCGAGGCCGTGCCCGGTGCCAGGTTGGTGCCGACCCCACGAAAACGGCTGTTTTGAAACCCCCAGTTCACGCCGAATTCGCGCAACTGAGTGCGCTCGATGTCGAGGATGATTGCATCGATCTCCACCAGCTTGCGTGCGACATCGAGTTGCGTGATCAACTCGCGGTACATGGCTTGGCGTTCCGGCAAGTCGTAAATCAGCACCGTGTTGTTGCGCACGTCGGCTTCAACGCGAATCCGGCTGGCGGGCGCCGGCGCGCGCGGGGTGAGTGCGGCGCCCATCTGTGGCTGCCCGCTGTTGCTGTCTGCGCCGAGCATCTGCCCCAGCAGTGGATTGTTCAGCCGGGGAATGTTTGGCGTGAGCGGGGAGGGCTGCGATGGGGCGCGCGGGCCAAGGCTTGAAAGGGTCGAGGTACCGCGTGGTTCCAGCAAACCGCGCAAAATGCTCGCGACGCCAGGCACGTCGAGTTTTTCGCCGCGATAATCCACTTGGCGATCCGCAGCGTTGGCAAACTTCAGCGGATAACTCAGCACACTTTGTTTTTCATCCGACGAGCGCCGCTGGCTACTGAAGTGCTTGATCTGTTCGATGTAACGCCGAGGGCCGGAGACCAGGACGACGCCATCTTCCGGCAACTCGCCCCAGCCGAAGCGGCTGTCGAGCAAGCCAATATCCGTCAGTGCCTTCTTGAGGTCGGAGATGGTCTCCGAAGAAACCTCCAGGCGCGCAGACTCTTGCTGGTCCAGGGTGCTGATGTAGAGCGTGTTGTTGTACAGGTACCACTGGAAGCGGTGTTCGACGCCCAACCGATCGAGCAATGACTGCGGGGTGTTGGCGCGAATCTTTCCATTGACGTTGCCCTCCAGCAGCCCTTCGACCTGCAGTTGCGTGCCAAAGGTCTGGGCGAAGTCTTCGAGTACTTCGCGCAGCGGCTTGTGCTGGGCTTCATAGGCGTAGGCGGTGTTTTTCCATTCGGAAGGGATGGCTGCGAAGGCACTTGCCACGGGGGTCAGCAGCCATGGCAGGGCGATCAGGCAGCGCCATCCCGCGCGTTTTGATGATGCGCCGGGCGAATCAAAGCGCAAGCGGGTGTGCTTGTGGGGCTTGTTGAACATAAGGTGTTCTCTTATTGGTAAGGCTGCGAGCGTAGCGAGGTGGGTTTGAGGTTCAGGGCCGGCCGAACAAGGCGCGCGGCGGTGGAGCGCCAGGTATCGCGTTGATTGAGCAGGGTCTGGAGGCCGCCGCAAAGGCCGTCTACGTCGTATGCCCCCCGCAGGTTGTGAATCAGCCAGAGCGCACCCGTGCCAGGTTTCTGAGCCAGTGCGCCCTGGAAATGATTCAGGCTGGCGGCGCCCAGGCGCATCCAACTGTGCAAGGCGGCGTTATCGGCAACCGTTGAAGTCAGTTGAGCCCCCAGCAGCAACGTCTCTGCCTGGCGCTTCAAGATGACTTCGTCGTCGCCCTCAAACACGCTGAGTTGCTCTTCGCGGCTGTTCAACCAGTCGCTGACTAGCGCTCTCATGGCTACTGGAAACTCTCAAAGGCACTTTTGAGCAGCAGGTGATTGACCCGGTTGTGTTCCAGGTAGGCCATCTGCGTCGTTGCTTTTTTCATGGCCAGCTCGAAGAACTCTGCGTCTGAACCATTGGCGGAAACCTCTGCAATGTTCGAGGTGTAAGACTTATGGGCGACGTCGCTGTTTCTTAACAGTTGGCGGGATAGATCGTTAAAAAAATCCATGGTGTGTCCTTCATGCCGGTGGGTTTGAATGCGTGGTTCGACGTTTTCCAGAGGGGAGCGACAGTGCTCTCGGGCGGGCTGTCAGTACGCGTTGCTGTTCTGGAAGTACGCTTCGAGCAGTGAACGCCAACTGATACGAAAGTCGCCCTCGTCGGTTTTCAGTACGAGCGTCTGAGGCAGGACCGCGTCGTCGGTGTGAAGCTTCCAGTACGTGGCGTTGCGCTGGGAAAGGCACTGTTTGATCTCCTCAAGGTCATGTGGATGACACAGCAGCGTCGCGTCGATCTCCTGGACTTGGCTGGCCAGCAATTGCTTCAAAAGGGCTGCGAGCCTCTGGGGAGGTGCGATGTCGTCAAGCAGGCAACGAATGGCCTGGTTGGTGATAGCGGTCGCGTAGTGCTCCAGGTGGTCACACATCGCTTGGCGGTCGAGGTCCCACTGTTTGAGTTGGGCATCGGCGCGCTGCCAGATGTGCAGTGAGGCTTCTTGCTGCAAGACTTCACATTTTCTGGCGGCGTGCCTTAGCAACTCGTCAGCCTGGGCATTGGCGCGGCGTAGAAGCTGGTTGGCCTGTTCCCAGTCTTTCAGCTCCTCCCGGGGGATCAGGCTGCGTGGCAAACCAGCAGCGCCGTTGAGCGACTCAATGGTGTGTCGGCATAACATCGCAGATCTCCTTACCCGTGGAGTCAGGGGGCATGGTGTCGCTTGTGGTTGTCGTAACCCGCCAGACGACGGCTTGCCACAGCGTGTTCAGTTGGCTGCTGGCACTCTCGATGGAGGTTTTTTTTTCCGCCTCTCGCACGTGCTCACGGGGGAAGCGCAACCGAAGTCGCTGCCAGATCGAGGGCTCGACCCAGCTTTGGAGTAATTGCAATGGATCAGCATCGGGCAGCAGCAGTGCAGGGGGCAGGGCCTTGGAGATTCGTGTGCACCACAGCTGATGGTTTTCGCTCAAGGCCGACGCCGCCTCTGGGTGGAAAGTGCCGTGAATCAATGCCAGCGCCAGGTCGAGTTGCGCCATGGACGCCAGGGCCAGGCGAAGAACGGTGGCATGGGGTGCGGGAGGCAGGCAGGTGGTAATGCCCGGGAGGTTGCAAGGGATCAATCCTCCACTTGCCCCCATCGCAGAGAACGCGCCATTGCTCCAGTCTTGGTGGGCGTACTTCCAGGGGAATGCCCACCATTGGACCCAGGCCAGATGTTCGCTCAGCGGCGTCATGGGGAGTGCCTATCGAGGCGCCTGCTACCGGCGTCTTTCGTTGCGCGCGTTGGCGCCGAGCGTGGAGGAAAAATGCTGCGCCCGTGATCGCCACCAGGCCGAGCAGAAAAAGGGGAACACTGGCGCGCCAGAAACCGAGATCCTCGCCGGGCACCATGAACGGACCGAAATAGGCCAGGCGCTGCTGTTCCTGATACGTCGTGGCAGGCACGAATATCACGCTGAGCTTTTGCGGGTTGTCGACTGCCGTGGTCATCCCCGGGATGCTGCTCGCGACCATTCTGCGTACACGAGCGCGGATGTTGTCGGGGTCCAGGCGGGGGTCGTGTTTGATGAAGACCGACGCGGATGCAGGTTGCACCGGCTCACCCGGCGCGATGCGTTCCGGCAGCACCACGTGCACGCGGGCAACGATCACGCCGTCAATATTGGACAGGGTGGATTCAAGCTCTTGGGACAAGGCATAGATGTAGCGCGCCCGCTCTTCCAGCGGCGTGGAAATGACGCCCTCCTTGCGAAACGTATCGCCCAGCGTGGCGCGGGCAACCCTGGGCAGCCCGACGGCCTCCAGTGTGCGTACGGCGCGCCCGATGTCGACGGCGTTGACCGCGACGATGACACCGTCTTTGGCCGGGATTTTCTGTGCGCGGATATGTTTGTCCGCCAACTCCGCGATGACCTCATTGGCCTCTTGCTCGGACAGTTTGCGATGCAGTTCGACACGCTCACTGCAACCGCCCAGCAAAAGTGCAAACGCCAGGAATAATGCGACAGGCAGGAATCTATTCATGGCCACTATTGCAGGTTGCTGATTTTGTCGATGCATTGGGTGGCCTTGCCCAAGCTTTTCACCAGCAGCTGTGAGGTCAGTACGACGTTGGACAGCTCACGCGGGTATTGTTTGAAATCATCTGGGTCGGCGCCTTTGTTGGTCGATTTCAGTGCATGCGCCAGGCGGCTTTCCAAGGCTTTGACATGCTGCCCTGCTTCAGCCAGCAGCGTAGGGCCCGGTTCGTTGCCGACCCGAGTGGCAGGCAGTGCCGAGCGTTCGAGGGATGAGTTGAAAAAACCTACATCGGTAGTCGATGCTGGATGACTGCGTGTGTTGAAGGCATCGTCGAGACGGTTATGCCACGCTGAAAAATCAAGCTCTTTTATCTGCATATAAGACCTGCGGTATTGAAGTTTGACGCAGCCTTCAAGTAACGGCTGATATAAAAAGTTGTTGTTTCAGCGAGCGCGAACGTCTCCCCGATTAACGATCGGGGAGGTGATCGTGTTATCGAACTTCTTTGGCCGCAGAATACTTGTTGGTAATTTGCTTGGCTTTCAAACTCAGCTCGAAGCCTTCCCGGGCAATGGCTTCTGCCTTGTCCAGCAGGTCATCACCGCTGTTTCCAGTGCCGGGTTTAGTTCCTGAGCCGGCTTGGGAGGCCGAGGCGGATGTATAGTTCAATGCCGAAGACAGACCTGGAATATTCATGATAGAACTCCAATTTCAGTGACCAAAAGGGTTGAGTGACTCACCACTCATCAAGTGTTGGTTATAGCGCTGTGTGTTCTATTGCAACTTGATGTTGGCGATAAATGTGTGGTTTCCGGCAACAAGGCGTTCCAAATTTTTCTGAGGTAGGTGTTTCTAAATGTTCGTCACCGCCCTCCGTATCAAGACAGCGCTATGTCCAGTTGCTTCATCCTGTAGTAGAGCGTGCGTTTGGCAACGCTCAACTCTACTGCGGCACTATCGACGCAGTAGTCATGGCGTAACAACGACTCTTCGATCAGTGCTTTCTCAAGTTGCTGCAGGCGTGCTTTCAGGCTCATTGCCGTTTCTTGTCTGCTGCCCAATGGCGTCGAGAGCAGGGGCAAACCCAGAACGAACCGCTTGGCTGCCGAACGCAGCTCGCGGACATTTCCCAGCCAGGGATGGCACAGCAATTGTTGCAACAGCCCGCTCGGGGGGCGCGGGGCAGGGCAGCCGAAGTGGTTGGCTTCTTGCTGGATCATCTCCAGGAACAACGGGATGATGCGTTCGCGTCGATCCCGCAGGGCCGGAAGTTGAATGTGGACAACATTCAGGCGGAAGTAGAGATCGCGCCTGAAGGTGCCTTGCTCGACCATCGTGTGCAGCGAATGCTGTGCCGATGCAATGACGCGCATATCGACAGGGATGAAACGGGTAGAGCCCAGGCGTTCCACGCCGCGTGACTCCAATACCCGCAACAACTTGGCTTGCAGGGCCAGCGGCATGCTGTCGATTTCATCAAGGTACAGCGTGCCCAGGTGAGCCGCCTCCACAAACCCGGCCCGCGATTGCATGGCGCCGGTATAGGCGCCACTGTTGACGCCGAACAACTGGCTTTCCGCAAGGCTTTCAGGGATGGCTGCACAGTTCACGGCAACGAAGTTACCTCGTCGCCCCGACAAATGATGAACCCGCTGCGCCAAGGTGTCCTTGCCGGTCCCGGTTTCACCCATCAGCAGGAGGTCGATGTTGAGGATGGCAGTCGTATTGATCGTTTCTTCGATATCCGACCCTTCAATGAAGAGTGGGTCAACTGCCCTGTCTATTTGAAACGAGGCCGACATAGTGCGGGTGCTCCACTATCGCTATCACTTCATGATGGGTTTGATATTTTGTTGATATCAGCCGGTGAACGTAACTTACCAAGTTTGTCATTGGGCCTGTAAGGGAGGAATGGCCAAGATGCTGTACGAAAAGTAAGAGTGCTTTGGGGAAGGCGTTATGTGTATATGACAGAACACAGCGTTAAGCGGGTGCGAGTAGGATTAATCTTAAACCTCGGTTTCGATAACGGTGCCGATGATTTGTTTGCGTGACGAGCGCCCACAAAAAAGCCGATGCATGGCATCGGCTTTTTGTTTGCGGCGAAAACCGCGGGGGAAGCTTATACGTTGAAACGGAAGTGCATCACATCGCCATCTTTAACGATGTAATCCTTGCCTTCCAGGCGCCATTTACCGGCTTCCTTGGCACCGGCTTCACCCTTGAACTGGATGAAGTCGTTGTAGGCGATCACTTCGGCACGGATAAAGCCTTTTTCGAAGTCGGTGTGGATCACGCCGGCGGCCTGTGGCGCGGTGGCGCCGACCTTGACGGTCCATGCACGGACTTCTTCGACACCGGCGGTGAAGTACGTCTGCAGGTTGAGCATTT
>Ga0302347_1005058_pt1 | contig 9992 bp, 10 predicted proteins | sample PhyWR1_FD_202178 | JGI IMG/M metagenome (GOLD analysis project Ga0302347, IMG submission 202178) | Leaf surface microbial communities from wheat plants in UC Gill Tract Community Farm, Albany, California, United States - DLSL W.R1 (v2)... | ecosystem: Host-associated > Plants > Phyllosphere >...
CAGGACGGAGATTTTGAAGATGCTGGAGAATTAGTTTTAACAACAGCTAAGAAAGTGTCGCCTTGGACAGGAAATATTGCCATTCCGGCATCAGCACTGACTGGTAAAACAAGAATGAGAGTTCGTCTTCACGATTCATCTCTTACGCCTAATGCTACACCTTGCGGAACTTCAAGCTTCGGACAGGTAGAAGATTACTCTGTAAACATCGGACAGCTGGCAGTTGCAGATGTTAAGAAAAACAACATCAGCGTTTATCCAAATCCTGCTGTAGATGTAATCAACATCTCTAATGTTTCTTCCAAAACCAAGTTCGAAATATACAGCGTTGCCGGCCAACTGGTAAACCAAGGAACAACTGACGGTAAAGTAAATGTTTCTAAATTGACTAAAGGTGTTTACATCTTATCAATAGAATCCAATGGTGAGAAATCTCAGACTAAATTCATCAAGAAATAAGATTAAGATCTCAATCCTATAAAAAGAAATCCCCGAATAATATATTCGGGGATTTTTGTTTTTTTTTAATTTAAAAATTTAACTGAGTTCTGAAAGGAAATTATCAATCTCAGCCTGAAGATTATCGCGGTCCGCATTATTGTAAATTACAAAATCTGCCAGTTTTATTTTATCTTTTTCCGGCATCTGCTTCTGCATAATAGCCTCTATTTCTCTATAGGTTTTACCGTCACGGTCCATTGTCCTTTTGATCCTGAGATTGTCGTCAGCAGTTACCAGAAGTGATTTGTAACATTGCTCGTTCAGCTGTAATTCAAACAGCAACGCCGTCTCTTTAAAAACAAATTCCGAAGTCTGTGCCGCAACCCATTTTTCAAAATCAATTCTCACTGCAGGATGAATCAGGTGATTCAATTGTTCCAGAAGCACGGTGTCACTGAAGACTTTCTCTGCCACATATTTTCTGTTATATTTCCCGCCTGAATAGCTGTTTTCACCTAAAAGCGAAATGATCTGCTCTTTCAGCTGCGGATCCTGATTGACAATATTTTTCGCCTGATCATCAGAATAATAAACCGGAAAGCCTTTCTGCTCCAGCAATTTTGCAACAGATGATTTCCCCGAGCCAATACCGCCGGTCAAACCTATGATCCTGGGAGGAGGAACATCCTCCTGATTTTGATTTATATCTTGTATTTCCATAATTTAATAGCCAAAAACTTCATTAAAACTAAAGGTCTGATCCAGCTTCACGCCTCTATCAGTCATTTTCAGACTCGCCAGCTCATTGTGCGCATCGTGTTCAAAAAACAAAAGGTAGTCATTATCCACACATTGCTTCAGGAATTTTCCTTTTTCTTCCATAGTCAGCATTGGTCTCGTATCATAACCCATCACATAAACCTGCGGGATATGCCCTGCTGTGGGAATGAGATCTGCCGCAAAGACAATTGTTTTTTCCTGATACTGAAGCACGGGAAGCATCTGTTTTTCTGTATGTCCGTCTACAAAGATGACATCCATTTTCAGATCCGGAGCAAAACCGTAATTGCCGTTTTGAGGTAAAGGTAAAAAATTCAGCTGACCGCTTTCCTGCATCGGTAATATATTTTCCTTGAGGAAGCTGGCCTTCTCTCTAGGATTGGGTTCTATCGCCCATTTCCAGTGGTTTTCATTGGTCCAGAACTGCGCATTTTTAAACGCCGGCCTGTAACCTGTTTTATCGTCGTTCCACTCCACGGCACCACCACAATGGTCAAAGTGCAGATGCGTCAGAAAGACATCCGTAATATCGTCTTTTACAAAACCGAATTTCTTCAGATTCTTATCCAGGCTATCATCTCCCCAGAGTGAATAGTGTCCAAAGAATTTCTCGTCCTGCTTGTCGCCAAGTCCGCAGTCGATCAGGATCAGTTTCTTGCCGTCTTCTACCAGCAGAGAACGTGTTCCCAGCTCTATGAGATTCTTTTCATCAGCAGGATTTGTCTTTTCCCAAAGCGTTTTTGGAACCACGCCGAACATGGCACCACCGTCTAACTTGAATTTTCCGCACTGGATTGGATATAGTTTCATTGTATTTTTAAAAATTAATCAGATTATTATCAGTTGGGAATAAGCAGAATGATGGCACTGCTTTCCATTCTCAATATTTGCTAAGATAATGAAACTTTTTTACTTGAGGCTGCGCATAACAGCAGCAACTTTACCTGAATTTTCATCATCAGCCTTTTCAAGATTACCGATAATATTCTCATAATCGGATTCGTTTCTGTTTTGACTCATTTTTTGGCTGATGAAAATATCGCCGGGCCAGATCTTGATTCCGAAAGCGCCCTTCATTTCTTTTTCAACGAGTTCATTCCCCATTTTTTCTACAAACATGGGGCATTTCTGCGGTTTCTCATATTTGTAGGTCAACTTTTCCAAATGGCTGTAAAGTTCATCATCGTTCATTAATTCTATTTTTCCTGAGATCTGAACCGCTTCATAATTCCAGGTGGAGACATTGGTTTTCTCGTACCAGGAAGATGAAATATAGGAATGGGCGCCCAGAAAATCACATAGAACCTCGTCGCCATTCTGCAGTACTTTCGCCTGTGGATTGGCCCGGGAGATATGGGTTTCCAGATACCATTCTGCACCGTCATCATTCATCAGAAACATAGAATGTGTGGCAGCTAACTTTCCTTTGCCGGATATCAGCATTGCAAAAGCATTTTCACTAATTATTTTTTTCATTAATGAAAGATCTTCGCTTCTGTAGATTTTCGGGATAAACATTAGAATAAAGTATTGGGGTCTTTGGGTCTTGCAAGGCCCAGATGTTTGTAAGCCTTGTCCGTCACTTCACGTCCGCGCGGTGTTCTTATAATAAAGCCTTCCTGAATTAAAAAAGGTTCATACACTTCCTCCAAAGTTTCAGGATTTTCGGCGATAGACGTTGCTAATGCCGAAATCCCTACCGGTTTTCCCCGGAAGTTTTCTATCATAACCCGCATTATTTTGTTGTCCATATCATCAAGGCCAAACTCGTCGACATTTAGGGAATTAAGTGCAAATTTGGTGATATTGATTTCTATTTCTCCGTTTCCTTTAATTTCAGCAAAATCCCGCACTCTTCTCAGCAGTGCATTGGCAATTCTGGGTGTCCCGCGGCTCCTTCTTGCAATTTCCAATGCTGCATCTTCGTAGATGGTGACGCCCAAAACTCTCGCACTACGCTCGATAATCATTCCCAAAAGTTCTATGGTATAATACTCCAGCCTGCTCTGGATGCCAAATCGGGCGAGCATAGGCTTTGTCAGCATTCCGGAACGCGTTGTGGCACCAACTAAGGTAAACGGATTGAGCCCTATCTGGACAGACCGCGCATTGGGTCCCGTTTCCAACATAATATCAATCTTATAATCTTCCATTGCGGAGTACAGATATTCTTCTACAATCGGGGAAAGGCGGTGGATTTCGTCAATAAAAAGGACATCATTTTCCTCAAGATTTGTCAGCAATCCGGCCAGACTTCCCGGCTTATCCAAAACAGGTCCTGAGGTAATCTTGCATCCAACGCCCAACTCGTTGGCGATGATATGTGCGAGTGTTGTCTTCCCAAGACCCGGTGGGCCGTGCAGTAAAACATGATCCAAGGCGCCACCGCGGTTTTTGGCTGCAGCGACGAATACTTCCAGATTGTCCAGTGTTTTTCTTTGTCCGGCAAAATCCTGGAAACTCTGCGGACGGATCTTTTCTTCCTGAATCAAATCGTCATTGGAATAGTTTTCTTTATCGGGATGTAAAAAATCGGGCATTGCGGATGATTGATATTAAAATATTGAAAAGTAAAAACCGGAAAATTAAGTTCGGCAGTTTACAGTCAAAGGTACTGAAAAAATAGAGGAATTAAGGTTTGAACTTTTCAGTTTCGGAGATGATATTCTTTAACTGAATTTTTTCCTGCGAAGTCATTTTTCTCTGGAAAATCCCATCTTTAAAATCTTTTTTAAAATATTGTGGAAAAATTCCGTAATAATAATAAAGTTTGAGATCAGAAATACTGAGAGCCGGAAAATGTACTTTACTGACAGGATCCCTGGACGCGTTGAAGCTCAGATTGCCTATTTTAAATTGCTTTATCGTGGAATTCTGAGCAAAATGTTGCGGCTGGTACAACTGAACCCAGCGGAAATCCGACATTCTTTTTCCCATTCCCAATTTTTGTACAAATCCCGGAAATGTATAGTTGACAGTGATAAAAACTGATAGAAATAGGGCTATTAAAACAGCTCTGTCTTCCGATAATTTTTTTATAATTAAAACAAGCGCAACAATGTAGACATCTAGAAAAAATCTGTATTGCGCTGAAAACAAGAGTATAATTATTGTTTTTAAAATTAAACAAAACAGTACGACAGTGTAAAATCTGCTCTTCTCCCGGATCGCAAAGTATGCAATAAAAATGAGAGAAACGATAATTCCGGCATTCAAAACTGACTTGTAACCTACCGTAAACCAGTGGTAGATTTTATCAAAAAAGTTGAAGTCTATAATCTGCTGATAAGAATATTTCATATCGTAGGATTTCATCAATCCAATCTGTGAGGAGTAAGTCAGAATTTCCTGACTAGGCTTCCAGGGTAAATTAAGATCAAAAAAAGAAACCGGAAAAACCAGAAAGCCGAAAAGCCAGAGATTTTTGATCATCAATAACAGTCCAAATACTGCGAGTGTAATAATATATTTAAAGTTCAACTTTCTTTGACGGAACTGATTTAGCAGCACAAAAAGCGGCAGCCAGAACACAATAGGTTTGATGCAAAAAGCGAATACTGAAAGGCAGAAAATAAGGGTGTTTTTATTTTGATTCAGTAGCTCGTTGATGACAATCAATGTGATGACTAAGACTGGTAAATCCGGACTTGGCTGCTGCACAAATATTAAAAATAACGGAACAAAAATCAATAAAAAATGCTGTCTGCGCTCGTAGATATAAATCAGGAAAAGGATTAAAAGGTAAGCATTAATCTTCAAAAACGGATCGGAAAGGTGGGAGAATAGGGCCTGATAAATATGCCAAAAAGAAGTTTGTCCCAGCAGCAGATCCAGATTTGAAATTCCTTTTACAAAGCCAACTTCAGACAGAAAAGAGATCGTAGGAACATAATAGCCGAAATGGTCAAAGAGATGAGGCGGAAATGACGCTGCAAAAACGATGATGATCAAAAAGAAATAAAACCAAAAATCTGTCTGAAATGGCGGTTTATTTTTTGACTTGATAAACAGAATAATTCCTACAAGTCCAAGGCCTAAGAACGCAAACTCCACAGCGAGACTGAGAGGTAAAAAAAAGGCTAATCCTGTTGCAGTGAGCGTAATACCAATCATTCCCAGGAAGGAAATAAGTACGAAGCTTTGCGTCCTGATTTTCAGAACATTACTGATCAGAACTCCGTTTCCGAAATTGATCAGCAAAAGCATGCAGACTGTGATTAGGATTATAAACATAAAAAAAGATTGCTTAAAAATAAGCAATCTTTCTGTGTTAAATATATATAAGAAGAAAATTTACTTCTGTACACGACCCGTTTTTCTGTCGTTTGCTCTACCGATAGTATAACCAGTAGCTCCACCTGCTACACCACCGATAACGGCCCCAAGTCCAGGATTTTTTCTGGAAATGATTGCTCCCGCAGCGGCTCCACCTACAGTACCAATCACGGTACCTTTTGCAGCACTACTCCATCCTTTTTTCTGGGTTGCAGTAGTTCCTGTAGAACCTGATGATCCGGAGTTAGAAGCTGTAGAGCCTGATGATGAGCCGCCGCCACCGCCTGAACTGCCAGATGATGAGCTTCTGGTAGAAGATCTTTTAGTGACTCTGTTATTGGCTGCCACTCTTTCTTTTTCTTTTTCCTCAGCTACTTTGTTGAGACTATCTTTTTGTTTTTCAAAACTAATTTTTTCTTTTTCTATCGCAAGTTTCTGTTTTTCCAAATCAATTTGCCTAGATTGGTAATCTAACTTTTGCTGTTCCAGAGATGCAGTCTGTATTTTTTCATCCTTATTACAAGATGTCAAAATCAATGTTGCTGCAAATCCTGTTAAAAATAACTTTTTCATAATTGTATATTTTTTTCACAAACAGTGAATACTTAGCTACATTTTCAATTATGAGTCCAAACAATATCATGAAGCTGTTAAAGTTTGTTAAAATGAAAAAATCCGTCTTGAATCATCAAGGCGGATTTTATAGCTTTATAAGGATCTTATTTTAGAAAAGTTCTTTTCTGATAATGTTCTGAGAGCGCTCTGGACCTACGGAAACCAAATAAACATTGATACCAAGGTGCTTTTCTATAAACTCTATATATTTTTTAGCGTTTACCGGCAACTCATCATAACTTCTTACCTTCGTCAAATCTTCATCCCAGCCTTCCAATTCTTCGTAGATAGGCTCATAATTGTAAAGTTTTGTTGTAGAAGATGTGAAGTAATCTATGATTTTACCGTCTTCAGTCTCATACTTAGTAGCAATTTTTATTGGAGAGATTCCGGACAATACATCCAGCTTTGTGATAACCAGATTGTTGATTCCGTTTATCATTGTTGCGTGTTTCAGTGAAACCAGATCCAACCATCCGGTTCTTCTTGGTCTTCCTGTCGTTGCACCGAATTCGAAACCGATTTGGCGGATTTTTTCGCCCAATTCGTTATCTAGCTCTGTCGGGAAAGGACCTTCTCCCACTCTGGTGGTGTACGCTTTTGCAACCCCGATGAGATTTTGCAGACTTGTAGGCGGAACACCTGCACCGGAGCAAACGCCACCCGTGGTAGGTGAAGATGAAGTAACATACGGGTAAGTCCCAAAATCTATATCGAGCATTGCGGCCTGTGCACCTTCAAACAAAATATTTTTGCCATCGTGAATAGCCTGGTTTAGCTCTACTTCTGTATCTACAATTCTGTCTTTCAATTTCTCACCCAGAGCTAGAAATTCATTATAAATATCATCAAATTCTAAAGTTGGTTTTTCAAAGTACTTTTCGAAAAGAGAATTTTTTATTTTAAGATTTTTGCGGATTTTCTCTGCTAAGACTTCCGGATTCAGAAGATCTACCATACGGATTCCGACTCTTGCAATCTTGTCTTCATAGCAAGGTCCGATGCCCTTTTTTGTAGTTCCTATGTGCGTGCCCTCTTCTTCCTCTTCGCGGTAGGTATCCAGTAATATATGGTAAGGCATAATGACGTGCGCTCTTCTGGAGATAAAAACATGATCGGTTCATCCCTTTTTCTTCTATCTGACCTATTTCTTTCAGGAAGGCTTTTGGGTTTACCACTACGCCATTTGCAATGATGCATTTTCCTTTGCACTGGAGAACACCGGAAGGCAAAAGATGCAGCACAAATTTTTCATCACCTACATACACCGTATGGCCGGCGTTGTCTCCGCCCTGAAAACGAACGACATAGTCTGATTTTGCCGATAAAACATCTGTTATTTTCCCTTTTCCTTCGTCTCCATACTGAAGACCTACAACTACGTAAGTTGACATACTTTTTACTTTTTTTAGATTATTGACAAAGTTAAATCTTAAATATTCCCTGACAAAATCGATTGCACAAAAAACCCTCTTACTAATGAAAATAAGAGGGCAAAAACACAAATGATGAAAAAAATTATAAATGCATTTGAAATAATTGCTTATCTCACATTTACAATACAATTTTCGGTGCAAAAATCGTACAATTTATCATAACAATCCTAATAAAAATGAAACTATTTTTACAATCAATAATTATTTTCTATAAACATCAGATTCTCTAAAAAAAAATAACACTTAACACGGATTTACTAATTTAATATACACCTCAGCACGAATATAAAGTTTGAGCCAATTCCGGTTATAAAAAATAAACTACGGACAATCATTTTAAACAGAAAATAGAAAATATTAAAGTAATCACAACAAATACACTTACCTTATTTAACTTAAAAACAAAATTGGTTTCATATTCGGATTTACATAGTTACTTTTGTAATATAATTTTAATCAAAATCATAAAATAAATAAAATAATGTGTGGAATTGTATGTGTGTTTGACACCAAACAAAAAAATGAAGTGATAAGACCTCAGGTTCTGGAAATGTCCAAAAAATTGAGACACCGCGGCCCGGACTGGTCTGGCATCTACCAACACGACAACGTCATCTTTTCTCACGAAAGATTGGCTATTGTAGATCCTACATCCGGAAAACAGCCATTGTTCACTAAAGATAATAAAGTTGCATTAGCCGTGAATGGCGAGATATATAACCACCAGGAACTGAGATCTGAGTTTCCGGATTATGACTTTCTAACCCAGTCAGATTGTGAAGTAATTCTCGCTCTGTACAGAAGAGACGGCAAAAACTTTCTGGAAAAGCTAAACGGCATCTTCGCATTTGCACTGTATGACGAAGAAAATGACGCCTACCTCATCGGAAGAGACCATATGGGAATCGTTCCTTTATATATGGGCTGGGACAAAAACGGAAGTTTCTACGTTGCTTCAGAGTTAAAATCTCTTGAAGGTGTATGTAACAAAATTGAGGAATTCCTGCCCGGGCATTTCCTTTACAGCAAAGACGGACAGCAGCTTCAGCAATGGTACAAAAGAGACTGGACAGAATTTGACAATGTAAAAGATAACGAAACCGACATCGCTGCCATCAGAAAAGGACTGGAAGAAGCCGTTCACAGACAGTTGATGAGTGATGTGCCTTACGGTGTTTTACTTTCAGGTGGTTTGGATTCTTCTATCATCGCAGCTGTTACCGCAAAGTACGCAAGACAGAGAATTGAAAGTGGCGATACCCAGGAAGCCTGGTATCCAAGACTGCACAGTTTTGCGGTTGGATTGGAAGGCTCTCCGGACTTGGCCGCGGCAAGAAAAGCAGCAGACCACATTGGCTCCGTGCACCACGAAATTAAATACACAGTTCAGGAAGGGTTGGACGCAATAAAAGATGTCATTTATCACTTGGAAACGTATGATGTAACCACGATCCGAGCATCCACGCCGATGTATCTTTTGGCAAGAGTCATCAAATCGATGGGAATCAAAATGGTACTGTCCGGAGAAGGCTCAGATGAGTTGTTCGGAGGTTATTTATATTTCCACAAAGCACCTTCTGCACAGGCTTTTCACGAAGAAACGGTGCGTAAACTAGGAAAACTACACCTTTACGATTGTCTTAGAGCCAACAAATCCCTGATGGCCTGGGGAATCGAAGGACGAGTGCCGTTCCTTGACAAAGAGTTTATGGACATCGCAATGACCATCAACCCGAAAGATAAAATGATCACGCCGGAAAGAATGGAAAAATGGGTTCTTAGAAAAGCCTTCGAAGATCTATTGCCGGAAAGTATTGCCTGGAGACAGAAAGAGCAGTTCAGTGACGGTGTAGGCTACTCCTGGATTGATACTTTGAAACAAGTTGCAGAAGATGAAGTGACGGACGATATGATGGCAAATGCTAAATTCAGATTCCCGATCAATGTGCCGATGAGCAAAGAAGAATACAGATACAGAACCATCTTCGAAAGTCATTTCCCAAGTGATTCTGCAGCAAGTTGTGTTCCTTCTGTTCCATCCGTGGCTTGTTCTACACCTGTTGCTTTGGAATGGGATGAAGCATTTAAAAACGCCAACGACCCAAGTGGAAGAGCGGTGAAAGTGCATGAGACGGCTTATTAGGAATTTATTAAAACTGCATAAAATAAATAAGAAACCACAAGCCTAGACTTGTGGTTTTTTATTCTTGAGTAATAGTTGCTTTTCTTTCTTTTTTCGCCGCTCGTAGATGACTTCGGTAATCTTGCCGCCAATCCAGGAAAACGGAAAGAAGATGAGGAAGATGGAGATCTTGTAGAAAACCGGATGGTAGGGATAGATGATGATATCCAGCATCGCGATGAACAGCATGATAAATCCTATCAGTATGGCATAGGCTACCTTGGCATATTTTACAATAATGGCCGTCACGACCCCTCCAAAAG
>Ga0302347_1005060_pt1 | contig 9988 bp, 5 predicted proteins | sample PhyWR1_FD_202178 | JGI IMG/M metagenome (GOLD analysis project Ga0302347, IMG submission 202178) | Leaf surface microbial communities from wheat plants in UC Gill Tract Community Farm, Albany, California, United States - DLSL W.R1 (v2)... | ecosystem: Host-associated > Plants > Phyllosphere >...
CCAAAGCAATTGGTGCTGCCGGTTTTAATAAAGATGAAACCAAAGTATTAATAAACAGCAATGTAACCGGAATAGCTAATCTTTATGAATTAAATATTGCCGATACCTCAACAGTTGCTCTTACAAAATCTAAAACGGAAAGTAATTATGCAATTGATTATTTACCCGGGAGTTCAAAATTTATTTTTTCATCTGATAAAGGAGGAAATGAAAACACGCATCTTTATTTAATGAACAGAACCGATGCGGCTTTAAAAGACATTACACCTTGGCCAAATAGCGCAAATAATTTTATTGGCTGGAGTCAGGACAAGAAAAACCTATATGTGAGCAGCAATAAACGTGATATTAAATATTTTGACATCATTAAACTAGAAACGCTTAACTGGAAACCTATTGTTTTATACCAAAACGAAACTGGTTTAACCCCGTCTGTAGTCAGTAAATCGGAAAGATATATTGCATTAACAAAAGAAATTACAACAGATAAAAGCGAATTGTATCTCTACGACAGTAAAACAAAAACGACAAAAAAAATCAGTTCTGAGAAAGAAGCCAACTGGAATCCGCTGGCTTTTGAAAAAAACGACAGTATTTTTTATTATGCCACCAATGCCGACAGCGAATTTAGTTATTTGGTAAAATACAATTTAAACTCCGGCAAATCTGAAAAAATCTTTGAAGACAAATGGGATGTTAATTATATGGGATTGAGCGAAAACGAAAAATACCGCATCGTTTTTGTCAATGATGATGGCAAAAACAAAGTACTTCTCTTTGATCATAAAACGGGCAAAAAAATCGATTTTCCAGATTTGAAAGATGGTGATGTTCAAAACGTAATTATTTCTAACAGTGAAAATAAATTATTGCTTACTGTAGGAAGCAGTACCAGTTCTCCTAATTTGTATTTATATGATATTCCGACCAAAAACTTAAAGCAACTAACATCGACATTAAGCAGACAAATTGACCAAAATGATCTTGTAAAAGCCGAAGTAGTGCGATTTAAATCTTTTGACGGAAAAGAAATTCCTGCTATTTATTACAAACCGCTTCAGGCATCTGAAAATAACAAAGTTCCGGCACTAATATGGGTTCATGGCGGCCCGGGCGGACAAAGCCGTATTGGGTATTCAAACAGCATTCAATATTTAGTAAATCACGGTTACGCCGTTTTGGCAGTAAACAATCGCGGGAGCAGCGGCTACGGAAAAACTTTTTATAAATTGGATAATAAAGATCATAGCAACGGCGATCTAAAAGATTGTATTTGGGGCAAAAAATGGCTTGCAGAACAAAATTATATCGACTCTACTTCAATTGGTATTTATGGCGGAAGTTATGGCGGCTGCATGGTTCTGGGCGCTTTGGCTTTTCACCCTGAAGAGTTTAAGGTAGGCGTAAACTTATTTGGAGTTGCCAATTGGCTGAGAACTTTAAAAAGTATTCCTCCTTATTGGGAATCTTTCCGTAATGCTTTGTATGAAGAACTAGGAAATCCCTATACTTCTGACAGTATTCGCTTAAAAAAGATTTCGCCGTTGTTTAATTATCAAAAAATAAACAAACCATTGCTTGTTTTTCAGGGTGCCAACGATGTTAGAGTATTGCCAATAGAAAGTGACGAAATTGTGGCCGGAGTCAAAAAAAATAAGATTCCGGTAGAATATGTTGTTTATCCAGATGAAGGTCACGGTTTTCAGAAAAAAGAAAATCAAATTAAAACTTCAAAAACAACACTGGCGTTTCTGGACAAATATCTCAAAGCCAAAAAATAATCTTTTAAAATAGTATTTCACAAAACCTCATTTATTGCTAAATGAGGTTTTTGTTTTTAACAAAAGAAAGTCTTTCAATTATCTTTACTTTTGCTTCTAAAAAATTAAAAATCCAAAAATGTCAGATTCCAAGCAAAACCAGTTAAAGAAAAGTTTAGGTTTAAGTTTTAATATAGCTGTTTTAATTGGAGGTACGATTGGAGTTGGAATCTTGCGAACACCAGGAACAATTGCAGAAATGCTGAGCAATTACTGGCTAATTATTGCTTCCTGGTTATTTGGCGGTTTGTATGTTTTACTTGGCGCAAACTCCTACTCTGAATTGGCAACTATGCTACCAAAAGCAGGAGGATCTTACAATTATATCAAAAGAGCCTTGGGCGATTATGCCGGGTTTCTTTCGGGTTGGTATGATTATATTACCAATGCAATTCCGCCCGCATTTTACTGTATTGTAATTAGTGAATATATTATTATTCTATTTCCTAATCTGGCTTCTTATTCTACTATAATGGCAATTTCTTTATTGGCTGCATTTGTGTTATTGCATTTGAGCGGAGTAAAAAACGGAAGTGTTATTCAGCAAATTACAAGCTTTTTAAAAGTTATTTGTTTTGTGGCTTTAGTCGTGGCTTGTTTTATGTATACTGGTGTCGAAGTACCAAAAATTCAAACCGATAGTTCTATTTTTCAAGCGGGGCTTATTTTCGGTTTTTTCAAATCATTGCAACTTATCATAGGAACTTATAACGGTTGGAATAGCGTTTGCTTTTTTGCCGAAGAAAATGAGGATCCTGGTAAAAATATTCCGAAGTCCTTATATAGTGGCGTTTTGTTGGTTGTGGCAATTTATGTTTTGGTAAACATTGCTTTTTTTCATGTTTTACCAATCGAAACTTTAGCAAAATCTAATTTGGCCGCTGCCGATGTTGCTAAGATTCTTTTTGGAGAAAATGGAGCAATTATCGTTACCGTAATTTCTATCTTTTCTTTAATCAGTATTTTGAATGCTTTCATGATGATTCCGCCAAGAATTCTTTACGGATTAAGCCGCGACGGATTTTTTATCGAAAAAGGAACTGAGGTCAACAAAGGCGGAACTCCAATTGTTGCACTTTTGGTTTCTTCGTTTTTCAGTTTGTTTTTAATCTGCATTGGTTCTTTTGAAGTCTTGTTTTCTTTCGCCGCATTTATTTCGATTATCGTTTGGGGACTTGCCTATTTTTCACTTCTAAAATTAAGAACTTCAGAACCAGATTTACCAAGACCTTATCGTTCTTTTTGGTATCCGTGGACAACTATTATCGCTATTCTTGCTTCTATTGGTTTATTAATTGGATTTATTTACAGCGATCCCAAAAGCTTTATAATCATCGTTGGAATTACGATTGTTTCTTATCCTTTGTTCTTGATTTTAAGAAAGAAAAAAATATAGTACAAAGACTACAAATACAAAGCCGTATTTGATATTATAAATAAAATGTAATACTTTTACATTTTATTATATGAAATATGAATTACAACTTATCATTTCAGGAAAGAGCAAAGTTAAGCATGGAACAATTATCCAAGCAGCAGCCGGTTACCTTAGAAGAAGCCAAAGCTCAAGTAAAATGGTTGAAGGGTTCAAGCATTTCAAAAAACAAGAAAAAGAGACCTTAGAAAGGTTTATAGAATTAAATAGTCTTTGGATCCTAGATATTAATCTTGAAGATTACCTTTCTGAAGGAGCAGAGCAAAAAGTCTATTTAAAAGACGGAAAGCATGTAATCAAGCTTAATGATTCTATTTATTATAATTCATGGATAGATTACTTCAATAATCTATTATTAAACAACTTCTTTTTCCCAGATACAGCATACAATTTATTAGGCTTTTTCAAAAACGAAGATATTATATATGCAGTTGTTGAACAGCCTTTCGTAAAAGCGACTGAACCAACTGATTTAGAAGTTGTAAAAAAGTTTATGCTAGTAAATGGATTTCTTAATACCAAGAATAATGATTATTATAATCCTGACTTAGGGATTATTTTAGAAGATCTTCACGACGAAAATGTTTTAACTGAAAATGGTATACTTCAATTTATAGATACCGTTTTTTATATTAAAGAGAATTTTTACGAAAAATAAAAAACTCGTGAATTTGTAGCACTTTTTTCATTTTTTAGAAATTACAATACTTAAAAAATAACAAATCCGACAGGTTTTGAAACCTGTCGGATTTAATTTTGTAAAGTTATAGAAACTCTATTCTTTATTTCAAACCTGCCAAACTTTGCTCAATCGTAGCAATTTTTGCTAAAGCATCGGCTTGTTTTTGTTTCTCTATATTTAAAACTTTTTCCGGAGCCCCGTTTACGAATTTCTCGTTTGAAAGTTTTGCTTCAACAGATTTCAGGAATCCTTTTGTATAATTTAATTCTTCTGTCAATTTTGCAATTTCAGCCTCAACATCTATATTTCCTGTAATCGGAATAAAATATTCATTTGATTTTACACGGAAAGACAAAGCGCCATCTACTTTTTCAGAAACATATTCAAAAGCTGAAACATTTCCTAATTTGGTTACAACTGAATCAAAATAAGTAGAAACATTTTCGCTGTTGATTCCTTTTAATTCGATTGTATCTTTAAACGGAATATTTTTGTCTTTTCTGATGGTTCTAATTCCGGAAATTACTTCAATAGAATTTTCAAAATCAGTAATTAATTTAGCGTCAAACGGTTTCAATTCTGGCCAGGTCGAAACGATTAATGCTTCTTCCGGAATTCTATCAGCAATTAACTGCCAGATTTCTTCTGTCAGGAAAGGCATAAATGGATGTAATAACTTCAAATTGCTTTCTAACATTTCGATCGCTTTAGCGAAAGTTACACTGTCAATTGGCTGTTGATAAGCCGGTTTAATCATTTCTAAGAACCAGTTACAAAAATCATCCCAAACCAGTTTGTAGATTGCCATAAGAGAATCTGAAATTCTGTATTTTTCAAAATTATCTTCAATCTCAGTTAAAGTCTGTTGAAATTTTGCTTCATACCATTCGATTGCTTTTTTAGATGATTCAGGTTGATCGATTTCAGAAACTTCCCAACCTTTAATCAATTTTAAAGCATTCCAAATCTTGTTTGAAAATGCTTTTCCTTGAATGCATAATTCTTCATCAAACATAATATCGTTTCCAGCTGAAGCACTTAAAAGCAATCCTACACGAACACCATCAGCTCCAAATTTATCTATCAAATCTAAAGGATCTGGAGAATTACCTAATGATTTAGACATTTTTCGTCCTTGCTTGTCACGAACTAAACCAGTTAAATACACATTTGTAAATGGTTTTTCACCAGCATATTCATAACCTGCAATAATCATTCTGGCAACCCAGAAAAATAAAATATCCGGACCAGTTACTAAGTCGTTAGTTGGATAATAGTATTTAAAATCTGGACTTTCTGGATCCATAATTCCGCCAAAAACAGACATTGGCCATAACCAAGAAGAAAACCACGTATCTAATGCATCAACATCTTGCTTAAGGTTAGAAGTTGTAAGTTCTGAGTTATTTGTTCTTTCCTTTGCTAAAACTAGTGCGTCTTCGATGTTTTCTGCAACTACAAAATCTTCTTTTCCGTCTCCGTAATAATAAGCCGGAATTTGTTGTCCCCACCATAATTGACGAGAAATATTCCAATCACGAATATTATTTAACCAATGTGCATAAGTGTTTTCGAAACGTTTTGGATGCAATTTAATATCTCCTGTTTCTAAAACTGATTTTATTGCCGGTTTTACTAAATCTTCCATTTTCAAGAACCATTGATCAGATAATCTTGGTTCGATTACGGCTTTGGTTCTTTCAGAAGTTCCAACTTTATTTAAATGGATTTCGGTCTTCGCCAAAGCTCCAATTTCTTCTAATTCTTTTGCAATTTCAGTACGAACCACAAAACGATCTTTTCCTTGATAATGCAATCCGAAACTGTTTAATGTAGCGTCTTCATTAAAAATATCAACGATTTCAAGATTGTGTTTTTCTCCAAGCGTTTTATCATTCATATCGTGCGCAGGAGTTACTTTCAAACATCCTGTTCCGAATTCTACATCTACATATTCGTCTTCGATAATTGGAATTACTCTTCCACAAATAGGAACGATAGCTTTTTTACCTTTTAAATGTGTAAAACGCTCATCATTTGGATTGATACAAATTGCTGTATCTCCAAAAATTGTTTCCGGACGAGTTGTGGCAATGGTCAAAAATTCCTCAGTTCCCTCAATTTTATATTTTAAGAAAAATAATTTTCCTTGTTGTTCTTCATAGATCACTTCTTCGTCAGAAAGTGTTGTTTTAGCTTCCGGATCCCAGTTTACCATTCGGTATCCTCTGTAGATTAATCCTTTGTTGTATAAATCTACAAACGATTTAATTACAGATGCCGACATATCTGGATCCATAGTAAATTTGGTACGTTCCCAATCGCATGAAGCTCCTAATTTCTTAAGTTGCTCCAAGATTGTTCCGCCATATTTATCTGTCCATTCCCAAGCGTGTTTAAGGAATTCTTCGCGAGTTAAGTCATTTTTATTGATTCCTTCTGCCTTTAATTTCGCAACAACTTTTGCTTCAGTAGCAATCGAAGCATGATCTGTTCCCGGAACCCAACAAGCGTTGAAACCTTTAAGACGTGCTCTACGAATTAAAACATCCTGAATAGTATTATTCAACATATGTCCCATATGAAGGACTCCAGTGACGTTTGGCGGCGGAATTACAATTGTATATGGCGTTCTATGATCTGGTTCTGAATGAAAATAGTTATTTTTCATCCAGTAATCATACCATTTATTCTCGATCGTCTTAGCGTCAAATTGTGCTGGAATTGTCATTTTAGGTTCTTTAATCGTTGATTTATTTAACTTCTTAATTTATTGAACTGACTTATTGTCTATTTGTTTTTGAATCTATTGTTTTAAGTTAATCAAATGATAAACTTAACAATGATGAAACATTTAATCAAAAAATTGGTTCAATTTTTGTAATTATAATTCACAGCAAAAGTAAATAATTAAAGACACTATAAAAAGCGAATTAATAATTTGTGTGTTAATTAAAAGAATGTATATTTACTTACAATTAAAAACTGATTTCATATGAAAAATGCAGCCTCTTTTATTGCTGTCTTATTGTTTAGCGCAATAAGTTATGCACAAAACGGCCCAAAAATTGAATTTGCAGCCCCAGACAATACAATTGATTATGGAAAAATTTCTAAAAGTGATAATGGATTACGCTCCTTTGAATTCACAAACACTGGAGACGCACCATTGTTAATAATTGGTGCCGAATCTACAGTTAGCTCGATAGTGGTAACAAAACCTGCAGCTGCTGTAATGCCTGGTAAAAAAGGAAAAATTGATGTAAAGTACAACATGGCTTCTGGTCCTATTCGTAAAACGATCACGGTAGAAACCAATGCTGTCAATTATCCTGACGGAAGAGTAGCCTTAAAAATTAAAGGTGAAGTTTTATAAAAAAATAAAAACTAAAAATAATGTAAAAAGCCGTTTCTAAATTTAGAAACGGCTTTTTTATTATCAAATTTTTATAAATAATAAACCCGACAGTTTTTTAAAACCTGTCGGGTTGAAAATCCTTCTTTATTTTTTCTCAGCACAGTCAACTGAATCAAATTTATATTTTACGCGATCAAAATCGATTGGTTTGTCTTTTACCAAATAGGTAACTCCCATCGTGGTTTGCATGGTTCCGTTTCCTAAAATAAGTTGTTTATCTCTTTTTAAAAGCGCCATTGGGTTTTTGAAAATTCTATCTTTAGTTGCAGAATCCTTAAAAGTATAATCTATAAATAAGGTATCTCCATGAAATTCACCACTTACCTCTCCAGTTTTTACTGTTGCAGGAGCAACTTTCATAATCATATCACCTGCTAACTTTCCGTTTTTTAATGTATTCAGCTTCAAGTCGATTGTATCTTTTTCATATATCGCTTTGTAGCATTCAGTACTTACAACTTTCTCACCTTCAGCTTTTGCAGCTTCGGCTTCTTTTTGTTTTTCATCATTTTTACAACTTTGGAGTCCAATTAATGGCAAAATCAAACAAGATAAAACTAGCTTTCTCATAATTGAATATTTAATTTCATGGTTATATTATAAAAATAATAAAAAAGAAGCCAATAAAAGGCTTCTTTTTTAAATTTATTATTAGTCAGAATCTATAAATTTTTAATTACAAATTCTGATCTTCTGTTTAATTCGTGATCTTCTTCAGAGCACGCATCATCAGTTTTACATTTTATAATTGGCACAGATTCGCCATAACCTTTTGCTGTCACTCTTTTAGAATCAATACCGGATTGTATGATAAACTCTCGGGTAGAATTGGCTCTCTTTTGAGATAAGTTTTCATTGAACTTTGCATTTCCTCTTGAATCAGTATGCGAACCAATTTCGATTACCATTCCCGGATATTTCTTCATTAACTCTACAACTCTTCCTAAAACGACTTTCGATTCTTTTCGAATGTACCACATATTGTAATCAAAATAAATAGGATCTGTTTTAATGATTAATCTCTCTTTATCTTTTACAACATCTTTTTCCTGCGCTAAAATTTCTTTTACTTTTTCATTCTTTTTTACTTCAGCAGCAACAATGGCAGCTTCTTTGGCTTTCTTTTCCTTTTCTTTTAATTCAACTACAGCCAGAGCTTCTTTTTTCTTATTTTCTTCTTCTATAATAATTTCCTGCTTTCTCTTATTTTCTGCAATTTGTTTTTCTTCTTGTTTAATTGCATCCAGCGATCTTAATGCTAAAGAAGCATCGTTTATGACGTTTCTGGTTTTATCCAGAGTCAAAGATTTAGATTCGTTTGTATAATTTTCTTTGAAAGCCAAAACCTTATAGGATGCTTCACAAGGTACAGTAAAACTAAATTTACCATCAGCCAGAGTTGTTATTGTATTCAAAGTCTTTTTATCAGCATCCTGCAAGATTACAGTTGCGTTTTCTAAAGCTAGTTTAGTATCAATATCAGTAATTGTACCGGCAATAAACTGCTTACAATCTTCTACAATTAAATCTTTGATTTCTTTAAACTGGTAAATATCATCGTTTCCTTTTCCTCCTTCTCTATTTGAGGCAAAAAAACCTTCTTTGGTTTCAGAATCAATATTAAAAGCAAAATCATCTAAATTTGAATTTAAAGGCAATCCAATATTTACAGGTTCTGAATACTCATTTCCCTGAATTTCTGAAACAAAAACATCTAATGATCCATAACCAAGATGTCCGTCTGATGAAAAATAGAGTTTATTATTTGCAGCAACAAAAGGAAACTGTTCTCTTTTATCTGTATTAATTATTGGACCTAAATTTTTTGGAGTATCAAATGCTCCTTTATTTACATTAACAGAATAAATATCAAAAGAGCCTAAACTTCCAGGCATGTCTGAAGAAAAATACAATACTTTTTCGTCAACACTTAATGCCGGATGTTCTGTTGAGTAATTAGGACTATTGAATGGAAGTGAGACAATATTGGTCCATTTTCCATCAACTAATTCAGCTTTAAAAATTTGAAGGTTGGATATTTTTTGATCGTTTCTTCTTTTCTTTCCGTTTTTAGAATTATTTCTTGTAAAATAAACTGTTTTGCCATCTTTTGTAAAAACAGCATTTGCCTCATGCACTCCTGTTTTTAGTTCATCTGCAAAATAATTTATCGTCGCTGTTGCATTATTTATTTCTGTAAAAGGTACAGCAACCAGATTTAAATAGGTTGCATTATCCCATTTGTATTTTTTATCAAATAATCCGGGTTTCAATTTAACACCTGCAAAAACTAAATTACCCTTAAACTTAACGGCACCAAATTCAGAATTAGGTGTATTTATAGCTAAATTTTTAATCTCAAATCGGTTTCCAATAGCCGAAACATTTTCAAGTTCTTTTAATTCTTTTTGAAAATATAGAGAATCTTTGCTTGAAGTTGCTGTTGCATAATATTCTTTTAAAGCTTTATTAGCATCATCATAACTATTGCTGGCTTTTAAAGTTTGAGCATATTTAAAATAATATTCCCTATCTAAATCCTTGTTGTAATTTTGAACCAAAAGCCTGTAATAACGTTGTGCTTTGATAAAATTATTGGTGTAATAATAGGAATCTGCCAGATTTTTTATGAC
>Ga0302347_1005061_pt1 | contig 9987 bp, 7 predicted proteins | sample PhyWR1_FD_202178 | JGI IMG/M metagenome (GOLD analysis project Ga0302347, IMG submission 202178) | Leaf surface microbial communities from wheat plants in UC Gill Tract Community Farm, Albany, California, United States - DLSL W.R1 (v2)... | ecosystem: Host-associated > Plants > Phyllosphere >...
GGCCGGCGTGGAGCCGCTGTCGGTGGCCAAGGAAGGCGACAGCCTGATCGTGCGCCTGCCGACGCTGCAGGCGCAGACCGCCGCCAACGACGCCCTGCGCGACGAGATGGGCGAGGACTACGTGGTTGCCCTGAACCTGGCTTCCACCGTGCCGGACTGGCTGAGCGACCTGGGCGCCAAGCCGATGGTGCTGGGCCTGGATCTGCAGGGCGGCGTCCACTTCGTGCTGCAGGTCGACCAGAAGGCGGCACTGGACAAGCGTCTGGACGCCTACGCCGAAGACGTGCGCACCAGCCTGCGCGATGCCCGCATCGCCTACCAGTCGGTCGAGCGCCGTGGCGACAACACCATCGTGGCCACCATCAGCCCGTCTGCCGGTGCCGATGCGGCCGCGCGTGCCCGCGAGGTCATGGTCAAGGCGCAGCCGACGCTGGGCTATGAGGTGGCGGGCAACCGCATCACCGTGAGCATGCCGGAGACGGAACTGACCGCGATCGCCAATGGCGCCATCGAGCAGAACGTCAACACGCTGCGCAACCGCGTCAACCAGTTGGGCGTGTCCGAGCCGATCATCCAGCGCCAGGGTGCCGACCGCGTGGTCGTGCAGCTGCCCGGCGTGCAGGACACCGCCGAAGCCAAGCGCATGATCGGTGCCACCGCGACGCTGGAATACCGCGCCGTGGTCGAAGGCAACGCCCAGGACGCGATCGCCAGCGGCCGCATCCCGCCGGAGGCCAAGGTCTACCAGCACCGCGACAACGGCGGCCCGATCCTGCTCAACAAGCGCGTGATCGTGACCGGTGACCAGATGGTCGCCGCGCAGGCCACCACCGACCAGAACGGCTCGGCGGCGGTGAGCGTGACGCTGAACAACGTCGGCGGCCAGCGCATGTTCGACTTCACCAGCGCCAATGTGAACAAGCCGATGGCGGTGGTCTACACCGAGCGCATCCCGACCGTGAACGTGGTCGACGGCAAGGAAGTGCGCAGCTTCCGCGTCAAGGAAGAAGTGATCTCGGTCGCCAACATCAACGGCGTGTTCGGCAAGAACTTCCAGACCACCGGCCTGGACAAGCTCGAGGCGGACAACCTGGCCAAGCTGCTGAAATCCGGCTCGCTGGCTGCGCCGATGGACTTTGTTGAAGAACGCATTGTCGGCCCGAGCCTGGGTGCGGAGAACGTCGAGCGCGGCGTGACCGCGGTCGGCTTCGCGTTCCTGTTCACGCTGATCTTCTTCACCGTGTACTACCGGATGTTCGGCGTGATCACCTCGGTGGCGATGCTGTTCAACCTGCTGATCGTGGTGGCGGTGATGTCACTGTTCAGCGCGACGATGACGCTGCCCGGCTTCGCCGGCCTGGCGCTGTCGATCGGCCTGTCGGTCGACGCCAACGTGCTGATCAACGAACGTATCCGTGAAGAGCTGCGGGCCGGCATGCCGCCCAAGGCGGCCATCGTGGCCGGTTACGAGAAGGCTTCCGGGACCATCCTGGACGCCAACCTCACCGGCATCCTGGCGGGTGTGGCGTTGTATGCGTTCGGTACCGGCCCGCTGAAGGGCTTCGCCGTGACCATGATCGTCGGCATCCTGGCCTCCATGTTCACTGCAATCACCGTCTCGCGTGCCCTTGCCGTGCTGCTTTACAGCCGCCGCAAGAAGCTCAAGACCCTGGCCATCTGACGGGAAGCGAATAGAAACCATGAAACTTTTCCCGTTGCATCTGATCCCGAACGACACCAAGTTCGACTTCATGCGCACCCGTTGGGTGGCTGTCTCGCTGGCCGCGCTGGTGTTCATTGCCGCCATCGGCTGCATTGCCTTCAAGGGCTTCAACTACGCGCTGGACTTCACCGGCGGTACCGTGGTCGAAGTGCGCTTCGACAAGCCGGCTGACGTCGATGCCGTGCGTGAGCATCTGGAAGGCGCCGGCTATGCCGGTGCCCAGGTGCAGAGCTTCGGCAGCGGCAGCAACCTGCTGATCCGCCTGCAGCCGCAGGAAATGGCCGAAGGCGAGAACGCCGGTGAAGCCAACAACCGCACCGCCGAAGCCGTGCAGAAGGCGATCTCGATGGAGGGCAACCAGGCCGCCATCGTCGGCGCCGAGTTCGTCGGCCCGCAGGTGGGTAAAGAGCTGGCCCTGAACGGCCTGTACGCGGCGCTGTTCGTGCTGATCGGCTTCCTGATCTACATCGGTTTCCGCTTCGAGTGGAAGTTCGCGATGGTGGCGATCATCACCACGCTGTTCGACGTGCTGGTGGTGGCGGGCTACTTCTCGCTGAGTGGCCGCGAGTTCGATCTGACCGTGCTGGCCGGCCTGCTGTCGGTGATGGGCTTCTCGATCAACGACACCATCGTGGTGTTCGACCGCGTGCGTGAAAACTTCCGCAGCCTGCGTGTGGAGCCGCTGGAAGTGATGAACCGTTCGATCAACCAGACGCTGTCGCGCACGATCATCACCTCGCTGGTGTTCTTCCTGTCGGTGCTGGCGCTGTACCTGTACGGCGGTGGTTCGCTGGAAGGGCTGGCGCTGAGCCAGATGATCGGTGCGGTGATCGGTACGCTGTCGTCGATCTTCATCGCCTGCCCGCTGCTGACGATGGGCGCGCTGGCGGTGACCAAGCAGGATCTGCTGCCGAAGGCCAAGGACGTGGAAGCGCTGGAGCGTCGTCCGTAAGGTTTCTGGTGGTCTGCAACATCCGGAAGGCCGCGCATTGCGCGGCCTTTCTTTTGGGGCTGCCCGCAGAGCGCGCCAGGGCGGGACCGTCACCTCCCATACACCCCCGTCGGTTGTACTCCGCGGCGCTGCGCACTACGATCCCTTGCGTTCCGCGCAGCCGCCCAGGTGGCGCGCGACCTCCCTTTTCATCGCGCCGGTCCGCCCTGCGCCAGTCCCCCTCGAGGTTTACATGGTCATCAAACCGCGTGTGCGCGGCTTCATCTGCGTCACCACCCACCCCGTCGGCTGCGATGCGGCCGTCAAGCAGCAGATCGAGTACATCCAGTCCAAGCCGAAGATCACCAATGGCCCGAAGAAGGTGCTGGTGCTCGGTGCCTCCACCGGCTACGGCCTGGCTGCGCGCATCACGGCAGCGTTCGGCAGTGATGCCGCCACGCTGGGTGTGTTCTTCGAGCGCCCGGGCACCGAGACCAAGCCGGGCACGGCTGGCTGGTACAACACCGCCGCGTTCCACAAGTACGCCGAGCAGGCCGGTCTGTACGCCAAGAGCGTCAACGGCGATGCCTTCTCCGATGAGGTCAAGGCCAAGGTCATCGAGCTGATCAGGCAGGATCTCGGCCAGGTCGACCAGGTGGTGTACAGCCTGGCCGCGCCGCGCCGCAAGCATCCCAGGACCGGTGAAGTGATCAGCTCCACGCTCAAGCCGATCGGCGCACCGATCACGCTGCGCGGCCTGGATACCGACAAGGAAGTGATCACCGAAACCACGATCGAGCCGGCCACGCCGGAAGAGATCGCCGGTACCGTCGCCGTCATGGGCGGCGAAGACTGGCAGATGTGGATCGATGCGCTGCTCGAGGCCGGTGTGCTGGCCGAAGGCGCGACCACCACGGCCTTCACCTACGTCGGTGAGGAAATCACCCAGGCGATCTACTGGAACGGTTCCATCGGCGCGGCCAAGAAGGATCTGGACGAGAAGGTCGTCGGCCTGCGTCAGAAGCTGGCACCGATCGGTGGCGATGCGCGCGTATCGGTGCTCAAGGCCGTGGTCACCCAGGCCAGCTCGGCGATCCCGACCATGCCGCTGTACCTGTCGCTGCTGTTCAAGGTGATGAAGGCCAAGGGCACCCACGAGGGCTGCATCGAACAGCTCGATACCCTGTACGACATCCTCTACGGCGGCAAGGACGCGGGCACCGCGACCGAGCGCCTGCGCCACGACCTGGTCACCGATGGCGGCCGCAAGGTCGAGTTGATCGATGACGCCGGCCGCCTGCGCGCGGACTACAAGGAAATGGCGCCGGAGGTGCAGGGCGAAGTGGTCGCGCTGTGGCCGCAGGTGACCAACGAGAACCTCTACGAGATCAGCGATCTGGCCGGCTACAAGGCCGACTTCCTGCGTCTGTTCGGGTTCGGCGTGGAAGGTGTGGATTACGATGCCGATGTCGCCACCGATGTGAAGATCCCGAACCTGGTCGAGATGGCCTGACCGGAAGGAATGATGCCGACCAACGGTCGGCATCTACCCGCGCGGCCACAGATGCACGCGCGGTGACCCCATCGATGCGCGTGCGGTGCGCCCAATGATGCACGCGCGCTGCGCCCATTGATGCGCGGAAGAGGGTAGGTCACGACCGTTGGTCGTGACGCTCCCAATCAGCTGAAATCGAAATCCATCACCGGGCCGGCCGGGCCGACGAAGTCGCCCTGCACGTAGTCCACCCCGGCACTGAAAAGCAGGCTCATCGAGTTGGCATCGGCGACGAACTCGGCGATGGTGCGGATGTTGGCGGCCTGCGCCCGCGCGGTGATCTCGCTGATCTTCCCGCTGTGTTCGCGGGTGCTGGCGAGGTCGCAGGTGAAGTCGCGGTCCAGCTTGAGGAACTGCGGCTGGAAATGGGCCAGCAGCTGGAACGAGTCCAGCCCCGAGCCGAACTGCTCCAGGCCGATCCGGCAGCCGAGCGGCGCGATCGCCGCCAGGAACTGCTGCGCATTGCGCAGATGGGTGAAAACCTTTGCCTCCGGGGCATGCAGCCACAGCTGTTCGCCCGGCACGCCCTGGGCCTGCAGCTCGCGGCGCAGGGTGACGATCATCTGCGGGTCGTTGAACGACTCCGGGGTGATCTTGACCATCAGGTGGGTGACGTGGCCCTCGCGCCTGCGTGCGGCGAGCATGCCGATCGCGTGGGTGACCACCCAGCGGTTGATGTCGGCCAGCAGGCCGTGCTCCTCGGCGATGCCCAGGAACGCGGTCGGGCTGAGCAGCTCGCCGTTGTGCTCCAGGCGCAGGTAGGCCTCGTACAGCTCCAGCGCTTCGCCCTGCAGGTTGAGCACCGGCTGGTAATGCAGCTGGAATCCATCGCCGTCCAGCGCCTGGCGGATGCGGGCGACCCAGTGCTGGATGCGCTCTTCTTCCACGCGGTCCACCGCCGCCGGGTCGAACACCCGGGTGGTGTTGCCCAGTTCCAGGGCTGCCTGCGTGCACTCGGTGGCGCGGGCCAGCACCTGGCCGATGCTGGCGATCTTTTCGCCAACCTGCACGCCGCCGACGCTGACGGTGACCGTGGCCGAGCGCTCGCCGATGCTGAACACCTGCGCGGCGAAGGCGGCCCGGATCTGGTCGGCCAAGGCGACGGTCTGCGCGTAGGGTGCTTCGGTCAGCACGGCGAAGCTGTGTTCACCGAAGCGGGCCACCTGGGCAGCGTCGCCAACGGATTGGGCCAGCACGCGGGCAAGGGCGCCGATCAGCGCGTCGGCCGAGTCCAGCCCGATCTCCGGCAGCAGGCGCGCATAGTGGTCGGGCTCGACCAGCAGCAGGCCGAACCGGCCCTCGCTGCGGCCGGCCTGGGCCACGGCATTTTCGACATGCAGCATGAAGGTCGGTCGGTTGAGCAGGCCAGTGACCTGGTCGCGCTGGCGCAGGTCCTCGACCTCGCGCGCCAGCTCCGGGTCGAACTCCATGCGGCGGCGGAACACCACCTGCAGGCAGGATTCGCCTTCGTAGCTGGCCTGGGTGAACTCCATCGTGGCCGGGAACACCGCCCCGTCCTGGTTGCGTGCGTCCACCTGGTACTGCGGCGGCGGTGCATCGCCCTTGCTCATCGACTTGAGCAACTGCTTGAAGCCGTCCACGTGCTGCGGCGCGACCATGTCCAGCAGCGAGATGCCCTCCACATCATCGAAGGTCTCGTAGCCGAACATCTCCAGGTAGGCCTCGTTGGCGCGGATGTGCATGCCTTCATGGACATAGGCGATCGGGTCGCGCGAGGAAGAGATCAGCGCGTCGCAGCGGCGCTCGGTCTCGCGCATCTGGGCCTCGATCCGGCGCAGCCCGCGGCGCGCGTGCAGATCGGTCCATTCATTGCGCACCACCGCCAGCAGGTGCTCGGGGCGGTGGCGCAGGGCGATGGCGCGGATGCCATTGGCACCGGCCTCGACCCACTCGTTTTCATTGATCGACTCGGCCAGCAGGATCATGGGGATGTCCTTGCCACTGGCCGCGATCTGCTGGGTGACCTGCAGCAGCGGGATGCTCTGGGCGGTAGCGACCAGTACCAGGTCGATCGGCTGGGTGCCCAGGACCTGGGCCAGTTCCTCGCTGTGCTGCGGGCGCGTCGGGCGCACCGCGATGCCGCTGTTGCGCAGCGTGCTGACGATGGTCTCGGCGTTCTCGCCGCTGTCGTCCACGATCAGCAGGCGGACCGTCATGTCATTCGCGTTCTGCATTCAGTACTCCCCGGACTGCAAACTTGATACACGATGCGTGTGACTACGTCCATGCGGCAAACCGTAGCCGATCACGGAACGCGGGTCCCGGCTCAGGCCACGCTGCCCGCGGCATGGCCACAGGCCCAGGCCCACTGGAAGTTGTAGCCCCCCAGCCAGCCGGTCACGTCCAGCACCTCCCCGATGAAGTGCAGGCCGGGAACCAGTTGCGATTCAAAGGTACTGGAGGACACCTTGCGGGTGTCGACCCCGCCCAGCGTCACCTCGGCGGTACGGTAGCCCTCGGTGCCACTGGCCACCAGCGGGAAATTCTGCAGCAGATCGGCCGCCTCGCGCAGCTGCGGCTCATCGATCTGGCGCACCAGCCGGTCCGGCAGCCAGTGCTCGCACAGGCGCAGCGCGAGCCGCCGCGGCAGCACCTCGGACAGCACCGTGCGCAGCTCGGCGGCGCCGCGCTCGGCCTTCATCCGGCGCAGCCAGCCCAGCGCGTCCTGGCCCGGCAGCAGGTCCAGCCGCAGCTCATCGCCGGGCTGCCAGTACGAAGAGATCTGCAGGATCGCCGGGCCGCTGATGCCGCGGTGGGTGATCAGCATGGAATTGCGGAACTCGACCCCGTTGCAGCGTGCCTCGATCGGCAGGGCGACGCCGCTGAGCTCGTTGAAGCGCTCCTGGTGCTTGCCGCTCAAGGTCAGCGGCACCAGCCCGGCCCGGGTCGGCAGGACCTCGTGGCCAAACTGGCGGGCCAGCTCATAGCCGAAGCCGGTGGCGCCCATGCTCGGGATCGACAAGCCACCGGTGGCGACCACCAGCGAGGCGGCGTGGAAGTGACCCTGCGCGGTGTGTACGTGGAAACCGTCCGCGCCGCGCTCGACCTTCTGCACCCCGCAGTCGGTGCGGATCTGCACCCCGGCGGCCTGGCATTCGTCCACCAGCATCTTCACGATCTGCTTGGAGGAGATGTCGCAGAACAGCTGGCCCAGTTCTTTTTCGTGATACGCGATGCCGTGCCGCTCCACCATCTCGATGAAGTGCCAGGGGGTGTAACGGGCCAGCGCGGATTTGCAGAAGTGCGGATTGGCCGACAGGAAGTTGGCGGCCGTGGTGCCGGTGTTGGTGAAGTTGCAGCGCCCGCCGCCGGACATCAGGATCTTCTTGCCGACCTTGTTGGCATGGTCGATCACCTGCACCATGCGCCCGCGCCTGCCAGCGGTCATCGCACACATCAGCCCGGCCGCGCCGGCGCCGATCACCAGTACATCGCATCGGATCACGGACATCTCAGCGCGCTCAGGCCTGCGGCTTCTGCTTGCGCCAGGTGGGGATGACGCTGAGCTGGGCCTTGTCGGAGGTCAACTGCACTTCGCCGTCCTGGATCTGCACGTCCCACTGCATCGTGCGTTCGATCTGCGCGCCCCATTCGGTGACGAACTCGCCCGGCAGGTCCATCACCTCCAGCGTGGCGAGCTTCTTCAGCGCGGAGGCGTTGCGGTCCCACCAGATGTCGGCGGCGCGGCCGCCGTAGGTCACCAGCTGCACCGCACGCGCGCGGCCGGCGGCCTTGCGCAGGCGCGACTCGTCCGGCTGGCCCAGTTCGATCCACAGTTCGATGTCGCCGGTGTAATCGCGGCGCCACAGGTCCGGTTCGTCATCCACGCTCAGGCCGCGGCCGAATTCCAGCCGGTCGTCGGCGTTCAGCGCGAAGGTGAGCAGGCGCACCATCAGGCGGTCGTCGGTTTCGGACGGATGCTGGGCCAGCGTCAGCGTATGGCTGGCGTAGTAGCCGCGGTCCATGTCGCTGATCTGCAGTTCGGCCTTGCGGATGGTGGCGGTGAGGGCCATGGGGATACCTGAAACAAAGAGCGCCATGATAATGGTTCGTCATGAGTCCGTCCGATCCGATCCTTGCCACCCCCGCGCCCAGTCGCCTGCAGTTGCCGCCTGGCGACTGGCCGAGCCTGCTGGACGGGCTGTGTGCGCGCTTCCCGCGCATCGACCGCGCGCAGTGGGTGGATCGCTTCGCCCGTGGGCGCGTGCAGGATGCGCAGGGCAGGGCGCTCGCTCCGGATCATCCCTGGCAGGTCGGGCTGGAGATCGTGTACTTCCGTGAAGTGGCCGATGAGCCGGTGATTCCCTTCGCCGAGGCCATCGTCCATCAGGACGCGGAGCTGCTGGTGGCCGACAAGCCGCACTTCCTGCCGGTCACCCCGGCGGGTGGCTACGTCCGCGAGACCCTGCTGGCGCGGCTGGTGGCGCGCACCGGCAACCCGGACCTGGTGCCGCTGCACCGCCTGGACCGCTTGACCGCCGGGCTGGTGCTGTTCTCGACCCGGCCCGATACCCGCGATGCCTACCAGCGCCTGTTCCGCCAGCGACGCATCGAGAAGGTCTACGAAGCCCTGGCGCCGGCCCTGCCGCAGGTGGCGTTCCCGCTTGAGCGCCAGACCCGGCTGGTCCCGGGCGAGCCGTTTTTCCGCATGGCCGAGGCGGCCGGCGAGCCCAATGCCCTGACCCGCATCGAGGTGATCGAGCGCACCGGGCCGGTCTGGCGTTACCGGCTGCATCCGGTGAGTGGGCGCAAGCACCAGTTGCGCGTGCACATGGCGGGGCAGGGCGCGCCGATCCTGGGGGACGATCTGTACCCGGAGCTGCGCGCGGATGCGCCGGCGGGGGTGCCGCTGCAGCTGCTGGCCAAGGAATTGGCGTTCGATGACCCGCTGACCGGCGCGCGGCGCACGTTCTCCAGTGGGCTGTCGCTACACCTGTAGGGCCGGCCGCTGGCCGGCTGCGGGGGTCCATGGGTAGATCCTGTGCTCGGCAGGTGCTGAGGAGGAGCCGGCCAGCGGCCGGCACTACCGATACCGGCCCTGGGCCACGCCGGACCTTCATCCAGCTGGCGGTTCATCACACTGAACGCTTGGCCAGCCAACGATCCAGCTGCGCGGCGAAGGCCTGTTTGTCGCGCGCGTGCAGGGGCGCCGGCCCGCCGGTCTGGATGCCCGAGCCGCGCAGTTCCTCCATGAAATTGCGCATGGACAGGCGCTCGGCCATGTTGTCGGGCGTGTACAGCTCGCCACGCGGGTTGAGCGCGACGGCCTTTTTGTCCAGGACGAGGGCGGCCAAGGGGATGTCCTGCGTGACGACCAGGTCGCCCGGCTGGACCCGCTCGACGATCACGCTGTCAGCCACATCCAGGCCTGGCGGCACCTGTACCGATCGGATGAAACGGGACGGGGGAGTGCGCAGCCAGTGGTTCGCGACCAGGGTCATCTCGATCCCGGCGCGCTCGGCGGCGCGGAACAGGATCTCCTTGATGACGGCCGGGCAGGCATCGGCGTCCACCCAGATATGAACTTTAGGGGTCGGGGCATCGGTCATTTGGCTGATCTTAAGGTAGGAAAAATCTGAATAGGGGCTCCGGTTTCGTGTAGGATCGCCCGACCCCTTGTCCTGTCAGGCGGGAGGGGGAGGATGGCTGAATAAACCAGCTATCGCTTTTTCGGTAAAACACGAGTATCGTCACCCACACTGTGTTTGCTAGGGTCACCGTGAATCGTGGCCTGGTGCAGTTGATCTCACGATCTGC
>Ga0302347_1005062_pt1 | contig 9986 bp, 8 predicted proteins | sample PhyWR1_FD_202178 | JGI IMG/M metagenome (GOLD analysis project Ga0302347, IMG submission 202178) | Leaf surface microbial communities from wheat plants in UC Gill Tract Community Farm, Albany, California, United States - DLSL W.R1 (v2)... | ecosystem: Host-associated > Plants > Phyllosphere >...
TCTGCTGCTCCAGCAGGCCGAAGGTGGTGGGGGCAACGAAACCGCCAAGGTTGCCGACCGAGTTGATCAGCGCGATTACTGCCGCGGCGATGCGCGCATCCAGGTAGCCCTGCGGGATTGGCCAGAAGAGTGACGACGCCGACTTGAAGCCGATGGCGGCGAAGCACACGGCAACGAAGGCGAACACCGGCCCACCGGTGGTGGACATGAACATGCCAATGGCAGCGATCAGCAGCGCACCCGCGACCCAGGCCTGCTGGAACTTCCAGCGTGCAGACCCTGCGGCGAAGGCATACATGGCCAGGATCGAGATCAGCCACGGGATCGAGTTGAAGAACCCTACCTGCAGGTCGTTGAGGTCGCCCATGCGCTTGATGATGCTGGGCAGCCAGAAGGTCGCGGCGTAGATGGTCAGCTGGATGCAGAAGTAGATCAGGCAGAACAGCACGATCTGGCGGTCCTTGAGCAGGCTCCAGGACGACACCTTTACCGCGCCGACGGCTTCGCGCTCACGCTGCTCGCGGTCGATGGTATCGACCAGCGCGTCCTGCTCGGCCTTGCTCAGCCACTTGGCGTCGTGGGGCTTGGAGTCGAGCCAGAAGAACACGAAGAAGCACAGCGTCACCGAAGCCATGCCTTCGATGAACAACATCCACTGCCAGCCATGCAGGCCCAGGCCCTGGATCTGCATCAGCGCCCCGGCCAGCGGCCCGGAAATCAGCGAGGCCAGTGCCGAACCGCTGAGGAAGATGGCAATCGCCTTGCCCCGCTCGGCCGCCGGCAGCCAGCGGGTGAAGTAGTAGATCACCCCGGGGAAGAAGCCCGCTTCGGCGACACCCAGCAAAAAGCGCAGCACGTAGAACTGGGTTTCGGTCTGCACAAAGGCCATGGCCGTGGCCACCAGCCCCCAGGTGAACATGATGCGGGTCAGCCACAGGCGTGCACCGACCTTTTGCAGCAGCATGTTCGACGGCACTTCGAACAGTGCGTAGCCGATGAAGAACAAGCCGGCGCCAAAGCCGAAGGCAGCGGCGCTGATGCCCAGGTCGCTTTCCAGGTGCGGGCGGACGAAGCCGATGTTGACACGATCGAGGTAGTTGACGATGAACATGATGACGAACAGCGGCAGGACGTGGCGCTTGACCTTGGCCACGGCACTGGCCAGCGCGTCGCCTTCAGCCCGTGCAGACGGAGCGAGGGTGTCGTTCACTTACGAATCTCCCACTAATTGTTTTTGTGCGGGTCGAGGTTGTCTGACATGACAGTGGGGTGGAGCATATGCGCAGGGAAGTTGTACGACAAGATGGCGATTAGCGCTTAAAACCCAAAATACAAGCTGTCACAATGCTAACTTGCTTCGATCATGCGGTAACAGCTCATGGATCAGCGAAGCCTGATTACCGAAAAACCGACAAAAAATATTTTTATCGATTAACTTGTCGTACAAGCACAACAAGAACGGACCGCCACATGGAAACCACACCCGTCCATAAACGCGGCCACAGCCGCGCCCATGACCTGGTCTCGAGCCTGACTCAACAGATTTTGCTCGGCACCTTCAAGCCTGGTGACAAGCTGCCTTCGGAGAACACCTTGGTGCGCGAGCATGGGGTAAGCCGCACGGTGGTTCGCGAAGCCTTGTCGAAGCTGCAGGCCTCGGGGCTGGTGGAGCCACGCCACGGTATCGGTACCTTCGTGATGGAGCGCCAGCCACAGGCTGGCCTGCGCATCGCCGCGGAAAGTGCGGCCAATGTGCGCGACCTGCTGGAACTGCGCATTGGCCTGGAAGGCCAGGCCGCCGCCCTGGCTGCGCAGCGCCGTGATGAAGGGCAACTGGCACGCATGCGCCAGGCGCTGGATGACTACCAGGACCTGGCCGCCGCGGGCGACAGTTGCATCGAGGCCGACCGGCGTTTTCACCTGTTGATCGCCGAGGCCACCGGCAATCTGTATTTCACCGAAATGCTGCTGCAACTGGGCAATGGCTTGATCCCGCGCAACCGCATGGCCCAGGCTGAGCGTGCAGGGTCCAGGCTGGCGCGGCAGGCGTACCTGGCCAACCTGGAGCATGAGGCAATCCTCAATGCCATTCGCCGGCAAGACCCGGATGCAGCGCGCGCGGCGGTGTGCCTGCACCTGTCCAACAGCCGCGATCGGCTGCTGCCGGAATAGGCGCCGTCACACTACCCCGCATGCACCTGCTGGCGTACCGCATCCTCGGCGAATGGATTGGCTTGCAGGGCGACTGTTACATCCAGCCGCCCGCACTTCACCAGGTCAGGCAGATCTTGCCGAAGTGGCGGTTGCTCTCCTGGTAGCGGAACGCCTCGACGATCTGCTCCAGCTCGAAATGCTTGTCCACCACTGGCCGCAAGCCGTTGGCATCGATCGCCCGCACCATCGCCTGCTGCTGCGCGCGGCTGCCCACCAGCACGCCTTGCAGGCGAATCTGCCGCACCAGCGCCTGCACCAGCGGCAATTGCCCGGCCACACCGGTGAGAATGCCGATCAGCGACACATGCCCGCCAATGCGCGCGGCAATCATCGATTGTTCCAGCGTCGCCGGTCCGCCCACTTCGATGACATGGTCGACACCGCGGTTGTCGGTCAGCTCGCGCACTTTCTCACCCCAGGCCGGGGTGCTCTTGTAATTGATCAGGTGATCGGCCCCCAGGGCTTTCAGGCGCTCGAGCTTGGCGTCGCTGGACGAGGTGGCGATGACCGTGGCGCCGGCCAGCTTGGCGAACTGCAGGGCAAAGATCGACACCCCGCCAGTGCCCTGCACCAGTACCGTGTCACCCGGTTTGAGGTGATCGTCGCTCATCAGCGCACGCCAGGCGGTAAGCCCGGCAGTGGTCAGGGTAGCGGCTTCGGCGTGGCTGAAACCCTTGGGCGCCAAAGTGAACGAGGTGGCGCGGGCGGTGACCTGCTCGCGGGCGTAACCATCGAGGCCATCACCGGGCACCCTGGCAAAGCCTTCGACATTGGCCTGGCCGTCCAGCCAGTCGGGGAAGAAGGTGCTGACCACGCTGTCGCCTACCTGGAACTCGGTGACGCCGGCACCCACCGCAAGCACTTCACCGGCGCCATCGGCCATGGGAATGCGCCGCTCGCTCGGGCCCCACATGCCACTGACCACCGCGAAGTCGTGGTAGTTGAGGGAGCTGGCGTGCAGGCGCACGGTGATCTCGCCGGCCTGTGGTGCAGCGGCTTCGCTGGTGCCGACCTCGACCTTGTCGTAGCCGCCGCCGGGTTGTACGTAGATGGCCTTGCTGGTCATGGGTGGGTCTCCGTTTCAGGGAAAAGAATGGGGTTCAGCATAGACAGGGCCCGCATTGCCAACACAAAGATCAGCCCAGCATCACCTTCAATGCCCGGCAATCGGCCGCATGCCAATCCACCAGCTCCGGCCAGGGATTGTCCGGCAGGTTCACCAGTACCGTACGCGCCCCCGCCGCCCGACCGCAGTCCAGATCGAAGCGGTAATCGCCGACCATCACCAGCTCGCTCGGCGCCACGCCCCAGGCGCTGGCGATCTTCAGCAGCCCATCAGGGCTTGGCTTGGGCGCAGCTTCGTCCCGCCCGAGCACATGCTCGACGGCAAAACAGTCCGCCAGGCCGATCGCCTCCAGCGTCACATGCGCCAGCTCCCGCGCATTGCGGGTGAGGATACCCAGCCGGCAACCGCGCCCGGCCAGCTCGCGCACCAGCTCCACCGCCCCGCTGGCTGCCGTCGAGGTAATGGCCAGGTCGCGCTCGTGCTCCAGCAACCAGGCATGCTTGGCCGCCGCCTCCGCTGCCGGCAACGCCGCCAGGTGGGTCAAAATATCGTCTTCAGGCGGAATCTCCAGTGCCTCGCGGATCGCGGCAAAATCGTGCACTGCCACAGTCAGGGTGCCGTCCATGTCGAACACCCAGTTGCGGATCTCGGCCAGGTTCATGCCCAGTCCTTGCGGTGGCGAATCAGGCCTTCCTGGCACGACGACGCCACCAGTTGCCCGGCCTGGTTGTAAATGCTGCCACGGCAGAAACCGCGAGAGTTGCCGGCCCATGGGCTGTCGGTGGCATACAGCAGCCACTCGTCTGCGCGCAGGTTGCCGTGGAACCACAGCGAATGGTCGAGGCTGGCGATCTGCATGTCGCGCTGCCACACCGACTTGCCATGCGGCAGCAACGCCGTGGTCAGCAGGCCGAAGTCAGAGGCGTAGGCCAGCAGGTATTTATGCAAAGCTGGCACGTCGGGCAGCTTGCCGTCGGCGCGGAACCAGGCGTACTTCACCGGGTCGCCGGGCTTGGGGTTGAACGGGTCACGCTCGGTGACCGGGCGGATCTCGATCGGCTTGGCGCACAGCACCTTGTCGCGAATTCGCTCGGGAAGCTGATCGGCCATGGCGCGGGCCAGCTCCACTTCGGTGGGCAGGTTTTCCGGGCCGACCACATCAGGCATCTGTGCCTGGTGCTCGAAGCCTTCTTCGTCGTACTGGAACGACGCGCTGCAGGTGAAGATGGTATGGCCCTTCTGGATCGCAGTCACCCGCCGGGTGCTGAAGCTGCCGCCATCGCGCACGCGGTCCACCGAATACACCACCGGCAGGCTGGCATCGCCCGGGCGCAGGAAGTAGCCGTGCAACGAATGCACATGGCGTGCGTCTTCGACCGTCTGACTGGCCGCCGACAATGACTGGCCCAGCACCTGCCCACCGTACAACTGGCGGAAGCCCAGGTCCTGGCTGCGTCCGCGGAACAGGTTCTCCTCGATGGACTCGAGGCTCAACAGGTCGACCAGGTCGTCCAACACATGACTCATCGGGGCTTCTCCTAGCAAGGCAACACATCTCTACAGCGCTGTTATGAGGGCAAATGATACAGGGTTTGTCATTCGCGCCGGGCATGGCCGTGTATTCAGGCGCGCAGGGTGCGCTCCCAGTGCGCGCGGTCGATGCGGTACAGCACATGCGGGCGCAGCGGGTGCCCGACGGGCAGGCGGGGGTGCTCGAAACTGCCGTGCACGTCCTGCTGCATGCCAATGGCCTGCATCACCTTTTGCGACGGCAGGTTGCTCTCGCTAGTGAACGACACCACTTCCTCCAGGCGCAATTGGGCGAACGCACAACGCAGGCAGGTCCACGCCGCTTCGCTGGCAAAGCCCTGGCCCCAGTGGCGCCGCGCCAAGCGCCAACCGATCTCCACGGCTGGCGCGAAGCTGGCGTCAAAATTGACGTTGAGCAACCCGGTCATGCCGATGAACGCACCGGTGTCCTGGCGTTCGAGCGCCCACAGGCCAAAACCGTATTCGTTGAAATGCCCGCGCACGCGGCCGATCAGCGCGGCAGCCTCCAGGCGCGTCAGTGGGGCGGGGAAATAACGCATCACCTGCGGGTCGGCACACAGCGCGGCGAACTCGCCCAGGTCGTCGTCGCGCCATTGGCGCAGCACCAGCCGTGCGCTTTGCAGTTCATGAATGGGGGTCATCGGGCCTGCTCCGGTTTTGCCGCCTTGCAGTTTACAGCGTAGGCGCGGGTGCGGGTTTCACCCAGCTGCAGCAACCGAATGCAATTTTCACAAGCCCTTCACCGGTCCCCGACAGCCCGCTCGGCAACATGCTCGCCACCACTGCCGCGCCAGGCGCGGCCATGTCTATGGAGCAACGCATGTTATCGAGCAATACCCTGGGGCACCCTGCCATCCACGCCCGGCGCAAGCGCCGCCTGGGCCGCAAGGCCCTCGGTGCCGCCCTTGGCCTGTGCATGGTCGTGGCGGCGTTGACCACCTGGCTGGCGACGAGGACGCACATCGTGGACCTTGGCAACGATCAACAACTGAGTGACAGCGGATTGCTGCAGGACTGGGTCGAGGGGGCGGTGATCGTGATGATCCGCCACGCCGAACGCTGCGACAGCGCCCCCGGCCCCTGCCTGGACGACCCCACCGGCATCACCGTGGCCGGTAGCCAGGCCGCCGGCCGGGTCGGCCAAGGGCTGCACCAGCTGGGCCTGAACAACGCCGATCTGCTCAGCAGCCCGAAACTGCGCACCCGGCAAACCGCGCACTTCATCCTTGGCCAGGCAGTGGCCAGCGAAGACTGGCTGGAAGGGTGCGACAATCGGTTTGCCAGTGAAGCCCTGGCCCGCAAGCGCCCGGGGCATAACCTGGTACTGGTGACGCATAACGGTTGCATCGATCACTTCGCCCGCCAGCAGAACGTTGCAGGCGGTGAGCGTGAAAGCGGTTACGCCAGCGCATTGTTCGTTTCGGTGGATGGCAATGGCAAGGCACGCATCCTCGGGCGCCTGAACGAACCGGACTGGCAACGAGTATTGGCGAGCGCAGGGCGATAACTGGCAAGATCAGCACTGGCCCTGATTGCGAATGCCCCATGCCGTTGCCGCTGATCTACCACGAAGACTACAGCCCGGAGTTCCCCGCCGAACACCGCTTTCCGATGGACAAGTTCCGCCTGCTTCACGACCACCTGGTCGACAGCGGGCTGACCACCGACCAGGCGCTTTTGCGTCCGGATATCTGCCCCAACGATATCCTCGCCCTGGCCCATGACCGCGGCTACATCGAGCGTTACATGAACGGCGAGCTGTCACGCGAGGACCAGCGCCGCCTGGGCCTGCCCTGGAGCGAGGCCCTGGCCCGGCGTACCGTACGCGCAGTCGGTGGCTCGCTGCTAAGCGCCGAGATGGCACTGCAGCACGGCATCGCTTGCCACCTGGCCGGCGGCACCCACCACGCCCATTACGACCACCCGGCAGGCTTCTGCATCTTCAACGACCTGGCAGTGATCAGCCGCTACCTGCTGGAAGCTGGCCGGGTGCATCGCGTGCTGATCTTCGACTGCGACGTCCACCAGGGCGATGGCACCGCGCGCATCCTGCACGACACACCAGAGGCCATCACCGTATCGCTGCATTGTGAGCAGAACTTCCCGGCGCGCAAGGCGCAAAGCGACTGGGACATCCCGCTGCCCCGTGGCATGGGTGATACCGCCTACCTGAAGGTGGTCGACGACGCGCTCAACTACCTGCTGCCCCTGTATCAACCCGACCTGGTGTTGTATGACGCCGGCGTGGATGTGCACAAGGACGACGCCCTCGGCTACCTGCAATTGACCGACGTCGGTGTTGCCGCGCGGGACGAGGCGGTGCTGCGCCACTGCCTGGGCCGCGACATCCCGGTGGTGGGCGTGATCGGCGGTGGCTACAGCAAAGACCGCGCGGCCTTGGCCAAACGCCACGGCATCCTCCATCACAGCGCAGCACGTGTCATGGGTTGTTCACAATGACTGTGGAACCGCCTGTGGATAACCTGCTGGAAAGCGGCTGTGAGCCATGGCCCGTAAGGCTTGCATAGAACTGATCATTTTTTGACCAGTGCTTCCGTTGGCAGCCCTGCGTTAGAATGCGCATCTTTTCCACAGCCCGCCGCCCGCCATGTCCGATCTGAAGCCCACCTTCCCTCCCCTCGCAGTCGTCATTGGTGGCGGCCCCGCCGGCCTGATGGCCGCTGAAGCCATGGCCCAAGCGGGCCTGGCGGTCGAGGTGTTCGACGCCATGCCTTCGGTGGGGCGCAAGTTCCTGCTGGCCGGGGTCGGTGGCATGAACATCACCCATTCCGAGCCCTACCCGGCATTCGTGTCCCGCTATGCAGAGCGCCAGGGCGAGATCGCTGCGCTGCTGCGCGACTTCGACGCCGACGCTTTGCGCCAGTGGATTCATGGCCTGGGCATTGAAACCTTCGTCGGCAGCTCGGGCCGGGTGTTCCCCACCGACATGAAAGCGGCACCCCTGCTACGCGCCTGGCTCAAGCGGCTGCGCGACAGTGGGGTAGTTATCCACACCCGCCACCGCTGGCTGGGCTGGGACGCCGAGGGCGCCTTGCGAATCGCTTATCCACAGGGTGAGCGGTTACTGAATGCTGTGGTCGTGGTATTGGCGTTGGGCGGCGGCAGCTGGGCGCGCCTGGGCTCTGACGGCAGCTGGCAGCCGCTGCTGGCCGAACGGGCTGTGGATATCTCGGCCTTGCAACCGAGCAACTGCGGCTTCGAAGTCGAAGGCTGGAGCGCGCTGCTCAAGGACAAGTTTGCCGGGGCGCCCTTGAAGAACATCGCCCTTGGGGTAGCGGGCAGCGCGCCGCGCAAAGGTGAGTTCATTCTCACTGCCCAAGGCATCGAGGGCAGCCTGGTGTACGCCTGGTCGGCGCCAGTGCGCGAGGCCATCAACCGCGAAGGCCGTGGGGTGCTGTTGCTCGACCTGCTACCGGACAAGCCTGTGGACAAAGTTGCCCAGGCACTCGCCAGACCGCGAGGCTCGCGCTCCATGGCCAAGCACTTGCACAGCCAGCTGGGCATCGACGGGGCGAAGGCGGCGCTGCTGCGGGAACTGACCGATCAGGCGACGTTTGCCGACCCCGAAGCATTGGCGCGGGCGATCAAGGCGTTGCCGATCACGCTGGTGCGGGCACGACCGCTGGATGAAGCGATCAGTAGCGCGGGCGGGGTGCGTTTCGAGGGGCTGGATGAGGGGTTGATGATAAAGGCCCTGCCGGGGGTGTTCTGCGCCGGCGAAATGCTGGACTGGGAGGCGCCGACTGGCGGGTATCTGCTGACCGCATGTTTTGCCAGTGGGCTGCGCGCCGGGCGAGCGGCAGCGGATTGGGTAATGCGGATTAACTGAAAGATTGCCGGGGCTGCTTTGCAGCCCCAGAATTTTCAAGGCTTACGCTTGCGTGGCCCACCATTGAAGCTAGGCACCTTGCGCACAGCCTTCACCGCCGGCTCCGGCTCGCCACTGTCCATCCAGCGCCCCAACCCGCGCTTGGCGCTGTTTTCCTTTGGCTTCTTGGGCTTCTTCGGCTTCTTGACCACCTGGCCACTGGCGTCGGTCATCGGCACCCGGTGTTCGGGGATGAAATCAGGCTCTTCATGGCGCGCCAGGGTCTGCCGGGTGAGCACTTCGATGGCCGACAGCATCTGCACTTCATCGGCACACACCAGCGATATCGCCTCGCCCTTGTTACCCGCCCGCCCAGTACGCCCGATGCGGTGCACGTAGTCCTCGGCAACAATCGGCAGGTCAAGGTTGACGACCAGCGGCAGGTCGTCGATATCCAGGCCACGGGCCGCCACATCTGTAGCGACCAGCACCTGCACTTCACGGGCCTTGAAGGTGTCCAGGGCGCGCTGGCGGGTGGCCTGAGGGCGGTCGCCGTGGATGCCGTCGGCATTCACCCCTTCTGCCAGCAAGCGCTCCACCAGCTGGTCGACGCCGTTGCGGGTCTTGGCAAACACCAGCACCTGGGTCCAGCGCTGCTTGCGCAGCAGGTGGCAGAACAGGTCGGCCTTGCGCTTTTTATCCACAGGCACCAGCCACTGCTTGACGCTGGCGGCCGCGGCGTTGCGCGGGCTGACTTCGATGCTCAGCGGGTCATTCAGGGCCAGCCCCGCCAGCATGCGGATCTGCTCGGAAAAGGTAGCGGAGAACAGCAGCGTCTGACGCTTGCGTGGCAGTGCGGCGTACACCGACTGCAGCTCTTCGGCAAAGCCCAGGTCGAGCATGCGGTCGGCTTCGTCCAGCACCAGGGTCTGCACCTGGTTGAACTTCACCGCGTTCTGCCGGAACAGGTCGAGCAAGCGACCTGGGGTGGCCACCAGCAGGTCGACGCCGCGGCGCAGGCGCATCATCTGCGGGTTGATGCTGACCCCGCCATACACCGCATAAGTGCTCAGCGGCAGGTTTTCAGCGTACTCGCGCACGTTGTTGTGCACCTGCTCGGCCAGCTCACGGGTGGGCACCAGCACCAGCGCGCGGATCGAGTTGGCGGCCACCTTCTCGCCCTCCAGTGCCAGACGTTGCAGCACAGGCAGGGCAAAACCTGCGGTTTTGCCGGTGCCGGTCTGGGCTGCGGCCATCAGGTCGCGGCCGGCCAGCACGGCGGGGATGGCCTTGGCCTGCACCGGGGTCGGGGTGGTGTAGTCCAGC
>Ga0302347_1005065_pt1 | contig 9981 bp, 11 predicted proteins | sample PhyWR1_FD_202178 | JGI IMG/M metagenome (GOLD analysis project Ga0302347, IMG submission 202178) | Leaf surface microbial communities from wheat plants in UC Gill Tract Community Farm, Albany, California, United States - DLSL W.R1 (v2)... | ecosystem: Host-associated > Plants > Phyllosphere >...
TAAACTTCCCGCAAGCAGACCCACCGCCAACTGAACGATTAACGATTTGTATTTTAATAAATACTTTGAAAGAAAAGAAAAACTTGCTTTACTTTCCTGATCATCAAACTCAGTCTGGAAAAATGCAGGCGTGGTTTCAAGTATTAAAGCAATGCCTTCTTCTGTATTTTCGTTGGCATTTTCACCAATCCAGAACTTGATAAATTCTTCTCTCGTATAAGTAATTAAACCATAACTTGGATCTGAAACATAGACAATATTTTTTTTATCGATTTTGTAAACCACTACAAAATGCTGCTTATTCCAGTGGACAATACATGGAAAAGGGACTTCTTCAGCCAAAGTATTAAAATCAATCTGCACGCCCAAAGAACGGAAGCCCAGATCTTCAGCAGCATCGCTCAGACCCAGCATACTGCTTCCTTCTCTTGTGGTTTCTGAAAGGTTACGGATCTGCTGTAAAGAAATACTTTTTCCGTAATGTTTGCTGACTATTCTGAGACACGTAGGTCCGCAGTCTTTGGAATCGGGCTGAAGGTAAAAGGGAAAGTTTTTTTTCAAAATTTGAATTCAGAATTTACAATAAGAAAGAGGCTGAATACACAGCCCCAATCTTTCATTTACTTAGGATTAAAATACAATATTAATTGTTCGAAATTATCCCTACAAATACTGCGGACAAACTACTGCAGGACAGATAAGTCCCGGACATTTGGGTTTACCGTCTGTAGGACAGCAGCTTTTTGAACAACCAATAATGATTAATCCAGCTCCTGAAATTTCTTTCATTTCGTTTCTTGCTAATTTTTTCAGATTTTTCATACTTTTATTTTTAAGATTCTACAGGACATGGTGCATAACAATAGATATTCGGACATCTCTTAATTCCCGGAGGAGGGCAACATGCCTGAGAACACGTTAATGCTCCACCATTGAGGCTTTTCATTTCACTTCTTGAAATTTTTTTTAAATTTTTCATAATAAATAATTTGGTTGATTTTGATGATTGAATTATGGCTGGTTTCCGCCACCGCATCCGTCGTAAGGCATGCATTTCCATTTTCCGTCGATCAGACAAATTTGTCCTCCCGTACAGTTAATACCGCCCTGAATGGTTTTCATTTCCTGACGGTTGATCTTTTTTAAATTTTTCATAAAAAATTGATTTTGGTGTTTCCTACTCTTTTTTAAGCTTTTCGGATATCGCTTTTTATAGATTTAAAATTAATCAATTTTATTTAAATGAAATAATCAAGAAAGAAATCTTTTGTATGGACTTTAAAATTTAAGTATTTATGACAAATTATTTTCTATGAAAAAGAATAAAATAAATAAATGTTAAAAAATTAAAGAGTATTACATCTTAATTATTTCTGAATATGCATTATTTATTTGAATATTTAAATGGCAGATTTACAATATCAATAACTTTTTCGCCACGATTATTCTTGCCTGCTTCCCATTTAATTTTAGAAGTTACTTTCTCTGCTGCTTTTTTAACTTCACTATTGAAAATTTCATCCGATCCATATGTAGATATGTTGATCACATTACCCTCAGAATCGATTTTTAAAATTATTTTTGTTTTCAAGTCTTTATCTAAAGATGAAACAATATTTTTATTTAAATTATTTCCTACATCCTCAATAAACTTTTTGTTCCCTTTAGGATACTGTGCCGGAAAGGCAATCATAGGAGGAGAAGGAACAGATAAATCTTGAGGCTGTTTAGATTCAAATTTATCTTTTACTCTTTCTTCCTTTTTCGCTTTTTGAGCAAATCCTACTTCACAAATAATTAGAAGTATTAATAGAATTATTTTTTTCATTTTAATTAATATTTGAGAAAATAATTACTTAGTATTATATCATAAAATATAAATAAATGAATAGCTTATTACTTTAATAAACTATTCATTCTTCAGTTACTTAGCACCAAAACCCGCCACCACAAGCGTAGTTGTGACAGCTTGTACCTCCAGTTTGTGGTGAGCACATTCCCCAACCGTAACTTCCATCGTCATTTGCATGACATAATTTCCATCCATCACAAGGCGCAGCCATTGCTCCGGTTACGAATTTCATTTCGTTTCTTGAAAGTTTTTTTAAATTTTTCATCGTAAATTGATTTTAGATTCCCTACTCTTTTTAAGCTTTTCGGATTCCGCTTTGAATCCCTAAGTTATGAAATCTTCTTTAATTATGAATATTTTTAATCAAAATCTTAATTTTCTATTAATTCATTAATGAAATAACGAATATCTTCACGATCATATTTATCCGGAAACTGATACCCGTTAATGATAAAAACGGGTGTGAAAGTAAGTCCGGCTGCACTGTTTTCGGCAGTCATCTGTATCAGACTGGTGAGATCCTGTATATCTCCAGATCCTGATTTTCTTTTTATTTCACTTTCATCTTTATTCTTAAACCAGATACCCACAGTTTTTAAAAATTCATTTTGTGATTTATTTTTATAAATATTCAGAAAGTCTGAAATGAGCTGAGTATATTTTTCTTCTGCCTTTCCGCCGGAATAATTAAACCTCAACTGTGCAGAAACTTCATCCGGATACTGTAACAATAAACCTTCTACAATCTCATGAGCTCCTTTACAAAACCCGCAATAAGGATTTGAAACCACAGAAATATGAAGTTTGGCGTTTTTATTCCCGACGAAAAAAGTGTCCTTATCTGAAAACTCAATCTTTTCTTTATCCAAAAGTTCCCTCTTAAACAGATCATAGTTTCTTTTAAACCTGAGATTCTTTGAGTTTGATTTCTTAAGTTCTTCTTTCTGACTGATCAGGTTATTGATAAAAGCTACTGTAAAAAACAAAGAAATAAACAAAATAACACTGATAAAAGCAACAGATAAAGAGGCTGCTAAACTGAAATAAACAGAACTTATTGCAATCTGAGCCAATAGTATAAATATAATGACAAGACAGACTCTGCAAAGTGATTTTTCGACGAAAATCTGAACATAAAAAGAGTAGAGAATTACCAGAACGGAAACCATGGCAGTAATTCTCAGCACAAACTGAGCTTCAGGAAAAATAAGACCTATCAAAGTAATTCCTAAGAAATAAATAAGGCTGAAATCTGAAAGTTTGAGCCCTAAAACATCTGTTTTATCCGAAGAAAAAATCTTGGAACATGAGCTTTGAGAAGTATTATTTGAAGCACCTCCACAGATATTACTCACTACAGCAGATTCCTGACCGAATTTCTGATTGAATAATTCCAGAGAAATATAAACTCCTGCTAATGACAATATATTGAAAACACTTTCGTACCAAGTGAATTGCAGAAACGAATAGAGAATGACAATCCCGAAAACTAAATAGATAAAAGGCTTGAAATTGAAAAACGATGTGGTTTTTACATTGTCAGTTTTCTCAAAAAGAAGTACAAAATCTCCTGAATTTTTATACAGTTCTTCCTTACTAAGCGTTTTTACCTTATCCGAATAAATTGTAAAATCGTTTCCTTTCTTTTTTACCAAAGAAAAAGCATTATCTACCAATGCCATATATTCTTCCGGCAGCTCGTCCCAATATTCTTTATCCAATTCATAAGCATCGTTTTTTAGTCCCAGAAAATTGAGCGTATCACTGAATGCTAAAGCTGATGGATAATTAGGATGAGAATTGAACTGAAAATAAAATTCTTGCTTATCGAGTTTAAAATGGTCTATGAGTTTGTCGAAGTTCATTGTTGATCTGGTGTATAATTTTATTTGATGAAGATATTAAAAACAATTTAAATCATTTTTATAAGAGATAAAAAAATCAAAAAAATTTTAATACATAAGAAAATTGAGAAACAATTTCTGCTTCTCAACTTTAATAATAAGAACTGTATCAGAAGATTCATCTAAAGAATACAATAGAAAAATCACCTATTTTTTAGATGCATTTATCCGCTACATAGATTCTGCACGGTCCGTATTCTATATATTGACAAGAACCTTGAGGACATTGTCCTCCTGGCGGCGGAACCCAACCTCCGGAAATTTATTTAAGATGGTCTTTTGACAGCTTTTTTAATTTTTTCAGAGTCGTTTCAGACAGGAATAAGTCTCATGCACAGCCTTGGATCTCCATTCAGTGTACATTGCCAGGACACTGCTCCAGTATCCGGCTCAATACATCTGACCTGCTTTTTACCCGGCATACACATCCAACTACCGGGGTTTTGAGTATTTATCCCTCCGGAAATAAATTTCAACCCGTCTCTTGATATTTTTTTTAAATTTTTCATTATAAATAGTTTAAAATTTAATCCACATTACAATAATACGCGTTTGAGCCTGATCCTCCTGCTCCGGATATGGCTCTACAACCTTTTCCATTATTGAGATCCAGTGAGCAGCAAAACCCGGCACCACAATCTGCGGCAGTATCACAATACTTGTAACCACCTCTGACTGTCTTTAAATTTTCTCTTGATAAGTTTTTTAAATTTTTCATTATCTTTCTATCTGCAGGTTGTACCAAATTCGTGTGTAGACTCATCTTCATAGCCCGCTTGCCAGGATGCACAACACATTAATCTCGGATTCCAGCCGATACAGCCATTGGGAGCACGGCCACCTTGAATCGTTTTTAAATCTCTTTTAGAAATTTTCTTTACATTTTTCATAGCACAATTTTTTATTAACACAATTCATTGATTGGAAAACATACTCCATTACACAATTGCTCTCCTCTTTTACATTGACAAATTGCCGGAGGGAACGGACCACCGCAGTTATACCATCCACCACTGATAGATTTTAAATTTTCTCTTGAGATTTTTTTTAAATTTTTCATTTTATAATTATTTTAGTTTTTCCTACTCTATTTAAAGCTTTTCGGATTCCGCATTGAAGATGATTTATTGGATCAGTTTTCACTTATTAAATCAATATTAAATAAACACTTGTGCTTTATATTTTTCCATGAATTATAATTTAATAAATTGCTGAGTTATACTTATATTAGCTGGTGTTACCACTTCAACAGAAATGTAATAATGGCCAGGTTTCATAGTGGATACATCTAAAGAATAAGAATTGGTGGGACGGATGTTTTGATTTTCTGTAATCGCCATCCCAGTGGTATTATAAATAGAATAATTATTAAATTTTGCTTCTGCGCGTGTTAAAAATAATCTTAAACTACTCCCATCCTGCACTACCGTGAGATTTGGGAAACTATTGCCAGATCCGCTTCCTTCTCCACTGGAAGTTTTCACTTTGGTGCCGTCACCTTCTAAAGTAGCTGAAGATCCCGCAGTGGTCTGAGCAAAATATAGCGAGCATCCGAATAAAAAAAACAGTACCGTTTTTAGCATGATTATATGGTTTTTACTTAACAAAAGTATTATTAATACATTTTGCACGCTATACCATAAATATGGTATATTTACTACTATGATGAAATATTTCATATTATTTTGCATATTCAGCAGTACCCTTTTCTGCGCTCAGAAGAAAGATCCGGAGCTTGAAAGAATACTCATACAATACAGAAGCAATCTGAATGAGAATTTAGATTCTTCCATCTATTATATTAATAAGATTAAAACCATCAGCGAGAAGAAGGGCGACAATTTTTACCTCGCCAAAGGATATTATGGATTGGGATACTGCTTTTATAAAAAAGGAGCTATTAATAAAGCACAGAGTTATATCCATACTTCGATTCCAATTGCCTACAAATCCAATAATTTTCAGACCCTTGCTTTAGCTTACAATCAATTGGGTCTGATTAAAAACAATGAAAGCAATTACACGGTTGCCATAAAATTATTTCTGAAATCCTTAAAAATATCCGAAAAAAATGAATTGAACGAAAAAAGCATTACCTTAAAAAATTTAGGCAACCTTTTTTTATCTCAGGGAGATACCGTTCAGGCTATTAAATATTATCAAGAGGATGATCAGTTTACCAAAGAAAAGGAGCTGATTCCGGAACAATTCGGAAGTTGTAATAATCTGGGTTTAATTATGCGGAAGAAAAATCCGGGTTTGGCGTTACAATATTTCAACACTGCTCTTTCAATTGCTAAAAAGCTTGATAATAAACGGTGGCAGTATGATATTTATATCAATTTATCTGTCCTTTTAATGAGTGATAATCAGTATAAAAATTTTAATCAAACGTTAGCCTATCTCAATTCTGCAAAATTACTTATTGAAGATATTGGAGATCCCGGTCTCTATTTCCTGTACTATTATAACTTAGGTGGGTATTATTATAAACAAGAACAGTATTCTGAAGCAATACATTATTATTCTAAAGCTGAAAAAACTGTACAGAAGAATGACCTGCCTTTAGATTATAAAATGTCTTTAATGGATGATCTGAGCAATGTTCTCGAAAAGAATAAGGAATACGAGAAAGCATACCGGTATCAAAAAGCATATCACAAATTACAAGACAGTATTTTCAGTGTAGAAAAAGCAAAAAACATTAATGAAATTACAACAAAATATGAAGTCGGGAAAAAGAATGCTCAAATTCAGCTATTAAATAAACAAAAAGAATTACAGGAAAGAAAGAACAAATTAGTGATCGTGACTTCTCTTTTGCTTATTTTCATTCTTACAGGATTATTATATTTTGGATATAAAAGATCACAATTTCAAAAAAAACTGAACCATCAGGAAAAAGAAAAACTCTTACAGGACCAGAAAATCAGCGAAATGAGCGCACTTATCACCGGACAAAATTTTGAACGGAACAGAATTGCAAAAGATTTGCACGACGGCGTTGCAGGAGATTTGGCTGGCATAAAATTTTTATTGGCAAAGGAAAACACTGATCTCAGGAATGAAAATTTAAAGAAAATTCAGGAAAGTATTTCTGATGTATTCCAGGAAATAAGAAAAATTTCTCATAATCTGAGCATCAATCATATCAAAGAAAGAACGCTTAAAGATCTTTTATCAGATTTAAAAGACACCTATCAGCAAAGAAACGAGTTCAGTTTTGATGTGTATATTTATCCTGAAAACGCTGTTGACGATTTAGACGAAATAAAAAAGCTAAACATTTACCGAATTTTACAAGAGTTACTCCATAATATTTCCAAACACGCCAATGCAACGGAAGTGGAATTATCAATCAACAGACATCATCATGACATTAATATAATAATCACTGATAATGGAATCGGGTTTGATATGACCCAAAAGGGAGTCGGGCTAAAAAACATTGCAGAAAGACTGCAAACCATATCCGGTGAAATAAATATACAATCACAAATAGATCTGGGGACATCCGTAATCATTGATATAAAACTATGAAGAATACCATAAAAATAGCCGTTATAGATGATCATTTAATTTTTTTAAAAGGTCTTGTGATGCTTTTGGAGCAGGATGAAAATCTGGAAGTGCTGTATGCTTTAAATACGCATACAGATTTACTCAACAGCATAAAACTACAAAGTCCGGATCTGCTCATTACAGATATATCGATGCCTGAAATAAATGGCGTGGAACTTTGCAAAATAATCCGGAAGCAATACCCTGAAATAAAAATTCTGGTGATGAGTTCTTACACCAATACCATATCTTCAAAAGACATTGATGGTTATCTGCTAAAAGATACCAACCCCGAAACGCTTATAGAAAGTATAAAAAAAATTGTCTCCAAAAATGAGAAAGTATTTTACAAGGACTTTCAGCCGGTTGAAAATCTTGATTTTAATAAAAACATTGTAAGCAAAAGAGAAAAAGAGATTATCAATTACATCAGCAAAGGTATCACTACGGAGGAAATTGCAGATAAACTTTGCATCAGCAAGCGTACTGTAGAGACCCACCGTAAGAATATTTTCAATAAGCTTAAAGTGAACAACACGGCAGGTCTTATGAAAATGTCTATTACGTTAGGATTAATTGATGTTTAGGAAATTTTTTTTACCTATTAAATTTTTAATAAATATTTGTAACAATAATACAACGTAAGCAAATTTTAATTATCTTTACACTATCATCAAATTTTAAAACTAAACAGTATGAAAAACCTAAAAAAACTTAGCAAAGGCGAGTTAAAATCAATTTCAGGAGCAGGAGTTAAAGATTTGCCACAACCTGATTTCTGTATGTATTATTGCAACGGTGTTGTAATCTGCGCCACTTGCAGTAAAGATTTTAAATGTCCTGATGATACAATGTAATCATCTGCTAACAATCAGAAACCGTTTCTCTCAGGAGCGGTTTTTATTTTAAAACAATCTTAGCTGCTGTTCTTTGGTTCCCGTAAAGCCTTCCGCGGAAAGCCTGGGAAACTCCTTTCCTTCAAAGAATTTTTTTCTGCCTATTTTAAAAGTATTGTGAATCATTTCTGCAATATTCCCTTCACCTTTCTGGCGGTCAAAATATCTTTTTTCGCCCAATTTTCCGCCATGCATAGATTTTATTAAGTTTAAAACCTTCTGTGCCCTATCTGGAAAAGCATCTTCAATCCATCGTACAAAAACTGGTTCTACCGTATCATTCAATCTTACCAATGTATATCCGAAGCTTTGTGCTCCTGCATCAGAAATAGCCTTTAAAATGGCTAAAGGTTCGTCGCTGTTCAGTCCGGGAACAATGGGCGCAACCATAACATGAGTGGGAATTTTGTTCTCTGACAGAATTTCAATTGCCTTCAGCTTATTTTTTGAAGAACTCGTTCTCGGTTCCATTTTTCTTCGCAGATCTTCATTAATGGTCGGAATACTCAGAGAGACGGAAACCAAATTCTGATCTGCCATAGGTTTTAAAATATCCAGATCTCTCAGTACCAAAGCATTCTTCGTCAGGATATTGACAGGATGCCGGTAATCGAGACAAACCTGCAGAAGCTTTCTGGTAATTTCAAACTGTCTTTCGGCGGGTTGATAGCAGTCTGTATTTCCTGAAAGTAAAATCGGTTCGGGGGTGTAGCCTCTTTTCCTGAAAAATTTCTCCAGTAATTCGGTAGCATTTTTCTTCACCATGATCTTTCTCTCAAAGTCAATTCCTGCGCTGTAACCCCAATATTCGTGGGTGGGTCTTGCAAAGCAGTAGGAGCAGCCATGCTCACAGCCTTGATAAGGATTCATAGAATATTCCATCGGCAAATCCGCACTTTTCACTTTGTTGACGATCGTTTTGGGAAAAATTTCTGTGAAGGTCGTTTTTACAGATTCAAAATCTTCATCTTCAGGCTCAAAGGTAAATCTGTCGAAACGGTTCGTTACATTTCGCTGAGCTCCCTGACCTTTTATGATATTTTTGTTCTGCATTCAGATGTAAAATTATAACGCTTTGGTTTTAAAATAATGAGTTTTAACACAGAAGTTTTCCACAAAAAAATCCGTCATCAAAATATGATGCCGGATCTTAAAAAATTATTTCTATTCTACTTCTCTTTATTTGAAAGCATAAAATTCTATACCATGATCATCATCGTCATATTTTTTATCAAAATGCCTGTGGTGATCAGAATAGTAATCGGTATATTTTTTATGTTTTTTACTCAATATTTTTTTTACGCTTAAAAAGCTAAGCACTGCCAGAAGACCAACTCCGCCTGCCAGTAAAACTCCTACTTCTTTTTTCATATTTCGTACCATTTTGTAAATTGATTAAGCAAATAGTATACCTTTTTGATCCACGAAATAATAATTTTTTGTTAATGTAAACAGCGGATTGCAGTAAGGAATTCCACCTCTTCTGTAATGGTTTGAAAATTGTAGTAATCTGCTAGAAACAAATCAAAAAAAATAATATTATGGAAAATCCGCACAATATTGACAGAATGACTACTTTAAGTCAGGTGATGGAAAAATTAAGAGAAAGAGGCATTCACAGAGAATTCAGAATGAACGAGTCTTGTGAAATGAAATATGAAGATTCTGAGAAAAACTATCAGCCGGATGAACTCACTATTTTAAAAACCTATCGTTTCGAAGGAGACAGCAATCCGGATGACAGCGCTGTTCTTTATGTATTGGAAGA